>Ga0075428_100011109_pt1 | contig 10021 bp, 7 predicted proteins | sample RhiMetdeltSRZDD2_FD_75291 | JGI IMG/M metagenome (GOLD analysis project Ga0075428, IMG submission 75291) | Populus rhizosphere microbial communities from Tennessee, USA - Rhizosphere MetaG P. deltoides SRZDD2 | ecosystem: Host-associated > Plants > Roots > Rhizosphere > Soil | place: USA...
GCGAGCGCGGCGCTCACGAACCAGTCCACGTTGCGCGCGAACACCTCGGTGGGGCGAGTGCTGGGCAGCGGCCGCGCGCCATCGGTGCCTAACGAACTTTCACCCGGGCCCGCGTCGCTCAGCTCGAGCATCGACGCCGCCAGACGGTCCCGGTACTGTCGGACCGCTCGGTCCGTGCTGTACGTCCCGCGCAGGCCGTAGCGCGTCCGCGCGGACTGCCAATCGAGATCGTGGGCGAGCTCGTGGGCCATGACGCCGGCACTCGTAGCGACCGGGAAAAACACAGTCCGCGTGGCCGGATCGTGCATGGCAAGCGCCGCATCCCGCATCGGGCTCTCGCCGAAGTGCACGCCCAGTCCACGAACGCCGAACGCCGGAAGCACCCGCTGCAGGTCCGACAGCGCCGAGCCGAGCATGCGCAGATAGTACGGTCGCCAGATCGTGGGCACCTCGGCATCGAAGCTCACGGATGCGAGGCCGAAGCGCTCCTTGAGATCGGGTACCGACGGCCCACCGTAGCCAGGAAACCACACGCGCTCCTGTCCGTACGCGCGCATGGACACCGCCGCCCATAGTGCCGCCAGCGCGGCCTGCGACGAGTGCACCGTGTCTCGCGCGACGAACAGCGAGTACTCCGCGGCCAGCGCCTCCTCGTTGACCGCACGGTTCACGAACCGCCCGACTGCACTGTTGAGCGCCTCCTCGGGCGAGCCCGGACCGGCGGTTGCCATACGGGCAGGTCGAACCGTGCTGGTGACGGCGACTGTAATCGGCGCCTGAGGCGGGGCTGCACGCACCGCGGTAACCCAGGCGAGCCGCCGCGCGGCTTCCGGTGGAAGCCCAGCCTCGAACGCCGACGGTGTGGCAACCATGTCTTCAGCGGTAGCACGCTCGAGCGCCGCTATCGCATCGAGCTCGCGAGTGACCGCCGGCACATTCGCCAATGCGTCCCGCTCGACGTCGGACCGTAGCGAATCCATCAGCGGCCGCTCGACGGCGAATCGGCGCTCGAGGCGCCACACCGGGATCAGCCCCAACGGATCCATGCGATTCCGGCGTGCGGTCGCCAGGAGCCGAATCACATCGCCGCGCGCGAGGGCGCGATCGCGCGCGAGCGCCGCCACCTGGGTGCCAAGCCACGGGCCTCGTCGGCTCACTGACCCGGCGGCCGCCGAGAGCCGGTAGGCCTCGCGAACCGTGAGCTCGCCGCCGCGCGGATCGGCCGCGCTTCCAACGACGCTGTCGATGAGCGCAACGTGCCGGGCTGCGAGCCGGGGCGTCAACTCGGCCAGCGCCGCGCCGGCCAGGGCAAGCGCGGCGCCCGGCGCGTGATACGAGTTCCCATCGAGCGTGCGCTGCAGGACCGCATACGCCACCAGGTGGCGCACAGAATCCGTCAGCAGCGGGTCCGCAAGCGCGTAGTCGATGAGTCGAAATGGACTACCGAGACCTAGCCGGAGACGTTCGAGATAGCCCGCGGCGACGGCGTCGGATACCGAGATCGACTCCGCTGGGGTCTTTGCAATGGCCCGATCCAACTGGCGGGCGAATTCGTCGCCGGCCCGCATCTCTCGCGCTACCTCGCGCGTCATCGGAACGCGTCGCGATCCCCGCGTCGCAATCGCCCAGGAAATGGCGGCGATCAGCGCGACGAGCAGCGTACCAGTGAAAGCGATCCGATGCGTGCGGCTCATGACGGCAAGGTAATGCGAGGTTCGGGGGGTCTGTGCGTAGCGCATGGCCCCTACGTTCGACACCTCATCTATCGGATTCGTCACGACGCTGTTCGGGGTCGAGCTCCGACGGCGCCCTGACAATGGCGAGGATACACCTTCGTACACGATTTCGCGACCGTGGTTGCCCTGAAGTTCAATGTTCGTGTGGTACGGATGCTGACTCGTCGCCATACATGAGATTCGGCTTACTTCGACCGCTGCTGCTGGTGGCCGCGGTCGCTTGCTCGCGACCCGCTGATGCACCGGCGCAACTCGACGGTTCGGCATCGCCATTTGCCGGAAGCAGGGACGGTGCGGTGAGAGCGGCGGCGGCGATGCTCGAATCCGGACGTCCATGGCGAGCGACTGAGATTCTCGATTCGGTCTATGGAGCGCGGACCACGCGGAGCCCCGAAACCGTCCTGCTCTCGGCGACGGCCGCAGCCGATTGGGGTGGCTGGAACAGGGTGGACCGCGACCTCGCAGCGGTGCCCTGGCTCGACTCCGCGTTCGACGGCCGCGGCCGGGAGCTTCTTGCGCGAGCAGCACTCGCTCGGGGCGCCGACTCCGTCGCGCGATTTCACGCCGAGCGCGCGATCGCCGAGTCCCGGACTGAACGCGATCGCGGTATCCGCGAGGTGCTTCTGGCGAGGGCGTTGGATCGACTCGCGCTGGGCGACAGCGCCGCGACTGTGTATCTCCGGGCAGCTCGACGGCTTCCATCGGTGGCCGATTGGCTCGAGCTGAGAGCCGCCGGCGCAACGTCCGACGCGTCGCGGCGCCAGCGCCACTACGGCCGCGTACACACGCCGGTGGCTCGGGCGCGCATTGCGCCTACGGAAGCGCAGGCACGGGAACGCTGGCGCGACTACGCCGGTGCTGCACGAGCATACGCCGACCTAGGTGACACGGGGCAGGCGCTGCGTCTCGAGCTGCTCGCGAGACCCGACAGTACCTCGCGAGCGATCTTGCGCGCTCGCACGCTCGCCCTGCTGTCCGGAAGCCCGTCGACGAACGATGCGCGAATCGCGATGATGCTCGTCGATTCCTCCTTCTCGCCACTCTCGGCCAGCGAGAACCTCGCGGTCGCGCGCGCGGCAAGCCGCGCGGGCCTGTTCGCGCGGGCAGCGACAGGATTCGCTCGCGCGGACCGCGAGCTCGATGCCACTGATCGTTACGCGTACGGGATGGTCCTGTCGCGTATCGGACGGGACGTCGACGCCGCCGGTCAATTCGCGCGAGTTCCCGCCAGCTCGCCACAGGGTGGCCTCGCCGCCTACCAGCGGGCACGGTCGCTCATGCGTGCGGGCCAAACAGCTGCCGCGCGCACTGCACTACGCCGCGTGACGCAGGCATTCCCTCGGGACACGAGCGCGGTCGCTCCGGCGCTCTTCCTCCTCGCCGATCTCGCGACGGATGACGGTCGCGACGCGGACGCGCGTGCTGGATTCACCGAAATGGCGAACCGATTTCCGGCCAACGACCTCGCACCGTCCGCCCTGTTTCGGGCGGCGACCATCTCCTACGCGGCGGGCGCGTTCGGCGTCGCGGCCCGCGAATTCGACCGACTCGTCGAGCGGTATCCGCGAAGCACGGATGCGTCGGCAGCGCGTTACTGGTCGGGACGTGCGCGCGAGCGGGTTGGAGATCGCACGCGCGCGGCAGAGCGCTGGCGGGACGTCATGGCGACCGATCCGCTCTCCTACTACGCGCTCGAGAGTGCACGCCGATTGGGCATCGCACCGTGGAAGCCCACCCAGGCGAAGGATTCGTTGGCGCGACCGCCGGCGCTGCAACAGGCGGCCGATCGCGCCAGGCTGCTCGAGACGCTCGGCATGGCCACCGAGGAAGGATTCGAGTATGACGCGTTAGGTTCCGGGAGCTCGCCGGACTCGATCCGTGCCGCCGCGGAGGTGCTGATGGATCGCAGGGAGACATCTCGCGCGATCGGTCTCGCGCGTCGGGCGCTCGCGGCGTCCGCTCCGCGCGACACCCGTCTCTTCCGGCTCCTGTACCCGCTCGTGTACGGTGACGCCATTCGCGTCGAGGCGACGGCGCGCCGGATCGACCCGGCGCTTGTCGCGGGACTCATCCATCAGGAATCGAGCTTCAATCCTCGAGCGACGTCGCGCGCCGGCGCAGTGGGCCTCATGCAGGTGATCCCGAGCGTGGGTGCGAGCATCGCGAAGGCGCAGAAGATGTCGTCGTACGAGCGGGTGCTCCTCTATCAGCCCGACGTGAACGTGCGATTGGGCATGGCGCATCTCGATGCGATGCTCCGCCAGTACCCGCGCCTCGAGTACGCGCTCGCCGCATACAATGCGGGCGGAGCGCCCGTACGTCGTTGGCGGCAAAAGCAGGGCGCCGACGATCCTGAACTATTCGTGGAGCGAATCCCCTACGAGGAAACGCGAGACTACGTGCGGATTCTGCTTCGCAACCAGGCGATGTACCGCGCGCTCTACGCGTGGTAGAAGGGGGGTCAGAGTCGAATTGCAGCATTCGAACGCCGGTGCGTTCGAATGCTGCAATTCGACTCTGACCCCGTTGATCACGCCAGGCTCGCGTCCAGGACGAATTTCACGTTGCCTTTCAGGGCCTGCGAGACGGGGCAGCCCTCCAGCGCACCGTTGGCCATCTCCTGGAACTTGGCCGCCTCGATGTTGGGCACGGTGGCGCGCGTCGTCAGACGCATGGTCGTGATCTTGAAGCCGGCACCGGCCTTCTCGATGGTGCACACCGCGTTCGTTTCCACGCGCGTCGGCGGGGTGCCATTCCCCTCGAGCTGAGCACTCAGCGCCATGCTGAAGCACGCCGCGTGCGCCGCGGCGAGCAACTCCTCCGGGTTCGATCCAACGCCTTCCTCGAAGCGAGACGAGAACGAGTAGTTGCCACCGGCGGCGCCGCTCTCTCCCTTGAACGTGCCCTTCCCGCCCTTGAGCCCCCCTTCCCACACCGCACTCGCGCGTCTATTCGGCATCTCCCATGCTCCGTTCGAGGTCTGGCGAATAGTAAACATCCTGGTTGGTCGAGCCCAAGATTCGGTCTTCCCTCAAGCAAGCCCTTTTCGGGAACAGCGATTTGGCGAACGAAGCACGAAAACGGTTGGACGACCTCGGGAAGCTCATGCGTCCCGAGGTTGTTGCCAAGGAAATCCGGCTCGTGGGGCGAGGAGTCAAGCCGTTAGGCAGTATCCGGTAGTTTCGGCACCTTCCGTTTCATCGCCGTTCCCGAAAGGAGCTTACCTGACTCCGAGGCTCAACGTGGTTCAGACCGATCCGCAGAAATGTCGAGATGGAGGGACGCTACTCGATGTTCTTCTGGAAGCGCCGCACGCTGAACGCGATGAGCACGATCGCGAAGCCAGCGAGCGCGAGCGTATCACGCCAAAGCGAATCGATTCCTGCGCCTTTGAGCAGGATGCCGCGCAGCACTCGCAGGTAATACGTGATCGGAAACGCGGCGCCGAGCCATTGGGCGAACGCCGGCATCGCCTCACGCGGAAACATGAAACCCGACAGCAGCACGGTCGGAAGGATGAACACGAACGAGAGCTGCATCGCCTGCACCTGTGTCCGCACGACCGTGGACACGAAGAGACCCAGGGCGAGGCTCGCCACAATGAATGGCGCCGTGATCAGATAGAGCACCGCGAGGCTGCCACGAATCGGCACGTCGAACACGAGCCGACCCAGCACGAGAATCACGCTGACCTGCACGTAGCCGACGAGCGCAAACGGCAGCACCTTGCCGAGCATGAGACTCGTCTTCGAGATCGGCGTGACGATGAGCTGCTCGAGCGTGCCGCGCTCACGTTCTCGCACGAGCGCCATCGCCGTGATCATGAGCAGCGTTAGGGTCAGCAACAGCCCGATGATTCCCGGCACGATGTAGATGGCGCTCTCGAGGCCCGGGTTGTACCACGGCCGGACTCGCACATCGATCGGCAGTGGGCGGTGCGCGCCTGGTGGCCCGAGCGCGGCGGACCGCGCCTGGCCGGCGAGGGCCGCGCCGGAGATCGCGGCGGACGACGCGAGCGGGTCGGCGGCGTCCACGATGACCTGCGCCTGGGCGGTGCGGCGGCGCTTGATGTCCGCCTCGAAATCAGGCGGAATCACCACGGCCGCGCGCGCGTCGCCGCGCTCGATCTTCTTCTGAAGCTCGATGCGACTGCCAATGGACCCGACGATGTCGAAGTTCCCCGTGTTGCGCACGGCGTCCAGGAACGCGCGGCTTTCGGTCGTTCGCGACTGATCGAGCACGACGGTCGGGAGGTGTCGTACCTCGGTGCGGATCGCGAAGCCGAACAGCAGCAGCTGGATGGCGGGCAACCCGATCATCATGCCGAGCGTGAATCGATCGCGACGCATCTGGACGAATTCTTTCCAGAGCATCGGAAGGAGAGATCGGGAAGGCGGCTTGCTGGGAGAGCGAAACACGGGAGACGGGAGACGGGAGACGGGAGACGGGGAAACGGCGGGCCGCGCATCTCGCGTCGAGCGGCCTCCCGAGGGTTCTACGTCTCCGGTCTCCCGTCTCCCGTCTCCCGGTTGTCCCTCATCCCTCCTCTGCAACTCGATGAAAACATCCTCGATGCTCTCCTGTCCGAACTGCCGCGTGATCTCTTCCTGGGTGCCGACCGCGATGAGATGCCCGCGCGAGAGAAACGCCAGCCGTGTGCAGCGCGCCGCCTCGTCCATGTAGTGAGTCGTGACGAGGATCGTCGTGCCGCCCTTGGCCAGCTGATAGATCCAATCCCAGAACAGGCGACGCGACGCCGGGTCTACGCCCGCCGTCGGCTCGTCGAGGAACAGCACCTCCGGCTCGTGCGACGTCGCACTCGCGAGCGCGAGCCGCTGCTTCCAGCCTCCGCTCAACGTGCCGGCGAGCTGGTTTCGCCGCTCTTCGAGGCCGAGGTCGCGGAGCTGGTCAGCGATGCGCTTCGTTCGCGCGCTGCCGCGGAGGCCGTATACCGACGCGTAGAAGCGAAGGTTCTCCTGCACCGTCAGGTCATCGTACAGACCGAACTTCTGCGACATGTAACCGATGCGGCGTCGCACGCCTTCGGGATCACCGGCAACGTCGACACCCGCCACGTCCGCGCGTCCCGCGGTCGGCTCCATGAGCCCGCACAGCATGCGGATCGTCGTCGTCTTGCCCGAGCCGTTGGGCCCGAGCAGACCAAATACCTCGCCCCGGTCGATCGTGAGATCGAGACCATCGACCGCCACCAGCGACCCGAACGTCTTCGTCAGACGTTCTGCCCGCACGGCGGGTCCGTTCGGCGCGTTAGGTGCTCGAGCCTCAGTGCGCGGGCGGTCGTCCGTCATGGCAGGCCCCGTCCCGCCGCGGTGGTGTCGATCGTGACGGTGGCGGGAAGACCAGGCTTGAACGTCCCCGTCGTGTCACTGATGTCGAGCTTCACGCCGAACAGGAGATCCGCTCGCTCCTTCTCGGTCAATGCCACGCGCGGCGTGAATTCCGCCTGGGTGGCGACCGACACTACGCGCGCGGGAGCGGAACCCGATCCCAGGCCCTGCACGGTCACGCGTGCCGGCTGACCAACCTTGACGAACGGCACCACTGGCGCCGGCAGATACACGCGCACCCATGGCCGCCTGGCGTCGCCTAACGTCATTGCCACTTCGCCGGCGCCCAGAACCTCTCCGCGCTCGACGTACCGTCCGAGCACGGTGGCGTCCATCGGAGCCGTGAGGACGAGATCACCCTGCGTTGCCTCACCCGCCGCGAGCGCGCCGCGCGTGGTCTCGAGCTCGGCGCGCGCGGCGGCCACCTGTGCCGGCCTCGCACCTTCACGCAGCAGTCGCAGCGCTTCGGCCGCGGCGTCGCGCCGAGCCGCGGCGGCTCGGGCGGCGGTCACGGCGGCGTCGTACTGCGACCGGCTGATCGTCGCGGCCGCGACGAGCGGCTCCAGACGAGCGCGCTCGCGCTCGGCGCGATCCGCTTCGGCCGTCACGGATCTGAGATCCGCCTGCGCCCTCTCGAGCTCCGCGGGTCGCGCGCCCGCTTGCAGGTCTCGCAGCCGCGCTTGTGCGGAAGCCACCCGCGCGCGCCGCTGTTCGAGATCGGCGGGGAGTGTGGACTGTGCCAGCACCACCAGCGTGTCGCCACGCCGGACCGTCGCACCTTCATCGACGGTCACCAGCACGACGCGGCCGGACACGACGGGTGCAACGTCGACCTGCGTCAGCTCGACGGTCCCGTCGGCGGTGACCTGGTCGCTGGCCTTCCGCGAGCAGGCGACCGTCGCCACGAGGATCGCCCCGACGCCTAACGTGATGAGCCTCTCGGCCAGCGCTCTGTCTCCCCCGCTCGCCGCTCTGCCGGACGCGCGTGCAGCCCCGAGTGACCTGTTCATGCCGAACGTCCTTCGGTGAGCGCCGCCAGCGCGAACTCCTCGGCGTGCGCGAAGAATTCGTCGGACACTGCGCGCGGCGGACCCGACGTGCCGTATCCCAGCAGCAGCCCCACCGCCGGCCGCGCGATCGCGAAGTACGCCACCTGCGCGATGATCGAGATCGCGGTGAAACGCGGGTCCAGCGATTTCCGAAAGGCACCGCCCCGTTGTCCGGCTTCGATCACCTCGCAGAGGCGCCGGAACGCCGCCGCGGCCGTGCTGGTGATTGCCTGCTCGGCGTGAGCGGCCTGGTGGTCCACGAGCTCGCGAACGAGCAGCTGCGGAAAGTGTGGGTGCTCGCCGAGGAGCCTTGCCTGCGCACGGACGAACGCGCGGATGCGGTCGGCGTCGGTGGAGGCGCGTTCCAGCGCGTCCGTGCCCCGCGCGAGGAGCTGCCCCAGTATCCGCTGGAGCATCGCGCGGTAGAGCGTCTCCTTGCTGTCGTAATAGTAGTAGAGCAAGGCAGGGTTCACGGCCGCCTCGTGGCCGATTTGCTTGATGGTCGTCGCGGCGAACCCCTGTCGAGCAAACAGCCGCTCGGCTGCGTCGAGAATCGCATCCTGGGTCGATGATGCATCGGCCATGGAGAATTAATTAAGCGATCAATTAACGGCGTCAAGCAGCGGCCGAACCATCGGCCAACCATCGCTATCTTTTCCGCGTGAGCACCGACCTCTCTCCCCAGGGCATCCCGCCGTCAATCGAACGCGTACTGAGCCGTTTCCGGTCGCTCGGGCGCGAGGAGAAGATGCAGGCGCTCGTCGGGTACGCGAAGAAGCTCGAACCGGTTCCCGAACGCTTCCTCGCTCTGGATCGAGCCGCGTTCACCGTCCCGGAATGTCAGACGCGCGTCGATCTCTTTCCCGAATACAGGGACGGGAAGATCCATTTTTACGCGGACGTGAACACGCGTCAGTCTCCAACGATCGCGGCGTTCCTGAGCATTCTCTTCAGCGCCATCAACGGCCAGCCGCCCGAAACGACGCTGGCCATTCCCGAGGATTTCGTCCGCACGATCATGGACAGCCTCGGGCTCGGCACTCGCGAGGTCGGACTCAACGCCATGCTCACGCGCGTAAAGCGACACGCCGAGGAAGCGGCTCGAGCGGCCTGACATCTTCGTAATGGCGGCGAGGCGCCTGGAGATAGCCTCGGTATCCAACACAGCCAGGATCGGGCACGCATCGCGGCCTGCTGCCTAACGCCGATGGCGAACGGCGCTGATGGACGAATGCCGTCGGGCAACGCACGGGTGATGCAGAGAGAGTTCGGCGGCACCGGGATTCCGTTCTTCGCCGCCAAACGCCCCAGGTGCGCCAGCGCGCCGCGATTCTGATGAGTGGTTTCTAACCGAAGACTTCGAGTCGCCGACTTGACGGCGGCAGGTGCGGGTCGCAGGATATTGAGTCATATGTTTGTGGGGACCCCAAACCTGCTTCTGAAGCAAACCTTGGTGAACGAGCCCACCCAGGATCACCCACCAACTTCTCGCTTGTCGGCCGAGGGCGTCGCGAAGCTTCGCGACGCGCTGAAGCACTGGGTTGACGGCGACGGCGGCAACAGCGATTCCGCGGTCGGCGATGCGCTCCACATGATCGCCCGCGAAGCGCGCGACCGAGGTATTCGCGCCGAGGAGCTCCTGGTCGCGCTCAAGACGACCTGGTTCGAAGTCGGCGGCGCTCCGCACGCAACACATGCGAGCTCGTCGAACACGAGGCGACTCGACGAGCTCGTAACCGCCTGTATCAAGGCGTATTACAACTAGCGCAGGGCGCAGTGGCGCTGGTGTGAGCCGCGCCGCGTCGCCTATTGCACCGTGGGCGCAGCCTTCCGCGGCAGCTTCTCATCCCTGTTCGCGGTCAGATACACGAACGTGGCGACTACGGCG
>Ga0075428_100011110_pt1 | contig 10020 bp, 3 predicted proteins | sample RhiMetdeltSRZDD2_FD_75291 | JGI IMG/M metagenome (GOLD analysis project Ga0075428, IMG submission 75291) | Populus rhizosphere microbial communities from Tennessee, USA - Rhizosphere MetaG P. deltoides SRZDD2 | ecosystem: Host-associated > Plants > Roots > Rhizosphere > Soil | place: USA...
GCACGTGCGGACCGAGCGCCGCGTACTCCGCGAGGATCGCTTCCAGCATCCGCAATCCCTGCGCGTCGAGCACACGCAGCGCCTGGAGCCGATCCGGATCGAGCCGACGCCAATCGCCGACGTCGGCCAGCACCGCGCACAAGCGCGCCTGCGCCTGCGGCGGGTCGCTTTCGGATAACGCGCGCGCGAAAACACCGGCCGCGTCGAACGTCGCGAGCGGATCGAAGGTCGCGTTCGGCTGCGTGGTCCGTTGGTCGAGCATTGCCCTCCCTCCGATCGTGCCGGCGGACCGCGCCCTCGCGGCCGCCGCCGACTTGTAGGACAGGCAATAAGCGCGCCAAGCGTCGGCATCTGCCGGCGACCGGGAGATGCCCAGGGAATAGCGGGTGGCCTTCGGGACGCGCGTCCGGACGGGCGTCGCGGGTACCGTAGAATCCTCCCCGATGAACGCTCTCACCCGCAAGCCGCTGTTCTGGATCGCCTACGCTCTGTTGTCGGCGGCCGCGCTGGTCGTCGCCATCCACTTGTTCCCGCGCGCGATTCCCCTCGTCAACCTCGACGTTCGGATGAATCGCGCCGAGGCGCTCGCGGCCGGCGAGGCGCTGGCTGTGCGCTACAAGCTCGGCCCACCCGGAGCACGCAGCGCCGCGCGCTTCGACCACGACGGAACGGCGCAGAACTACGTCGAGCTCGAAGGCGGCGGCCGCGCGGCGTTCGCGGAACTGACGCGCGGCGACGTGTATTCGCCCTACTGGTGGGCGGTGCGCTTGTTCGCGCTGGGCACGATCGAGGAAGCGTTCATCCGCTTCAAGCCCGACGGCACGCCCGAGGGTTTCGCCCGCCAGCTGCCGGAGACGTACGTGCGCGACGAGGCGACGAAGGCGCTCGCCGCCGGCGACGCGCGCGCACTCGCCGAGGCGCGCGCGCGTGCCGACTGGGGCGTCGACTTCGCGCGCTACACGCTGCTCGACCAATCGCAGGTCACGCGCACGAGCGGCCGGGTCGATCACACGTTCGTCTACGAGCGGCCGGAGAGGTACGGCGAGGCGAGGGTTCGCCTTCGTCTGGCGGTCGTCGGCGACGAGCTGGCTGGCGTCGCGCCGTTCATGTTCGTTCCGGAATCGTTCGGCCGCCGCTTCCAGGAACTTCGCAGCGCGAACAACCTGATCGCGGGCGCGGCGAGCGTCACCGCCGGTCTTCTGTATGGCGTCGTCGGCTGCATCCTCGGGTCGCTGTGGCTGATGCGCCGGCACTGGCTCGTCTGGCGACCGGCGTTTGTCGCCGGATTGATCGTCGCTGCGCTGGTCGCGCTCTCGCAAATCGCGGCCGCGCCGGCCGCGTGGTTCATCGCGGACACGACGGAAACGGCGGCGACGTTCTGGATGAAGCAGGGCGGCGCATTTCTGTTCGTCCTGTGCGGCGGCGCGATGTTCTTCACGCTCGCCTTCATGGCCTCCGAGTCGCTCGCGCGCCGCGCGTTTCCCGCGCACCCCCAACTTTGGCGGCTGTGGTCGCGCGACGCTGCCGCGACGGTCCAGGTGGCGGGACGCACGGCCGGCGGCTACCTGTTCGTCCCGCTCGAGCTCGCGCTCGTCGCGCTGTTCTATTTCGCGACCAACCAATGGCTGGGCTGGTGGCAGCCGTCGGAGTACATGTCCGACCCGAACATCCTGAGTTCGGCCGTGCCGGCGCTGTCGCCGATCGCGGTGTCGCTGCAGGCGGGATTCTGGGAGGAGTGCGTATTCCGCGCGATTCCGCTTGCGCTGGGCGCGCTCGTCGGCGAGCGCTACGGCCGGCGCCGTCTCGGCATCGCGGTCGCGTTCGTGCTGCAGGCGGTGGTGTTCGGCGCCGCGCACGCGAACTATCCGGGATTGCCGTCCTACTCGCGCCTCGCCGAGCTGATCGTGCCGTCGATGCTGTGGGCGGCGATCTTCCTGCGCTTCGGCCTGCTGCCGACGATCATCCTGCACGTGATGTTCGACCTCGTGCTGTTCGCGATTCCGGTATTCCTCGTCGACGCGCCGGGCGCGCGCATCCAGCAGGCGATGATCGTCGCGGCGGGGCTCGTACCGCTTTGCGTGGTGCTGTGGCGCCGCGTGCGCGCGCACGCCTGGGCGGAGCTTCCGGAGCGCCTGCGCAACGGCGCGTGGGAGCCGTCCATTCCGCCGTCCGTGGAGGACGAAGCGCCGGCGCGCGCGGCCGCGAGCGGCGGCGCCGGTCGTTACGCAACGGCGTTCCAGCGCGCGCTGCCGCTCCTCGGTGTCGCGGGACTGGCGGCGTGGATCGCGTTCACGCCGTTTCGCGCCGATGCGCCGTCGCTCGACCTCGGTCGCGACGACGCCGTGAAACTCGCCGACGACGCGCTCGCGGCGCGCGGCGTCAAGCTCGGTCCCGAGTGGCGGCGCCTGTCGGTGGTCCGGCTCGCGAACGAAGAGCCGGGACAATGGAGCTGGCACAAGTTCATCTGGCGGGAGAAGGGCGGCGACGCGTATCGCAAGCTCGTGGGCGGCGCGCTGCCGCCGCCGCTGTGGGAGGTGCGCTACGCGACGTTCGACGGCGACGTTGCCGAGCGCGCCGAGGAGTGGCGCGTGACGATTGCCGGCGACGGGACGGTGCGCACGATTCGCCATCAGCTGCCGCAGGCGCGCGAGGGCGCACGCCTTTCGCGCGAAGCCGCGCAGGCGCTCGCGCTGCAGGAAATCCAGCGCCGCTTCGGGGTTGGCGCGGACGCGCTGAAGCCAGTCGGCGCCGAGGAGGAGAAGCGCCAGAACCGCACCGACTGGAGCTTCATGTTCGCGGACCCCGCGATCGACGTCGGCGCCGGCGGCGAGTTGCGCTATGTCGTCACGATCGCCGGCGACGAAGTGACCGGGTCGGGTCGCGTCGTGCACGTGCCCGAAGTGTGGATCCGCAGCGAGCTCGCGCGCGACAAGTGGCGACAGGTCGTGCGCATGAGCGCCGGCGTGCTGTTCATGATCGCCGGCTTCGTTGCGCTGGTCCTCGGCATCGTCGCGTGGACGAAGGGGCGGTGCGATACGCGCGCGGTCAAATGGGTCGGCAGCGTGTCGTTCGTCCTGGCGGCGGCGGGTCTTGCCAACGCGTGGCCGCTGACGACGATGGGCCTGCGCACCACCGAGCCGGTGGCATCGCAATACGCGATGATCGCGATGGGCGCGCTCGCCGCGGGACTTGTCTCGGCACTGCTCTTCGGCGTCGTCGCGGGAATCGGCGCCTGGTATGGGCGCAGCGAGCCGCGGTCACCGATCGCGGGGACGCTGCCGCCGTGGGGCACCGCGATCGCCGCGGGCGTGCTGGTGTCCGGCGTGCAGGCGGTCGCCGGCAATCTCGGTACGCCTTCGGCGCCGCTGTGGCCCGCCGTGTGGGCCGGCGCGCTCGCGTCGCCGCTCGCCGCCGCGCTGCTGTCCGGCTTCGGTTTCCTGTCGGCGGCGGGCATCGCGCTGTTCATCCTCTACGCGGTCGCGCGGCTGACGCGCAACTGGACACGCCACGCGTGGCTCGGCATGGCGCTCGTCATCGTGATGCAATGCGCGGCCGTGCTGGCGCAGAACGGCGGCAGCCTCGGACCTTCGCTGGCGGCGGGGCTCGCCTCGGGACTCGCGCTCGCCGCCGTGCTGTGGCTGCTGCTGCGCTACGACGCGAGCCTCGTGCCGCCCTATCTGGCGACAGGCATCGTGCTGGCGACGGCGGTGCGTGCCGTGCAGGACGGAACGTCGACAGCCTACGCGCTCGCGGCGCTCTCCGCGGCGACGACGATCGCCGTCGCGTGGCTCGTCACGCGCTATGTCGCGGCGCAGCTCCCCGCAGCGCCTGGCGCGGCGCTCACGGCGTCTGCATCTTCACCCAGTACGGCGTGACAAAGTTGTCCGCACGGTGGACGACCGTGACGTTGCTGCGCGATGCCCACGGAATCACTTGCCGATGCAGCGGCAGGTGGTTGATCTCGCTGTTGTGCGCGGCGAGCGCTTCCTGGATGAACTTGAGCCGCGCGTCGGGATTCATCTCGGTGCGCGCCTTGAACGCCAGCGCGTCGAGCTTCGGATTCGTGTAGCGGCCGTAGTTGTAGTCGCCGTCGCCCTTGCCGTTGTTCGTCGACAGCACCGGCTGCAGCGTGAAGATCGCGTCGGTCGATGCGCCCCCCCAGCCCAGCATGTAGAGGCTGGTGTCGAGCTTCTCGAGCTTGGGAAAATAGTTGGCGCGCGGCATCGCGTTCACCTTGGTCATCACGCCGACCTGGCTCCACATCGCGGCGAGCGCCTGGCAGATCTTCTCGTCGTTGACGTAGCGGTTGTTCGGACAGTCGAGCGTCACCTCGAAGCCGTTCGGGTAGCCGGCGTCGGCCAGGAGCTGCTTCGCTTTCGCCTTGTCGTACGGCAGCCGCTTTTCGATGTCCGGATTCGACATCTTCGGCGCCGGCAGCAGCGCGCCGGTGGGCTTCGACAGGTTGCGCATCGTCGTCTTGTGGATGGCGTCGACGTCGATGGCCTGGTAGAGCGCCTGGCGCACTCGCTTGTCCTTCAGCGGATTCTTGCCCTTGACGCTGGAGTACAGAAGCTCGTCACGGCCCTGGTCCATGCCGATGAACACGATGCGGTTCTCCACACCTTCGATCACCTTGATGTTCGGCGTCTGCGCAAGCCGCGGCACGTCCTGCGGCGGCGGATCGTTGATGACGTCGATCTCGCCGGAGATGAGCGCGGCGAGGCGCGTGGCGTCGGAGCTGATCGGCGTGAACACCACCTCGTCGACGTTGCCGTCAAACAGGCCCGCCTTGATGCCCCACCAGTTCGGATTCTTGGCAAGCACCGTCTTCACGTCGGGCTGGCGCGACTTCAGCATGTACGGGCCGGTGCCGTTCGCTTCGCGGGCCGTAATCATGTCCTCCTTGGCGGTGTAGTTCTGCGGCTTCGTCGCGCGGTTCTTCTCCGACCACGCCTTCGACATGATGTTGATCGTCGCCCAGTCCTCGAGCTCGGTGGGGTTGGGCACCGGCGTCACGAACTCGACGGTGAGGTTGTCGATCTTCTTCGGCACGCCGGCGCGCTTCGCGTAGACGCGCAGCTGCGACGTGTCGGCGCTCGCGCGCTCGTAGCTGAACACGACGTCGTCGGCGGTGAACGGCGTGCCGTCGTGGAATTTCACGCCCGGACGCAGCTTGACGCGCCACGTCGTGTCGTTGACTTTCTGCCAGGATTCGGCCAGCGAGGGCCGGATGTCGAGCTTCTTGTCGCGATCGACCAGGAATTCGTAGACCAGGCTGTTGATGTTGTTGGTGAGCCCCTCGTTCTGCGAGTGGGGATCCGTGGTCTGCATGTCACCGCGGTTGGCCCAGCGCAGGGTCACTGCGTCGGCGCCGGCGGCGGCAACGGCGCAGCCGGCGGCGAGCGCGGCGGCAAGCAGCCGGACGGCGAACGAACGTGGCAGTGGTCGCATGATCACTCCTCCTCAAGGTTACCGATGGCGCCGATCATAACGGACGCCTGCGCGGAGCGGTAGAATCCGCGCCGCCGTTGGATTCCACCGCTTAAGCACCGCAATGCACAATCGCGCCGCAGCGCTCAAGGCACGCCTTTCGGGGGCGATGGCGGCGGACGCCACGCGGCTCGCGCGGCGCATCGACGCCCTGCGCAAGCGCGACGATCCGGCGGCGTGGGCGGCGATCGCCGCGGATCTCGAGCGCTCGATCGCGAAGCGGACGGCCCGCGCGGCCGCAAAGCCGCGGATCGTGCTGCCACCCGACCTGCCGGTGGCGCAGCGCGCCGACGAGATCGCCGCCGCCATTCGCGCGCATCCCGTGGTGATCGTCTGCGGTGAGACCGGCTCGGGCAAGACCACGCAGCTTCCCAAGATCTGCCTGATGGCGGGCCGCGGCGAGCGCGGGCTCATCGGACACACGCAGCCGCGGCGCATCGCCGCCCGCGCCGTCGCCGCGCGGATCGCGCAGGAAATGGGGACGCCGCTCGGCGAGGCCGTCGGCTTCAAGGTGCGCTTCACCGACCAGACGCGCCCCGACGCGTACGTCAAGCTGATGACCGACGGCATCCTGCTCGCGGAGACGCAGCGCGACCGCGCGCTCGCCACCTACGACACGATCATCGTCGACGAGGCTCACGAGCGCAGCCTCAACATCGACTTCCTGCTGGGGTATCTCAAGGAGCTGCTCGCGCGCCGCCCGGAACTGAAGCTGATCATCACGTCGGCGACGCTCGACGCCGAGCGCTTCGCGCGGCACTTCGGCATCGGCGACGCACCGGCGCCGGTGATCGAGGTGTCGGGCCGCATGTATCCGGTCGATGTCCGCTACCGTCCGCTCGGCACCGGCGACGAGGAGGCCGACGACGAGGAGGCGCTCGAAGAGGCGATCGTCTCGGCGGCGGAGGATCTCTGGCGCGAAGGCCCCGGCGACATTCTCGTATTCCTGCCGGGCGAGCGCGAGATACGCGAAACCGGCGACTTGCTGCGCCGCAGCCTCGCGCGGCGGCCCTATGCGGGTGCGCTCGAGATCCTGCCGCTCTACGCGCGGCTGTCGGTCGCCGAGCAGCAGCGCGTGTTTGCGCCGTCGGGCGGACGGCGCATCGTCCTCGCGACCAACGTCGCCGAGACGTCGCTGACGGTGCCGGGCGTGCGGTACGTGGTCGACACCGGGCTCGCGCGCGTCAAGCGCTACAGCCTGCGCAACAAGACGACGCTGCTGCAGATCGAGAAGATCTCGCAGGCCGCGGCCAACCAGCGCGCGGGACGCTGCGGCCGTGTGGCCGACGGCATCTGCGTGCGCCTCTACGGCGAGGACGACTACGCGGCGCGGCCGCGTTACACCGACCCCGAGATCCTGCGAAGCTCGCTCGCCTCGGTGATTCTGCGGATGGCGGCACTCGACCTCGCCGAACCCGAACGCTTCCCGTTCGTCGAGCCACCGGGTCCGCGCGCGATCGCCGACGGCTATCAGCTGCTGCAGGAGCTCGACGCCGTCGACCAGGCGCGCAAGCTTACGCCGCAGGGGCGCGAGCTCGCGCGGCTGCCGCTCGATCCGCGCGTCGGCCGCATTGTGCAGGCGGCGCGCGAGCGCGGCTGCCTCGCCGAAGCGCTGGTGATCGCGAGCGCGCTGTCGGTGCCCGATCCGCGCGAGCGCCCGCTCGCGCACGCGCAGGCGGCCGACCAGGCGCATCTCAAGTTTCGCGACGAGCGCTCGGACTTTCTGTCGCTGGTGGCGCTGTGGGAGTTCTTCGCCGACGCGCTCGCGCAAGGGCTCTCGCATCGCAAGCTCGTCGACCGCTGCCGCGCGCAATTCGTCTCCTATCTGCGTCTGCGCGAGTGGCGCGACGTGCGCGAACAACTTGCGAACGAGCTCGTCGAAGCCGGTTGGACGCTGCCCGATGCGTTGCCGAAGTCGATCGACGCGGCACGCTACGCGACGATTCACAAGGCGCTGCTCGCCGGGCTCTCCGGCAACGTCGGCGCGAAGACCGAAGAAGCCGAGCCCTACCAGGGTGCGCGCGGCATCCGATTCTTCCTGCATCCGGGCTCGGGCCTCGCGAAAAAGGCGCCGAAATGGGTGCTTGCCGCCGAGCTGACCGAGACCTCGCGCCTCTACGCGCGCTGCGCGGCCAAGATCGAGCCGGAGTGGATCGAGGAAGTCGCCGGGCCGCGCGCCACGCGCGACTACTTCGAGCCGCACTGGGACGCCAAGCGCGGCGAAGTCGTCGCGAGCGAGCGCGTGCAGCTCTACGGGCTGACGCTGGTGCCGCGTCGTCCGGTGTCGTTCGGCGCGATCGACCCCGCCGCGGCGCGCGAAGTGTTCATCGGTGAGGCGCTGGTCCCCGGCGAGCTCGCGACGCGAGGCGCCTTCCTCGCGCACAACCAGCGTCTCGTCGCCGACGTCGCCGAGCTCGAGCACAAGGCGCGCAGGCAGGACGTGCTGGTCGACGACGAGACGATCGCCGCGTTCTATGCCGAGCGCGTGCCGCCCGACGTCCACTCGCTCGTGACGTTCGAGCGCTGGCGCGCCGAGGCCGAGAAGCGTGCGCCGCGCCTTCTGTTCATGTCGCGTGAGGCGCTGATGCGCCACGCCGCATCGCAGGTCACCGAGGAGCTCTTCCCGGAGACGCTGGCGATGGCCGGGGCGACGCTGCCGCTCAAGTACCGCTTTGCGCCCGGTCACGCGCTGGACGGTCTCACCGTCAGCGTGCCGCTGCCGCTGCTCAACCAGCTCGACGACGCGCGGCTGTCGTGGCTCGTGCCGGGGATGGTGCGGGAGAAAGTCACGCTGTATCTGAAAGGCCTGCCCAAAGCGTGGCGCGGGCGGCTCGTGCCGATCGCCGATGTCGTCACCGATTTCCTGACCGAGATGCCTGCCGGTGCGGGATCGCTGCCGGAGGCGCTGCGCGGCTATCTCGAACGGCGGCTTCGTGAGCGCGTTCCCACCGAGCTCCTCGACGCCGTCGATCTCCCGCCGCATCTCGCCGTCAACGTCAGGGTCGTCGACGCTTCGGGGACCGAGCTTGCGGCGGGCCGGGACATCGCGGCGCTGCGCGCACGGCTCGGAGAGGCAGCCCAGCTCTCGTTCGCCGCGGCCGGCCCGTCCATCGAGCGCAAGGGCGTGCGCGCATGGGACTTCGGCGACTTGCCCGCGACGCTCACCGTGGTCAGGAACGGCGTGCGGTTGACCGGCTACCCGGCGCTCGTCGACGATGTGGCAAGCGTGTCGATCGCGCTGCTCGACACGCGCGAGGCGGCGAGCGCGGCGACGCGCGCCGGCGTGCTGCGGCTCATGCGCTTCGCGCTCAAGGACGCACTGGCGCGCTACGAGAAGGGCGCGCCCGGCTTCGCGCAGGCCGCGCTGCAGCTCAAGACCGCGATCGGCACCGACCGTCTGCTCGCCGACGTGCTGGCAGCGGTCGTCGACCGCGCCTTCCTCGGCGACGATCCGCTGCCGCGCGACGAAAAGGCGTTCGGCGAGCAGGTCAAGCGCGCGCGCACCCGCATCCCCGCCGTCGCGGAGGGGGCGTTTCGTCTGCTGGCGACGATCGCGTCGGAGCACCACGCGGTGACGCAGCGGCTTGCGGCGGCGCCGCCCGCGCACACGCGCTTCGCCGCCGGCCTCATGGCCGAGCGCGACGCGCTGGTCTACCCGGGCTTTTTCGCCGCCACGCCGTGGGCGCAGCTTTCCCACCTGCCGCGCTACCTGAAGGCACTCGATCGCCGCTACGTCCGCCATCTGGAGCGACCCGACCGAGACGCGCGGCACGCGGCCGAGCTGGCGGACTTCGGGACGCGCTACCGCGAGCGCGCCGGGCGCGAGCGCACGGGGGGGGCGATCTCGCCCGGTCTCGAGGCGTTCCGGTGGCTGCTGGAGGAGCTCAAGGTCTCGCTGTTCGCCCAGGAGCTCAGGACGCCGTTCCCGATATCGTGGAAACGTGTCCAAAAAGCATGGAACGACCTCGACCGGTAACGAAAGGTTGGCGCAGCGTTTGGCAGCCGATTTTCCTACGTGATAGAGTAGTTTAGACCAATGTCATGACTGCGGGCGGAGGTGCCGGAAACCCCGGCGCACGACATCCGCGGGACTTCTTGAACACGACCTCGACCGCCGCCCCCGCAGCAACCTCCGTGCGCCGCGCGTTGCCGCCGGACAAGGTCAAGATCCTCCAGGGCTGCCGCGACATGGCAGTCGAGCGCCTCGTCGTGGCGTTCACGGCGATGCTCGAAAAAGTCGTCGACATGCTGATCGAGCGCAGCGGCAAGACCGATGTCCGCGAAGAGCAGCAGGTCCTGCTCGACGCGCGCGTCGCGCTGATTCGCGACCGTGGCGCGCTGATGGGCGAGTTCGAGAAGCGCCTGCGCGGCCTCGTCGACCGCCGCATCGAGGGCAAGGACATCAAGCTCGATTTCGCGGCGCTCGACGCGAGCGAGCTGACGCTCGTCGATCACATGTCGATGGACGAGACCGTGATCACCAGCAACATCGTGCGCGTCGTCGAGAACAGCGCGCACGAAGAGCTGATC
>Ga0075428_100011111_pt1 | contig 10020 bp, 6 predicted proteins | sample RhiMetdeltSRZDD2_FD_75291 | JGI IMG/M metagenome (GOLD analysis project Ga0075428, IMG submission 75291) | Populus rhizosphere microbial communities from Tennessee, USA - Rhizosphere MetaG P. deltoides SRZDD2 | ecosystem: Host-associated > Plants > Roots > Rhizosphere > Soil | place: USA...
CCGGCCCCATCGGCAACGGCCGCCCGAGCGCGCAGTTCGATCTGGTCAACGGCATCCACGGCTTCTCGGAGCTGACCGTGGAGGGCGTGGCTTACTACCTGGGCAACGACACTGGGCTCACCCACACCTGGAAGGACTCCACCGTCGTCAACGGCCAACGCTACTTCTACGCCCTCACCGCCTACGACCACGGCTCGGAGAAGTTCAACTTCTATCCCTCGGAGAACGCCATCACCGTCTCGGAGACGCCCCGCGGCGGCACGATCTTGCCGTCCAACGTGGTAGAGGTGCGCCCCGAGCCCCGCGTGCGCGGCTACGTGGCTGCATCCATCCAAGGACTGGTCCACGCGAGCGGCGGCGGCGCCGGGATGGTGCAGGTCGAGGTGCTTAACTCCAGCCTGGTGCGCGAGGGTCACCTCTTCGAGATCGCCTTCGCCAGCGGCGAGGACAGCGTCCGCGCCGATTCCTACGCCCTCGTCGACAAGAACGCCGACCAGGTGCTCTTCGAGCACGGCCGGGATCTGGAGGGCACAGGCAATGGTCCCGCCGCGGCCGGCCTGCTCCCGGTGATCGAGACGCAAGAGACCGTGGAGGTGGACGAACCCCGCACCGGCTTCGCCGACGGCAGCCCCACCAACGCTCTGCTCCTCGTCGAGTACCAGACCGTGCAGCCGATCAACCTGCGGCGGCCTGGGTTCCCCGACGACCTGACGATCACCTTCGCCGACGTCGTGCTCGACACCGGCTTGGCGGTGTTCCCCATTCCGGCCCGGCCGGCCAAGTTCGAGATCGTGGCGCACACCGCGGCGGGCGACCAGCGCATGGATTTCCGTTTTCGCGATCTCGACGCCGATGGCACCTTGAGCCGCACCGACGAATTCTTGGACGTCGTCACCTACACTCGCTCGGCACCCACGACACCCCAGGTGACCTGGAGGTTCCAGCTGGCGGGCACGCAGACGAGCGACGGGGCCCCGCTCCGGCCGCCGCGGCAGGGGGATGTGTTCGACCTGCGGCTCACCAAACCCTTTGGTTACGAGGACCGCTTCACCTTTACCGGCAAGGCAGAGTCCGTCGATGCGGTGGCGGCGAGCGCGGCGCCGGACCGGCCCTACGTGGTGCCGAATCCCTACGTCGCTTCGGCCAGCTTCGAGCCGGAGCGCTTCAACATCGCCGGCCGCGGCGAGCGGCGGCTCGAGTTCCGCAACCTGCCGCAATACTGCACCATCCGGATCTTCAACCTGCGTGGCGAGCTGGTGCAGACGCTGGCGCACGACGGCTCCACGGCGGGGGTGGTGGCCTGGAACCTGAGGACCAAGGACAACTTGGACGTGGCTCCCGGTCTCTACATATTCCATGTGGAGGCGGGAGCGGTGGAATCGAGTATCGGCAAGTTCGCGGTCATCAAATGAGGGTGAGGGGACGAAGACGTGGAAGGCGACGCGAGCATGAGCGCAAGGAGCAGGCGATGAGGCGCGAGATGACAGCCGCATGCCTGGTGATGGCGCTGTTCTCGGCCCAGGCGGCGGCGCAGACGAAGGTGGGGACGACCATCGCGCAGTTCGTCGCCATCGAGCCCAGCGCCCGCATCGCCGCCATGGGCAACGCCGGCGCCGCCGTCGCCGAGGGCATCCAGGCCGTCTACTACAACCCGGCGGCGCTGGGTTCCCTGGAACGCACGACCTTTCAATTCAGCCACGGCATCTGGTTCGCCGACATCCGTCACGAGTATGCCGCCGCCGCCATCGCCCTCGGCGACTGGGGCAACACCTTCGTCAGCGTCACGTCGCTCAACTCCGGGGACATCGAGGTGCGCACCGTGACGCAACCACTCGGCACCGGAGAGCTCTACAGTGTGCGGGACGTGGCGCTGAGCGTCGGCTACGGGCGGCAGGTGACGCCCCGCTTCGCCGCCGGGGCGCAGTTCAACTACATGAGCGAGACGATCTGGAACAGCACCCTGGATGCTTTCAGCTTCAGCTTCGGCACCGTGTACCGCATCACCGGCTCCGGCCTCACTTTGGGTGCGAGCGTCCTCCACTTCGGCACCAAGAGCGGTTTCGACGGCCGCGACCTGGTGATCCAGTACGACGCCGATCCGACGCGCTACGGCGACAACAGCGCCCTGCCGGCGGCGCAGGCCACCGACGAGTTCCCCGTGCCGGCGCAGTTCCGCATCGGTCTCAGCTATCCCCGGCGACTCAGCCCCACGAGCAAGCTGTTGCTCAGCATGGACGCCTTCCATCCCAACGACAACACCGAGGGCGTGAGCCTGGGCTGGGAGTGGTCGTGGAAGGAAACTCTGGCGCTGCGCGCCGGCTACCAGACCCTGGGGCAGCAAGACACCGAGCTCGGCCCCACCGCCGGGATCGGCCTGAGCGGTGTCATCGCCTCGCGTCGTTTCGAATTCGATTATGGCTGGGCCTCGCACACGGTCCTGCCGGAAGTGCATCGTTTCACCTTCGTCCTCGGCATGTGAGGACAGGGAGGGAGTACCGTGATCCGTTCCATCTCGATTGGGCTCGCCATCCTCGCCCTGCCTTGGTCCGGCGCTCGGGCGCTGACCACCGAAGCGTTGCTCGACACCTTGCAACACACCGCATTCAACTACTTCTGGAACGAGGCGAACGCGACGAACGGGCTCATCAAGGACCGGAGCACCCTCACCTCGCCGTGCAGCATCGCTTCGCTGGGCTTCGGCCTCTCCGCCATCTGCATCGGCATCGACCACGGCTGGGTGACGCGTGACGCCGGCCGCACCCGCATCCTCACCGCTTTGCAGACCCTGTGGACGCAGCCGCAGAGCAGCGCCGCCAGCGGCACCATCGGTTACCAGGGGCTCTACTACCACTTCCTCGACATGAACACGGCGCTCCGCACCTGGAGCAGCGAGCTCTCCACCATCGACACGGCGCTCCTCTTCGCCGGCATCATCGACGTCAAGCAGTACTTCGATACGGCCGACCCTGGGGATGTGCAGGTGCGCGACCTGGCGGACAACATCTACTACCGCGCCAACTGGGAGTTCATGCGCAACTTCGCTCCGTCCATCTACATGGGCTGGAAACCCGGCACCGGCTTCGGCGGCTTCGGCCAGTGGATCGGCTACAACGAGGCCATGATCCTCTTCATCCTCGCCCTCGGCTCCCCGACCCATCCGGTGCCCACCAGCACCTGGACCTCTTGGACCAGCGGTTACAACTGGAGCACGCAGTACGGGCAGGACTACGTGATCTTCCCGCCGCTCTTCGGGCACCAGTACAGCCACTGCTGGATCGACTTCCGTACCATCCAAGATGCCTACATGACGAATCGCGGCATCACTTACTTCGAGAACTCCCGCCGGGCGACGCTGGCGCAGCAGGCCTATTGCATCGCCAATCCGCTCGGCCGCGTCGGGTACGGCCAGTATGTGTGGGGGATCACCGCGAGCGACGAACCCGGCGGTTACGCCGCCCACGGGGCGCCGCCGCCGCAGAACGACAATGGCACCATCACTCCCACCGCGGTGGCCGGGTCGCTGCCGTTCGCGCCGGAGATCGTCATCCCCACCCTGCACCATCTGTACGACACCTACGGCGCCCAGCTCTTTTCCACCTACGGGTTCAAGGACGCCTTCAACCTGACGGCGAACTGGTGGGGCACGGACTACGTCGGCATCGACCAGGGGCCGATCATCATCATGATCGAGAACTACCGCACCGGGAACGTCTGGCGCCGCTTCTGGACCAACCCGGACATCCAGCGCGGCCTGCAGCGCGCCGGTTTCCTCACCGCCACCGACGTGGCGCAGATCGGCCCCGCCACTGGCCGGAGGTTCGCCCTCTTGCAGAACGAGCCCAACCCGATGCGGACGGTGGCCACCGTACCCTTCCGGCTCGAGGTGCCGGGGCGGGTCTCCCTGGCGCTGTACGACGTGGCGGGCCGGCGGGTGCGGCAGCTCCTGGAAGGCGCCTGGCCGGCAGGCGAGCATGGTGTACCCCTGGACGCGGCGGGCCTGCCGAACGGTGTCTATTACCTCCGGCTGGAGGTGGACGGCCAGCGACAGGCGAAGGCCTGCCTGGTGCTGCGCTGATTGACCCAACCGGGAGGACGGATCGATTCGAGAGAGGTGAACGGATGTTTCCCAGAGAAAGGTGGTGCTTCGGCTCGTAGTCTGTGGATATTCTGTCCGTTAGTTTGCTGCAACTGGGTTTCGCCGGCGCCTTGTGCGTGCAAGGAGCCGCAAGCGTCTGCACGTACTTCGTACGAGGAGGAACATCTATGAGACGCTTTAACTGGCGTGCCGGGAAGGTCGCCCTTCGGGCGGCGATCGGTCTGGCATGGGGGGCGGCAGTTCTCGGCGGCGTGGCTCAGGCCACACCCGTACCCAACGGGGCGACCATCGAGACCCGCACTTTCAACGATTGTGCTCTCTCGACGGTGGCCACCACCAACAACTACCCGGCCCTCGTCGAGATCAGCGACACCATGGACCCGGCGTGTCTCGGTTTCGCCAACCTGCACAGCTGGAGTTTCTCGGACGATGGCGGCTCCACGGCTGCCGTTTTCAACAACAACTCGGACTACACCTTCGGCGCCGACTTCACCATCAGCGGCCCTGGCGAGGGCGAGGGCGGTTTGCGCATCTCGCCCTGGTACGGGAAGTTCGTGGACGGGCGCATCATGGCCAACGCCACCACCGGCGAGATCGCTTGCTTCGGTGGCGCCCTTCCCTTCTACAGCTTCACCGTCAACCACGGCATCAGCTATATCAAGGGCACGACGATCCGTTTCGAGGTGACCTACCGCGCTCGTGACTTGTTCTCGACCGATCCTGCCTCCATCCAGTACCGGGCGGTCTACAACGGCAACACCTACGACAGCCCGGAGCTGCCCTTCGGCGAACAGAACCCCGACGAGTGCAACCCGAACGGCCTGTGGGGGATGCTGAACGATGGGCGGGTCGGCGGCTACTTCCAGGCCCGGGCGAACACCGGTGCCTTGCTCACCGGCACCTGGGGAAACATCACCTTCCAGGAGCTGACCCCGGTCGGCACACCGGTGGCGAACGCTGCCACGATCGAGACCCGCACCTTCAACGACTGCGCGCTCTCGACCTTGGCCACGACCAACAGCTTCCCGTCCCTGATCGAGATCAGCGACACCATGCATCCGGCGTGCCTGGGCTTCGCCAACCTCCACAGCTGGAGCTTCTCGGACGACGGCGGCACGACGGCTGCCGTGTTCAACAACAACTCGAACTTCGCCTACGGGGCGGACTTCACCATCAGCGGGCCCGGTGAAGGCGAGGGCGGCCTGCGCGTCTCACCGTGGTACGGGAAGTTCGTGGACGGGCGCATCATGGCCAACGCCACCACGGGGGAGATCGCCTGCTTCGGCGGGGCGCTTCCCTTCTACAGCTTCACCGTCAACCATGGGATCACCTATGTCAAAGGCACGACGATCCGCTTCGAGGTGACCTACCGCGCCAACGAGCTGGTGTCGACCGACCCGGCCACGATCCAGTACCGGGCGATCTACGACGGCAACACCTACGACAGCCCGGTGCTGCCCTTCGGCGAGCAGAACCCCGATGAGTGCACCCCGAATGGCATTTGGGGGATGCTCAACGACGGGCGTGTGGGAGGTTACTTCCAGCCGCGGGCGAACACCGGGGCCCTGCTCACCGCCACGTGGGGCAATGTGACCTACTCCACTTGCACTGCGGCGGTCGAGCTCACCTTCAATCCGCAGGTGCTGAACAAGAGCTCCGGGGGTCGCTGGGTCACCGGCTACCTCGAGCCCGCGGGCGACTACGATCTGGGCTCGATCCTGCTCAACGGCACGGTGCCGGTGGCGGCGGGGGCCCCGACTTCGGTCGGCGACTTCGATGCGGACGGGATCCCCGACCTCATGGTGAAGTTCGATCGCGCCGAGGTCACCGCTCTCCTGGAAGTGGGCAACTCCGTTCCGATCACCGTCAGTGGCTTGGTGGGTGGAGAGTGCTTCGAGGCCACCGATATGATCAAGGTCAAGACCGGTCACTTGCCTTCGCCGGCGGCCGGGAGCGTCCTAACCCCCGGCACCCAGGTGGAGGTGGTCTGGGAAGTGGAGCGCCGTTTCCACATCGTGGACCTGCTCGCTTCCTTCGATGGCGGCGCGACCTGGAGCGTCGAGGCGGAAAACCTGGACAACCCGGGCAGTTTGCTCTGGACCGTGCCGTCGGTGGCGACGGAACAGGCGCTGCTCGCGGTGGTCTCGTTGGGGGTGGAGGACGCTTCCGGGCCGACGCTGGAGGCTGAGCTCGGCAGCACCAATCTCTTCAGCATCGCGGGGACGACGGATAGCGGGACGCGCGGCTACGGCTTTGCGCTCCGCGGCATCGCCCCCAACCCGGCGCGGCTCGGCTTCTCGGTCAACTTCAGCTTGCCGAGCTCCGCTGCGGCGAAGCTCGAGGTCTACGACGTGAGGGGCCGGCAGGTGGCTGCCGCACAAGTGGGCCAGCTCGGTCCCGGTCTGCACAGCATGACGTTCGGTCAGGAGAGGAAGTTGCCGGCCGGCGTCTACCTCGTGCGGCTCACCCAGGGCGAGCGCACCGAGACGGCGCAGGCGACCGTCTTGCAGTAGCCGCGTCTCGCGTCGCAGCGATCGCGGCCCAAACTCCGGGGTCCGGTGCGCCGGACCCCGGATTTCTTTCGTGCATTGGGAACTGGCGCGCAATTGCCCCTCGCCGCCAGTGTCACGGCGACCGCGAAGCACCGGAGCCCCCTCGCCAGGTGAGCATTGGGTACAATGTCAGCACGCCCCCCAGGAGCTGGCTTTGCTGTGACGCCGACACGGTGCCGGCTCGACCGCGCCCGCCCCTTGCGTCGGGCAGCAGAGGAGGTAGGAGTCGAACCTCGTTATCGAGGCGCGCCGCGCCGCGGCGCCAGTCCATCTTCGCACCAGGATTGCAGCCCCTGGTCCTGGGTCACTCATTTCGACGGATTTCCCGAGGAGGACCACGCCATGAGGCGGTCCACGAGAATCGAACTCATCGGTCTCACGCTGTTGCAGCTCGCGACCCTCGCGAGTCTAACGGCGGCAGCGCCAGACCCGAACAGCGCCGTGGTCGTGTCCCGCATCTTCAACGATTGCCCAGGCTCGACCCTCACCATCACCAACGACTACCCGACCTGCATCACCATCGAGGACCGCAACGCCGGCTGCATCGGCTTCGCCAACCTGCACGCCTGGCGGTTTTCCGATAATGGGGCGGATCCGTTGGTGTTCCACAACGGGGACTCCTTCCGTTTCGCCGCCGATCTCAGCCTCAACGGTACGGGGGATGCCGAGGCCGGGCTGCAGATTGCGCCTTGGTGGGGCCAGGCTGACGGCAGATTCAACGTCCGCACCACGGACGGCGAGATCGCCTGCTTCGGTGGCCGGCTGCCCTTCTATTCCTTCACCGCGTCCCACGGCCTCCACTACACCAAGGGGACGCCCATCCACCTGGAGATCGTCTACCGGGCCCACGGGCTGAGCGAGCAGGATCCGGGCACGATCGAGTACAAGGTGACCTACGACAACGTGCAGTACTCGAGCGGCGTCAAGTCGTTCGACATGGGGAACCCGAACGAGGACCCGCCCTATGGCCTCTGGGGGATCCTGAACGAGGCGCGTGTCGGCGGTCACTTCCAGTTCTTCGTCGGTGCCTCCGGTGCCAGCGGTCAGGTCGAGGCCCAGTGGTGCAGCTTCGAGTACGAGTCGCTGACCGTGGGCGTGCAATCGCAAACCTGGAGCACGCTGAAGAACCTCTATCGCGATTGAGCGTGCGGACACGCTCCACGCCGCAACGGCCTTCCTCCGCTCGCGCGGGGGGAGGCCGTTGTCATGGATAGACGCGAATCGAGGTGGCCTTGACCATCGCCCAAAGCGACGCCCCCGGAGCCAGTTGCAATCCGCTGGCCGCTTCGCGAGTGATGTCCGCCACCATCGGTACGCCGGCGTCGAGGGTCACGCGCAGGCGATCGGGGAGACTCGCGCTCTCCTGGACCCGCACCGCGAAGGCGTTCTGGAACGAGCCCACCGGAGGTACGCTGGCGAGGGCGACGTCGGACGGCGCGAAGGCGAGATGGACGGCGCCGGACAGCGCATCGGCGAGCACATGGAAGGCCACGGTTCCTGCCCGCGCCTCCTTGAGGCCCACACCGGGAGCGAGCACCGCCTCGTAGACGTTGAGACCGACGAGATCGGCGACGAAAGCCGTGCGCGGATGCGCCAGGAGCTCCTCGCCCGTCCCCACCTGGACGAGGCGGCCGCCTTCGATGACCGCGAGCCGGTCGCCGACCACGAAAGCATCGAGCGGATCGTGGGTGACGACGAGCGCCGGCAGCGCCGCGTCCCGCAAGAACCGGCGCAGCTCGGCGCGGACAGTGGCCCGGGTCGTCGCGTCGAGGGACGCAAAGGGTTCATCCAGCAACAGGAGTCGGGCCTCCGACGCCAAGGCGCGGGCGAGCGCGACGCGTTGCCGCTGGCCGCCCGAGAGCTCGAGCACCGGTTGGTCCGCGATCGCGGTGAGGTCGAGACGGGCGAGGCAAGAGGCGATGACTTGCTCCCGTTCTGCCCGCGGGAGTTGCCGGGCCCGCGGCCCGTACTCCACGTTGCGACGCACGGATTGGTGCGAGAACAACGCATAGTCTTGGAACACCAGTCCGACACGACGATCCTCCGGCGGGAGGTTCACGCCAGTGTCCGTGTCGAAGAGGACCGTCTCGTGGAGCACGATGCGGCCGCGCTCCGGACTCCGCAGTCCGGCGATGAGATCGAGGCAGGTGGACTTGCCGGAACCGTTCGGCCCCAGGAGAACGAGGGTCTCGTTCCCTCCGACCTCGAGTTCGACATCGAGCGAAAAGGAGCCGAGACGGGCGGCGAGCCGAGCTCTGAGACCCTGCACTACCATGGAATCTTCAGTTGCGAAGCGCACGCCGTGCCCAGTTCTTGGCGAGGATGAGAGCCCCGAGGCCGAGGAAGATCGCCAGCGTCGAGACCGCCAGAGCGGTTTCGAGATCACTTTCCATCGCCGACATGACCGCGAGCGCCAGCGTCTGCGTGCGTCCCGGGAAGTTGCCAGCGAACATCATGGTGGCCCCGAACTCCGAGAGCGCCCGCGCCCAGCAGAGAACGGTGCCGGCGACCAGGGCGGGTCGAGCCAGCGGCAGCGTCACGGTCCAGAAGACATGCCAGGGGCTGGCCCCGAGGGTGCGGGCGGCGGCTTCGAGACGCACCGGCACGCCCTCGAAGCCCGCGCGCGCCGCCTTGACGAAGAAGGGGCTGGCGATGAAGACCTGCGCCATGATGACTGCGGCGGTGCTGAAGGGAAGTTGCAAGCCGAACACCTCGAGGCTGCGCCCGAGCAGCCCGCGACGGCCGAAGGCGAAGAGGAGGGCCACGCCCCCCACGACAGGTGGCACCGTGATCGGCAGATCCACGAGAGTGTCGAGGACCTCGCGGCCCCGGAAGCGGTGGCGGGCCAGGAGAAGGGCCAAGGGAGTACCGGTGAGAACGGTGAAGGCCGTGGCGATGAGCGTGGTCTGGAGCGTGAGGCCGAGGGCGGTCAAGGCCATTTCCGAAAAGAGATGGCGAAAGAGGTGAGCCGGCGACAGGGAAAGCAGGATCGCCACGAAGGGGAAGACGAGGAAGAACACGAGGGGCGCGGCAGCTGCATGGAGGTAGGAGGTTCGTCGACCGCGGAAGGTAGGCCAGGTCATGGCGCCGGTTCGAAACCTCGTTTCACCAGGAGCGCCTGGCCTGCCTCGCTGCGCACGAGGGCGACGAATCGTGCCGCGCCTTCCTGGGCTGCGCCCCCCTTCTTGACCACGCCAGCTTCGTTGACCGGACCCCCCGAGACCGTCGCGATCGGGTACTCGGCGACGACGTTCATGTTCTCGGGAATCTCGAGGACCCGTACCTTCTCCGCGACCGTCCGGGCGTCCGTCGCATAGACGACTCCGGCATCGGCTTCTCCCAGGGATACCTTGGCGAGGACAGCACGGACGT
>Ga0075428_100011112_pt1 | contig 10020 bp, 9 predicted proteins | sample RhiMetdeltSRZDD2_FD_75291 | JGI IMG/M metagenome (GOLD analysis project Ga0075428, IMG submission 75291) | Populus rhizosphere microbial communities from Tennessee, USA - Rhizosphere MetaG P. deltoides SRZDD2 | ecosystem: Host-associated > Plants > Roots > Rhizosphere > Soil | place: USA...
CGTTATTCAAGGAATGTCTTGACTCGGATACGTACGCAAAAGGTAAGGGATCGTTTGTCTCGAAGGTGATAGATGGGTCATTGGAAGGTCATAAGGCTTCCGGTATGGCAGGCGTTGCGAACATCGGAAATGACCGTAACTGGTGCGGACATCCCATCGCACAGTCTAATTGGTATTCGTTTGCCCGTCTTGCCTGGAATCCTGATCTGTCAGCCGAAGAAATTGCGAATGAATGGGTGAGAATGACCTACAACAACGAAAAAGAAGTGGTCCAGACACTGAGTCGTATTATGATGGATTCGAGGGAAGCTGTCGTCAACTACATGACACCTCTTGGACTACATCATATTATGGGGTGGGATCATCACTATGGTCCCGCACCATGGATCAAGGATAAGCCGCGCGCTGATTGGACATCAGTGTACTATCATCAGGCGGACAACGCAGCAATTGGATTCGATAGGACTTCTAAAGGAAGTAATGCGCTGGGTCAATACTCGCCTGAGGTGCAAAGGATATACGAACAATTGGAAAATTGCCCGGAGGAATACCTGCTTTGGGTTCACCACGTACCCTGGGATCATAAAATGAAATCCGGCAAAACGCTTTGGGAGGAACTATGTGGCCACTATTACAATGGTGCAGAGTCAGTTCGCAAAATGCAGATTGCATGGAACACTCTGCAGGGCAAGATCGATGAAGATCGCTTCAGACAAGTAAGAAGTCTGCTTTCAATTCAATATAAAGAAGCGATATGGTGGCGTAATGCATGTGTGCTTTACTTCCAGACATTTTCAAAAAAAGACCTGCCAGTCGGATTTGAAAAACCCGACAAGACGCTCGAGTACTATCAGAGTCTCGAATTTCGTTTCGCGCCAGGCATCAGGCCACGCTGGTGAGTCTTATTCGAATTGAATCGTGCCGAATCGTTGGATGTCATGATAGTTAGTCTGGACTGGTTGCCATGTCCAACCAGACTGACCTTCGTCATAATCGATACGATATAGATTTGCACGCCATGTAGTTCCCGATTTTGGGGGCACATTTTGAAGTGGCTTCAATAACACATAGGGAATAAAAAATTCACCGACCCATGAAGTAACGGTACCCTTATCATCTTTTATCACTTTTGTTGAGTGCCTGGTCTTGCGTGCGTCTTCGTAATGCCACGGCCTCCAGCCGAGGAAGTCACCGCCAAAATTTGGCACGAGTATAGGCAGCTCATAGTTCAGGGGTGAAAGTTCATATTCAAAATATAACGGTGTTGATTCATCCGTCCAGAAAAAGATCTCCACAACATCTTCATGCCAAAGGTCCAAGAAGTCTTCTTGTAAAGTGGCTGTTATATTCTTGTCTGAACAGTCGAACATACCGTATATACCTGTTTCTGAATAAAGCAGCTTTGCCCTGGTTTGATAGGTAGCCGATCCTTTCCGTTTGGGAAGAGTTAGCCATGTCGCTTTTTCCCAGGATGCAGAGAGACCGTCGCCTGTGAGTTCAAAATCTGCCGTACGTTTTACAACATGGTCAACTTTTTTTTGACTATATACCTTTCCAAGGGAAAGAACAAGTGAGGCTATAAGGCAGCTGTATAAAATCTTCTGGTTCATAGTATGCGATTAGTATCAAATACCGTTAATGGCAGATTTCTAACCATGTTGTAATTTATGTGCTACCGGAAGTAATTCTACATTTTACATTGAGAATTTTACATTTTAAATTCTAACCGCAAAATGTAAAACATCGAATGTAAAATATAAAAATTAGTCCTTCGCATTGTTGGCCTGCGCCGTAGGAAATCTAAAGACAAATCACGCTCATAATCAAGACGATTTTGTGTACGGACAAAGCGCCTGAATACCCATTCTCAATAGCCTAGGTTGGACGGTCACGCTCATTGTGCCTTATAACCTTATTTCCTTATTTCCTTATCCCTATCGCCTCCTATTGTGCCTAGCGACTAGTTTTATCCATTGTCGTAGTAGTTTTCGAGGGAAAATCATACTTTCATCGCCATCAAACCAACTACACCTGATCTTGCCATGAAAAAGTTTTATCTCATTGCCTTGCTGGTTGCTGTGTGCGTAGTCACACATGCACAGACAAATCCTATTCGTATTATAATGATTGGTGCACATCCCGATGACTGTGACCAGGACGGGGGTGGGACTGCCATTCTTTTTTCTAAGATGGGCTATGCGGTAAAGTTTGTAGCAGTTACAAACGGTGACGCCGGACACCAGTCTGAAGGAGGTGGAATGTTAGCCAAGCGCCGGTTTGCCGAAGCGAAGGAAGCCGGTAAAAGATATGGAGTTGAATACGATGTGCTGGATAACCACGATGGAGAACTGCTTCCATCGTTGCAGGTTAGACTCCAGGTCATTCGGAAGATCCGTGAATGGAATGCTGATATCGTCATCGCTCCCCGTCCCAATGATTATCATCCGGATCACCGGTATACTGGCGTGCTCGTACAGGATGCGGCTTACATGGTAGCCGTTCCAAACGTAGCATCAGACACTCCGCCGTTGAAGAAGAATCCGATCTTTCTTTACTTCCAGGATTTTTTCCAGCGGCCTAATGCCTTCCGTCCCGATATCGCTATAGATATAAGTTCGGTCTTTGCACAAAAGATTCATGCCCTCGATGCACACACTTCACAGGTTTACGAATGGCTGCCGTGGATTGGTGGTTACCTGGATCAAGTCCCTTCTGACATATCCAAACGCGAGCAATGGCTGGCCACTAACCGTGCAGTTAGGATCACGCCAGAAGTACGGACTTCCCTCGAAAAATGGTATGGCAAGGAAGCTGCAGCTCAGATTCAGCATGCCGAAGCATTCGAGATCTGTGAGTATGGCACTCAGCCTAATGAAGCGGATATACGGCGTATGTTTCCAATGTTGAAGAAGAAGTGATAGTCGTAATAATGCGTCCTGTGATTTGTAGTTCTTGGTGGACATTGTGACGTGCACTTATGAATGCAGGGTCACTACGACCACAACGGAGGCACAACGAACACTACGTTTAAGCGTTAAAAATGCGTCGTGCGCTTTGTGGTTCTTCGTGGACTTTGTGACCTGCAATTCTAAATGTAGCGTCACTACGATCAAAAGGTAGCCACTACGATCACCCAGGCAGCATCAGAATCAAGTGACCGGGTTCGAAGGCTTATCGCATAATTATTTGTAGCTACACTAGTACCTCGCCTCAATGCCAAATACGTCTTTGAAGTAGGTGTCGAGAGAATCTGTTTTTGTCTTGTGGAAATCGCCACCTTCAACAACAATCCAGAACAGGCCGGCGTCGGCAGGAGTAATGACATACGTAGCGTCATCGGTATGAGCGCGTACTGATTTAGCACCTTCTTTGAAGTGGGAAAGAGTTTCCTGAAGCAAGTCGAACCTGGGGGTCATTGTCTCTTTTTATCAGTGCAAATTACGTAAACAACTTAATCTTCAGAGGCGATCAGGTGTTATTCAGCAAATTTTTTAATTTTTTTTTTACTCATTTCTCCTCTGAAATCTAATAGAAAAATCCCTTGAAGTTACGCTCATTACATAGGGATACCCATGTAGTTGGTATGTTGCAAGGTCAACAATAACCCACGCTCGGAGAGAGGAGAAAATCACCACACTTGTCAATTGATTCATGCTTATAAATGCGCGTTTTAGCACTATACAAGTTAAAGCAAAGCTTGAAGGTGTCGAGGGACTTTTGCTCGCGTCACGATTACAAAATTTACCAGTACTATGTGATGACAAAGCGTTGAGTTATTGTTCGACTCTTGAGTTTTTATCAATGGGAAAATGCAACAATAGAAGGATGTTACCTTGCGTTCTTAAGAGAGTAGATTAGGATAATTTGTACTACACCTGTATTTTTAGGAGGTAATTTCAGAGGAGAAATATCGTAAAAGGATTCTTGATGTATCGTAGCATTCACAACCGAGTCATCTCGAGGTATCCACTAACAAACAATCAGTGTCAAATTTTTAACTTTTAAATTCTAAAAACGCTATGGCAAAAAAAGCGAAGAAGGCTGCTAAGAAGGCAGCAAAGAAACCGGCGAAAAAAGCCGCTAAGAAAGCAGCAAAAAAGGTAGTAAAGAAAGCCGCTAAGAAGGCAGCGCCTAAGAAGAAGAAATCTGCGAGAAAGCCTAACGCAGCATTTATGGCAGCTCTCACTCCAAGTCCTACCCTTGCTGAAGTAGTAGGAAGCAAGCCGCTACCAAGGACTGAAGTCATCAAGAAGATCTGGGATTATATCAAAAAGAACGGACTTCAGGACAGTAAGAACCGAAGAATGATCAATGCTGACGGAAAACTGAAAACATTATTCGACGGCAAAGATCAGATCTCCATGTTTGAACTCGCTAAAGTAGTTAGCAAACATGTGAAGTAAATAACCGAAGCGTTATTTATAATAGCGCAAGCTTAAGGGACTCCTTAATGCTTGCGCTAATTTTTTTATGGGCCACGCGTAATTTTCGCCTGGCGATTTACTTCCATCTGATTAATTCTATCTTTATCACATGAAGCTCTACTTTTTTTCTGCCTTTCTTTTTTCCGTCATAACCTTATGCGCCCAACACAAAGTGGCAAAGCCGGAGATCGGCATTGTTGCTGATTTCGAGCAGGATAGTTTGCTTCACGCAAATGGATATAACTATTTGGTAGAGTCAATCGTGAAATGTTTTTCGCCTATCAAAATTTCGGATCAACAGTTCGAAGAGAGGCTGAAACAATTCAGCGGCCTTCGTACCTCGGTTACTGCGATGAACATTTTTATGCCAGGCGATATGAAACTCGTTGGCCCGGAAGTGAAAGAAGAGGTTATACTCGCCTATGCCAAAACAGTTTTTGAGCGTTGTAAGCGCGCAGGAGTGACGATGGTGATATGGGGTAGTGGAGGGGCACGTCGTGTACCAGACGGATTCGACTACAACAAAGCAAAGGAACAGTTCATCAGCATCGCGGACAAAGTCTCTGTTTTGGCGAAAAAATATAAGATCAATCTTGCCCTTGAAAATCTCAATAGTACGGAAACTAACTTTATCAATACCGTGGAAGAGGCGTTTGACGTGGTTAACAAAGTTGATCAATCCAACTTCTGGCTTTGCGTGGATATCTATCACATGTTAATGGAAGGCGAGCCACCAGCGATTATAGCAAAAACCAAGAAGAAACTTATTCATGTTGATATTGCTGAAAAAGTAAAACGCGCTCCACCCGGAGTAAGCGGTGACGACTTCCGTCCATACCTTGCTGAGTTAAAGAAGCTCGGTTATTCTCGTAAGATCGTCCTCGAGTGCAGATGGGACGATCTGCCAAAACAGGCTCTTTCTGCAAGACAAAATCTTCAAAAACAAATCAATGATGTGTGGGTGCAATGAACAATGCTTTGCCTGCCGAAGGTCTGCCTCAGAGGTAGCCGGGGTCAATGAGCAATGTAGTGTGCTTCAGAGAGTTTTACTCTAGACTGATAGTGAATTAACCGCAAAGGCGCAACGACGCAAAGTTTCGCGAAGATTGACTAACAAAAAGCCGTAAAGGGTATAGAATAAATTCTAAGGTAATCGTGACGCTTGATGATTCATTGAGTTCCCCGTTTAGGGGGTCAGGGGGTCGGACAAAGCCATTGCTCACCGACCAACGCCCATTGCTCACTGATCCATTTGGTCTAATTACCTTAATATGGTAATATAGCACGATAGCATTCTGCTATATTCAACTACGACTCAGAATGGAAAAGGTAATCGCCCAATCACGCTGGTACCGTCTTATTCCGGTGGCCTTCATAACCTATAGCCTTGCGTATCTCGATCGGGCAAATTTTGGATTTGGCGCTGCGGGAGGGATGGCAGAAGATCTGAAGATTACGGGTGCGATGTCTTCCTTGTTAGGCTCCTTGTTTTTTCTGGGCTACTTCTTTTTTCAAATACCGGGCGCGCTTTACGCCGCCAACAAAAGCGCAAAGAAACTTATCTTCTGGTCACTGATCCTTTGGGGTGCCCTCGCAACCGCCACGGGTATGCTAAGCGACGTACGACTACTTATAATCATACGATTCATGTTAGGCGTAGTTGAAAGTGCGGTCATGCCTGCAATGCTGATCTTGTTAAGCCGTTGGTTTACGAAGTCGGAACGCTCAAGAGCAAATACTTTCCTCATCTTAGGTAATCCAGCAACGATCCTTTGGATGTCTATTCTATCGGGATATCTTATCAAGGCGGTTGGTTGGCGTTGGATGTTCATCCTCGAGGGAATACCAGCCGTCGTATGGGCGTTTTTCTGGTGGAGGCTTGTGGATGATAAGCCGGAGCAGGCAAGCTGGTTAACAAATGACGAAAAACTCGCCCTTGACGAAAAACTAAAACAAGAACAACAGGGAATCAAACCTGTAAGGAACTATGGCGAAGCTTTCCGATCCCGTGTGGTTGTATTGCTTTGCCTGCAATATGCGCTTTGGAGTATAGGCGTTTATGGATTCGTGATGTGGCTTCCTTCTATCATTAAGGCAGCTCCAAATATGGATATCGTAACTACTGGATGGCTATCATCCCTGCCGTATGTCTTTGCAATCATTGGCATGTTCACCGCTTCTTACTATTCAGACAAGACCCTGAATCGAAAGATCTTTGTCTGGCCGCTTTTGCTAATTGGTGCAATCGCATTTTATTGTTCTTATCTAGTAGGTGCCGATAATTTCTGGTTGTCCTTCGCTTTACTTACCGTTGCCGGCGCTGCAATGTATGCGCCTTACGGCCCGTTCTTTGCCATAATACCTGAAGTCCTTCCTCATAATGTTGCTCCTGGTGCTATGGCGCTTATTAATAGTTTTGGCGCGCTTGGTTCATTTGTCGGCGCCTATATCGTGGGTTACCTGAACGCGACCACAGGCGGATTTGGTGCGTCGTACATTTTTATGTCGGGTTCTCTGTTTCTTTCTGTGATCCTTACCCTCCTCGCCGTTAAAGGAGCGACACCTGTTCCAAAGCTTGCTCTCGAAGAAAAGAGAGCATAGGCAATTTATATGAAGTGGCTTTCTAGACTCTATCTAACTATCATCGGCTGGAAAACTGGTAGTGTCCTTGATCCAACTGTTAAAAAATGCGTGCTCGTCGGCGCTCCACATACAAGCAATATGGATTTTCCGATTGCACTTGGTACCCTCTACGCTTCGGGTGCAAAAGTGAGGTTCCTGGCTAAGAAAAGCCTCTTCAAATTTCCATTAGGTGTATTGATGCGTGCTATGGGTGGCATTCCAGTAGATCGCTCCAAGCACACTAACATGGTCGATATGATGATCGAAATGTTTGACAACAGTTCTTCGTTGATACTGCTGATCCCGGCAGAAGGCACTCGAAGTTATGTGAAGGAATGGAAGTCGGGATTTTATTATACGGCGTTGGGAGCAAAAGTGCCGATTGTGCTCGGCTACCTCGACTACGGCAGAAAGACTGCCGGATTTGGAGAGCTGTTCTACCCGACAGGCGACTATCAAAAGGATCTCGCCGAAATCAAAGACTTTTATCGTCAGTTCACGGCCCGCTATCCGGAAAAATCAAGCCTTAACTAAATTCGAACATCTTCGTTTCACTTTATGTCGGAGTCTTAATAGGATTTTTTTTCAATACCTTTCAAGTGAGCATCGGCAAATTATGCGTAACCCGCTAAAAAAAATCACCCTCGTCTTTATCCTGATCGCTATCCTTCCGGTTGCGCTTGTCATTTATGAACTCGATCTACTGAACAAGAACGAAGCCATCATTCGCGGAACCTATGAAAATCAGCTTGATGCAATTTTATATTCTGTAAATCAATATTCTGACGACGTCATTAGCAGCTGGGCCAATCGTATCCGTCTTGAAGCCCGAGAATCTTCAGTTGATAGTTTGTCTAACATCGAACGCTTGCAAGCTACGCTGAACCAAACGGATGTGGTCAGGTATGTATATTTTACGGATTTGAATTCCAAGTCAACTGTGTATGCATTGAACGGAGACGACAGCTCCGTTCCCGAGATTAAAAGCGCTATGGACGGACTCATTCGCGGGGAACGGGAACGTATTGAAAAGCTGGTTGAATACGAGCAGGCAGGGTTCCGAAAGATGGAAGCAATGAATGTAACTATTGGAGACAACGGAATGCCTGTACTTTTTGTATTGGATAAAAATCCTCAGAACTATAAGATCGGCGGGATCATCATTGATCTTCCATCCTTTATAGAAAATACCATCGGGCCCAAGATGCAGGGAATTTCAGGGGAAAAGTTTGTCATCTCTGCATTAAGCACTAAAGACGATTCTTTGATCTATACCACGGACCTTGAAACTCAAACCTCTACGTCTGCTGAAGCAATGACTACATTCAAAAGCCTGGTTCAAAAGAGAGAGTTTTGGATGCTTCCAGGGTATTACCTGGGCATATCGTTAAAAGGAGCTACGCTCGATGATCTTGTCAAAAGCCGAATTGCGACCACGGTAACCGTCCTGATTTTGCTCATCTCTGTCTTCGGTGCTGGTATAATCTTTCTTTACAGGAACGTCCGGCGCGAAATTCACCTTTCACAATCCAAATCTGAATTCGTTTCGAATGTATCACATGAGATAAGGACACCATTGTCGCTCATTGGAATGTTTGCTGAAACACTTGAAACCGGCCGAGTGACGTCCGAAGAAAAGAAGCAGGAATATTACGGTATCATCAGCAAAGAAACTTCGCGATTGTCGAGAATTGTAAATCGCATCCTGAACTTTTCACAGCTTGAAGCCAGCAAGAAACGATTTAACTTCGAACCAATACAACTTAATGACCTGTATCGAGCGATACAGGAAACCTACTTCCATCACATACAGGACAAAGGATTTACTCTTAAATTCGATGCTTGTGAAGATCTCGGACTTATTCAGGGAGATCGTGAAGCGATATCAGAAGCAATAATTAATCTTCTTGACAACGCCATCAAATACAGTCACGACAAGAAGCACATCACGGTGAAAACTGGCCGCGATTTTAGTTCCCGATACATCGAGGTGACAGACCAGGGAATTGGGATAGCTAAGAAACACCATTCTGAGATATTCGAACAGTTTTTCCGCGCCCCGGCAGGTGATATTCATACGACCAAAGGTTCAGGCCTTGGGCTTACACTTGTAAAGAAAATAATGGAAGCACATCACGGACAGGTTACTGTGGATAGTTCGCCTGGAAAAGGCAGCACATTTCGACTGAAATTTCCGGTACTTAAAGAAGAAAGCCATGCAATATAAGATCCTCGTAGTAGATGATGAACCAAACATGAGACTCGGATTGAAAGATAACCTGGAGTTCGAAGGTTATGCAGTAGATCTCGGAGACAATGGTATTGACGGTTTGAATTTGATATTAAAAAACAGCTATCATCTTATCTTACTGGATGTGATGATGCCTGGAATGTCAGGATTGGATGTGTGTAAAAAAGTTCGGGAGAAGGGTATTGCTACGCCTATCCTTTTGCTCACAGCCAAGAGTGAGGAAATGGACAAGGTATTAGGTCTTGAACTGGGAGCAGATGACTATGTCACAAAACCGTTCGGCCTTCGCGAACTTTTAGCGCGTATCAAGGCAATATTACGTCGTGGTGAACTAAAGGCTCCGGGTGCATCGACAACTATCGGAAAGCTGTCGGTCAATTTCGAAACATATACGTCTGAAAACACTGCCGGGCCAGTTCGAATGTCACACAAAGAATATGAAATACTCCATTACCTGTTGCAAAGAAAAAATGAGATTGTGACAAGGCATGATCTGCTTCAACAGGTATGGGGTTATGATGAAGCACCGACTACGAGGACCGTTGATAACTTTATTGTCAAGATTCGTCAGAAAATCGAGGAAGACGCGAATGACCCGAAGATCATCATTACTGTTCATGGAACCGGCTATAAGCTGATCCGTTAGCCGTTATCCGTTATCCGTTAATCGTGGGGACCCGCCCTATACCCTATACCTCTTCAACGATGACAACTTTTTACAAT
>Ga0075428_100011113_pt1 | contig 10020 bp, 7 predicted proteins | sample RhiMetdeltSRZDD2_FD_75291 | JGI IMG/M metagenome (GOLD analysis project Ga0075428, IMG submission 75291) | Populus rhizosphere microbial communities from Tennessee, USA - Rhizosphere MetaG P. deltoides SRZDD2 | ecosystem: Host-associated > Plants > Roots > Rhizosphere > Soil | place: USA...
CACGGTGCCGATCCCGGCGCCCAGAGTACGGATGGGCGCTCCGCTCTGGCCCGGGCCGTGGACGCCAAGCACCCCGAGGCCACCCGCATGCTGCTCGCCCTCGGCGTGCCGCCGAACGAACGCACCTCGCTGGGACGAACCGTGCTCCATGAAGTGGCGTCCACTCACCAGGTCGCGATTGCACGAATGCTGCTGCAGAAGGGCGCCGACCCTGATGCAGCGGACCGCACCCGGCGGAGGCCGCTGCACATCGCCGCGTACGAGGGAGACGTAGAGATGGCCAGGTTGCTCCTCGAGTTCCACGCCACCGTGGACGCTCGGGACGAGTCGGGTTACACCCCGCTGCACGTGGCGTCGGCGCAAACGCAGGCAGGAGTCGTGGCGGCGCTTCTCGAGGCCGGCGCCGATCCCCGCACGCGGACTCGTGGGGGCGAGACGCCGATGCAGCTCGCCTGGGGGACCGACGCAGGCCCGGTCGATTCGCTGCTGGCCCACTACGGCGCCCGCCGCTAGCCCCGCCCACGCTCGTCCCGCCCGCACACGCTTCCGGCCTACCTCTCCTGCCGCCCGAGCAGTCCCGCCTGGTTGCATGCCCCTTACGCCAGTCGACTGTCAACGACGGCGACACTCTTTGTCACCAACGTTGACACTCCTCGGTTTTGCTTCGATGCGCTGACCACCGAGACCGCGAGCCGCTGATTTTCCCGCCGGCACGAATCTTCCTATTCTTTATAGAAAGGTTGGCTCTGTGTGACTGTGGCCGATCCCAGGAGCTTCGGTGCACCCAACGAGTGCAGCAATCCGAAATGGTGCCCCGCACGAGTGCACGAACCAGCCGGCCCCGGCGCCACGAGTCCGTTTCCACCGTTCTCCAACCGGCGGTTCGACGATCGAGCGTGCCAGACTTCTCGATGTTTTCCGTTCCGCGGGAAGCGGGCCGGACCGCTCACTTTTCTCCAACCGGCGGTTCGACGATCGGGCGTGCCAGAGTTCTCGAGGTTTTCCGCTCGCGGGGGAACCGGGCCGGACCGCTCACTGTTCTCCAACCGGTGGTTCGACGATCGAGCGTGCCAGAGCTCTCGATGTTTTCCGCTCGACGGGAAGCTGGCCGGACCTCTCACATTTCTCCAACCGGAGGTTCGACACCAGGCAGGGAATCCCGGCGCGTTAGGCAACAATACGGCGTCGAGCCGACACCGCCCTACTGGTGGCTTCGGACCATCATGGTCCGGGGCTAGGGCAGCAGAGAAGCCGAACGCTAGGCCACGAAAGCCTCGAGGTGCGAGGAGCCCTAAGCCTTCCCGTGTGCCGCGGCGATGTCCGCCTCCCGGACCGCGCGCCGCAGGATGTGCTTCTGTTTGTGGATGGCGTGGCGAATCTGCCGCAGCTTCTCTGCATCGCCCGAGGCTTGCAGCTCCGCGCGCTCCTTTTTCAGCGCCCGTATCTTCTGCTTGATCGCCGTCTTGTCGATGCCCACCGTGCCATGGGCATGCTTGTCGAGCCCGAGTTTGCTTGCCAGCAGATCGACGAGCTGCTCCTTCTTCAAGCCCACGAGGCCCTTTTCATCGGGGTACTTCGCGGCGATGACCTCGCGCAGCTTGACTGCGGTCATCTTCTTGATCTCGTTGTAGTCCATCGGTTCCTCCTTCCCCATGGGTCTCGATTCGCACACGCCGACAGCCCGACGCGACCACATGGAGGCGAGCGCCGCATCGGGAGACCCATTATACGTCGCGCCGGAGTGCCCAGTCAGCCGCGAACCTTCACGTCTCGCCCGCCAGACGGTATGCTTTCTCTGTATGCGGATTCTACTGGCGAATTACCGGTACTTCCTGTCGAGCGGTTCCGAACGCTACCTGTTCAACGCCGCCCGGGCACTCGAGGCCCGGGGCCACGAGATCTTGCCCTTCTCGATCCGTTACCGGAAGAACCTGCCGACACCCAGCGACAAGTACTTCGTGCGGCCGCTGGGATCGGCCGACTCTATCTACTTCCGCGAACACACATCCACGCCGTCCACCTTGCTGCGGACCTTGGAGCGCTTGTTCTACTCCCGCGAGGTCGAGCGTGCGATCGGGAGGATGGCGGCCGACACCGCCCCCGATCTCGCCTACGTCCTCAATTACCTGCGCAAGCTCTCACCCGCCCTCCTCGTCGGACTCAAGCGCGCCGGGCTCCCGATCGTGGTGCGCCTGTCCGACTATGCCGTGCTCTGTCCCGAAGGGCATTGCTCGCGCAACTCCCAGCCGTGCACCCTCTGTATGCGCGGCAATCTGTGGCCCAGCATTCGTTACCGCTGCGTGCAGCACAGCTTCGCGGTTTCGAGCCTGAACGCTCTCGCCACCTGGTTCCACCGCTACCGCCGCTACTTCGACCTGATCGATGTCTTCGTCATGCCTTCCCGCTTCATGTACGACAAGATGCGGGAGGCCGGGTTCGCGGAGAGCAGACTGCGTTGGATCCCCTCCCCGGTGGACACCGCCGCCTTCCGACCCGACCCGGCAGGCCAGCGTGACTCCTACATCGCCTATGCCGGCAGGATCCATCCGACCAAGGGCCTGGTCGTCGTCCTCGACGCCCTGGACCTGATGCGGCGCAACAGCCCGACACGGCGCTTGCGCTTCCGCATCGCCGGTTCTGGGGAGGCGCGGCATGTGCAGGCGCTGCAGCGGAGCATCCGGGAGCGCGGGCTGGAGGAGGTCGTCGAGGTGGTGGGGGAACTCGAAGGTCCACAGCTGGTGGAGTTCCTCGGCCGGGCGACGCTGACGATACTACCCTCGCGCATGTACGAGAACCTCCCCAACGCGCTCCTGGAGAGCTGGGCCTGCGGCACGCCGGTGCTCGCTTCGAACCTCGGGTCTCTGGCAGATTGCGTCGGCGAGCACTCGACGGCCTGGCTCTTCCAGCCCGGCAACGCCACCGACCTCGCGGAGCGCCTGACCCACTTCTTGGACCACCCGAGGGAGATCGAAACCGCCGCCATTCGCGTGCGGACCTTGGCCGAAACGACGTACGCGGAAGAAAAGCACGTCTCTAAACTGGAGACCTTGTTTCACCAATTGCTTTCCGCCTGAGGAGAAGGACCGGGAACAGGGGATCGCATCACCTTCCGAGCCTTCGCCTTGGCGCCGAGGCGGACATGCAAGTAGCCTACATCGGGATCAAGGGGCTGCCCTCCCGGGCCGGTGCGGACCGTGTCGTGGAGGCGATCGTCACGCGGCTGGCGCCGCTCGGCGTGCAGGCGACGGTGTACTGCGACCGTGCGCGCTCCGTGAACGACGCTGTCCCAGGGGTGCGCTTGCTCCGCCTGCGCGTGCTTCCCGGCAAACACCTGCGCCCCCTCTCCTTGAACTTGCTGGCAGGCCTGCACGCTCTCGTCTTCGGGCGCTACGACCTCATCCACCTCCACCACCTGGAAGCGGGGTTCCTGCTACCGATCCTGCGCCTGCGTTACCGCGTGGTATCGACCAGCCACGGCTTCGCCTACCGGCGGGCGAAATGGAGCGCCGGCGCTCGCTTCCTCATGCGACTCAGCAACGTCCCCTTCACCCGCCTGTCGACAGCGATCACCAGCGTCTCGGCCCAGCATGCCCGCGAACTCCAGGAGCAGTACGGTTGCCAGGTTCTCCACATCCCGAACGGCACCGCCCCTCTCCGCCCGGCAGGGGATGGCGGCGAAGTGATCCGCGCCCGGCATGGATTGTCGCCGGGGCGCTACTTCCTCCTGGTGGCCGGGCGCATCGACCCGACCAAGGGGGTGCATCTCGCCCTGGCGGCGGTGAACCGCCTGAACATGCCGCTGCTCGTCGTCGGCGATGACGGTCAGGTTCCGGCCTACACGCAGCAGTTGCGGGAGATGGCGGGGGCCAACGTGCGCTTCCAAAGCTTCGTCGACGAGCCCGCCGTCCTCACGGACCTGATGTCGCACTCCACCTGCCTGATCCATCCCTCCTTGTTCGAGGGAATGTCGATGGTCCTCCTGGAAGCGGCGACGGCCGGAGCTCCGATCGTCTGCAGCGATATCCAGGAGAACCGGGAGGTGCTGGGGAACGACGGTATGTATTTTCGCTCTGGCGATGCGGAGGCGCTGGCGGGCCAGCTGGAGTGGGTCCTCGACCACGAAGAGATCGCGGTACGCCGGGCACGGAGCTGCTCTTTGCGGGTGCAGCAGCTCTATTCCTGGGACGCGATCGTGCCGCGCTATGTCGAGGTCTATCGGCGAGCCTCGAAGGGCGGCGTGCTCGCCACCGGACGCTGAGGGAGCCGCCGAGCACTCAGCGCCTCAGACCCCCGTCTTGGTCACGGTCATGTCGTCGAGCACACTCCCCGTCTGGCTTTGGATGGTGCGCACGCGGACCGTGTTGCCGCTCACCGTGACGTGGGTGAACAAGATGGTGCGGTCGATGGACACGGCGTTGATGGCACAATCCGGCGTCGTGGTTCCTTCGTTCTTGCTGCCTGCACCACTGATGATGTAGATCGTGCCGCTCGGGTTCGTGTAATGGGGCTCCTGGTCCACGTCGAGCGGCGTGTCACTGCCCCGGAGGGGATACAGACGCTCGTACGTGTGCGCGTGGCCCATGAAGACCATGTCCACGTGGAACTCGTCGAACACCGGGTGGAAGGCCGCGATGATGTCGTTGTCGTAGCCCTTGTAGGTGCAGGTGTAACCCGGGTGGTGGTAGTAGACGAAGGTCCAGGCGGCGTTGCGGTGCGCTTGCAGATCGGCGCGCAGCCAGGCGACCTGGCGAGTACGGTCGTAGATCGACCCGGAAGCGCTGTCCAGGGCGATGAAGTGCGCGTTGCCGCGGTCGAACGAGTAATAGTGTTCGTTGTTGGGCAGGTACCACTGGAGGCGGAAGTTCGTCTCCGGGTCCACGTGCCAGTCGTGGTTGCCGAGGGCCGGCCAGACGGCGACGTTGCGCAAGAGAGGCGCCCAGGGCCGCATCAGGTTGGCATCGTAATCTGCCGCCTCGCCGTCGGGATAGACGATGTCGCCGAGCAACAGGCCGATCTCGGCGCGCGGGCTCGTTTGCAGGATGCGCTGCGCGGTCAGCTCCTGTTCGCCGCCCGGGTCCCCGATGTCGCCGGTGGCGAAGAAGCTGAACTGATCGTCGGCGGGGCCGGCATCGGTGTCGAAGAAGTAGGTGTTGCCACCCGCCAGGTTCTCGCCGTTCGCCCGCACCCGATAGTAGTAGCGCTGGCCGGGCTCCAGATTCTGTATCTCGATGGCATGGGTCTGCGTCACGGGCCCAGTCACCGAGGCGCCGTAGTCGAGCGTCGCGCCGTAATCCACTGTTGCTGCCACCGCCTCCAGCGTACGGAAGGCGAGGATCACCGCCGTCCTACCGAGGGATTGCAGGTAGGGAGCGCGCGTGAGCGTCGCCGACACCGGACCTGGGCCGGGGCCCGGCGGCGCCGGCGGATCGCTCGGCGCCGAGGGGCTGCCATCGTTGACGAGGAAGTCGCACGCCAGCGCCGTGGTGAGCAACGAGAGCACGATGAGTAGCAGCGTGAGAATCGGTCTGCGGCTCCCGGCGTTGCGGGATTCAGAAGTCCGTTGCAGGGTGGTCATGACGCCTGCCCTCGCGCGGAAGATGTGGAAACTCCTTGGTATTTACCCGCGACGCGCGCATACAACGTGCCAGTCCTGGAAGCAACTCGCCCTGGGGCACGAGATTCCTCGCCACGGCTCCGCCGGCGCCCCAGCGGAGACGACTCTATTTCTGGGCTTCCAGCGGTACGAGGAGAGGGTACCGTATCCCGATGGAGATTTGTGTGGTGGGAGCGGGCGCGGCCGGCCTCATGGCCGCCATCTGGGCGCGCCGCACTGCGCCCGAAGCACAGGTGATGCTGCTCGATGGGGCCCGCCGTCTCGGTGCCAAGATCCTCATCTCCGGCGGTGGTCGTTGCAATGTCACCCACACGCAGGTGGACGAGAACGATTTCAGCGGCTCTTCCCCCATGGCGATCCGGAAGGTGCTGCGCCGCTTCGACATCGAGCAAACCCTCGAGTTCTTCCGCGAGCTCGGTGTGGCGTTGAAACGTGAACCGACGGGCAAGCTCTTCCCCACCGATGACCGCGCGCGCACCGTGCTCGAGGCGCTCTTGCGCGAAGCGACCGCTCGCGGTGTCACCATCGCCCACCCGCGGCGCGTCGAGGAGATCACCGCTCTCCCGCCGCTTGTCGGCGCGGAGCGCCGGCGTTTCCGCGTTTCCGGGGAGTGGGGAAGCGTGGAGGCGGACCGCGTCGTCGTCGCCACCGGGGGTCTCAGTGTCCCGAAGACGGGTTCCGATGGGGCGGGGTATACCTGGGTGCGCCAACTCGGGCACGAAGTGACGCGGCTCTTTCCGGGGCTCGTGCCCCTGACGCTACCGCGGGGGCACTTCCTCACCGCGCTCCGCGGCATCGCCGTCCCCGTCACCCTCGAGTTGCGTTCGGGCCCGGGAAAGCGCCTCGCGGCAACCACCGGACCGCTGCTTTGCACGCACTTCGGCGTCTCCGGCCCCGCCGTCTTGGACATGAGCCGACACTATCTGGACGCGCTGCACCAGGATGCAGGGGTGAAGTTGCACGTCTGCTGGCTTCCCCGGCAGACGCCCGCGGAGATCGATGGCGCTTTGCAGTCTCTCCAAGACCTGAGACCGGCGGGCTGGCTCGCGCGGCTGCTGCCGGAGCGTCTGGCGCGGGCTTTGTGCGCCGCGGCAGAGGTGCCCGCAGACGCCACCGGGCACGCCCTTCCCCGTGAGGCGCGCCGCGCCTTGGTGAACCTGCTCACCGCGATGCACCTCCCTGTCACCGGCAGCCGCGGCTTCGCCGTCGCCGAGGTGACTGCCGGCGGCGTGCCGCTGGCGGAGCTCCGCCTGGAGACGATGGAATCGCGCCGGCAGAGCGGCTTGCACCTCTGCGGCGAGATCTGCGATGTGGATGGCCGGCTCGGTGGTTTCAACTTCCAGTGGGCCTGGGCGAGCGGTTACGTTGCCGGAGTGGGGGCCGCCCGCTCGGTGTAGGGCGCACCCAGTGGCGCCGGACGCTTGGAGCCAGCGTGCGTGCTCGCTTCGTCTATCTCCTCCTGGTCGTCACGCTCCTCGTGGCCGGCGCGATACCGCCGATCATGCGCCCCTGGATCTGCGACGACGCCTTCATCACCCTGCGCTACGTCCGCAATGCGAATGCCGGCCTCGGCCTCGTCTACAACGCCGGCGAGCACGTCGAGGGCTACACTCATTTCCTCTGGACCATCCTGCTCTGGTTTTTCGCCCGACTGGGCATCGATCCCGTGGTGGTCGGTACGTGGCTCCCCTTGCCCTTCCATCTCGCCACCCTCTGGCTGTTGCTCCGCGCCAGTCAAACCCTCTGGCCGGCAGGGGCATTCCCCGCGCCGCGCCGCAAGCAGTCGGCGGATCGCTCCGCCGGGCGCAGCAAGACGGCGGTCGAGGGATCGCAGGCGGGGAACAAGACGAAGGCAGTGGTTTTCGCCCTTCCCGTCGCAGCCGCCCTCTGGGCGGTGCATCGGGATGCGCTCGTGTTCGCGAGCGGCGGCTTGGAGACGGCGGCGTATGGCTTCTTCCTCCTCCTCGGCTTTTCCCTGCTCGCCGCCGGCGGTGGCTCACGGTCGCGAGACGCAGCGATGGCGGCCTACGCCGGCGCTGCCCTGCTGCGTCCCGAAGGTCTGCTGCACTTAGGTGTAGCCCTCGCGACTCTGACCCGCACCCCACGCCGCGACCTCCTGCGCGCCGGTTGCATCGCTGCTCTCCTCGTGGCACCGCTCTACGTTTGGCGACTCGCGTACTACCACGACATCCTGCCCAACGCTTACTACGCCAAGTCGGCCGCCCACGCGCGCTGGGGCCAAGGGTGGTTCTACGTCGGCCTGTTCGGCCGCTACTACGCCGCCCTCGGCATCGCCGCTCTCGCCGGCATGGCACTGGTGGCGCGCTCCCGCGCACCGCGCCCCCTTCTCCTGGCAGCGGCACACGCCCTCGTCATCGTTCTCACCACGGCGTATGTGGGCGGCGACTTCATGTTCGCCCGCTTCCTCCTACCGGCGACGCCCTTCCTCGCCCTCCTGGCCGAGCACGCGGTGCGGCAAGCGCGTACGGCGCGCACGGCCTTGGCGACGCTCCTCATCCTGGCAACCTTGGCGGGCGGGATCTGGCGGGAGCGAACCATGCGCTGGCCCAAGATGCCGCGCGGCATCGTGGACGAACATTCCTTCTATCCGTTGGCGGACGTCAAAGCGCGGCGGGCCCATGGAGAGCTCATCGCCTCCTGTCTGGGCTCGTCCGACGCGGCCTTCCTCGTCCTCGGTGCCCAGGCGATGCTCGCCTACTACGGCCGCTTCCCCGTCGCCATCGAGATGCACGGCCTGACCGATCGCACCATCGCCCGCGCGCCGCTGCCGAGCCGTGGCCGCCCGGGACACGAACGGCAACCGACGATGCAGTACCTATTCCAGCGCCAGGTGCGCTTCATGATCTTGCAACCCGGCACCCAACCGAAGAAGGACTTCGCGCGCATCCGCTTCGGCGACATCCTGGGCGAGATCGTCACCTATGACCGGCGTCTCATGGAGCAGGTGCGGGGGTGCAAGGAGGTGGAGTTCGTCGACTTCCCGGCGTATCTGGACGAATACCTGCGCCGAGCCCCGAGCCTTTCGGCCGACGCCCTCGCCCGCGATCTCGCCACCTTCAAGTGGTACTACTTCGACCTCAATGACGATCCGGAGCGGCTCGGTCGCCTGCAGTCTTTGCTGCAGGAAAAACGCGGCCACTGATCAGCGGTAGAGACTCTTCAGCCGGGTCCAGGTGGTCGAGGTGGCGGCGGTGGTTTCGACGAAGCGCTGCACCCGCGAGTTCACTGCATCGGTGACGTAGACGCTGCCGCGCGAATCGAGCGCGATGCCGGCAGGAGTATCGAACTGGCCTTCGCCCTTGCCCCAGGCGCCCCAGCGGGTCAAGTAGCCGCCGCTCGCGTCGAACACTTGCACTCTGTGGTTCCCCATGTCGGCCACGAACACGCGCCCGTTGCGATCCATGGCCATGCCGCCGATGCCGGAGAACCGGCCCGCGGTGCTGCCCCTGCTGCCCCAGGCGCCCAAGAAAGTGCCGTGGTCGTCGAACCTCTGGATGCGATTGGTGCCGAAGTCGCCGACGTAGACCACGCCATCGGGACTCACCAGAACCGACACCGGTTCGAGGAACTGCCCGTTGCCGGTGCCCTCGGTGCCCCATTGCAGCTGGTAGCGGCCCTGGGAGTCGAACTTCTGCACGCGATGATTGTGGTAGTCAGCGACGTAGACGAAGTTCTGCGCGTCCACCGCGAGGCCCAGCGGCCAGTTCAGTTGACCCTTGCGCGAGCCAAAGGACCCCCAGGAGAGAAGCACCCGCCCATTCGAGTCGTACTTGACGATGCGACTGTTGCCGCGATCGGCGACGTAGATGTTGCCGTTCGCATCGATGGCGATGCCGACGGGGCCGTCGAACTCTCCTCGTCCCGGCCCCCATCCACCCCAGGAGAGGACGAACTGGCAGTCCGAGTCGAACTCCTGCACCCGGTGGTTTTGCGAGTCGACGACGTAAATGTTGTCGGCCCGGTCGATGGCGATCCCCGTGGGGTCGAAGAACTGGCCGTTCTGCGAGCCTTGGACGCCCCAGGAGCCGATGCAAGCGTAGGTCTGGGCCCCGGCCCGGGCGACCAAGCCTGCGAGGCCGGCCGCCGCCAGAAGCAGCGAGACCCAGGCGCGCAGGACGCCGGCGGTCCGGGGGGAGAACGGAAGCACGTGGCGATCTAACGACACTCGGAAATCCGCGCCCGGCGGTACGAACCGCCGCTCGAACAGGCTCGACATGGAGCTGGGCGCGTCCCGATTGTACAGCAGACGCGGTGGGGAGCCTCGCGGTACGAAATGCACGCTGCTTTCGCAGGGCGCACCCCTCCTCACCGACCGATCTCTTGCCGAGCCTGGGTGGTTTTCCCCGTTCGGCGGCGTTCCGGCAATCGTTGACCCCCAAGATCGA
>Ga0075428_100011116_pt1 | contig 10018 bp, 12 predicted proteins | sample RhiMetdeltSRZDD2_FD_75291 | JGI IMG/M metagenome (GOLD analysis project Ga0075428, IMG submission 75291) | Populus rhizosphere microbial communities from Tennessee, USA - Rhizosphere MetaG P. deltoides SRZDD2 | ecosystem: Host-associated > Plants > Roots > Rhizosphere > Soil | place: USA...
GAGGTGACCGCGGCGCGAGCGGGGGACGGTGTGGAAGTCGCGGTCCGCGATGACGGCTCCGGCATCGACCCGGCCCACCAGTCGCGGGTGTTTCAGCCGTACTTCACGACCAAGAAGCAGGGGACCGGGCTGGGGTTATTCGTCACGCGCAAGATCGTGGGCGAGCACGGCGGGACCGTCGATTTCGAATCGGCCCCCGGACGGGGAACGACGTTTCGGATTCGGTTGCCAGCGACTGTCTCGGGCGGCTAAGGAGATAGCTCCTCCGGATTGCCGCCAAACATTGCACTACTTCCATCACGCCTGAATGCCTACGCGTCGGCCGTAGCGCCGCGTACGGCGACGCCCGTCTATGCCTCTCGATCTTCGCGCCGGCCCGCACCACGTTCCCGCTCTTGCTCCCGTTCTTCCTTGGCCGCCGCCAGCAGCTCATCAAATCGCCCGAGATAGATCGCGTGCGCTTTCCCAAGGTGTCTACGGATTCTTCGGAGCGTGGCGGGGGTGATCCGCTTGATGACTTGCACCACGTCGGCTTGATCCTGCACGCGATACGCGCCGAGTTTGGTTTCGACCCAACCGGAGATTTCCGCATAGCCGGTGCCTGTGCGGACCCCTAATTGCCTCGGGCCCGGAATCGTGGCCGGTGCGTCCTTTCTCGGTTTGCGACCCTCGGGGACGATATCAATCGGGACTCCCTCACACTGCAACTTGTGCCACCCGTCCGGGTCTTTCCAAATCACTTTGATGCCGTATCGGGGGGCGATTCGCGTGAGGACATCCACCTGCCCGCTCTGGACCACCACGTCGATGTCTTTGGTAAAACGCTGGTAGCCGTGATGGATGGCGGCCAGACCGCCAACGATGGCCATCGTGATGCCTTCTTGACGCGAAAGCGCCTCCAAGGTCGCGAGAGCCTTGGCGAATTTCGATTCCGGCGGCCCTTGGCCTTTCACGGCGGCAATTACCTCCTCCAGGTTAGTGAGTGCGTCCGCAGCGCCCGCAATTGCCATGATTGCTGATATTCCTGTCCAGATAGTTTTGAGAGACCAACACGAAGCTCCGCCACTCGCGGTGGCCGAGCGAGCATGGACCATGGAACCAACCAATGCCGCCGCGGCGGCCACAGCACTGCAGTGGGCGGCCGCGGCCCGGCCGCCCGAGCTATAAAGGCGTTGCGCCCCGTTCAATCGTCGCAATCATTCGATCAGCGACTCCTGGGTGACCGGAAACCGTCGTCACGACGACTTTCGCGCGCGCCTGGTAACTCAAGGCCTTTCCTTCCCGTATGAGTACGGCGGAGCGCCGTCTCCATCCGCCCGGCAGCGGCGGATCTTCTCACCTTTCGAGTTGAGATAGAACCACACTCCTCCCGACCAATGCACCGGGCCGTCGAGGGTCACCACCCATTTACCGCCCTCATGCACCCGGGCCAGTCCGCCCGTGAAAGCTTCCGCGTCATTAAGCCGCCCCGCGATGACGACCTTGCCCTTCTGGTCGATATAGCTCCAGTGTTCCCCCGACCGCACCGCGGCCACCCCGTCGGAGAACTTCTGGGCTTCGTCGAACTGCGGCTCGATGACGGCGCGGCCCGTCTTGTCCAGGTAGCCCCACTTCTTGCCGACCAGAACCGCCGCCAGGCCCTCGGAGAAGTCACCCGCATTGTCCAGGCGCGGCTCGATGGCGAATTTCCCAGTCTTGTCGATGAACCCGACATGGCCGGTGGAATAGCCGGAGTGCTTCCCCGCGGTGTCAATGCGGGCGAGTCCCTCCGAAAAGGCGCTGGCGTTGCGGACAAAGCGCTTCGGGTCGTCCGACTTGTATTCCGGCGTGATGACGACTTTCCCGGTCTTGTCGATGTAGGCAGGCTTGTCCTCGACGTACACGAGGGCGAGGCCGTCGGAAAAGCCTTTCACGTCTACGTCGCTGAACCGCATCGGGATGACCAGCCGCCCGGTCGTGTCGATGAACCCCCAATTGCCGCCTTGCATGACAGACGGGCGGGGGAACCCCGCCGACTTGGCCCCGATGTTGACCGCGGCCAGGCCCTCGGAGAACTTGTTGGCGTCGTCGTACTTCGGCTCAACGGCGAGCTTCCCGCGCCGGTCGAAATACCCGCGCTTGCCTTTCCAGGAGATGAGCGCCCGGCCTTCCGTAAAGCGCAGGGTCCAGTCCACAGGCCCCAGCTCGGCGTCGAGCATGAACGCAATCTTCCCGTCCGCGTCGATGTAGCCGGAGCCCTTTTCCGTCTCCACGCGTGCCAGCCCGTCGCTGAAATCGCCGGCTTGCCGGAACCGCGGCGCGACCACGACCTCCCCGTCGCGGTCGATGTAACCCCACTTGCCCTGTTTGCCCTCCTCCTGGTAGGGGAACAGCCGCTCGGGAGCCGGTGGTTTTTCTCTGGCCGGGTGCGCCTGGAGGCTCAGTGCCGACACGAGCAACGTGCATCCAGCCGCAAGCCAAGGCGATCTCTTACACATTGCCGTCCGCCCTTTGTTCGAATGGTGCGTGGTCGGACAGAGTTAACCCCGCTGCTAAGCAGGAATGTGAGCCCACAAACGAACCTTCTCTACTTCTTCTTCCGCTGCAACACCATGAGGTAGGACTTGGTTCCCGCCTCGGTCTTGAACTCGGTCGGCCGCGTCCCGCCGACGTCCCCGAAGCAAATCTCCCAGCGATCGCCGTCCACCCGGTAGATCCCGGGCATCGTCTTGTTGTCCCGGTCGGTGAGGTCGATCCAGGCCGGTTTCTTCGACGGGTCCAGTGTGAGCTTGCCGGGATCCTTCGGGTTCTTCGTCGGGATCAGCTCGTCCCCCTTCAGGATGTAGTCCCTATTCGGGATCCCGTCGACCGGGATGACCTTGCCCGCGGCCTCGGCCCGGACGGTCTGCCAATCGCCCTGCAGCCGGTCGAGTTCCTTCTTGGCGTCATCCGCAACGCACCCCGTCGTGAGTGAGAGCCCGAGTACCACCGCCAGGATTGTCCGCATGGCAACCGCTCCATTCGCGTTTCGCGGGCCGACCATCAAACTGGCCGCACGGCGGACCTTAAGACTCAATGTCACGAAGCGCCCGGATAGAGCGCCCGACGAGGCGTTGGTTGGACCTCGTGGGTTCGCAGGAACATGCGCGGCCAGAGCCGGTACTGCACCCAGCGCCAACCACGACGCTCGGCCCCGTATAGCGCGCCGATCCGCTGCAGGCCCGGAACGTCGCGGCCGTCGGCCGAAATCCTGGTGATGCCGTCCTTGCGCGCCAACCCCAGGAACAATTTGCCGACGACGATCGTGGCGTATTCCATCCGTTCTTCAGGGTCGTTGGGGTGGTAGGGATCGACCTTCCCTCCCAACTCGGACGCAACGCGCTCGCGGATCGCCGCGACGGTCGCGCGCGGGTCATCCGGGGCGAACTCAAGCCAGGCCCACCACCGAGCGAGCCAGATGGATGGTGTTGCTGCCTCCAAAGCCTGGGCCCTCCGGAGCCGAACGACCGGGATCACCCGCCCGCGTCGGCTCAGTGACGTGACATTCAGTTTACCCGAGCGGTCGCCGCGGGTCGGGTGTAAATACAGCGTCGGCCCGGGGGGCGGCCGTTGGCTCACTTCTCCCGGTTCTTGTTCAGAACGTCGTTGAGGGCCGGGACCAGTTTCTCGCGCTCTTTGGTGGTCAGTGCCTTCACCGACTCGTCCACCGGCACCTTGACTTCCTTGCCCGCGAGGATGTCCTTGGTCACCTTCTGGAGCGTGTCCACGCTGCCGTGGAAGGTGGCCGCCATCTCCGGATCGACGCGGACCAGGAGCCAGAAGTCTCCCTTCGTGTTGTGGTCCACCGAGTAGCAGAACTTGTCGATGAAGACGAACCCGCAGGCGAAGCCGCGGCCCTCGATCGTGAACATCACCGCCTGTTTCCCGTCCGCGACCCACTCGAGGATCGGCTTCGTCTCCTTGGTCTCGTTCCCGATCGCGTGCCGGAACGACTGGCCATCCGGGGTCTTGCCTTTCAGAGTCTCGGCCGCTTCGTAGATGATGACCCCCTTCTCCTTGCTGTGCTTCTTGACTGTCAGCACGCGGATGGTCGTGGATTTCTGGCACATCTCCGGCATGGTCAGGGGAGGGAAGTGAATGTACCCGCCCGCGGGCCCCGGCGCGGCGACGGCGGCGATGGCGGCGGCCAGCAACCGGATACTAGTACGGATTGACATGCGTGCTCCGAGTCGGACTGGCCTGAGTCCCCGCGAACCGGGCGGCCTACCAGGTAAGTGTCCGCGGCAGGACGCGACATGCCGAAAAATCGAGTGCGGGTCAGAGGGCAGACGACGCATTCGCCCAATGACTCACCCGGACGTGCTCCACAGTCATGGCTTCTTGGCATCCTTGATCCGCTCGAAGACAAAGACGACGTTGGTGGTGTCCTTGGTGTTGAAGGCCTTCGGCCGATCGCTCTCCGCGGCGCCCGGAGGCGTCATGCAAACAGTCCACTTGTCGCCTTCCAGTTTGTAGATTCCGTACTGCGTTTTTCCCTTGTGCGCGCCGCTCTCGTGCGCGTTGTTGACCGTCCGCGGGCTCTTCTTGGGATCGACGGTGATCGTCGCCTGAAATTCGCCCTGTGCACTATTGCCAGTCGATTTGCCGTCGGCAGCAACGATAAACGTGAACTCCGGGAGGCTGTCCTTGGGAAGCGCCATTCCTCCGGCCTCCAGGGCGACCGCTTTCCACTTTCCTTCAAGCGCTTTGAGTTCCTTTTTCATGTCGTCGTCGGCGCCGGCGGCCGGTAGCAGGGAAATAGTCAGCACGATCAGGACACACATGATGCGGTGCATTTTTTTGATGCTCCTAGGCGAGGAAGTTCGTCCGGTTCGAGTTAGCGAGACCGCAAGGGGCGGACGGGGAGGTAACAGTCGAAATCGAAGGTCTCCCAGCCGAGTTCGAGCGGGGTGCGGCGGTACACTTCCATGTTGGGGGCGTCCGTGGGCTCGTAGCCGCTTCCCGGGAGCCAGGTGTGGAACAGGTGTCTCCACGCCCGCTCTACCTTCGGCAGATCGCCCGCGCAATGCACGACCGCGAAACGGTTGGCCGGGATTTCCCCGACGCTTATGTCGCCGTCCACATCCACACCGGGCGGCACGATCAGGCACCAATCCACCTGGTACTTGTCCATCGGCGTGACGTCGGGGTCGTCGGGGCTGGTACCGAGGAGTTGAGCCCCCGGCACTAAGCCGTGCCGCCGGCCCCACGCCATGAGCCGCTCGAACGCCGCGACGACCCGTCCCCAGTCGAACGAGCCGATCACCCGCTCGTAGGCGATCCGCTGGGCGGGCCAGTCCACGAGCCGCACGCGGAAGCGGTCCAGGTTGCGCGAGTCCGGCAGGTTTCCAAAACCATAACCAGCATTCGGGAAGAGGTCTTGTCGAATCTTGCTTTCTTTCAAGAGCTTGTCGCGCGAGAAGCGACTCGGGCTGAACCCATACGTCTGTTTGAAAGCGCGCGAAAAGTCCGACGAGGAGGCAAAGCCGGCTTCCAGAGCGATGGTGGTCAGCTTGGTCTTGGGGGCGTACTGCATTCGGAAAACAGCGTGTTCGAGGCGGATCCGCCGGACGAACGCGTGCAGCGGCTCCCCAACGATCGACCGGAAGATGCGGTGGAAGTGGAACGGCGAGAAGTGGGCCAACCGTGCCAACTCGGCAATCGTCAGCGGCTCCGTCAAATGATCCTTGATGTAATCGATGACCCGGTTAACGCGTCGGCGATAGATTTGGTTGGATTCTCGGGGGCGCATACACGCGGGCTTTTCGGGTTTTCACTGTCTTCATTGAGTGGTCGAAGCCCTTTTTCGGTCTGGCCGGCGATGAGTGTACAGCGCCCGCGGGTCGCTGCAACCATCAGAGGGGTCCAAAGCTCTTTTCGACTAGTCTTGCCATCGTGGCCGACAACAACATTTTCCCGGTGATGGGACCAACGATCCCGTCGGCTCCGATCTTCGCCTTGCTCTGGAACTCAAAGACGCGGGATTGGGTCTTCGGACCGAAGATGCCATCGACCGCGAGTCCTGGTTGAGCGCTCATGACGTGGTTGAGCATCGCCTGCAAGTTTCGAACGCTGGCGCCGCTGGACCCTTGTTGGAGGAGCACCATCTTTATTCTCCTTTTCCGTGACACCGCGTCCCAATCGACGGCCTTCACCCCTTCGCTTGCGCGTCAGGCTCTGTTGCCCCGGCCGATCCATCGTTTTGCCGCACAGTCCGCTAGGGCTTCAAGAGGGGCTTGAGTGTGGTGTCGGTGACCTGGAGGCTCACCGTGACCGGGAGAACGGAAGCGCCCGCGGATGCTGATATGGCAAAGCCGGCAAAACGAATCGGCGATGGGAGGAATAGTAGTGCACCGCCCACCCCGAACTTGGTGCCCGGGAATGACACGCTCGCTTGCAAACCGATCATGTTGCCGGCCAGTACCGATGGTGGTCCAAAGATGAATGAAACCGCGGGACCGACGCTCACCCCCGCATTGAGCAGAAACAGACCGACGCCCAGCGACTTGAACACTCCAACCTCCGGGGTTGTTGACCCGTACACCCCGCCCTGCGCGATTCCCCCCAACATCCCGACAAAAATCTCGATGTCCAGGCCGATTGAGACAGTCAGCGCCTGCGAACCCGCGGCCACGAGTGGGATCGTCGCCGGGAGCAATAGAGCCATTCCCGGTGGCGTTTCGGCGATCCGAATGATCTCCGACAAGAGCTTGCATCGGGAATCCAGGTTCTCGCCAAACGAAGCCGCGGCCTTCAGCGCGGACCGTTGCGTGTCGCCGAGGACTTGACGCGGAGACGGAGGTGGAATCGGTTTCGCGAGCTGTGCGATGTTCAGCTTGTCGAGATCCCGGAAGTCGCCGCGGAAAAAGTCCATGATCGTCTCCAAGTGGGGAATGCAACCCCCGCTTCGATTCCGCCCGGACCGGGTCACCGGATGGCTTTCCGCTTCTCGTACTCGATTTCGGCCTTCAGCCGGGCCGCCTTCGCCTGGGCTACCCCATGCCTGGTCTGCAGTCCGGCCTCCCACAAAGCGCGGATCTTCTTTTCCGCGTCCCGGAACCGACGGAGAGTTCGCTCCAACACCGCGAGCTCGTCCGCCCGCCCCACTGCGACATCCAGCTCGGCCTCGCCCAGCTCACGGATCGCTTCCAAGTAGGTGGTGGGTGGGTCCTTGCGCTCGGCCATCAGGTCAAACAGGCCATCCAGCTGCTCCTCCAGGGCCGTCACCCGCTCGCGCTGCAGCTCGCGGACCCGCTCGCCCGCGGGTCGCGCGCTCGGGTCCGGGGCGGCCGTTGCGGCGGGGAGGCTGCCGCCCCAGGGCAGACCGAGGCAGGCCCACGCGGCCACAAACACAGGACGGATTCGCATCATCGGTGGGACACCTCGTCGCGCCGGCCGCAAGGCCGGCTCACGGACTGCGCCCCTAAGCCCGGAATCGGGCAGGTTAGGCCAAAAAAACGGGTGGGACAACGCCGGACGCTCTGGCGATCTTGGAGATGACCTTCTAAGCGTGGGGCCGCCGGTTCCGTACCGCAGAGCGACTCTCGAAGCCGGCGGTCGAACCGATAGCTCAGCCGTCCGCCGAGCGGGACTGGCGTGTCGCCCACTTGGATGGATCCACTGCCGGGACACGGTGGTCCCGCTCGGCTCGCGGGACCTACCCAGAGCCAAGGGGATCACTCAAAAACTGGCGATCTTGGCGACCTTGACCGGGATTGGTCCGAAATGGGCCCCGAATGGCTCAAGAAAGTTCGCTTTTGTTCGCTCCGCGGCCCCGGACGCTAACCCGCCGCCGGGGGCATCACGCAAAACTTGGCGATCTTGGCGACCTTGGATCCTTCATCCCAGCAGCATCACGACTCATCGGTACCGGGCCGGGATCACGCCGCTACGGCCAGTGGGGCGGTCACGGCCCAGGTCGACCTGGCGGCTCCCGAGGTGGGGCATCTGGAACGACTCCATCGCCAGTTGACCATTCACGCGCATGCGACCCAGGTCCAGGATCAGTGAAGTCTGCTGGGCGGGCCATTCCAGCTTGATCTCTTGCGGGCAGGTCACATACGCGTTCCGCGACGTCGAAGCCGCATCGAGGGGGAACCGCGATACCGACTTGATGGTCGCGGCGCAGATCAGCCGGTCGTTCGCGTCATACAGCATCCGCGCCTTGACCTGCGGCTGATTGTCGCGGGAGAAGCCCTTGTAGAACACCGTCACCTTGCGGACCTTCTGACCGCGCAGCGTGGTAGTCTCGATCAGGCGATAGGTCTCCCGGTCCTCATCCACGCGGAACGAACTGTCCGGCGACAGGTGACCCATTCCCATCGCCTCGAGCACCCATTCCGGCTCGAACGGGAATGGCAGGTCGATCGCGCCCTTCTCGAAATCCGAGTATGAGCAATGGAAGAGCGCGTCCGACGGGTCGCGCTTCACGTAGAACCAGAACCTCTCCTCATTCGACCCAACGATGACCTCCTGCGAGCCCATCTTCTTGCCGACCAGCTTGAAGTAACGCGGCTTCTGGCACAGGAGGGTGCCGTCGAGACTGACGGATGTGCCCTGCGCCCGGACGTCGATGGTCAGGTCGCGGGTGTCGATCGACTGAAGCTTGGCCGCCTCGCGATTCAGGTAAGAGACCAATAGATCCGGAGTCGGCTTGTCAAAGTGGCCGGTCGGTACGGGCGGCGCCTTGGCATCCGGTCGCTCCGGCCGCGCGCCGAAGAGGTTGCAGCCCGTGGTGAGGAGAATCAGACTCAGCCCGACGGTCGCCGCGCGGATCAGTCGCATGACCTTCTCCTATTCCCACCCGAGGACCCGGAACACCTCGTCGCGAACGGCGTCCATCTCCGGCTCGGTTAACTGCGGATCGTCGATCTCGTACCGGCGCCCAGACTTCGCGTCGCGCACGACCAGCGTCTCCCGGTCGTCCCGCTTCCGCGCGTCGTCAAACCTGAACCGCTTCCGCCGCATGAGCAGCAGCGCGACGACGTAGCGGAACTTCTGCCGCGCCGGGTCGGTCGTGTCGGCCAGGTGCTCGAAGCAGTCGACCAGGACGTCGTCATTGATCGTCGGCTTGGCCGGGCGCCCGGCTTCGGCAATCCTCACGGACCACCAGGCGATGGCCCCGGTCGGCGATCCCGACCAGGCGTCCGCCGCGAAGTCGGTGCGGACGAATTGCCCGCCTTCGTCGCGCAGCACGCTGTAAATCGTGTCACCGGCCCGCAGTTCGCGACCGCTCGTCGCACACACTCGCGCCGGACCGTGAAGCTGATAGTTGGTCATGGCCTGCCGGGCATTCAATCGTAGAGCGACCTTGAGACCGTAGACAACGGGCGGGCGAGCCGTCTGGTGACGAAACGTGCGCCAACTGGGCGGACTTTGCCGGTGACGCAGCTTATTTGGCCCAGCGCTCGCAGGCCCGCGTCACTTCCGCCGCGGTCTCGCCGCCCCAGCCGCGGGCCACGTGCCGGACCGTTCCCTCCGCATCCACCACCACGAAGACCGGAGTCGCGTCCAGCCCGTGCGCCTTGTACACGCCGGTCCCGTCGTAGACGGGTACGTTCGGCTTCTGTTCTGCGGCCAGCTCCTTGGCCTCCGCCGCGTCGCCGATCGACAGGGGCACAATCGCGCCCAGCTTTCGCACGTGCAGCTCGTTCGCCAGGCGCAGCACGTCGGCCGCGCTCGGAGCCGACGGCTGGAAGTAGGCCAACAGCACCGGCTTGCCCCGCAGCGCGCTCAGCCGGGTCGAGCCCGCGACGGTAATTCCGGCCGCGGTGATGTCTGGAATGGCGCGGCCAATCGTCAGCGGTTCGGCGGCGGGTGCGGTGTCTTCCGGTGGCGGGCCCGGGGGCAAGTTGCCGCGAGCGGCCGATTCCGCTCGCTTGCGCACGGCATGGATCGCCTCGCGGTACGGGACCGTGTCGCTGGCCCCATTATCGGAGAGATAAGTTTGAATCCGCCGGGCCAGAGCCTCGAATGGCTTCGGCCCGTCGCGGCCACTGGC
>Ga0075428_100011117_pt1 | contig 10016 bp, 8 predicted proteins | sample RhiMetdeltSRZDD2_FD_75291 | JGI IMG/M metagenome (GOLD analysis project Ga0075428, IMG submission 75291) | Populus rhizosphere microbial communities from Tennessee, USA - Rhizosphere MetaG P. deltoides SRZDD2 | ecosystem: Host-associated > Plants > Roots > Rhizosphere > Soil | place: USA...
ACAGAGCGCCCTGGCCGAGGAGCGTACGGCACTGGTGTTGGAAATGGAGCAAACACGCAACCAGATTGTCGAGGCGGAGGCAGCCCTCAAAGAATCGGAATCAACCGTCAAGGAGACGCACGGGCAGATGCGCATTGCCACGAGCAATTGGGAACGTGCTCAGGCTCTCTTCCAGGAGGGTATCGTGCCGATTGCTAACCGTGACCAAGCCCAGGATACCTTATCGCAAGTGCAGGCACGCCTCAACGCCACGCAAGAACGCGTGGCCCAGCTCAGGGCGCGCCTCAACAATGCCCAGACATCCCAGAAGCGCATTCAACTACGCGAACGCAAGGTGCAAACGCTGGAAGCAGAAGTTGAGAAGGCACAGGCCAGTGTCCGCCTGGTACAGACTGAGGTGGAGCGCAGTAAAACGCGCCAAAACAGGCTGCAGATCCTGGAAGCCCGCCTCAAGGAGGTGCACGCCAAGGCCGAACGCGCCCGCCAGAGTCTCCAGGATACTGTGCTGCGGAGCCCGATTGACGGGGTGATCAGTCGGAAACGGGTTGAGGAAGGGCAACTGGTGCAAAACGGCCAGCCTGTGTTGGTGATCAGTGATCCGAAGGACGTCTGGGTCCTGGCCAATATTAAGGAATCATACATCCGTGAGGTCGCAGTGGGTAAACCGGTAGACATCACGGTGGATGCTTACCCGGACCGGCATTTTGAAGGCAAAGTCGAGACCATAGGCGCCGCAGCCATTTCCGAGTTCGCGTTGTTTCCACCAACTGGCAGCTTTACCAAAGTCGAACAGCGTATTCCGGTCCAGATTACCGTCGCGAATTCGGATGGCCTGCTGAAACCAGGTATGATGGTCATCATTGGTATTGTCAAGGATTGAGTTCCGCAGGCGGCGGAGCGAGGGAGACGTATGCAACACGTGCCTGGTCTATTACGCAGTTGGGGATGGCGCCACTGGCTGGTAATGTGCCTTGGCGCGTGCGCTCTACTGGTAGGGCCTGCTGGGGGAGGCCTCACCTGGGCGCAAAATACGCAACTCGTTGATGGGATTGCCGCGATTGTGAATGATGACATCATCACGATCACCGAAGTGCGTGAGGCAATGCTGCCTGAAACTGAACAATTAACGCGGCAGTACAGCGGATTCGCGCTCGATCAACAGGTGAAGGTGTCGTTTAAGCGCACGTTGATCGGTCTTGTCGATGTACAACTCCAGCTCACGCGGGCGCGTCACTTGAATTTACGGGTGAGCGACGAAGATGTGAACTATCAGATCGACGCTCTCAAAAAACAGAACGATGTAGCCGACGAACAATTTTTACAATTACTCAAAACCCGTGGCTTGACTCTGGAGACGTATAAGAAGCAGGTGGCCGAAAGCTTGCTCATTACCAAGGTGGTGAATGCAGAAGTGCGTTCACGCCTCACGGTCCTCGATACTGAATTGCAAGAAATATATCGCGCCAAACAACAGCAGTACCAAGTGGCAGGGGGCCAGACGGTCAGCCATATCCTGTTTCTCTTTCCCCCCTATGCCACTGAGCAAGATGAACAACGCCTGCATGCGAAGGCTGAGTCAGTGCTGCAGCAACTGCATAATGGTGGCACATTCACCGCTTTAGCTCGGCAGTATTCTGATGGTCCATCGGCTGAGACAGGGGGACTCTTGGGGACCTTTAAGCCCGGGGAACTCCTACCAGGTTTTGAGGAAGCCGCGGCCCAGCTCCAACCTGGCCAGATCAGCGATGTCGTGCGGACACGCATTGGGTTTCATATCATCCGTCTTGAGGCCAGGCAGGCAGCGAGTATGAGACCGTTTGCAGAGGTGCAGGAAGAGCTCAGATCAGAAATTTTGCGTGACAAAACCGAACGGAGGTATCAGGAGTGGCTCGAATCCCTACGGCAACAGGCCTATATTAAAGTCCTGTATGAGGGTTAGCGCCTCTCATTACCGTATGGCCTCCCGTGGCCTATTACTGCTCATGTACCTGCTCGTCTATGACTTAGCGTTGTGATGCCACAGGCACACTGATGTGCCTTCCCCATCTTCACCTTTCCCAAATCACACCTTGACATCCAGCTCATGTATCTTATAATTAATAACCATACAAGTTTTATATAATTTCTGTATATGAGGTCCCTGGGAGTGTAGCCGTGAGTAAGCGGAAAGTACGGACATTCTCTGCCACCGATCGGGACATGGATATGCTGGAGGCTGTGGCCACATATCACGGCTTCAGCAAGAGTGCCACGATTGTCAATTTAATCAAGAAGGAGTTCTGGCGCATTTTTCCCGCCGGGACCAATCTCGTGCCACCCGATACGGGGGCGAGAATTGAAGAGGAGGTAGCCGATGGTTCCGATAGCTGAACAAATTAAAACCCTCGCTGCTGAGAAGCATGCCGTTATCCTCGCACATAATTATCAAGTGCCAGAAGTGCAGGATGTCGCTGATTTCGTTGGCGACTCGCTGGGGCTCGCCCTGGAAGCACAACGCACGGATGCGGAGAGGATTATCTTTTGCGGCGTGCATTTCATGGCTGAGTCAGCCAAAATTCTCAACCCCGAAAAAACCGTGCTATTACCCAATCTCTCGGCTGGCTGCGCGCTGGCCGATTCGATCACTCCAGAAAGCCTCGAAGAGTGGCTGGACCGCTACCCTGGCTATGCCGTCGTCACGTATGTGAATTCGTCGGCGGAGATCAAAGCCATGTCGGATATCTGCTGCACGTCGGCCAACGCGGTGTCCGTGATTCGTAGCCTTGATACGGATAAGATCCTCTTCGTGCCCGACCGCAATCTCGGTAACTGGGTGAAAAAACAGGTGCCCGACAAAGACGTGGTGATCTACGATGGTGCCTGTCCTACGCACGATGTGCTGCGTGGTGCCAGTGTCAAGAAAGTGAAAGAGCTCGCACCGGATGCCGTGATCATTGCGCATCCCGAGTGCCGTGAGGACATTATCGCTATTGCCGATGAGGTGTGCTCAACTACGGCGATGGTAGGCCGCATCGCGAAATATCCCCATACCAAAACCTTCATCATTGCGACCGAGCACGGCATTATCCATCAGATGCAGAAGCGTTACCCTGATCGCGAATTTGTCGCTGCTGACGGCTGTATCGGGTGCCGCTTGCACTGTCCCTATATGAAGATGATTGACCTCGTCGCGGTGCATCGCTCCCTCACCGAGGATGTGTTCCCCATTACGGTAGAGGAAGACATCATGGATGGAGCACGGCGGTCGCTGGAACGCATGATGGCTGTGCCACGGGACAACTAGGTTCGTCCCCTCTCCCACAAGGAGAGGGGACCGACCATATGCCTCTAGCTGCGCTGCCCATCCACAGCCCTTCCACTCTAGGCTGCGCCATCGCATGCTGCAGTACAGTTGATGCCACTACACAGAACTCGTCATGCAGCCTTCAAAGTAAGGCGCATATATAGGAGGGGGTGCAGGAACATGCCCCATTTTATGCAACCGGATGAGCAAACCACCCGCCTCGCCACCATACCGAGTGACCTGCCCATTTTGCCTCTGCGGAGTACCCTGGCATATCCGTTTTCGGTGATGCCTCTGGCGATTGGCATCCCACGCTCGATGCGCTTGATCGAGGAGGCACTGCAGGGCGATCGCCTTATCGGCCTCGTGGGTATACCCGATGCGAAAGTGGAAGAGCCTCTGCCGGGCCAGATGTATGAAACTGGTACCATGGCGAATATCCAAAATGTGTCACGTACCCCGGACAACACGCTGCAGGTGGTTGTGCAGGGTATCGAACGCTTTCGTATCGCGGAGTGGGTCCAGACCACGCCCTACTTACGGGCGCGTATCACCCTGGCGAGCGATCTTGTCGAGTCGGATGTCGAATTGGAAGCGCTGCAGGGCACTTTGCGTGAGCTCGCCCAGGAAGTCGTGGCGCTCTCACCGCACGTACCGCGTGAACTGCGGGACTTCCTGGGGCAAGTGCATGATCCACGCTTACTGGCGTATATGGTAGCGGCTATCGCCCGGCTCCAGGTCTCGGAGGGTCAGCAGATTCTGGAAATGGATAGCGTGAAAGACAAGTTCCGCCGTCTGATCACGCATCTGACCCATGAGAAAGAAATTTTAAGTATACGCCACAAAATTCAGACTGAAGCCCGTGAGGAAATGGACAAGGCGCAACGCGACTACTTTCTACGTCAGCAACTCAAGGCGATTCAGAAAGAACTGGGAGAGGCGGACGAAAATCGGGCCACTACCGAGGACTATCGACAGAAAATCGACGCTGCCAAACTGCCCGAAGAGGCGAAGCAAGAAGCCCTACGCGAGCTGAAACGTCTCGAAAGCCTGCCGCCGCAGGCTGCCGAATACGGTGTAATCAAGACCTACCTGGATTGGCTGGTAACTTTGCCCTGGAACGTCCTGAGCATTGACCAACTCGATATCCCCCACGCCCGCGCCGTTCTGGAGGAAGACCACTACGATCTGCAAGAGGTGAAAGACCGCATCCTAGAATTCCTGGCGGTACGCAAGCTTAATGCTGAGCGTCATACGCCTGAGGAGGACAGGAGCGACACGGGGAACGGCTCGCCGACTCGCGAGGCCTTAGGGGCTATTCTCTGCTTTGCTGGCCCACCCGGGGTTGGCAAGACCAGCCTGGGCCAGAGCATCGCACGGGCCCTGGGGCGTAAGTTCATCCGCATGAGTCTGGGCGGTATGCGCGACGAAGCGGAAATCCGCGGCCATCGCCGGACCTACATCGGCGCCATGCCAGGCCGCATCATCCAGTCCATTAAGCGGGCTGGGACACGCAACCCGGTCTTCATACTGGATGAGATTGACAAAGTTGGCCAGGATTGGCGTGGCGACCCCAGCAGTGCGCTGCTGGAAGTGCTCGACCCGGCCCAGAATCGCACCTTTCGTGACCACTATCTGGACGTCGACTTTGACCTGAGTGATGTCATGTTTATTACAACGGCTAACCAGTTGGAGACCATACCAGAGCCGCTGCGCGACCGCATGGAGATCATTCAGCTCGACGGCTACACCGAGCACGAAAAGCTCCGCATTGCCCAGGCGTATCTGACGCCACGCCAGCGCCAGGCCAATGGCTTACGTCCAGAGGAAATTACCTTTACGGATGAGGCCCTGCTCAAAATTGCCCGTGACTACACCCGTGAAGCCGGGGTCCGTAACCTGGAGCGTCGCATTGGCACTATCTGTCGCAAGGTTGCTGTGCAGATTACGTCCCGTGAAGTCGAGCAGATCGAGGTGACGCCAGGGCGCGTGCTGGAATACCTGAAGCACGAGCCGTTCGTCTCCGAGCTGCACGAACGCCTCAACATCCCAGGCATTGCCACGGGACTTGCGGTGACCGCTACCGGCGGCGACATCCTCTACATTGAGGTGACACGCATGCAGGGTAAAGGCACTCTCACGCTGACCGGCCATCTAGGTGATGTCATGCGTGAGAGTGCGCAGATTGCCTACAGCTATGTGCGTGCTCAAGCCCCTGAGCTGGACATAGACCCGGAGCTGTTCACCAACTCAGATTTTCACGTGCATGTCCCTGCTGGGGCTATCCCTAAGGATGGCCCCTCCGCTGGCGTCGCTATGGTCTCGGCTATGACGAGTCTTTTGACCAGTCGGCCTGTGCGCCACGATGTCGGCATGACGGGAGAAATTACCCTGCGTGGGCGTGTCCTCCCTGTCGGTGGGGTTAAAATGAAAGTGCTGGCAGCCCACCGTGCTGGACTCACTACCGTGATCCTGCCCAAGCGCAATGAGCACGACCTCGACGAACTGCCCGAGGAGGTGCGGCAGGCCATAACCTTCGTGCCAGTCGAGATGATCCATGAGGTGCTAAGCACGACCTTACAGTCTGTCGAAGAGCCCGTCTCACCCTGATACCCTCTGCGGGTGACTAGGCGCTCTGCCTGGTTCACCCACACACCTGCACTTTCACACGCCTGGGCTTGGCCCGAGCGTTCCTGGGGATGGTCACCCGGAGCACGCCGTTTTGGTAGCGCGCCTGAGCGTGCTTAGCCTCTACCCTACAGGGGAGTTGGCGCATACGGACAAGCTCTCTGGTCTGCCTGACCGTGTAACGTGCTTGCCTTGCTTGAAAAGTGCGCGGGAAACTCTTATCCTCCCTCTGCGGCGTAGGCTCGCGTAAGGTATCCGATCCAGCTGGGTGCAAGAGAGGCAAAGCATTTGGATTGTCGTACGGGTCAGGCAACCAGGGTGTGTATTCGCCTGGACCATCTCACACACAATATGCGTCTGCTGCAAGAACTTGTAGGCAATCGCTCGCTCTGGCCGGCGATTAAAGCGAACGCCTATGGGCATGGTGCAGAAATTGTTGGCCGTCATCTTGTCCAACTTGGGTACAACCGCCTATGCGTTGCCCATGTAGCGGAAGCTATCGATTTGATAGAGGCTGGGGTATGTGCCACGTTCCTGGTGCTATCTGCCTCCCTCCCTGAAAACAGCGAATCTATCGTGGCGTATGACTGTGAACCGGTTGTCTGCACGTTAGAAATGGTCGAGGCACTGGCGCAGGCTGCGGCAAGGGCCGGCAAGCGCATCGCCGTGCATCTTAAGGTGGATACCGGTATGGGGCGTATCGGTATTCGGCCTGATGAAGTATTGGCCTTTCTCGCCCGATGTCGTGATTTCCCCACGGTTGTGGTGCGGGGGCTCATGAGCCATTTCCCTCTGGCTCCTGAAGCGGACCCATCTTTTGCTCGCCAACAAATTGCCTTATTTCGGCACGTGCAAGAGGCTACCAAAGCCTCCCGTATCATGAGCTACCATCTGGCCAATAGCGCGGCGATTTTTGACCTGCCGGAGGCCCACTGTGACGCAGCACGTCCAGGCATAGCAATCTATGGCCTCAAGCCATCGCCGACGATTGCCAATCCCCGAGTCCATGACCTCAAACCGGTGTTGGAGTGGCAAACGCGTATTACTTACCTCAAGGAGGTGCCGGCTGGTACCGGGCTCAGTTATGGATACACCTTTCACACCGCGCAACCCTCGCTGATCGCTACGGTTCCCATCGGCTATGGCGATGGGCTCAGTCGACGGTTGTCCAATAACCTTGCCCTTGTAGTCGGTGGTATGCGCTGTGCGCAAGTGGGAGACATCTGCATGGATCAAAGTTTGGTGGATGTTACAGCCTTGCGCGGTCGTGTCCAGGTAGGCGATGAAGTCGTTATTATCGGTCAGCAAGGCCAGGCAGTAGTGACGGTTGAAGAGCTTGCCAACAAGCTGGGAGCCATTAACTATGAGATTGTCACCAGTATTGCCAAGCGTGTGCCACGCATTGCCATCGAACCCTTTCCCCTTTCCGTCCTCGGCGCTGATGTGTGAGTAACTTGCTGTGTGTGCTTTGGGAGTATCTATGTCGTCCTCTAGAGTCGATTGGGAGAACATTCTCTGTCTGGCTATTACCCTGGCGCACGATGCCGGCGCTGAATTGCGGCGGAGGTTCGGACGCGAGGTTGTGGTCACTTTGAAGGATGAACTTAACCCCGTCACCGATGCTGATCAGGCTGCGGAAACCCTGATTCGTCAGGGCATTCAGAGGCATTTTCCCACCCACGCCATCCAGGGCGAAGAGCAGGGTGAGACAAAGCCAGAAGGGCCGATCCGTTGGATCGTGGATCCGCTTGATGGTACGGCCAATTATGCGCACACTTTTCCCCAGTTTGCCGTCAGCATTGCGGTGGCGGATGCACACGGGGTCCACGTCGGTGTGGTCTATGATCCTATGCGTGATGAGCTGTTCACTGCCCAGCGCGGGCAACCTGCCTGGCTGAATGGCCGGCGTCTGGGGGTGAGTCAAACCACCGAATTGCAACAGGCGCTCCTGGCCACCGGTTTCCCCTATGACCGACGCCGCAACGCTGATAATAACCACCGTGAGTTCGTGGCCTTGAACCTGGCCTGCCAGGGCGTGCGGCGTGCTGGTTCCGCAGCGCTTGATCTGGCGTACGTGGCCAGTGGACGCCTGGATGGATATTGGGAGCAGCGTCTGGGACCGTGGGATGTGGCGGCTGGTGCACTGCTGGTGGCGTGCGCTGGCGGGATGCTCTCGACCTATGACGGAACGCCCTTTGACGGACTCGGGCACCAGATCGTAGCGTCCAATGGGCATCTGCATGCCGCTCTCCTGGCCGAGCTTGCCAAGGCACTTCCTTAATATTGCCAGCTATTCTCCATGGCCCCCTACGCCTGTCGGATGCGCTTCCTGCGCTTCCTGCAGCCACAGCGTATCACGTACCGAGGGCCGCCGGGCCAGCCGTTTGCGCAGCAAGCTCTCTGCCTGGGTATAGCGCCCTGCCCGCAGGTAGGCTTGCAGCAGGGTATCTTCAAAGACTTCGCGCTGGGCGTTGCTTCCCCCTACTCGGACCACCTGGTCTGCGACAGGTTCGAGATGTTGTACCGCACTCTCGTAGTCACCGCGCGCAAACGCCGCCAGCGCTTCGACCAGCGCCGGCACGACCTCGCTAGCCGGCACCTTGCCCTGCGCCAGGCGCTCTCGGAGTTGAGTCGCTAGCTGCGTGAGTGCCTCTATATCACCTGCCGCGGCATAGGCGAGGGCGCAGTGGACATCACCAAAGGTGATGCCAGGCCGTGGGAAAGTGCGGGCTGCGAAGGCTGCCACCGCCTCGCGTGAGCCCGGGGGGCGCGGCAGGCTATAGAGGTCGTGACGCCACAGCAGTGCTGCAGCATCGCACAGCGCAATGAGCGGTGCACCCGGACACGCCTCAGGGTTGAGCGTCTGAGTGTAGAGCTCAAGTACATGATCGGCATGGCCACAGGCGAGCTGGAAGAGCGCTAGGTGCCATGTCAGATGGCTATAGATCTGTGCCTGGCGCGGGAAATCCGGCAGCCAGCCCTCCAGAAATTCCGCTCCTGCACTATGATCACCAGTCTCAAAGAAGACGTGCGCCATAGTATGGGCACTATGGCCGCTGTGGGGATGGAGTTTTAGAGCCCGCTGCACGAGACGCTGTGCTTTCTCGTGATATCCCAGTTCGTTCTGAGCAAACGCATAGGCACTCAGAAACCACCAGTCGTCGCCATATGCCTCAGCAACACTGTCCAACAACGCAAAATTGGTTTCTAGGCGATCCTGGCTACCACCAAAGCCAATTAAGCCAAATGGTCCATCTGCTTGCTTGAGAAGAAACGCATCCCGAGGAAACTCCTGCACGTGCTCACGGATCAACGCTAGCGCACCGGGACCATCACCATCGACAGCCCTGGCCAGCGCCTCAATGTGTTGCCGCTCCCGCCGCGTCACACCGTCTATACACTGGAGGGCTTTTACTTTACTCGCTTGCGCCTCGGCGATATTACCCTTGTACTGGAACTCCCGTGCCAGGGCGATATGAGCCATGGCAAAGCCTGGGTCTGCCGCAATGGCAGCCTCCAAATTTGCCTGTGCACCCACAGAGAGTGCCAGAGCACAGTCGATTCCCTCCATGTAGTGCTCTGCCGCTGCCTGTCCCTGCGCGCTCAAGGGCAGTCCATAGCGGTCCTCATAGGTTGCGCTCATGGCTCTTCCTCCTGCTTCTCGGTCTCGCCGCGGTCTTCTTCGAGCCACCATGGATACACAGGCTCCTCGTCAATCACCACTTTGAGTCCATCATAAGGCCGCAGCCGCTCGACCATCTCCTCAGCGATAGCCTTTTTGGCTACTGTATCCACCACGATCTGGGTATCCGGTAGAGCTATCTGGATACGTCGCTCTAGCATTTCCTCCCACGTCATATCTCTTCCTCATTACCGGCAGCTCTCAGCCGGTCTGTACGGCTGCTCCTCACGGGCGGTTATTCCTCGACACCATGCTTTGTGGATTGAGATTGCCGATACGGCCACTCTCGGTGCCAGCCTTCGGATCAATCACCGCGTTCACTAAGGTCGGTTTGCCAGAATCCATGGCCGCCTTCACCGCCTGGCTCAAGGCATCGGGTGATGTCACATGGACGCCGACACCGCCAAACGCTTCCATCATCTT
>Ga0075428_100011118_pt1 | contig 10016 bp, 9 predicted proteins | sample RhiMetdeltSRZDD2_FD_75291 | JGI IMG/M metagenome (GOLD analysis project Ga0075428, IMG submission 75291) | Populus rhizosphere microbial communities from Tennessee, USA - Rhizosphere MetaG P. deltoides SRZDD2 | ecosystem: Host-associated > Plants > Roots > Rhizosphere > Soil | place: USA...
AATCCGACTTTTGGCGCAACCGTTGCGTCAATCATAGTTATTTTCTGATTTGCACGCAGGGCAAATCATAGCGTCTAGACTGCCCCACAGGCTTCTGCCTTGGCGCCACCCGACCGTGTCAGGAAGCCGACGTCAGGGAAGCAGATGTCTGTCCCGTCCATCCGGGGTGGCACAGCGCCGCACAGGGCGTGGAAGCGGCCGGTGGACCTATGCGCCCTGCCCCTGGCCACAGCGCGCGCGGCCGTCTGTGAAAATCGGGGGTCGGACTGGCATATCACTCTCGGGCAAGGTCGAGTATCAGTTTTACTCTAACTCTCTCCGCTCAGTGAGTCGCTCCTCAAGATATGTGATGTACAGATCACGTTGGGCAATCCGCTCTCGCAATACCTTATTCTCCGCAAGCGCCTGTTCCAGGCGTGCCTCTAATAGGGCTGCCAAATAACGTCTTTGTCGGTGTATTATTAACGCTGGACGGTTCAAACGCAGCGCTATAATGTGAAAACGCCCCGTTGCAGTAAGCCCCTCCAATCGTCCGGTCCTCTCATCTTCTCGTATAGGCGCGGCAAGGTCATCCCACAAGGGATGCAAGAGACGCCGTTCATTCGTGACATCTGTCGCTTCTGGGCGCAGTGCCCCTTTGTACTGGTTACATCGCACACATGCATACACGAGATTCTCATCGCTGTCGTCTCCACCCGCTGACACCGGGCAGAAATAATCTACTGTCAACTCCCCGCCGACATCCGCCTCGGAAACGCCGCAGTACCCACAACAAAAAGCGTAGCGCTCTCGAACTGTCGGCAGTCTGGGATGCGCCATGCGGCTCAGTTTCCAATACCGAGGAGTTGACGCATCCGTGTATCCAGGCGGGCTTCCAGGGCGGTGATACGAGCGTCGAGTTCCGCTCCGTGTGCTCGCAAGCGTTGCTGTTCCGCTTCCGCCGCAGCGATTTGTGCACGCAATTCGCGCAAGCGCTCCAAGTTACCGTCTAGCCGCTCCTCGGCGTCCAACTCCTCGCATCCAGCCTCATACACCGCCTGTTCTGCTGCATTTAACGTCTCACCCATTACCACGCGTTGGTGTAAACCCTGCCAATACTGATACGCCTGCTCGTCCATGACACCTGCTCCTTCTCTCGGCACACTTCTCCTCTCTTACAAGAATATCATAGAAACGAAGGAAAATTTTTCAGGAATGAAAGGCATGAGCGGATGAGATCTACCACGAGCACAGGCAGCGGCCAGAAGCCGCACTAGCAGTCAGGAGGCAACCCACAGCCGGCATCGTCCACTGCGTTGCCTCCTGACCTGCCTCTGGCCCTACGGCACGAGGACCGCACGCGTAATCTCCGTCTGCCGTTGGTTCCACTCGGCTTTCTCACACGCCTCATTCACCTGAGCTAGCGGAAATTTGTGGGAAATGAGCGTGTGGAAGGGGAGCTTATAGCGGTTCCGTACCAGATAGTCTAACAGTTTAGGCAGGAGTGAGGGGCGATACATCAAGGAGCCGAGAATTGACTTGCCAGCCAGCAATTTCGACGGATCGATAGACACCTCACGGCCCCGGACGATATCGCCAATCTCGACAAAACTGCCCCCATTGCTGAGCATGTCGATACCCTCAGCCAAGAGTTCTGCCTTGCCCACCAGTTCCATCACGATATTGGCCCCACGTCCCTTGGCGAGTTCGCGCACCCGCTGCACGCGGGCCGCTGGCTCAGCATACTCTTCGACGTTGATAGTAGCATCAGCCCCGAACTCCTCAGCCAGCCGCAGCCGGTTGTCCAGTCGATCCAGCACAATGACTTGGTGCGCGCCCATATCCTTGGCCATCGCAGTAGCGTGCAGTCCCAAACCCCCAGCCCCCATAATGACGACCGTATCGCCTTCACCAGCACCAGCCCTGAGCAAGCCGGTAGTGACTGTGCCCATGGCACAATTCACCGGGCCGAGCAGCTCATCAGGGAGTTCGTCGGGCACACGGAAGAAAGGATGGCGCGGTGGGAGATAGAGATAGTCAGCGTACGTACCAGTGAAATACGGGTACACGCCGGCCGCAGGATAGGTCCGATTGACGCACCAGTTGGTGTCACCCCGCAAACAGAGGTGGCAGTGATAGCAGGGGAAGACCGCAGAGTAGACCACGCGGTCTCCCTCCTTGATAGGCGTGCCCAGAGTATCCGTGGTGATGCCATGCCCCAGGTGTGCGACCACGCCTGTACCCTCGTGCCCCATGACTCGCCCTGTGGCAGGCAAAGGCACATTCACTTGATCACCCCGCCACACGTGCAAGTCGGAACCGCAGATCCCCGCCTGGGTCATGCGCAGGAGCACGGCCCCCGGCTCTGGGGTCGGGACATCGTATTCTTCAATCTCGAAGGGTTTCCCATATTCTTTGCAGACGACAATACGTCCTTTCATCGTTACTCCCCTCTCCTAGCTACTCTCAAGATAACAGCCTCGATGCACAGGCCATAAGTCTGGCCACAGCTTGCGCCCCGTACCATACCATATGCCGGGAGGGCTGGGTAGTTGCCGTAGGTGGCATGCACTTGCAAAGTGGGTACAAAACGCCTACCTTCTCCAGTACACTCTGCACACTCTGTCGTCGGAGTATCTACAGGCAACGACTTTATGAATCCGTATACGTTTAGCCTGGCGCTCGGTACGACCGGTCTCGTGGTCATGGCCCTGGGGGGGCTTGGACACCATACGGGGCACGCCGGTCATACGCACCACGCACCCGGACCTGGCAACACCCTCAGCGGCCATGGCCATCATGGTGCGCCCCTCCCCAGCCATGGGCAAGGACACGCGCACCAGAGTCACGACGCACCACATGTGACGCCTCAGGGGAAACTCTGGGCGCTGCTCTCACCCAGAGTCCTGTTCAGTTTTCTCGTCGGCCTCGGGGCCTCCGGTCTGCTGCTCTCACGCTTGTTATTCGAGCCCCTGGTGGCGGTTGGAGCACTCGCCGGCGGTGTGCTCTTTGAACGCTATGTGGTTACGCCAATCTGGAACGGCCTGTTGCGCTTTGCCTCAGAGCCAGCACAGACGCTGGAGCGAGCGGTCTTTGATGTCGCCCAGGCGGTGACAGACTTTGACGCGCAGGGTCAGGGACTCATCGCAGTAGAGCTCGATGGCCAATTGGTCCAGGTTCTAGGCATCCTCCGGCCTGAGGAGCACGCCATCGGCGTACAGATCCGCCGGGGTGGACGCGTCCGCATTGAAGAAGTCGATGCGGCGCGGAATCGGTGCCTCGTGTCGTCCCTCACCCCCTGACTTCACAGGAGCTTGAGATATGCAAGAAATTCTGATTATCGGTGGCGTCGTGGCGGGGGTGCTAGGGCTCCTGCCCGTGATTGTGTCGTTGTTCCTACGTGATGTCGAAGCGGGCACGATCCGGCTGGTGAGCTGGCTGCAAGGCAGTACGGCCATCTATCGCGGGCCAGGCAAGTCGAAGGAGATCCCCTTGCTGACGACCGGGACCACGATTTCCAGCAAGGTGCTCAATGTCGACCTCGATATCACTGACCAGACTGCCGACCTCGACGAGCAAGGTTCTCCCCAGCCCATTAAAGTGCGGGTGCTGGCGAGCGCTATTGTATCTGTGGGCGATAGCGATGCCATGATCAAAACCGCCGCTAATCGCTTCTTTGCCAAGCCTGAATCCGACCAGATCTCCACCCTCACGGATCTGCTCTCTAGTTCGGGGCGGCGGGCCATCAACCTGCTCACGCACGACCAACTCTTCTCGGCAAAAACTGCCCCACGCACGCCACGCCCCACACTCCCAGCCGTGACGGGTGGGAGTGGTACAGAGGTACAGGTGGCATCAGGCTTCGCTGCAGAGGATGACGACGATCCTCTCGCCATTATCATCCGCAAAGCCTGCTCACGCGAGCTAACCGATTTGGGCCTCGGCTTCAATTCACTGAATATCAAGGTGGTGCAGTCAGAAGTTGCCGAGGCGCGGCGGCGCCAATCTGCGGCAGAGGCCCAGGCCAATGCCGACATCGTGGCAGCGCAGCAGAGTCGCCGTGCGAAAGAAGCGCAGTTAGAAGCAGAGCGGGTGATTTCGGATCGGCAGCGGGAGCTGGAGCAGACCAAGGCCTCGAATGCCGCGTTGATTGCGCAAGCAGAGGCCAAGCGCCAGGAGTCGATGGCAGTACAGCGCGTGGCCGAACTCGATGCCACGCTGATTGCCCAGACCAAAGCTGAGGCCGAGAAAGTCAAAATCGAGGCGCAGGCACGGGCGGAAGCCGAGGCGATTCGTATCCGTACAGTGGCCGCGGCCACAGCGGAGAGCATACGCCAGGTAAACACCGCCATCCGCGAAGGTGGCGAGAGCTATCTGCGCTACCGGCAAGTGGAGATGTTGCCCGACATTGCTCCGGTCCTGGCGGACGCGCTGGCCAAGGCCAAGATGGTAACGATTGCCAGTGGCGCTGGAGGAGGCGCCGCAGAGAGCACGATGAGCAATATCTCGTCCGTGATCCAGACCGTGCTGGCAGCGCAGCTCGTGACCAAAGGCGGATTGCTCAGCGTGATTGAGGACGGCAAGCCATAGTCACCGGCGAGCTGGCTGCACACGATGCTTCTGCTAGACCTCGCTGATGCGTTCCTGCAGCTCGAGGAAGGGTTTAAGGAGGTCCAGGGGCACCGGGAAAACCACCGTGGAATTGTTTTCTACCGCGATCTCGGAGAGCGTCTGCAGGTAGCGCAATTGCAACGTCATCGGATGCTTCCCCATGATGTCGGCCGCTTCAGCGAGCCGTGTGGAGGCTTGATACTCCCCTTCCGCGGCAATGATTTTCGAGCGTCGCTCGCGCTCGGCTTCCGCCTGTTTGGCCATCGCACGCTGCATTTCCTGTGGCAGATCCAAGTGTTTAATCTCGACGGAGTCGACTTTAATCCCCCATTGGTCAGTTTCCGCATCTAGGATCGATTGCAGGCGATGATTGATACTGTCGCGTTCTGCCAGGAGTTCATCAAGCTCAAACTGCCCTAGCACATTACGTAGCACCGTTTGCGCTTTTTGATACGTGGCCGAGTACCAATCTTCCACATTGATAATCGTTTCCTTAGGGCTAAAGATGTGGAAGAACACCACCGCATTCACCTTCAGCGTGACATTGTCTTTCGTGATGATGTCCTGAGGCGGCACATCGACCGTGATGACGCGGGTGTTCACTCGGTGCATGCGTTCGATGCCTGGGATGACCACGATCAGCCCTGGCCCGCGTACCGCCTGAAATTTCCCCAGACGCAGGATCACCCCCCGTTCCCATTCGCGCAAGAGCTTAATAGTGTTGGTAATAACCAGCCCGACCACCAACAACACAAAGAGCGGACCTAGACCTTGCATAGTTACCTCTCCTCTGTGACTTGCTCCACCGTCAACTTCAGCCCTTCTACACCCACCACGCGTACCGTCGCTCCGGCCTCAATAGGCGCAGCGCTCCGGGCACTCCACAGAGTACCCTGAACAAACACGGTACCGGTGGGGTCGAGGCGTCTCTGCGCTATACCAATGGCCCCGAGCATACCTTCCTGGCCGCTCACGGGCTTGCGTCCCACACTGCGGACCGCGGCACCGACCACAAATAGGAAGAGGCCCGCCGTAGTACCGACCACTAACACAATGGTAGAGAAGGGAATGCGCAGATACTCCTCCGGGGAGTCGATCAACATCAAGGCCCCGAGAGACATGGCGACAACGCCACCCAGGAAGAGCATACCAAAACTCGTCACCTTGATTTCCAGGATGAACATGACCATGCCTAAGCCGATCAGTAACAGTCCAGTATAGTTAATCGGGAGGGTTTGCAGAGAATAAAAGGCGAGTAAGAGTGCCAGCGCCCCAACGACGCCTGGAAAAATGAGCCCTGGATTATACAGCTCGACCAACAGGCCAATGGATCCCAGGCTGAGCAGCATCAGCGCGATCTGCGGGTGAGACAAGGCCGCCAGGAGACGCTGGCGCCAGGTCATCTGCTGCACCCGTACCGTGGCGCCAGCCGTATGCAGCGTCACTGCGCCCTGGGCCAGGATCACCTGCCGTCCGTCCAACTGCTTCATGAGGTCTGGGATATCCTCAGCAATCACGTCGATGACCCGCTGCTCACGCGCCTCAATCTCAGTGACCGCGACACTTTCACGCACCGCCTTCTCGGCCCACTCCGCGTTGCGCCGGCGTTTTTCGGCGATCGAGCGCGCAAAAGCAGCCAGATCGTTTTCCGCCTTCTGACGCATGTCACCCTCAATGTCCTTGCCCTCGCCGGACACCGGGTGTGCCGCACCAATATTCGTCCCCGGCGCCATGGCAGCGATATGCGCAGCTATGGTAATGAAGGTGCCGGCGGAGGCTGCCCGGGCGCCGCTGGGAGCGACATATACGACTGTTGGCACACTGGCATTGAGCAGGGCTTTGACAATTTCGCGCGTAGAGTCGACGAGCCCACCAGGCGTATCGAGTTGGAAAATCACCGCCACGTTTTTGGCTTCCTCCGCCCGTCGAATACTATCGGTCATATATTCCACGACCACTGGATTAATGACCCCTTCAACCTGGTGCACGTTGATCACTGTGTCCGCCCCGATCGTCACAGGCACACCCCATACCCACAGCCCACAGAGCACCAGACACAGCGACAAGAGACGCACGCCCATATGGCTACCTATAACTCTCTGAGACTACCGCACATCGCGCAGTTTACTCGTACCAATACCAGCAGTGTACTGACCGCAGATGCGGGAAGCAATAGCTGCTTTATCTCCAGAGGGTAAAGAGGAAGGTGAGGACCTTAAGTGGCACCAGATTTGATCACAACTTTCACTTACGCAGCAACTGCCGAGCCTTGTCCTGGGTATGGCGGTCTGCTTGCACGCGCGTAGGACGCACGGGCATCTGCAGAATCTCTGCCAGCAGTCGCTGGCTCGCCTCGCGCTGACCTGCCTCAAGATACGCCTTAGCCAGAGCAAGCTTGAGTCCCATGTTCTGGGGTGCGACACGGAGCCCCTGTTCGAAGTAGGCAATCGCACGCTTCAGATTACCGCCGAGCACCCCCGGCAACTGGCGGGCGATCTCCCCCAGGGCGCGGTAGGCGCTCCCGTCCTCATAGTCTGGCTGCAGGCGCAGGGCTGTCTCCATCTCTGTGCGCACATGCTTGACCATCTGGAAGGCCTGCCATATGCCTTGGATTGCACTCAAGCCACCGTAATTGGCAGCGAGCCAAAAATGGCCTTCAACACCAGCCGGCTGCTGGGCCACAGAGCGTTGTCCCATCTCGATACCGCGCTCAAAATAGCGCTGCTTCTCTCGGTCGCTGGTGTCATCACCAACCTGGTAATATGCCCGCGCGGCACGCCAGAGTAGCTGGTAATTGTGCGTGTCGGTTACCAGGGCACGGGTGAGAATCGCCAGGGCCTGCAGATCGCGTGCCGTGTCCTCGCCATAAGAGAAGAGGGCATCAGCGTCAACGACAGGGTCTATACTCGTGGAGGAGACAGGTAGGGGACTGGGCCCGTCAACAGCCAAGGACTCAGCCTGTACCAAGAAGGAGAGCCCAAGGAGGGCAGTTATCATCGTGCATATCATGAGTGTGTGCATGGCCTAACGCTACCAATGTGACCCCATGTGCACACCTGTATTGCCTCATTCATACGCAATCTTTTTGATACAGCCGGTAGCGTTTGTAGACGAACGCCCCCAGCTCTTCGAGGGCGCGTATCATGCGGTGATTATCCTCCAGAATCCAGCCAGCCTCGCCCCACACGATGCCCAATGTGGCGGCCTGCTTCCAGCTCTCGACGTAGAGCATCAAGTCAATACCCAGGCGCTGGTATCGCTTTTTGACACCCATAATGGCGATGCGCAAGGTGTCAAGGCGGCGGCGCTGGTACCAGAAGCGTACGAGGCCCCATGGGGTGAGATGACCGCGCATGTGCTTGAAGATCTGGTTGAGATCGGGCAGGGCTATAAAGCAGCCAACAAGCTCACCGTCGAGTTCTGCCACCAGGGCCATTTCAGGGATCACCGCCAGCCGTAGATCCTGCGCCAGATGCTGGGCTTCTGCGTCCGTCATGGGCACGAAGCCCCAGTTGTCATGCCAGGCGTCGTTGTAAATGGCCATAATACGCGCGACCTCAGCCTGAAAATCCCGCATATTGATCGGACGAATAGTCAGGCGTCGGCGCGTTTGCAGGCGGTCCACCAGTTGCAGGATACGGGCGGAGGGCCAGGGATGATAATGGCGATAAAACGCTAACAGATCCTTGCACTTGGAGAAACCATTCGCCTCAATAAAATCAGCGTAGTATGGAGGGTTGTAGGGGGCCTGGAAGACGGGGGAAGCACCAAAGCCCTCGACCAGTAATCCACAGTCCAACTCGTTCATCGACAGGTTAAGGGGCCCGCGCAGAAATGTCGCTCCACGCTCGCGCACCCATAACTCGGCAGCCTGCAGCAAAGCCGTGGCAGCGCTGGCAGCCTCTGGCATGCACTCGAATAAACCGAAGAAACCGGCGTGCTCGTGGTGGAAACGGTCATGTGCCTCATTAATCACTGCCGCAATCCGGCCCACAGTTTCTTGGCCCTGCTGGGCCAGGAAGAGCTGCACCTGCGCATGCTGGAAAAACGGGTTTTTGCGCGGATTGAGAAAGGCTTTGCGTTCAAGGAGAAGCGGGGGGACCCAGAGGTGATCACCCCGGTACACCCGCCACGGGAAGGTAATAAAGGTTTTCGTAGCGTGTGGGGCTAAGGGGAGAATGGTGACAGACGATGCAGTGCACGGCGGCATCGATTCCTCCACGCCATCGCCTGGAAGCACAACTCAGCCGGATCACGCAATAACACCCAGGCTGCGTCCAACCTCTGCAAAAGCCTCAAGCACACGGTCGATCTGCGCAGCCGTGTGCGTGGCGATGACACTTGTGCGGAGGAGAGAGCAACCTGGAGCAACAGCCTGGCGTACTGCTGCATTCGTGAAGATACCACGGTCAAACAGCGCACGCCAGAAACGAAACGTTAATGTGTCTTCTCCTAAAATGACCGGAATGATCGGCGTCGCACTACGGCCCGTGTTAAAGCCGAGTTCCTGCAGACCAGTACGGAGGTGCGTGGCATTGCGCCAGAGGTGCTCGCGGCGCTCCGGTTCTTGCTCGATAATGTCCAGGGCCGCAATGACGGCGGCGATCGTGGCTGGCGCCATACTCGCACTAAAGATCAACGGCCGGGAATGGTGTTTAATGTACTCGATGATCTCAAAGCTCGTCGCGATAAACCCACCCATGGAGGCAAACGATTTGCTGAAGGTGCCCATGCTGATGTGGATGGTGTGCTCCAGGCCAAAGTGCTCACCAGTTCCCCGGCCATTTTCGCCGAGCACACCAATCGAATGCGCGTCGTCTACCATCAAGACGGCATGGTACGTCTGGCAGAGTTTGGTGATCTCCGGCAGATTGGCAATGCTGCCCTCCATGCTGAACACACCATCGACCACCACCATCTTGCCTGTCTCCGGCCCCAGGTGCTGCAAGATGCGTTCGAGATCCGCCATGTCATCGTGGCGAAATTTGAGCGTTTTACCAAACGACAGCCGGCATCCATCGAAAATACTGGCATGGTCAAGCCGATCGGTAATGACAAAATCCCCCTTACCAACCAGAGCCGAAATAGTGCCCACATTGGTCTGATAGCCTGTACTGAAGAGCAATGCCGCTTCGCACCCTATGAACTTCGCGAGCCGCTCTTCGGCTTCGACGTGGAGGGACAGGGTACCATTGAGATACCGCGAGCCCGTACAGCCCGTGCCATAGCGTTTCACAGCATTGATCACCGCCTCTTTGACCGCGAGGTGATTGGTCAAGCCGAGATAGTTATTTGAGCCGATCATGATCATCCTGCGGCCATCAACGATTGCTTCTGCCCCTTGTTCCGATTCAACAACTTTGAAATAGGGATACCATCCCATCTCACGGATGGCCGCTGCCTCAGTGAAATTTCGGCATTTCTCA
>Ga0075428_100011122_pt1 | contig 10015 bp, 9 predicted proteins | sample RhiMetdeltSRZDD2_FD_75291 | JGI IMG/M metagenome (GOLD analysis project Ga0075428, IMG submission 75291) | Populus rhizosphere microbial communities from Tennessee, USA - Rhizosphere MetaG P. deltoides SRZDD2 | ecosystem: Host-associated > Plants > Roots > Rhizosphere > Soil | place: USA...
GGACGACTTCCAATTCGTGCTTAAGGGAGGAGAATTGAAGCGCTTTGGATCGCAGGGGCAGCAGAAGTCATTCGTGATCGCATTGAAGCTTGCACAATTTGAGATTGTTGAGAAGTACAAAGGCACAAAACCTATTCTCCTTTTGGATGATATTTTTGATAAATTAGACGACTTTCGAATTGCCAAATTATTGGAGCTGATAAAGTCAGATCTTGGGCAATTGTTCATTACAGATGCGCGGCCGGACCGAACTAAAGGTTTGTTGGACCAGATTCACGTTGAGGCTTTTGTTTTTACAATAGAGAACGGAAAAGTAAGAGAGTATGGGGAGCTTTAAAAAAGATGAATTTCAATCGGTGGGTAAGGCGATCCGCGACATGCTGAATACCTACAGACTCACCAATAAGTATGACGAAGCCAGTATTGTCGATTCATGGGAAAGGCTTGTGGGTAAGCCTATCGCAAAGCGAACAAAAAAGATTTATATCAAGAACAAAGTACTCTTTGTGGAATTTGATTCTCCAACAATGCGAAATGATTTTTCTCTCCATAAACAGGAAGTCCTAAACGTATTTAAGAAGGAATTTGGAGATGGGGTAATCGCCGATATTGTAGCGATGTAAGGCCCGGTTCCTTGTATTCATACCTGTTTCCCCGAAGCAATCGCTTATCTGCGAAAATCTGATGATAAGTTTTGAAAAAGTGGAAAAGCGTCTAATTTTGCACTCTCTTTTTAAAAAAGCCTCCTAAATGGGAGGCTTTTCATTCGTTCTTAGAAAGATTGCACAGTTGGGGGAATACCAAAGCGGCCAACTGGGACAGACTGTAAATCTGTTGTCTTATGACTTCATAGGTTCGAATCCTATTTCCCCCACGTGATTTATTTGGGGATTTAGTGATTTGGAGATTTGGTTATTTGACGATCACCAAATCAGTACGTCACCCAATCACCAAATAAAATCTGCGGGAGTAGCTCAGTTGGTAGAGCGATAGCCTTCCAAGCTATAGGTCGCGGGTTCGAACCTCGTCTCCCGCTCTTTACGGAGCGTTATCCGTTAAACGTTATCCGTTAACCGTGGGTAAACAAACGGTTAACGAATAACGGACAACGATTAACGGCCGACAGGCTGTTGTAGCTCAGTGGTAGAGCATGGCGCGAGACGCGCCAAGGTCGTGAGAGTTCGACAGTGGATTTTAAAGATACTAGCTGTTGTAGCTCAGTGGTAGAGCACTTCCTTGGTAAGGAAGAGGTCGTGAGTTCAATCCTCATCAACAGCTCAACCGCTGTAGACATAATCCGGGACGTAGCGACTCCCGGTCGTCGACGGAAGTAAATAGAAAGTTAAGCAAACCCTTAATCGAGAGGCTTAAAATGTTTAGGGTGTAGTTCTTCTTAAGAGGAGGATTTAATTAGAAACATTAATTAATTAAACACTATACTTTAAACATTTAACTGGGATTTTCAAATATGGCTAAAGAAACATTTGATCGTTCAAAACCACACGTAAACGTGGGAACCATTGGTCACGTTGACCATGGTAAGACTACTCTGACTGCTGCAATTACTAAAGTTCTGGCAGCAAAAGGTCTCGCCTCGATGCGCGATTTCTCTTCTATCGACAATGCTCCTGAAGAAAAAGAAAGAGGTATTACTATTAACACCTCGCACGTGGAATACGCAACCGAGAAAAGACACTATGCGCACGTAGACTGCCCGGGTCACGCTGACTATGTGAAAAACATGGTTACAGGTGCGGCTCAGATGGACGGCGCTATTCTAGTAGTGGCAGCTACCGATGGTCCGATGCCACAAACACGTGAGCACATCCTTCTTGCCCGTCAGGTAGGTGTTCCTGCATTGGTTGTTTTCATGAACAAAGTTGACCTGGTGGATGATGGAGAATTGTTGGATCTCGTGGAAATGGAAGTTCGTGAGTTGATGACTTACTACAGCTTCCCTGGCGACACAATGCCTGTGATCAGAGGTTCTGCACTTGGTGCACTTAACGGTGAAGCTAAGTGGGTTGAGAAAGTTGAAGAACTGATGAAGGCTGTCGATGAATATATCCCTCTTCCAATTCGCTTGATCGACAAGGATTTCTTGATGCCTGTTGAAGACGTGTTCTCAATCACTGGCCGTGGTACTGTTGCAACGGGTAGAATTGAAAGAGGAGTAGTCAATACAGGTGATGCAGTCGAAATACTTGGTATGGGTGCTGAGAACCTCAAGTCTACAATCACTGGTGTTGAAATGTTCCGTAAGATCCTCGACAGAGGTGAAGCTGGTGACAACGTAGGTTTGTTGCTTCGTGGAATTGAGAAAGAGCAAATCCGTCGTGGTATGGTAATTTGCAAGCCTGGATCCGTAAAGCCACACGCTAAATTCAAAGCTGAGGTTTACGTATTGTCGAAAGAGGAAGGTGGTCGTCACACTCCTTTCTTTAACAAATACCGTCCTCAGTTCTATTTCCGTACGACTGACGTTACCGGTGAGGTTAAGCTCCCTGCGGGTATCGAAATGGTTATGCCTGGTGATAACATTTCTATCGACGTTGAGTTGATCAACAAGATTGCAATGGAGAAAGGTCTTCGTTTTGCGATCCGCGAAGGTGGACGCACTGTAGGATCTGGTCAGGTAACAGAGATTCTAGACTAATTAGCTGATATTCAATAAACAAGGCGTTTCCGAAAATTTTCGGGAACGCTTTTGTTTTCTTGTCCATTGTTTTACCTTTGCAGTCCTTTTGGGCTGAGTAACATGGGTGCGGCTCAGGAGATTGAGCTGTTCCCGCTAAAGCAGGGTCAAAAGGCCGGAAAATCAGGATTTAAATAGACGGGTGTAGCTCAATTGGTAGAGTAGCGGTCTCCAAAACCGTTGGCTGGGAGTTCGAGTCTCTCCACCCGTGCGAAATGAACAACCGAATGCCAGGGGTTAAACCCTAGGTAGTGATTATAATAGAGTACGAAAACCAGCTCTTGTCAGGGCTTTGAGGTGCAAAAGTTTAATCAATGGAAAAATTAAGAACCTATATCACAGAATCATGGGAAGAGATCAAGGGCAAAGTCACTTGGTCTAAGTACACGGAGCTGCAGGGTAGTGCGGTATTGGTACTGGTTGCTACCACAATTTTCGCTGGGATAATTTTTGGTATTGACTGGGTTTTTCAGACAGGCATTAAGTGGTTTTACAGAGAATTTTAATGCAGAAGGTTATGGGCGAACTGAAATGGTATGTTCTCAGGGTCGTCAGCGGCCAGGAAAAAAAGGTTAAGTCCTATTTAGAAACAGAAATAGAGCGGTCAAAATTAACGGATTTCATTCCTCAGGTTTTGATCCCTTCTGAAAAGGTATATGAAATGAGAAATGGCAAGAAAAGGGTGAGAGAAAGAAATTTCTTCCCTGGCTATGTTCTCATATCAGCAGATCTCTCGAACGGAGAAGCACATCACGCGGTAAATAGTATTCCGGGCGTGATTGGCTTTCTCGGTAACAACGGCACCGGGGCTTCCAAGGATCCCGTTCCTCTTCGTCAATCGGAGGTAAACAGGATTCTCGGTAAAGTTGATGAGATTGACGAATTCGAGGAAAAACTCGATACACCATTTATTAAAGGTGAATCTGTAAAAGTAATGGATGGACCATTCAGCGGATTTACCGGAACAGTTGAGGAAATTTTTGAAGACAAGAAGAAACTCAACGTGATGGTGAAAATTTTTGGCCGGAATACGCCAGTCGAATTAAGTTACATGCAGGTTGAAAAGCTAGACTAAGATAACATGGCAAAGCAAATCGTAGGTTATCTGAAATTACAAGTGAAAGGTGGTCAGGCGAACCCTGCACCCCCCATAGGTCCTGCGTTGGGTAGCAAAGGTCTTAATATCATGGACTTTTGTAAGCAGTTTAATGCGCGAACCCAGGACAAGCAAGGGCAGGTGTTGCCGGTTTTGATAAGCATATACAATGACAAGTCATTTGACTTCGTAATCAAAACCCCGCCAGCCGCAGTATTAATTTTAGATGCAGCTAAAAAACAAAAAGGATCCGCGGAACCCAATCGTGTAAAGGTTGGATCTATTACGTGGGATCAAGTAAAAACTATTGCAGAAACCAAAATGCCCGACCTTAATGCATTCAAGGTTGAGTCAGCCATGAAAATGGTTGCTGGTACTGCTAGAAGTTTAGGTATTACAGTATCGGGTACACCCCCTTGGGATAAATAATCATTCAAAGCGATGGCAAAAATTTCTAAAAATAGAAAAGCAGTCCTAGCGAAATACAATCCTGCGAAGGAGTATTCTCTCGAAGATGCTTCCAAACTGGTAAAGGAAATTACCTTTACTAAGTTTGATGCCTCCATTGACGTTGACATTCGCTTAGGAGTTGATCCTAAGAAGTCAGATCAAATGGTTCGGGGTGTTGTTGCCTTACCACATGGTATTGGCAAAACTGTACGCGTGCTCGTTCTCTGTACACCAGACAAAGTCCAGGAAGCTAAAGACGCTGGCGCTGAACACGCCGGACTGGATGAGTTCCTTCAAAAGATTGAAGGGGGATGGACAGACATCGACGTTATTATCTGTACCCCAACCGTTATGGCGAAGGTGGGTAAACTAGGTAAAATTCTTGGCCCTCGCGGGCTGATGCCAAATCCAAAATCAGGAACTGTTACACTCGAAGTTGGTAAAGCGGTGAAAGAAGTAAAAGCCGGTAAGATCGACTTCAAAATTGATAAGCAAGGTATCATTCATGTTAGCGTTGGAAAAGCTTCCTTCCCGGCTGAAAAGATTCGGGACAACGTTGCAGAAATGATCAATGTTGTGGCAAAACTGAAACCTGCTTCGGCAAAAGGTACTTACTTCCAAAGTATCACATTGTCGACTACAATGAGTCCTGGAATCAGTATTGACACGAATTCAGTTGCTGGCATTTAAGTAATTAAAAACATGACCAGAGAAGAAAAAGCAAAAATTATAGACGAGCTAACAGCAAAGTTTGCTGATAACACGCACTTCTATATTACCGACGCCACTGGTTTTACCGTGGATCAGGTTAATAATTTCAGAAGGCTGTGTTTCAAGAGCGGAGTTGAATACAGGGTTTATAAAAACACTCTTATTCAAAAAGCCCTTGAAAAGAACACCGCGGTAGACTACGCACCATTGTTTAAGACATTGCACGGATTCTCAGGAGTGATTTTCTCCAAAGAGGTTGGCAATGCTCCAGCAAAGGTGATCAGGGAATTCCGCAAGAAACTTGAAGGCAAGCCAGTACTAAAAGCTGCTTCTATCGATTCATCCATCTTTATAGGGGATGAAAATCTTAACATGCTCAGTGAGCTTAAATCTAAGAACGAGGTTATCGGTGAGGTTATCTCCTTGCTGCAATCTCCTGCCAAAAACGTACTCTCTGCGCTTCTTAGCGGAAAGAATACAGTGGCTGGCCTGGTTAAGGCACTCGAGGAACGTGGAACTAAATAATTATTGAAACGAACAGAATTAATTAAAACTTTTAACTAAAATGGCCGACATCAAAGCACTCGGAGATCAACTTGTTGAACTCACTGTTAAAGAAGTTAACGAACTAGCTTCTTATCTTAAAGAAACTTATGGCATCGAACCTGCAGCTGCTGCTGTTGTAGCAGGTCCTGCTGCTGGTGGTGGAGGTGGTGCTGCCGCTGCTGAAGAAAAAACCAATTTCGATGTTGTATTGAAAGCTGCTGGTGCTAACAAACTTCAAATTGTGAAGTTGGTTAAAGAACTTACCGGTCTTGGCTTGAAAGAAGCTAAAGATATGGTTGATGGAGCTCCAAAGACTATCAAAGAAGGCTTACCTAAAGACGAGGCAGAAAACCTTAAGAAGCAACTTATTGAGGCAGGCGCCGAAGTTGAGTTGAAGTAAACTTCTTGAAGGCGAAAGGGTACCGTCTAACAATTTCGGGTTAGACCCCGTGCACGGATCACTAGATTTCGGCGGGGTCTATTCCTATTTGTGGCCCAAACAACTTTTACTCATTCATTGTTCTCGTCCAGGATCTCAGAACTTAAACGTTAATCACCTTGACAAAGAAGACATTAAATGGTAGAATCGATTTCTCTTCAAGCGAGAGAGTCCTTGACTACCCAGATTTTCTGGATCTTCAACTCCAGTCTTTCAAAGATTTTTTACAAATCGAAACTCCGGCCGAAAAAAGACAAAATGAAGGTCTTTATAAGGTTTTTGCTGAGAACTTTCCCATAAGCGACTCTCGCGAAAACTTTGTGCTGGAATTCGTCGACTACACCATCGATCCTCCAAAGTACAATGTCGATGAATGTATCGACCGCGGATTAACTTTCTCGGTTCCTCTTAAGGCGAAACTTCGCCTTACCTGTAACGACGAGGATAACGAAGACTTTGAAACTATTGAACAGGAAGTGTTCCTGGGCAATATCCCCTACATGACGGAAAAAGGATCCTTTGTGATCAACGGAGCTGAACGCGTGATTGTATCACAACTTCACCGTTCACCTGGTGTGTTCTTCGCTATGAGCAAACATACCAACGGTACCAAGCTCTATTCCGCACGTATTATTCCTTTCAAAGGTTCGTGGATCGAATTTGCAACCGACGTCAACGCAGTGATGTATGCTTACATCGACCGGAAGAAAAAATTCCCGGTGACAACGTTGTTGCGCGCGATTGGGTATGGCTCTGACAAAGATATCCTTGATCTCTTCGGTCTGTCTGAAGAAGTTGAGGCTACTAAGAATACATTAAAGAAAGTCGTCGATAGAAAACTCGCCGCCAGAGTTTTGAAAACGTGGACAGAAGACTTCGTGGATGAAGATACCGGCGAAGTTGTATCTATCGACCGTAACGAAGTCTTGCTGGAACGCGATCATACGCTCACAGCGGAAGATGTCGATATAATCATCGAGTCAGGTGTGAAATCAATCATCCTGCATCGCGATGATATCAACATCGCCGACTATCATATCATATTTAATACCCTTGCGAAGGACACTTCGAACTCTGAAAAAGAAGCCGTCGAATATATCTATCGCCAGTTGAGAAATACGGAAGCTCCTGATGAACAAACTGCGCGCGACATCATTCAAAGCTTGTTCTTCAGCGAAAAACGATATGACCTCGGCGAAGTAGGACGTTACCGTATAAACAAAAAGCTTGGACTCGATCTTAGCTTCGATCACCGCGTACTTACAAAGGATGATATCATCCTGATCGTGAAGTACCTTATCGGTCTTATTAACTCGAAGGCTGTTGTTGACGATATTGACCACTTGAGCAATCGTCGTGTAAGAACAGTGGGTGAACAATTATACTCACAGTTTGGTGTTGGTCTCGCAAGAATGGCGAGAACGATCAAAGAAAGAATGAACGTTCGCGACAATGAGGAATTCAAGCCAGTTGACCTCATCAATGCACGTACATTATCATCGGTGATCAATTCTTTCTTCGGCACTAACCAGCTTTCTCAGTTCATGGATCAAACCAATCCATTGGCTGAGATCACACACAAGCGCAGAATGTCGGCACTCGGTCCAGGGGGTCTTTCACGTGAACGTGCAGGCTTTGAAGTTCGTGACGTTCATTATACCCACTATGGTCGTCTTTGTACCATTGAAACTCCGGAAGGTCCGAACATCGGTTTGATCTCCTCGCTTTGTGTTCACGCAAAGGTTAACAAGATGGGATTCATCGAAACGCCTTATCGCAAAGTTGAAAACGGAAAAGTAAAGGTTAAGGATCCCGTTATCTTCCTCACAGCGGAAGAAGAGGATACTCATTATATAGCACAGGCGAAAGTAGCCCTTAAATCCAATGGCGAGTTCGTCGAAGAAAAGATCAAAGCTCGTTTTGAAGGGGACTTCCCGGTAGTCGAGCCGAAGGATCTCAGATATATGGACATCGCGCCGAACCAGATCGTGTCGGTAGCGGCATCTATGATCCCGTTCCTTGAGCACGATGATGCAAACCGTGCACTCATGGGATCGAACATGCAGCGCCAGGCGGTTCCGCTTATCAGACCTGAAGCTCCAATCGTCGGAACTGGTCTCGAAGGCAGAGTAGCGCTTGATTCACGTGCACTCATTTTGGCAGAAGGCAACGGAGCAGTTGAATTCGTCGATGCGAAGAAGATCACTATCAAATATGAAATATCTGATGAGCAACGGCTCGTAAGTTTTGACAATGAATTCAAAACATATAGCCTCATCAAATTCAGAAGGACTAACCAGGATACCTGTATCAACCTTACGCCTCTTGTAATGAAAGGGGACAAGGTGGTTAAGGGTCAACCACTGTGTCAGGGATATGCAACACAAAACGGAGAACTCGCGCTCGGTCGCAACCTCCTGGTGGCATACATGCCTTGGCAAGGATACAACTTCGAAGATGCGATCGTAATCTCCGAGCGTGTAGTGCGCGAGGACGTTTACACTTCGATCCATATCGAAGAGTTTGAACTGGAAGTAAGAGATACGAAACGTGGTGAGGAAGAACTTACCTCTGAAATTCCGAACGTAAGCGAAGAAGCTGTTAAGCATCTTGACGAGAACGGTATTATCCGTATCGGCGCCGAGGTTCGCGAAGGGGATATTCTTATCGGTAAGATCACCCCTAAAGGAGAAACCGATCCCACTCCGGAAGAGAAACTTTTGCGAGCGATCTTCGGTGACAAGGCCGGTGATGTGAAAGATGCATCTCTTAAGGCGCCCCCGTCACTGAAAGGTGTCGTGATCGATACTAAGCTCTTCTCTCGTCCTAAGCGCGATAAAGACGTTCGCTCGAAATCGAAGAAGGAACTTGATGCACTGAAGAACAAGTATAGCAAGCAGCTAGCCGATCTCCGTGAAGAGATGATCAAGAAGCTTGCGACTTTGTTGAATGGCAAGACAAGCAACGGCGTGAAGCATAAGTTTGGCGACGAACTTATCAGCAAAGGTGTTAAGGTATCTCAGAAGGTTATAGAAAGTAACTTATTCCCTGATAAGAACATTTATCGCGATGAAAGCAATTACAATGTTCCAGAGGAAGTAAACCTTATCGCTGACGTAAGTCTCGAAAACTGGACATCTGATGACCATGCTAATGACCTCGTTGGTCAGACTGTTAAGAATTACCTGTTGAAGCGCAATTCATATGCTGGTGAATTCAAGCGTGAACGCTTCACACTCGAAGTAGGCGATGAGCTTCCTACGGGAATTGTTCAATTGGCGAAGGTATACGTTGCCAAGAAGCGCAAACTCAAAGTGGGTGATAAGATGGCCGGTCGTCACGGTAACAAAGGTGTTGTGGCGAGAATCGTACGTGAAGAAGATATGCCATTCCTCGAGGATGGAACACCTGTGGATATTTGTTTGAACCCGCTTGGTGTGCCTTCGCGTATGAACTTGGGTCAGATCTACGAAACAGTGTTGGCATGGGCCGGACACAAGCTTACTAAGAAGTATGCTACGCCGATATTCGATGGAGCAACACTCGATCAGGTACAACGTGAACTTAAAGAAGCTGGTCTTCCTGAGTATGGCCGTACTTATTTATACGACGGTCTCACAGGTGAGAAGTTCGATCAACCGGTAACTGTAGGTATGGCGTACATGCTGAAACTTGGCCACTTGGTTGATGATAAGATGCACGCACGTTCAATCGGACCTTACTCTCTTATCACCCAGCAGCCGCTCGGTGGTAAGGCACAGTTCGGTGGTCAGCGCTTTGGTGAAATGGAGGTCTGGGCAATCGAGGCATTTGGTGCTTCTCACATTCTCCAGGAAATCCTCACCATCAAGTCTGACGATGTTATCGGCCGTGCTAAGGCGTATGAGGCGATCGTCAAGGGTGAGAATATGCGCAAGCCTAACATCCCTGAATCGTTCAACGTGTTAGTTCACGAGCTGAGAGGCTTGGCTCTTGAGATTACAATGGATTAAAAATTTTCTGTACGGCCCCGATAGCCTCGGGGCCTTAACCCATATCCTATGTCATTCAGAAAAAATAAAAAAATCAACAGCGACTT
>Ga0075428_100011124_pt1 | contig 10013 bp, 9 predicted proteins | sample RhiMetdeltSRZDD2_FD_75291 | JGI IMG/M metagenome (GOLD analysis project Ga0075428, IMG submission 75291) | Populus rhizosphere microbial communities from Tennessee, USA - Rhizosphere MetaG P. deltoides SRZDD2 | ecosystem: Host-associated > Plants > Roots > Rhizosphere > Soil | place: USA...
CTTGGCCTAGCGTGGCCACGCCGGGCTGGGCGTCCCATACGAACGCTCGGAGGATTAACGGCCTGCCTGGCGATCCCTGTGGCCCTGAATGTGGGAGGCACCCGTGAACCTGCGCGAAACGTTCGAATCCGCCCAGCCCGTCCTCGTCGCGTTCGGGCTCAAGGCGCTCGGCGCCCTCGTCGTCTACGTCGTCGGCCGGAAGCTGATCTCGTTCGCTACGAAGCTCGTCACCCGCGTGCTGGAACGCCAGCAGGTCGATCCGACCATCACCCGCTACGCCGGCTCGGTGATTTCAGTCGCCCTCAACATCATCCTCATCGTCGCGATCCTCGGATACTTCGGCGTCGAGACGACTTCGTTCGCGGCCCTCATCGCCGGCCTCGGCCTCGCGATCGGTGCGGCGTGGGGCGGGCTCCTATCCAACTTCGCGGCGGGCGCGTTCATCCTCGTGCTGCGGCCCTTCAAAGCCGGCGACTATGTGGCGGCAGGCGGCATCGAAGGCACGGTCCGCATGATCGGGCTTTTCAGCACGACCATCGACTCTGCGGATAACGTGCAGACGCTCGTGGGCAACGCCAGCATCATGGGCGGCACGATCAAGAACTTCAGCGCCAACAACTACCGGCGCGTGGATCTTCAGGCGCAGCTCGACCACAGCGTGGATCCCGCGGAGGCCGCTGCGCGGCTGCGCGAGGCGCTGGCGAAAATCGCAAACGTGCTGCAGGACCCGAAGCCGGACGTCGAGATCCTGACGTTCAACGAGCGCGGGCCCGTGCTCGCGGTCCGGCCGTACTGCAGCAACGAAAACTACTGGCAGGTGTACTTCGACACCAACGCGGCGATCCGGGGCACGTTCGGCGCCGCCGGCTATCCAGTCGCGACCGCGCACTACAGCTTCGCGCAACGCGCTGCCTGATTGAAATAAAGCAGCGCGTTTCCTCTGTCTCAAAAAAAAGCGGCCGGGTTTCCCCGGCCGCCTTCGTTCGACTTGAGTTCAGTCCGAACTTACTGCGAGGGCTGCTGCGACTGGGCAGAAATCTGCGAAATCGCTTCCTTCAGCTTCGCCGCGCCTTCCGCGGTCTTGCCTTCGGAACAAAGCTTCTGACCCTCATCGCGGGCCGCCTTGGCCTGGCTCAGCTGCTCGGCAGAAGCCGTGGCAGCAGCCTGGTCGTACTGCGCCTGCAGCGACGCACAGTCAGCCGTCGCTTCGGGGGCCGCCGTCTCCTGCGCGAACGCAGCAGGGGCGAGGGCGAGCGCGGCGCTCGCGATCAAAACGTGGCGAATCTTCATTGCAATGTCTCCTTCACCGTTAACTCAATGTGGCCGTAATCGGCACAGGTGCATGAGACACTAAATGCGATGCCTTTAACCAATCGTCGCGTCGCTCGTAAGAGACAGGATTTCGTCTGACGTGAGTCCGAGTTCGTCCGACAAGACCTGGGCGGTATTCGCACCCAGGCGCGGCGGAGGGACCGGGGAAGTGCTGCTCGAGCGGCCGAAAAGGGCCGGCTGGCGTACCAGGGGTAGCTTGGCGCCGGCGCCGTGCTCGATTTCGAAGCGCAATTTGCGGTGACGAACCTGCGGCTCGTCAAAGACTTCCGCGAGATTGTTAATGGGGCCGCAAGGAACCTGCGCTTCCGCGAGCACTTCGAGCCATGCGGCGGTCGTCTTCTTGCGACACAGCTTCGCGATCTCGGGAATGAGCAGGCCGCGATTGGTGACTCGGTCCGCATTGGTCTTGAAACGGGGATCCCTGGCAAGCTTGGGGCCGCCGGCTGCAATGCAAAATGACTCGTATTGACGATCGTTGCCGACCGCGAGCATGAGCCAGGCGTCCTTCGTCGCGAATGCCTGGTACGGGACGATGTTCGGATGCGCGGTGCCGCGGCGGACGGGCGGCTTGCCGGTGACGAGATAGTTGAGCGCCTGGTTGGCGAGCGCCGCAACCTGCGTGTCGAGCAGCGCGATGTCGATGTGATCGCCGCGCCCCGATTGTTCGCGCTCGACCAGCGCGGCGGTGATCGCGTTCGCCGCGTAGAGTCCGGCGATGAGGTCCGAGACCGCGACGCCAACCTTGACCGGGCCCGCGCCCGGCTCGCCGTCGGGTACTCCCGTCACGCTCATGAGTCCCGACACGGCCTGGATCATCGCGTCATAGCCGGGCTCGGCCGCCGCCGGGCCGTCCTGGCCATACGCGGAGATCGAACAGTAGATGAGCCGCGGGTTCACGCCCTTCAGCGATTCGTAACCGAGGCGGTACTTCGCGAGCGTGCCGACCTTGAAATTCTCGATGAGGACGTCGGCGCGCAGCGCCAGCGAGCGGATGATCTGCTGGCCTGCGGGCCTCGTGAAATCGATCGCGAGCGAGAGTTTGCCGCGGTTCGTGCTCGCGAAGTACGCGGAGTCCTTCGTCGGCCTGCCTTTGCGGTCCTTGATCCACGGCGGTCCCCACTGCCGCGTGTCGTCGCCGTTGCCCGGTTTCTCGACCTTCCACACGATCGCGCCGAAGTCGGCGAGCAGTTGCGTGGCCCAGGGACCGGCAAGGATGCGGCTGAGATCGAGGACCTTGATGCCGGCAAGCGGGCCCATGCGCCCGTATTATGCCGCCGCCCCTGAAGGGGACGCGCCCCTTCATGTTCGCGAAGGGGACGCACCCCTCCACCCATATGAACGGGCGCGTCCCCTCCGTTGAAACTCCCGGTGGGCCGCCCTTGTCCGACGAAGTGCCGGAGTCTTGGTTTGCGATATCCAAGGTCTAAATTGGGGGGCTTATGAACAGGATCACGCTTCTGGCTGCCATCATTGCGGCACCATTCCTCTGCGCCGCCACGGTGTCGCAGGGCAACCTCTATGGCCGCTACAACGACGGCGTGTACCTGGCGCCGGGCAAGCTGTTCAAGATGTCCTCGCCCTTCCCGGAGGAGCCGATTGTTTCCGATGGCCAGCAGCCGGAGAACAACCACGCGGGCGCGGTCTCCTTCATCGACCAGTCGGGGCGGCTGCTCGGCGTGCTCTACATGGAGAACAAGGACGGTGCGGCAGGCGCCGACGCCACGCGCCAGCTCGCGGACTGGTTCCGCGACACGGGCTTCCCGCGCTTCTTCCAGTCCGGCATTCCCGACGCCAAGGTCCTGCGCGACGAGGCCGGCACGATCTCCGGTCAACCCGCGTGGATCGCGGTCGCGCACGTGCCGAACGCATCCCCCCTCGGCGTCGCCGTGAAGAACAGCTACGACATCAAGCGCAGCGACTCATGGCGCGGTATGGCTGTGGTCGCGCGCGGCAAGCATTACTATCTGCTCCAGACGGAGCTGCGGGTCGAGAAGCTCGCCGCTCCTGACTGGAGCTATGACGCGAACGCGACAGACTGGAACGCGTTCGTGCCGGAGCTCGAGGCGCTCTACGGACGCATCGAGTTCCTGAAGCCGTAACCAGGGAGAGCACACGGAGAGTCTCAATATGCCCTCAAGAACATCCCATCTGTTGACGTCGATTGCGCTCGCGGCGCTTGCGCTCGCAGCCTGCGGCAAGAAGCCGGAGGAGCAGCCAGTGGCGGCGACACCCGACGAAGCCGCACAGGCGCAGGCCGAGCAGGACGCGGCGCTGAAGGCGCGCGAGGAGGAGCTCGCTCGCCGCGAGCAGGAACTCGCCCTGAAGGAGAAGGAAAGGAATCTGGCGGACCGCGAAGCGGCGCTCGCGAAGGCGAGCGCGCCGAAGCGGGCGCCGAAGCCGAGGCCGGCCGCTTCGGCGCCCTCACCGGCAACGACGGTTGCAGCGGCGCCACCGAAGCCCGCAGCTCCGGTCGAGAAGAACTACACCGTGCCGGCGGGAACGTCGCTTTCGGTGCAGCTGCCGGCCGCGATCTCGACGAAAACGGCGATGGTTGGCGACCGCATCTCGGCGAACCTGACGAATGACCTCGTCATCGACGGCAAGACCGTCGCGAAGGCGGGCGCACTGATGCAGGGCTCGGTCTCGCAGGTGGTGTCGGGCAGCAAGACGATCGGCGGCACGCCGACGCTCGGCCTCACCTTCGACAACCTGACCTTCGCCGACGGCGGCGATCGCCCGGTCAACGCGCGCGTCACGCAGGTCTCGGAGAAGAGCGACAAGGGCGGCGACACGGCGAAGATCGCAGGCGGCGCCGTCGCAGGCGGCGTCATCGGCCACCAGATCAGCCACAAGAACGGCGCGATCTTCGGTGCGCTGATCGGCGCCGCGGCGGGCACCGCGGCGGCGAAGAAGACCGGCAAGGAGGTCAACCTCCCTGCCGGCACCGTCGTGGGCCTCACCCTCGACTCGCCGGTGACCGTGACGATGTAACTTTCAAGGGGACGCTCACCTTGAACGGCGGGCGTCCCCTTCCCCTATCAAGGGGACGTTCACTTTGAATCCGGTTCCGATGGCACACGGCGCGCGCCGCCGTGCGTGCGAAACTGTAGTTCTCGCCCTGCTACTCGCTCCAAATGCGTGATAAATGTGCATTCTCCGCAGGGGAGATTCTGGCTGCCGTGCTTGCGGAGCGTGGCGATTGAATCCTCGGCAATACCTGCCGCGAGCCATTTCGACCAGTCGGGTATCCCCGCCAACAGAGGCGAGGTCGGAATACGTTCAACTACGGGATCGTTCCGTAGGCGGCAATGTGCCGCGGCGCTCGACCAATCATGGTCCTCTGCACGTACAACAATTCCAGCGCGAACTGGATTCAGCTCGACATATCGAACTGCATTGAGAAAATAGTTGGAATCCAAGGGGGACGAGAAAAAGCGGCCTTGCCAGACGTGGCCATGCAGGTTTCTCGAGCGATTTATTCTCTGTGCATACCGGCCATGCACTGACTTGAACAGGCGGTGCAAGCCGTCGGCGGTCGTCGGAACCACGACGTGGTGAACATGATTCGGCATCAGGCAATACGCGACACATTCGATTTCAAAGCGTCGCGAGTAATCCTGTAGCAACCCCAAGTAGGCCGCGTAATCGCCATTGCTGAAGAACACGGACTCACGTCGATTGCCTCGTTGCGTCACGTGGTGAGGGACGCCCGGGACGAGAAAACGGGCATTCCTAGGCACCCATGAACGCTATCCCTTCTTGCAACCCACAAGGAGCGCTAATCGCGCGCAAGTGTCGAGAAACTTCAAAGTGAACGTCCCCTTGCAATAGCGTTGAGACATTTCAAGGTGAGCGTCCCCTTGAAAAGTGCCCCATTCACAGCCCGCGCAGTAACCACAGGAAGTCTGCCGCCTCGACGTCCTTGAGCAGCTGTTCCCGCCGCTCCGCCAGGTCCTTCCTCGAAGGATCCTCCGCCCGGTCGGCGAGGTACTCCGCCCGGCGCACGATGAGGTCCGCCCAGACGAGCGGCTCGCCTTTCGTGTAGTCGCGCAGCGCCGCCGCGTGCCGCCGCGTCTCGCGCACGTCGCCGTGCCGCAGGCAGAACTCCATCGCGATACGACGGTACTCGAGGTGGTTGTGACTGACGCAACCCTCGTTGAGCAGCGCCTCGCCCTGTGCGAGCAGCTCGCGCGCCCGCTCGACGTTCGGTGTGTGCAGCGCCTGCGCACCGAGGCACCACGGCGCGCAGTACGGCCGAGCGACTTCCAGCGCAAGGGACGATGCGCGCTGCAGCAGCACCTGCGCGTCCGGTGCGCCTCCGAGCTCGCCGATCGCATGGCCCTGGAGCCCCATCAGCTCCGCCTCGAAGCGCCGCGCCCCGAGCTGCCGCGCCAGCGCGAGCCCGCGGTCGCAGGCGCGCCGCACGTGCTCGAAGTCCGCGCGGTACAGCGAGATCATCGCCTCGATCAGGCGCGTCAGCGTTTCCGACCGCGGGTCGCCGAAGCGCGCCGCCTCGGCCGCGATGACCGCACAGTCCGCGAGCGCCTCGCGCGCCTCGCCGCACACCGCTCGCGTCAGCGCGAGCATCGGTGCGTTCGAAAGCGCGAGCCCTACCGCCCCGTGCGCGCGCGCCTCCTCCACGCACTTCGCGAAGTGGTCGCGCGCGCTCATCATGCGCCCGCGCTGGTAGAGCGCATCGCCGACGCCGCCGAAAGCGCGCGCCTCGTCCACCGCCGAGCCCGCCTTGCGCGCCCAGGCGAGCGAGCGCTCGTGCGCCATCAGGCAGGCCTCGAGCTCGCCGCGCGGGAAATGGATGTTGCCGCGCAAAGACCAGATGCGCGCGAGCAGCTCCGGCCGGTCGTGGCCGGCCAGCACGGATTCCGCACGCTCCAAAGCGGAGATCGCCTCGTCGTAGCGGTCGAGGATCCGCAAGGCGTTGGCCAGCGCGAGCCGCGCACGCGCCTCCAGCAAGGCGTCCGGCCGGAGGTCGATCACCTCGCGCAGCGTCGAGATTGCGTCATGCGTGTGGCCGGTGCGCGTCTGCAGCTCGCCCAGCAGGCAGCGCGCCAGGCAAAGGTCGATGGGCTCACGCGCGAGCGCGCAGGCGCGCTCGGCGAACTCGAGCGCGCGGTCGAGCCGCAGCGAGTCGGCCTCCATGACCGCCGCCTCGATGAAGGCACGCGCCGCGCCGGGATCGGCGGCCTCGGCGAGGTGTCCCGCGCGCAGACCCGCGTCGCGCCCGGCGTACCAGGCTGCGGCCCGCGCGTGCAGCTCGCGCCGCCGCGACTTCAGCAGCGACCCGTACACCGCCTCGCGCATCAGCGCGTGCGCGAATGCGATCTCGTTGCCCTCGATGTTCAACAGCCCCGCGTCCACCAGCCGGTCCTGCGAGCCGGGCGGCCCGTCCAACATCGACGCGAGCGCCTCGGCGGGGAAGCGAAGTCCCAGCACCGAGGCCGCGAGCAGCGCCTGGCGGTCGTCTCGCTCGAGCTTCTCGACCGAGGAGAGCACGAGCGCCTGCACCGAAGCCGGCATCGCCGTGTCGCCGCCCTCGGCCGCCCGCAGCAACTGGTCCAGGAACAAGGGATGCCCCTGGGCCCGGCGTATGCAGCCCTCGACCGTCTCCGCCGGCAGGTCCGAATAGCTTGCGGCCAGCTGGCGCGACTCATCCTCCGTAAGCGGCGCGAGGTCCAGCGTCGTCAGCGGGCAGCCGCGTGCCCGTGCTCGCCAGGCTGGGTCGATCGGGTCCTCCTCGGGCCGCGTCGAGAGCATGAGGATCGCCGGCTGCGCAGCGACTGCGGCCGCGAGCTCGCCGAGCCGCGCCGCTTCCTCGCCGCCGGCGTAGTGCAGGTCCTCGATGATGAGAAGGAGCGATGCCTTCGTGCAGGCCGACTCGATCAGCCGGCGCACGACCTCCATGCGGCCGTGTTCGAGCGCCTGCGGGTCGAGGTTGCGTTCGATCGAGGCGTGGTCGGGCGAGAGCGGCGCACCGATGAGGCCGCTCGCATGCAACACGCTGTCCTCGGCAAGTCGCCCGGAAAGTATCGCCTGCGCGATCGCGGCGCCGCGCTCCGTCGGGCTCGCATCCGCGGCCACGCCCAGGAGGCTCGCGAACAGCGCCGCGAGCGGGCGGCGCGCCTTCACCTGGCCGAAATCGAGCACCTGCACGCGATGGCAGGCAGTGCCGCGCGTAGAGGCCGCCTCGCGAAATGTCTCGAGCAGACGCGACTTGCCGATGCCGGCTTCTCCGCGCACGACGATCGTGCGGCCGCGGCGCGCCGCGACGCTGCGCTCGAGGAGCGACGTCATGAGCGAGAGCTCCGCGTGCCGTCCCGCGAACGGCACGAAGCGCCCGCCCAGCGCACGGCGTAGGTCGTCCGCGAGCACGATCTCGCCCGGCTGCGCGCGGCCGGCGAGCGCGTCGGCGTCGCCGACCGGGTTGCCCGCGAGCGGGAACGGGCCGTTGATGCGCGTCGGAAGCAGCGCGCCTTGCGCGACGCCCATGGCCGGAGTACCGACGCCGAGATCGTTCGCCGCGAACGATTGTTGCAGCTCGTGCGCAGCGCGAAGCGCCTTCTGCGGCTCGTTGCCGGATACGTTCTCGAGGCCGAACACCGCGTGCAGGCGGTCGCCGGATAGCCGGTCCGCCACGCCGCCGTGATGCACGACGCTCTCCTCGAAGAGGCGCTGCAGGCGCTGAGTGAACTCGCGCATTTCCTCGGGATCGAGCGCGGACTTCCGTTCGGCGAGGCCCGGCAGCCGGAGCGCCAGAACCGTCCCCGACTGCATCACCCGATCGTCCGTGGGCGCGGCCGGCGCATCGGTGGGCGCCGCCGATTCGAGCTCCGCGCCCGTGAGGTCCTCGGGCTCCGCACCGGGCAGCGCATACAGCGGGCCGCTCGCGCCTGCGCGCCGCTTCTTCATGAGTTCGCGATAGAGCGCCTCGGTCGCGGGATCCGGCGCGAGGTCGAGCTCGCGGCGGAGCACCGTGCGGCAGAGCTGGTACTGGCGCAGCGCCTCCGTGTAGCGGCCAGCGCGCGCGAAGCAGGCCATGAGCTCGCGGTGCGCGCCTTCCTGCAGCGGCTCGAGCGACAGCAGCCAGTTGAGCGCGTCGACCTCCCCGTCGACATCGCCCGCCTCCCGGCTGAGCTCCGCGAGCTTTCCTGCAGCGGCCGTGAGGTCGCGGCGCAGGCTCCTGCGTTCCGCGGCCACCCATTCCTCGAACGCTCCGGAGTGCGCATCGAAGCCCTCGAGGAGCGTGTCCGCCGCCAACGTCCGGGCGGCCTTGAGCGAGGCCAATGTCCCTTCCACGAGGAGCGTGCGGAGGCTGTGAACGTCCACCTGGACCTGGGCCAGGTTGAGCGCGACCTGCTGCGTGTCGGCATCGAGCAGCGTATGCAGCTTCGCCGGCAGCGCCCGCCGCAGCGCAGTCAGCGCCTGGCGCAGGCTCGAGCGCGCGAGCTCGGCGTCGGCATCTTCCCAGAGCAGCGCGGCGAGCCGCTCCCGGCTTTGGCGGGTGCCGTTCTGCAGCGCGAGAAAAGCGAGCAGGGCTCGGGTCTTGCGGGCCGTGATCTTGAGCGGCCTGTCACCCGGGCCCCGGAGTTCGAAGCTTCCGAGTAATCGCAGGCGCAACATCGGGCGCAAAGCCTACCGCAGCGGCTTGCGGCCCGCCTCTGGGGGAAAAAAGAGGGCGCCTTTGAGGCGCCCTGAGGGGGTTATGGCGCCGTCCTGAGATGGGTTCGGGGCTAGGCCGGCGCCGCGGACATCGAGTCAGTCAGTCAGGGTCCGCGCGCGTGCTCACGACGCTCGATTCTGGGATCGGGTACGCCGCGCCCTTGCCGGAAGAGGGTTGGCTCGCCGTGGCACGCAATCGCGGATTCGTCTGCATCAGCTGCGCGATGTCGTCCGGCGTCACGAGGAGACCGGCGATCGGCAGCGAGCGGAAAAAGCTGCCCTGCAGCCCTGGGGGCAGGACCACATCTACGGGGTTGGACGGGCCCGAGCCAGGCCGGACGGCCGGCGGCTCGTGCAAGGTGTCGGCGTTGACTGCCGGTGCCATGGGGCTGCCGGCGAGGGTGGCCAAAATCGCCAAGGTGACGTTTAAACCGCTGGACATTCTTGTTCTTTCCCTGCGGCGTAAATTCTCAGGGCAGGCCGGAGGCCGCCAGCGGCCCGGAGCCTTGGGCCGCTGTCAGACATTTCCGACCGCGCCAGTCTGGTGAAATCGGCGCCGACCATCGAGCTCGTGGCAGTGGTCAAGGCGCTGCATGCGGGCCAGGCCTATTTCGCGCCCGAAGTCGCAAGCAAGATCGCCTCGCAATTGCGCGACAACCCGGCGGTGTTCGGCGACCCGTACCTGAACCTGACGCCGCGCGAGCGCGAGGTGTTCCACCTCATTATCGAGGGCAAGCCGACCAAGGAAATCGCCCGGGAAATGATGATCAGCGTGAAGACGCAGTAGAATCACCGCGCGCGCCTGATGGAAAAGCTCCAGGCAGACAATTCGGTCGTGCTCGTGCGGCATGCCGTTCACAAGGGTCTGTTTTTCTAGCCGGGTCGGCTAGCAAGCCCGCGTGAAAGTCCAGTAACACGCTGATTTAGCTGGACTTCTCTAAGGTCAGTACTTTCACGCTTCCTTGACGCCCTGACTCACGGGGTCGTCACGGTGCGCCCGTACAAAG
>Ga0075428_100011125_pt1 | contig 10013 bp, 8 predicted proteins | sample RhiMetdeltSRZDD2_FD_75291 | JGI IMG/M metagenome (GOLD analysis project Ga0075428, IMG submission 75291) | Populus rhizosphere microbial communities from Tennessee, USA - Rhizosphere MetaG P. deltoides SRZDD2 | ecosystem: Host-associated > Plants > Roots > Rhizosphere > Soil | place: USA...
GGCGTCAGTTGAACGACAGCCACGTGCCGTCGGGGTCCACCGCGCCGACCGAGGGCTGGGACCAGTCGCACACGCCGTCGGGGAAGATGGCCGCCAGCCGGTCCCGCTGCTCGTCGGTGAGCTCGACCTCGTACTGCTCGCTCGCCTCGTCGAGCGGGACGAGCTGGCACTTGAGGATGTCGTTGGCGCGCGGTGCACCCGCGGCCATGCGGGGCTCCTCGTGGATGGGATACGCCTCGGTGCAGGCGGGGTCGTCGTTGGCGTCCGGGCCGACGATGGGATCCTCGCCCTGCACCAGGCAGCGCGACTCGGCCGCCTCGGGCTTGCTGGCCGCGAGGGCGTCGGACCACGAGCCGCCGTCGTCGGCCTGATGCTCCTCGGCCGCCGTCAGCCACTCGTCCAGCGCGAAGGTCGGTTCCGCCGCCAGGTCGCCGAGGGCACCGCCCAGGGTCGAGACCAGGCTCGTGCCCTCCTCGGCGCCCACGGTCCACAGCGAGGCCGTCACCGGCCAGGCGCCGTCGTCGTCGGACAGCCGGTCCAGCAGCGAGAAGGCCCGCACCCGGTCGTGGATGTCGCCCAGGCCGTCGGTGTACAGGTTCAGCAGGATCATCGGCGTGTCCGGTAGGCCACCCCACGGCCCACCGAGCCGGCCGGTGGCGTAGGCCCGCTCGACCAGGTCGTCGCTGACCACCGAGCGCTCCGGCTGGGGTTGCCCGTCGCCGTCGAAGCCGCCGATCTGGTCGTTGAGGTCGAGGAACTGGTCGACGGTGATGGTGCCGTCGTTCAGCGCGTCCAGCCCGTACTGCACGCCCTGGTTGTCGTAGCCGGAGCGGGCGAAGCCGGTGTCGGGGTCGCGGCCGGTGACGGCCACGTTGGTCTCCCACACCGTGCAACGCCGGCCGTCGGGGTTGGTCTCGGGGTCGTAGATGTCGGCCTCGTCGATCACCGGGACCGGCGCCGACCCGCCGCTGCCGAAGGCTTCGGCCACGTTGAACCGACAGCCCGCCGCAGGGTCGATGGTGTTGGCGAACGAGGCATCCCACAGCTGGCAGGTGCCCGCGACCGCGTGGCCGTTGATCGCCGCCTGCTGCGCGCCGCTCAGCTGGCTGCCCGTCGGGGTGGCGTAGTAGTCGACGAGCCGGGCGCAGTCGTACACGCCCAGGCCGGTCGACAGCGCGTCCGGGAAGGGCAGGCTCGGCGCGATCGCGTCCAGCAGCCCCGGGTAGTTCTGGGCGATGAGGATCTGCTGGATCGCACCGCCCGAGCCGCCCTCGCCGATGACGTGCACCGGCTCGCCGTACGCCTCGACGAAGTGCTCCTCGACCATCGACACCGTCTCGGCCGAGATGATGTCGTTGCACAGCACCTGGAAGGTGTTGAAGGTGGCGGTCGCCGCTGCGTAGCCCCGGCGGAGGACCTCGAGCGCCGGATCGCCCGCCCAGCTGAAGCCCTGGGTGAACGACGCCCCGCAGCCGCCGCCGAACCGGTAGACGAGGCGGTGGTTCCAGGCGCTGGTGTCGATGTGGCCGAGGGCGTCGGACGGATCCGGCGCCGGCTCGAGCAGCGTGATCCGGTAGACGGCCCGGTCGAGGACCCCGGTCTCGTCCCGGAGGATGAACGGCACCTGCTCGCCGTCCCGGTCGACCAGCTCGACGTCGGCCGGGACGGCGCTCGGGTCGGGGAGGTCGTTGACCTCGCCGGCGGTGTCCACGTAGCGCCACGTCACCTCGGTCGGCGCGGTGCACCCGTCCTCGGGTGTCGACGGCTCGAGGCCGAAGACCTGGGTGGTGCACGCCTCCAGGTCCAGCTGCTCGCCGGAGAACAGCGGGCCGGCGGTCGGGTGGTTGGTCACGGTGAGCTCGGCGTCGTCGTCACCGGCCTCGGCGGTGACGACGGTCTCGCCCTCCGCGAGGTCGCGGACCAGGCCCAGCAGCCGTCGGGGGTCGTCGGGGTCGGGCTCGAAGGACGCCGTGACGTCGGTGTCGCCCGCGGCGACGGTGACGTCGCCGGGATCGACGCCCTCGGCGAGCCGGACGCCGATCAGCGCGTCGCCGCCGGTCACGTACTCCGCCCGCGACGAGACCACCTCCAGCTCCAGAGGGGTGACCGCCGCGCTGTCGCTGGCTGGCGTCGGCCCGTCGTCCGAGGTGCACCCGGCGGCCACGATCGCTGCCGCGGTGACCAGCGCCATCGTTCGTCTCATCTGCTCCCCCTCGACCACCCGCGGACCCCGCGTGATTCGTAATTCGTGCCTAGTTGAATTCTCGGATCCCGGTCAATCGGATCCCGGTCGATCGGCTCCGTCGGCTCCACTGGGTCCTGCGGGTCGGTCGGCGAGCAGCGTCCCGTCGATGAGGTGCTCGATCACGTTCAGCATGGCCAGGTAGTCCCCACCCCGCTCCCCCGCTGCGACCAACGTGAGCCCGGCGCCGAACACGTCGAGCAGGGCCACCGCCCCGGCCGGGTCGATGCCCTGCGCCAGCTCCCGGCGCTCGACCGCCTGGGCCACCAGCAGCTCGTTGGGGTTCGGGAGCTGGCCCTGCCGCGCCAGCGGATGGGTCAGCTCGGGGTTCCGGTCGGCCTCGAAGACGGCCAGGTTGATGAAGGCCACCAGGCTCGGGTCCTCCTGGTAGAGGGCCCGGAAGACGTCCACGAACCCCTTGAGGCGGCCCCGGGTGTCGCTGCAGCCGAACACCCGGGTCGTGATCTCCTCGGAGAACCGGCAGTACGCGGCTTGGGCGGCCGCCGAGAACAGCTCGGCCTTGGAATCGACGTAGTGGTAGATGGCCCGGGGGGTGATGCCGGCCTCGGCCGCGATGTCGGCCATCGAGGTCCGGGCGTAGCCCGCGCGCCCGAAGCAGACCCGGGCCGCCCGGAGCACGCGCTCCCGGGTGTCCTCGCTGCTCTGCGCCGGTGGACGGCCCCGCCGCCGGGGCCCCTGGTCGGACGTGCCCGCGCCCACCCGGCGAGCTTAGGACCCGAGCGGGTCCTCAACCCGAGCGGATGGGTGACGTGCGTGGAGCCGCGGGCTGGCGTCAGGAGCGGGGGACCTCGTTCCAGGGCCGGCCCTTGTCGACCCGGATGTCGCCGGGGAGGCCCAGGACCCGCTCGGCGAGGATGTTCTTCATGATCTCCGTCGTGCCGCCCTCGATGGAGTTGGCGCGCGACCGCAGGAAGGCCTGCTGCGGATTGCGCCACAGGGCGGTGGTCGACGGCCGCTCCATGGGATAGCCATCGGGGAACAGCATCCCCTCGGGCCCCATGACGGTGACGCCGAACGAGGTCAGGTCCTTGTGCAGCTCGGCCATGGCGAGCTTGCCGATCGATCCTTCGGGCCCCGGGGTGCCCTGGGCCCGAAGCTGCCCGGCCCGGATGTTGGTCAGCCGCAGGACCTCGGCCCGCACCCACAGCTGCATCAGCTGGTCCTGCTTGGCCCGGGCCAGGGTGGGATCGGCCGGGCGGTGGGCCTGCCACACCTTGACCAGCTGGCCGATGAACCCCGAGCCCCGCTGGGGGATCCCGCCGCCGATGGCCACCCGCTCGTTCATCAGCGTCGTGAGCGACACCCGCCAGCCCTCGCCCACCTCGCCCAGCCGCTCGCTGTCCGGGATGCGGACGTCGGTGAAGTACACCTCGTTGAACTCGGCTTCGCCGGTGATCTGGAACAGCGGCCGCACCTCGACCCCCGGCGCGTGCATGTCCACCACGAAGTAGGTCAGCCCGTTGTGCTTCGGGACGTTGGGGTCGGTGCGGGCCACGAACATCCCGAATCGGGCCATGTGCGCGAGCGTGGTCCAGACCTTCTGGCCGTTGACCACCCACTCGTCACCGTCGCGCACCGCCCGGGAGGTCAGCCCGGCGACGTCCGAGCCGGCTCCGGGCTCGGAGAACAGCTGGCACCAGACCTCCTCGTTGGTGAACAGCGGCCGCAGGTAGCGATCCTTCTGGGCCTCGCTGCCGTGGGTCAGGACGGTCGGTGCACCCATGCCGTGCCCGATCGGGTTCGGCGCTGCCGCGATCGGCGCGCCGGCGTGCCAGAGCGTCTCGTTGACCAGTTTCTGCAGCTTGGGCGACAGCCCCAGCCCACCCCGGCCCTCGGGGAAGTGCACCCAGGCCAGACCCAGATCGAACTGGCGGCCGAGGAACTCCCGGGGCTCGGTCGACGACGGAGGGAGCTCGGACAGCAGCTGCTGGCACAGCTCGAGGACTCGGGTTTCGTCGTCGGTGGTGCGGTCCGCGGCCGCGCGGTCCCCCAAGAGCGTCATGTCCCGACGCTACTTGACCCGGCGGTCAAGTTCCTACCCGGTGGCCGAGGAACGGACCCGGCGGACGGCCGCGACGATCTCGGAGGTCGGCCGGAACAGCAGGCCGGCCACCGCACGGTGCCGGTAGCGGACGATGCCGTCCCCGTCGATCACGAACACCGAGCGGCGGTAGAACCCCACCGGCCCGAGCACGCCGTACAGCGTGCCCACCGCCTTGTCGGTGTCGGCGAGCAGCGGGAACGCGAAGCCCCCCTGGGCCTCGATGAACCCGTCGTGGCTCTCCACCGTCTGGGGGCTGATAGCGAGGATCTGGGCCTCGACCTCCTCGAACTGGCCGATCTCCTCGGTGTAGGTGGTCAGCTGGCGGGTGCACACCGGCGTGTTGTCACCCGGGTAGAAGGCCAGCACCACGACCTCACCCCGGTAGGCAGCCAGCGCATAGTCACGGTGGCCCTCGGGGGTCCCGTCGGTGCCCGGGAGCCGGAAGTCCGGGGCCTGGTCGCCCTCGGCGGGGCGGCTCATGACGACGCCTCCACCGCTTCGATCACCGCGTCCGGGATGTCGAAGTTGGCGTGGACCCCGCTCACGTCGTCGTGGTCGTCCAACCCGTCGATCAGCCGCAGCACCTTCTTGGCCGACTCGGCGTCGCCCAGCGGCACGGTGGTGGAGGGCACCAGCGTGGTCTCCGACGCCTCCACCGGGATGGCTGCCGCCTCCAGGGCGTTCCGCACCGCGTGCAAGTCGCCCGGCGCGGTCGTCACCCGCCACTGGTCGCCCTCGTCGGCGATGTCCTCGGCCCCCGCGTCCAGCGCGGCCAGCATCAGCTCGTCCTCGTCGACCGACCGGGGGACGACGACGTGGCCCTTGCGCTCGAACTGCCAGGCCACCGACCCGGGCTCGGCCGTCGAGCCGCCGTTCCGGACGAACAGGTTCCGGATCTCCGAGCCGGTGCGGTTCCGGTTGTCGGTGAGGCACTCGACCATGACAGCCACGCCGCCGGGCGCGTAGCCCTCGTAGGTGACCTGCTCGTAGGTCACGCCATCCAGCTCGCCCGTGCCCCGCTTCACGGCCCGCTCGATGGTGTCGAGGGGGATCGAGTTGTCGCGGGCCTTCTGGTACATGGTCCGCAGGGTCGGGTTGCCCTCGAGGTCGCCGCCGCCCTCGCGCGCGGCCACCTCGACCTGGCGCAGCAGCTTGGCGAAGACCTTGCCGCGGGTCTTGTCCTTGGCGGCCTTCTTGTGCTTGATCGTGGCCCACTTGGAATGGCCGGACATCACGTCACCTCACGGACGGGCGGGACGGGCTCATGGATGCAGGGACTCCTGGAGGAACAGCTCGTGGAGCCGGGGATCGTCGCCGAGCTCGGGGTGGAAGGCCGCCACCATGACCCGCCCCCGGCGGCACAGGACGGGCTGACCGGCCACCGTGGCCAGCACCTCGACCTCGGGGCCGGCCCGTTCGACCACCGGCGCCCGGATGAACACGGCGTGGAAGGGACCGTCGGCGAGCCCCGCGACATCGAGCTCGGCCTCGAACGAGTCCACCTGACGGCCGAAGGCGTTGCGGCGCACCTCGATGTCGATGGCGCCGAAGCACCGCTGGTCGTCACGCCCGTCGAGGATCTCGCTGGCCAGCAGGATCATCCCGGCGCACGTCCCGAGCACCGGGAGCCCGGCCTCCAGGCGCTCGGCCAGGGGCTCGAACAGACCCGACGACTCGAGCAGCATGGAGATCGTCGTCGACTCGCCCCCCGGGATGACCAGCGCATCGACCTCGGCGAGCGCCGCCGGGGTCCGCACCTCGACGACCTCAGCGCCGAGGCGCGCGAGCATGGCGGCGTGCTTGGCCGCCGCCCCCTGGAGGGCGAGAACGCCGACCTTCACCTGGGGGCCTCGCTACGACGCGCATGGGGCCTTCGCCTGTAGGCGATGGCGAGGGAGCATGGGTCCCGATTGTATGGCCGAGCGACGAGCGGCGAGAATCTTTGCAATCATGTGACGTTGCTGGGGCGTCCGGCCGCGCCGGACCCGAACATGACCGGAGGGGCTTGGTGAGCGTCGAACGCGCCCGGAGGACTGGCAGTGGTGCGTCACCGCATCCGGGACGGCATCCGACCGGTCGTAGGACCGCGTTGCGGGTGACGGGCGTGGCCCTCGCTGCGGCGCTGATCGCCGGCCCGGGATGCACCAGCGGCGGCGACACCGACGCCGCCGACGCCTCGCCGACCTTCCGCCAGGTCTCCGATGACGCCCTGCAGTACGACCAGCCCATCTCCCAGGTCACCGACCTGCTGCCGCCGGCGGCCGAGGGCGACCCGTGGCGGATCGTCGGGTCGATCCTCGACCCGGGCACCGGTCGCAGCCAGGCGGCGGTCTGGACCACCACCTCCCCGCCGGACTGGGACCTCACCGAGGTGGAGCCGGGCAACAGCCACACCAGCGAGGCCATGGCCGCCATCACGCCCTTCGGCGACAAGCTGCTGGCCGTGGGCCGGGTGGGCGACGCCGAGGAGGCCGACGCTGCGGTGTGGCAGGCCGACGGCGACGAGTGGCGGCGTCTGGACATCCCCGAGATGGGCGGCCGGCACAAGCAGTGGGCCTTCGACGTCGCCGCCGGCGACAGCGGCGTACTGGTGGCCGGGGGCGAGAGCGCCTGGGGCGACGTGCGTCCCAGCCTGTGGTTCAGCCCCGACGGCGAGACGTGGACCAGCGTCGACGGCGGCCCGGGGGGTTCGCTCGACGCCACCGGCGAGGAGTCGGTCCGGGCCGTCAGCGCGTTCGGCGCCGGGTTCGCAGCCGTGGGCACCCGCGACCTCGACGGCGAGCAGGACGGCGCGGCGTGGTTCTCCGCCGACGGCACCACCTGGGAGCAGATGTCGGTCCCGACCATGGGCGGCGAGGGCCGCCAGAGCGTGCTCACCGTCGCGGCCATCGGCAGCACGCTGGTCGCCGGGGGCTACTCGGCCAACGCGTCCGGCCAGGGCCAACCGGTGATCTGGACCTCGACCGACGGGCGGACCTGGAGCGGCGCGATCCCCCTCCCTCTGCAGGACAGCAACCGGGCGTCGGCCAGCGATCTCGCGGTCCGGTCGCTGTCGGTGACCGGCACCCGGATCACCGCCTCCGGCGGCAGCGAGTGGCAGCCCCACATGTGGGACTCGGGCAACGGCACGAGCTGGGCGCTGTTCCCGAACCCGGTGCGCGGGGACCTGTTCGCCGACGGCGTCGGGCTGGTCGACGCGGCCGCGGCCCCCGACGGCGGGGTGCTGGCGCTGGGTGAGACGCCGACCGTGCTCGAGGCGGCCGGCAACCGTTGGGTGGACGCCACCGGCGACACCTTCCCGAGCGGGGGCAACCGGCCCCAGGCGACATCGGTGCTGCTGGCCGACGACACCCTGCTCGCGGCGGGCTTCAACTTCACCTCGGCCCACGGCGACCACCGTGAGCGCTACACCGGACGGGTGTGGCGTCGCGGGGGTGGAACCCTGCAGGTGATCGAGCCCGACGACGACCACCCCGACCTGGAGGGCGGCAAGATCAACGACGTGGCGACCTTCGCCGGGGGCTACGTCGCCGTCGGGTTCGAGGACTTCGCGTTCGCCAGCCAACGGACGGCGCAGGTCGGCGCCGACCTGCCCGACGGCATCTTGTGGACCTCGGAGGACGGCGCCACCTGGACCCGCCAGGCGGCCGACGTCCAGAGCCCCAACGCCCAGGTCCTGGCGACCGGCGAGGGCGATCCCGGGCAGACCGCGGCCGCCGCCGTGGGGCTCGCCGCTGAACAGCCCCGGGTCTCGACCGGGCCCGCCGGCGGCACCGGGACCCGATCGCTGGAGGCCGTCGTCGGCCTGGGCAACGGCTTCCTGGCCGTGGGCTCGGTGTACGGCGACAACGACAGCAACGGCGACACCCCCCAGGACACCGACGCCCTGGTCGTCGTCTCCGGGGACGGTGCCACGATCTCCGGCGAGAACGCCAACCTCAAGGGGCCGGGCACCCAGCGCTTCCGGGACGTCTGCCGCAACGACGACGGCACGGTCGTTGCCGTCGGCGTGAGCGACGGTGACGTCGCGGTGCGCCGCCGGGCGCCCGACGCCTCCTGGACCGCCGGGGAAGCGACCGACGACAGCTTCGGCGGCGCCGGGCACCAGGAGGCCTTCTCGTGCGCCGCCGGCGAGGAGGGCTTCATCATGGTCGGCACCGACGACGCCCGGGGGAACACCAACGCCCGGGTCTGGGTCTCCGACGACGGCGCCTCGTGGCACGAGCTGACCTCCAGCTCCCTCGGCGGGACGGGCGACCAGGAGGCGTCGGCGGTCGCCGAGGTTCCCGGCGACGGCTGGCTGGTGGCCGGCACCGACACCACCTCCGGCGACCACGACGTCGCGCTGTGGCGGGTGCTGAACGACGGTCAGATCACCCGGCGGGACCGAGGCGAGCCCTCGCTGTCGGGCCCGGGCGATCAGCTGGTGGAGTCGATCACCGTCGACGGCGACCACGCGGTGGTCGTCGGGCAGGACCAGACCGGCATCGGCATCTGGGAGAGCCGCAACCTCGATCGTTGAGCCGGGGCGGGCTGGCGTCGCGTCGATCGCGGCGTCTGGCTGCGTCGGTGGCTACCAGCCGCGGTCGGCCAGGCGGAGGTCGAGCTGGTCGATCTCCTGGCCGGGCATCGCCGTGCCGAGGCCCCGGCTGACCTTGGCCAGGATGTCCGGGTCCTCGTAGTGCGCGGCGGCCTCGACGATGGCCTTGGCGCGGCGGGCCGGCTCGTCGCTCTTGAAGATGCCCGAGCCGACGAAGACCGCCTGCGCCCCGAGCTGCATGACCAGCGCGGCGTCGGCCGGGGTGGCGATGCCCCCGGCGCAGAACAGCGGCACGAGGAGCGTGCCGGTCTCGGCGATCTCCTGCACGAGGCCCACCGGCGAGCGCAGCTGCTTGGCCCAGTCGTAGACCTCGGCCGAATCGGCCTGGGTGATCTTGCGGATGTCGCCCAGGATCGACCGCAGGTGGCGGACGGCCTCCACGATGTTGCCGGTGCCCGCCTCGCCCTTGGACCGGATCATCGCGGCGCCCTCGCTGATGCGCCGCAGCGCCTCGCCGAGGTTGGTCGCGCCGCAGACGAAGGGGACCGTGAACGGCCACTTGTCGATGTGGTGCGCCTCGTCGGCCGGGGTGAGGACCTCGGACTCGTCGACGTAGTCGACGCCCAGGGCCTGGAGGATCTGAGCTTCGGCGAAGTGGCCGATCCGGGCCTTGGCCATGACCGGGACGGTGACGGCGGCCTTGATGCCTTCGATGAGCTCGGGGTCGCTCATCCGGGCTACACCGCCGTCCCGGCGGATGTCGGCCGGGACCCGCTCGAGGGCCATGACGGCCACGGCACCCGCGTCCTCGGCGATGCGAGCGTGCTCGGCGGTCACCACGTCCATGATGACGCCGCCCTTGAGCATCTCGGCCAGGCCTCGCTTCACACCGATGGTGCCGGTGTCGCGGGAGGTGACGGCGGACTCAGCGGCCTTGGTCATGCCCGCAAGTGTACGGGCGGCCGTTGCCGCCCTCTCAGGCCAATTCATCACCAGATGGTCTGGAAACCACCGACCGCCCCGACCGGCCGTAACCGCCCCCCGGAGCGCTCAGGCACCGCCGGCCGCCAGGCGGCCCAGCAGGACATCCTGGGCGGCCAGGCGGCCGAGGACAACGTCCAACTTCCCTTCCACCTGCTCCAGCTTCCCGTCCACCAGCTCCAGCT
>Ga0075428_100011126_pt1 | contig 10013 bp, 9 predicted proteins | sample RhiMetdeltSRZDD2_FD_75291 | JGI IMG/M metagenome (GOLD analysis project Ga0075428, IMG submission 75291) | Populus rhizosphere microbial communities from Tennessee, USA - Rhizosphere MetaG P. deltoides SRZDD2 | ecosystem: Host-associated > Plants > Roots > Rhizosphere > Soil | place: USA...
ACGAGATCGCCCGGCGACTGTCCACGGCCTCCGGGGACACGAGCCCCTTCAAACAGGGCGCCCTTTACCCGGTGCTGCGCAACATGAGTGCGTCGGGTCTGCTCACCAGCCGGGTCGTGCCCTCCTACTCCGGCCCGCCGCGCCGGTACTACCGCATCACGCCGCTCGGACGCGAGGTCCTCGCGTCCTGGCGCGACACCTGGAGCGCAACGCGCAGCTTCGTCGACGCGATCGTCGTCCGACCCAACACGCAGGAGATCTCAGCATGAGCGGCGCACTACGCAACGTCGGGCAATACCTCGATGCCCTGCGCGAAGCACTGCGTGGAGCCGATCCGGCGCTGGTGCAGGACGCGCTCTACGACGCGGAAGAGCATCTGCGGGCCGAGCTCGCCCAGGCACCGGCGGGCGACACCGAGTCCGACGTGCTCGCGCGCATCGTGACCAGTTACGGCGCGCCCGAAGAGGTCGCGGATGCGTATCGCGCGAACGAGGTCAAGGTCCGCGCGGCGCTGCGCACGCCGCAGCCCGCCCCGCGCCAGACGGCGATCGGCCGCTTCTTCGGCGTGTACCTCGATCCGCGCGCCTACCTGTCGCTCCTGTATCTCACGCTGTGCCTGGTGACCGGCATCGTGTATTTCACGTTCGCGGTCACCGGGCTGTCGATGTCGGCGGGCCTGGCGATGCTGATCATCGGGATCCCGTTCTTCCTGCTGTTCATCGGCGCTTCGCGCGGCGTGGCGCTGGCAGAGGGGCGGCTGGTCGAGGCGATGCTCGGCACGCGCATGCCGCGCCGGCCCGTGTATCCGGCCCGCGAGACGCCCTGGTACACGCGCATCGTCGACATGCTGAAGGACCGGCGTACCTGGACCACGCTCATCTATCTGCTGATGATGCTGCCGCTCGGGATCTTTTATTTCACCTTCGTCGTCGTCGGCATCACGGTGTCGGTCGCGCTGACGCTCGCGCCGATCGCGCTGCTGCTGTATCACTTCGGCCTGGTGCAGATCGATGGCGATTTCACCGTGGAGTATCCTCACCCCGTGCTGTTGCCTCTGATCGCGTTCTTGGGAATAGTGCTGCTCACCATCACGCTGCACCTGGCGCGGGGGCTCGGCAACCTGCATGGACTGCTCGCGAAGAACCTGCTCGTCTCGACGTCCCGGACCGACTGAGCTGCGGACCCTGCTGCTCGCCTGTTGCGTGCTGCCATGGGCGGCGGCCTGTGGCCATGCGGGCGAGCGCGCCGCCAGCGGCCCCGAGGCGAAAAAGGACGAGTTGCTCTGCGTCCCGTCCGACACGGGCTTCCTGCGCGCACGGCTCAAGGGCTCGATCGAGGCAGATCTCGACTGGGCGGCGGGAGTGCCCCAGTGTCGCGGCGGGTTGCGGCCGACCGGCGACGGCGTGCGCCTGCTCTTCAAGGGGCCGGGCGCGAAACCGGACGAGCCGCTCCTGATCGTGATCGGGATCGGACCGTTGCGCCCCGGCGAGTCGCGAAGCCAGGTGCCGGTCAACCTGACGCTCGTGCAGGAAGGCGCAGGCCAGTTCTTCGCGACGCAGGGCGACGACAAGTGCGCGATGGACGAGGTCCGCCAGGAGGCGATCGGGCCGACGCTGTTCCGGCTCACGGGCCGCGGCTACTGCACCCAGCCGGCGCGCGCCGTGCAGGGCGAGGGCGCGGTGCTCATGTCGCGCTTCGACGTCGAGGCCGTGGTGGACTTCGGGGCGGCGATGGCCGAGCCCACGTACGCACAGGCCGACCGATGAGCGGCGCACACCGGGCCGTTCGCGCCACCCTGCTCCTCCTCTTCCCGATCGCGTACTCGACGACCGTTCCAGGCTCGGATGCGCGACCAGAACTCGATACGTTGCCGAAGGAGCGCATCGTGCTCGAGACGCGCGCGAGCGGCCGGCACGACTACCGGGCCTGGCGCGCCGACGGGCCGGACACGCGCGCAAGCGGCCTGATGTACGTGGCCAGGCTCGACGACGACCAGGCGATGATCTTCGTCTACGAAGAGCCGCAGATCGTCAGCATGTGGATGAAGAATACGTATCTGCCGCTCGACATGCTGTTCGTCGACGACCGCGGCTGCATCGTGAGCATCGCGGAGCAGACCAGGCCGCTCTCGCTCAAGTCGATCCAATCCGGCTCACCGGTGGTGCTCGTTGTCGAGATCAAGGGCGGCGGTGCCGCAGCGCGCAGCGCGAAAATCGGCGACCGTGTGCTGCGCCCGGAAGCCGCCTGGCCACCTCCCGGCGGCGGTCGCTGCTAGGGGGGAATCGGCAGCTCGCTGCTCTTGCGCACGATGCGCAGCGCAAAGCTCGACTGCACGCGCGCGACACCCGGCAATCGCGTGAGATGCTGGCTGTGCAGGCGCTCGAAGTCGGTCGGGTCCGAGACGGCGACGCGAAGCAGGTAGTCCTGCTGACCCGTCATCAGGTAGCACTCCATGACCTCGGGCACGCGGCGCACCGCGTCCTCGAATGCCGCGAGATCGGCCTGCTCCTGCCGGTTGAGCGTGATGCTGACGAAAACGTTGCCGGGCAGTCCGACCTTGGCCTGGTTGACGAGCGCGGCGTAACGATCGATCACGCCCGCCTCCTCCAGCCCGCGCACGCGGCGCAGACAGGCCGACTCGCTCAGGCTGACGCGATCGGCGAGCTGACGGTTGGTGAGCCGCCCGTCGCGCTGCAGCTCGGCGAGGATGGACTTGTCGACCCGATCGAGTCTCACGCGCAAGTTCCTGCTGTCTGAACGCCTGAATGTCGCATTTTATTGCACAGCGGGCGAGTTGCACGGCTGTTTTTGCAGGAACCCGCCAGAGGCCGGATTTATCCTAGCGCGGCTCGACAACTCGAAACCGGGGGCCCGCCATGCGCATCGGCGTTCCGAAGGAAATCAAGGTTCATGAGTATCGCGTGGGGCTCGTGCCTGCCGCCGTGCGCGAGCTGGTCGATGCGGGCCACCAGGTGCGGGTCCAGACCGGTGCGGCCTCCGGGATCGGCTTCACTGATGCGGACTACCTGCGTGTCGGCGCCAAGATCGCGGCCAGCGCCGAGGACGTGTTCGCCGAGAGCGAGTTCGTCGTCAAGGTGAAGGAACCGCAGCCTGCGGAATGCGCGCGGCTGCGGAAGGACCAGGTCCTCTTCACCTACCTGCATCTCGCGGCGGACAAGGCGCAGGCGGAAGCGCTGCAGAAGTCCGGCGCGACCTGCATCGCGTACGAAACGGTCACGGCGCCCGACGGCAGCCTGCCGCTCCTCACACCGATGAGCGAGGTCGCCGGCCGGATGTCGGTTCAGGTGGGCGCGTACTGCCTGCAGAAAGCGAACGGCGGCCGTGGCGTGCTGCTCGGGGGTGTGCCGGGTGTGGCTCCCGCAAAGGTCGTGGTGCTGGGCGGCGGTGTCGCCGGCACACACGCGGTCGAGATGGCGGTCGGTCTGCGCGCGGATGTCGCGGTGGTGGATCGGTCGGTCAAGCGGCTGCGCGAGTTGTCGGCGCTGTTCGGGCCGGCGCTGCGCACCGAGTATTCGACGCAGGACCAGATCGAGGCGCTGGTCGTCGACGCGGATCTGGTGATCGGCGCGGTGCTGATCGTCGGCGCCGCGGCGCCGCGGCTCGTGACGCGCGAGATGGTCAAGCGGATGAAGGCGGGCTCGGTGCTGGTCGACATCTCGATCGACCAAGGCGGGTGTTTCGAGACCAGCCGACCGACGACGCACGCCGACCCCACTTACGTGGTAGACGACGTGATCCACTACTGCGTCACCAACATGCCGGGCGCCGTGCCGCGCACCTCCACCTTCGCGCTCAACAACGCGACGCTGCCATTCGCACGCCGGCTGGCCGATATGGGCTGGAAGGCCGCGCTCAAGGCGGACCCGCACCTCGCCAACGGGCTCAACGTCCACGCGGGCCAGATTACGAACGAGGCGGTCGCGCGCGATCTTGGCCTCAAGTACACGCCGCTGGCCCAGGTCCTGGCCTGATCGGATCTGGCGCGAGTCGCGCGTAGCGACGCAACGCCCACGCCGCGGGCACCGATCGCCTGCTCAGGCGCTCGCCGCCTCGGTGGCGGGTTTCGGGTCACGCAGCTCGCGCCGCAGGATCTTGCCGACGTTCGACTTCGGCAGCTCGGAGCGGAACTCGATGTACCTGGGCTTCTTGTAGCCGGTGAGCTGCTGCCTGCACCACTCCATCAGCTCGTCCTCGGTGAGCCCGGCCTCGCGTCTCACGACGAACACCTTGACCGCCTCACCGCAGCGCTCGTCCGGGATTCCGATCGCCGCGCACTCCGCGACACCGGGGTGCATCGCGATCACGCCCTCGACCTCGTTCGGGTACACGTTGAACCCCGATACGATGATCATGTCCTTCTTGCGATCGACGATGCGTATGTACCCGCGCTCGTCCATCACGCCGACATCGCCGGACTTGAAGTAGCCGTCCGCGGTCATGACCTTCGCCGTCTCGTCGGGTCGCTGCCAGTAGCCCGCCATGACCTGCGGGCCGCGTATCGCGATCTCGCCCGGCTCGCCACACGGCACCGGCCTGCCCTCGTCGTCCAGGATCGCGATGTCGGTGTTCGGGAACGGCAGGCCGATCGAGCCGTTGTACTCGCGCGCGGTCGCGGGATTGCAGGTTGCGACCGGCGAGGTCTCCGAAAGACCGTAGCCTTCGATGATCGGCACGCCCGTGACCTTCAGCCATTTCTCGGCGACGGCGCGCTGCACCGCCATTCCGCCGCCGTTGGCGACGCGCAGCTGCGAGAAATCGAGCTTGCGGAACTCGGCGTTGTCCGCCAGCGCGCTGTAGAGCGTGCTCACCCCGGGAATCACGTGAAACGGGTACTTGGCGAGCTCGCCCACCAGCGCCGGCAGATCGCGCGGATTCGGTATCAGCACGTTCAGCGTCCCGAGCCGCACGCCGGCCAGGCAGTTCACCACCAGCGCGAACACGTGGTAGAGCGGCAGCGCGCAGACGTACACGAGCTGTTCCGGCACCGGACCGCGGCTCGTGTCGCCGAGCGCCGGCCCGACCCAGGCCTCGAGCTGCAGGACGTTCGCGACCATGTTCCGATGCAGGAGCGTCGCGCCCTTCGACACGCCGGTGGTCCCGCCGGTGTACTGCAGGAATGCAATGTCGTCGGGCCCGATCTCCGGCGTCTTGAGCTTCCGCCTGGAGCCCTCGGCGACCGCGTCGTTGAAGCGTACGAACCCGGGCAGCGAGAACGCGGGCACCATCTTCCGGATGCGGCGCACGGCGAAGTTCGTGATCACACCCTTCGGGAATCCGAGCAGATCGCCGATCGAGGCGACGACGACGTGGCGCACCGCAGTCCTCGCGACGACCTGCTGGAGGGTGGTCGCGAAGTTCTCCAGGATCACGATCGCCTCCGCCCCGGAATCCTTGAGCTGATGCTCGAGCTCGCGCGGCGTATACAGGGGGTTGACGTTGACGACGACGCAACCGGCGCGCAGCACGCCGGCGAGCGCGATGGGGTACTGAGGAACGTTCGGCATCATGAGCGCCACGCGTGCGCCGCGGGCGACACCGCGGCTCTGCAGCCACGCTCCAAACGCCGCCGACTGGCGGTCGACCTCGGCGTAGCCGATCCTTCGGTCCATGAACGCGTAGGCGTCGCGCGATGCAAACCGGCCGAGCCCGTCCTCGAGCAGGTGCACCAGTGACGGGTATTGCGTGACGTCGACCTCCGCCGGAACGCCCGGCGGATAGTGCTTCAGCCAGAACCTCTCCATCGCTCCCCCTGCGCGCGCTCAGCGCGGCCGAGCCGGGATCGGAACGTTGCAGACGTCGATGTATCCCGCGGGCACCTTGTACCAGTCATCCTGCCGGTTGCGGCGGGCCTCCACCAGCGCCGTAAACGTCGGCGTGTCGGTACGCATCAGCTCGATCCTGGTGCGCTCGGCCTCCGGTACGTCGGCCGCCATCCGCACCGAGACGATCGGCACGCGCTGGCCCGGCTGCTCGTAGAACCCGAGCGGGCCCGTGCCGCGCGACAGGATCGAAAGCAGCTCGATGCCCTGCACCACCCGGCCGACCAGCGCGATGTTGCGATCGAGCTGCCGGGGCGCGTGACCAGTCACGACGTAGAGCTCCGCGCCGGTGCCGCTATCGACTTCGTTGGCGCGCCCCGCGCCAACCATCGCATAGCAATGCGTGAGCCACGCTTCTCCGGTGCGCGGATCCCGCGCGGCCGGAAATCCGTTCGAGAATCCGACTTCAGGCGCGTATCCGTCCGCATCCGGCAACCGCGTGAACGGGAGCGCGCCGCCCTTCTGCACCGTGAATTCCGGAGGGACGCTCGACTTCGCCGACTTGAGCGGCCGCGTGCCGTCCGGATCGCCCCATTGGACCACGAAGTTGTCCTGCGAGCGGATGATCGCGAGCCCGTCGAAATAGCCTTCGCGGACCAATGTCCTGATGTTGTCCGCGTGCTGCGGCGCAAAATCAGGCGCGAGCTCGATGACGACGCGCCCGCTTGCAAGCTGCATGTAGAGCGTGTTGGCCGGATCCGGTGCGCGCCAGTCGCCGGGTCCGGCCGCAGCGATGATCTCGGCCGTCGTGCGGCGCGCCGGCGTTTCGGTGTCCGCGGCGAGCGTCGCAGCCGAGAGCAGCGCGCACGCGAGGCCCAGCACTCGCATGACCAATGCTCCGGGCGCGCAATGGCGCGTGTTGCTCGATCTCATCGCACGTCCCCATCGCGATTCTGATCCAGACATGGTAGCCCGGACCAGCCATCAACGAGCCCCCGCCGGCGCTGCGATTTGACAGTCTGCAGCCACCTTCTCAGGCTGCCGCCATGCCGGATCTCCTCATCCTCGGCCCACAGGCCCGGAGCCCGAACCTGTCGCCCTGCCTCGCCGCGGCCGGAATGACCGGGCCTATCGCCGCCATCACGGCCGGCTGGCAGGAGCGCGAGGCGGAGCTCGCCGCACTCGAGGAGCACGTCGGCGCGGCGGTGCAGGACCTGCGGCTGTACGCGCGCGCCGAGGACGTGTTCGCCGGCGATCGCGCGTATCACGATGCGTATCGCGAGCGGCAGGCAGCCCTGCGCGAGGCGCAGGATCTCTATCGGCTGCAGCTCGAACATGCCAGGGCCGCCGCTCGCGAGCTCTACCGCGCGCATCCGGCCACACGCGCGCTGCGGCGCGCGCGCATCGAGGCCATCGCGGCGCTGCGGCGGCTCGATGCGTCACACCTTGCCTCGATCGACGCCACGCACCGGCGGTTCGAGCGGCGATGGCGCACGGAGCAGCGTCCCGCCATCGCACGCCACCGCGAGGAGCTTGACCGCATCGTCGCGGCCGCCTCGACAGTGCTGATCGCAGGCGGGCATGTCGCGGTCCTCATCAATCGGCTGCGCCTGTTCGGGATGCAGGCGCTGCTCGAGGGCCGGTCGATCGCCGCCTGGTCGGCGGGCGCGATGGCGCTCACGGCGCGCGTGCTGCTGTTCCACGACCGGCCACCGCAGGGCGCTGGCGCTGCCGAGGTCTTCGAGCAAGGACTAGGCCTGCTGCCGGACGCCGTATTCCTGCCGCATGCCGCGAAACGGCTCGCCCTCGATGATCCGGAGCGCACAGCGCTGCTTGCGCGGCGCATGCGCCCGGCCGGCTGCTACACACTGGACGAGGGGGACTGGCTGTGGTTTCGCGACGGCGTGTTGCGCGCCGGCGCCGGCAGCCGCCGGCTGCCACGTGCGGGTTCGCGCGCCGTCGACCGGGGCGCAGCATGACGGACATCGAGAAACCGACCGCCGCTCCGCTGCTGACCGCCGAGCCTACGCGGAAGGCGGGCCCCTACCCGCTAGTCGATCCACGCGGCGTCACGTTCCTGTATCACGGCGCCGCGGACTCGGTGGCGTTGCGCTGCTGGATACACGGTCTGCCGGCAACCCAGCCGTTCGAGCGCATCGAAGCGACCGACGACTGGATCCTGAGAATCGATCTGCCACCCAACTCGCGCATCGAGTACAAGTTCGAGGTCGCGCGCGACGGGCGCGTCGAATGGATAACCGATCCGGCAAACCCGCTGCAGGCGGCCGATCCCTTCGGCGCGAACTCGGTGCTCCGCGGCTACGGTTACGTGAGGCCCGACTGGACGCTGCCGGACAGCGGAGCCCGCACCGGCGAGATCGACGAGCTTGCGGTCGCGACCGCCCTGCCGGGCGCCCCGCGTCGCACGCAGGTGTACCTCCCCGCGCGTTTCCGTCGCAGCCGCCGTTACCCGCTTCTCGTCGTGCACGACGGCAGCGATTTCCTGCGCTACGCGAGCCTGCAGGTGGTGCTCGACAACCTGATCCATCGGCTCGAGATTCCATCGCTGATCGCGGCACTCATCGACTCGCCGGAGCGGCTCACTGAATACGCGGGCCACGACGGTCACGCACGCTTCGTTGCTGAGGAGCTGCCGGCGGCGCTCGGTGAGCGCTTCCCGCTGCGCGACGATGCGGGCGCGCGCGGGCTCATGGGCGCGAGCTTCGGCGCGGTGGCGTCGCTGCACGCGGCATGGCGGCACCCGGGACGATTCGGCCGACTGCTGCTCGAGTCCGGCTCGTTTGCCTTTTCGGACATCGGTCACCACCGGCGCTCGGCGACGTTCGACCCGGTCGCGCGCTTCGTGAACCAGTTTCGCGCCGCGCCGGGCCGGCCGGCGGACCGGATCTATTTGAGCTGCGGCATCTACGAATCGCTCATTTACGAGAACCGGAGCCTGGTGCCGCTGCTGACGGAGCACGGACTCGGCGTCCGCTACGAGGAAGTGCGCGACGGGCACAACTGGGAGAACTGGCGCGACCGGCTGCAGGCGGCGCTCACCTGGCTCTTCCCCGGCCCCTTGTGGATGGTCTACGAGTAAGCTCGCGCCTCCGCAGCCAAGCTGCGACACTAGCGCGACGGGAGGGGGACATCCGTGGCCAGTGTGACGAAGCGGATCGGGTTGTCGCTGGGCGCGGACATCTGCTGGCCGATCTGTTTCGAGGAGATCCTGCGACGGCTCGACCTGGCGATCGAGTGGCGCGGCGATACGCTCCGTTTCGAGGTCGAGCGCGTCACGATCGAGCCCTTCGATCTCAAGCAGCCGGTGCGCTACGACCTGGTCGTCGACCGCCTCACTCACTGGTATCACACCAGCCGCGAATGGATAAAGAAGGCGGTGGTGCTCAACGACACCTACGTCTTCAACAACCCCTGGTCGCTGCAGTCGAACGAGAAGCACACGACCTACTGCGCGATGATGCGCCTCGGACTCGCGATCCCGGACACCTGGATGCTGCCGCCCAAGGCGTACGAGCAGACTGCGGATCTGCAGCCGACGCTCACCCGCTACGCGCAGCTCTTCGACCTGGGCGAGGTCGGCCGCAAGCTCGGCTACCCGCTCTTCATGAAGCCATACGACGGCGGAGGCTGGGTCGGCGTCTCGAAGATCGACGATGAGGCGGCGCTCCGCGCCGCGTACGAGGCGAGCGGCACGAAGGTGATGCACCTGCAGGCCGCAGTCATTCCCTATGATCTCTTCGTGCGCTGCATCGGGCTCGGGCCGCAGACGCGTGTCGTCAACTACGACCCCTCGGCGCCGCTGCATGACCGGTACCGGATGGATCGCGGCTTTCTCACCGCCGAAGCGCGCGCCGAGCTCGAGGACATCACGCTCACGATCAACGCGTTCTTCGGCTGGGACTTCAATTCCTGCGAGGCACTGCTCAAGGCCGGCCGCTGGTACCCGATCGACTTCGCCAACGCGTGCCCCGACTCGCAGGTGACGTCCCTGCATTACCACTTCCCATGGCTCATCAAGGCAAACCTGCGCTGGGCGATCTTCTGCGCCGCCACCGGGCGACGCATGCGCCGCACCCTCGACTGGGAACCGTGGTTCGAGGTCGCGGCGGGCGAGCTGCCGTATCGCGAGAAGCTCGCGCGTTATGCGTCGATCGCTCGCAAGCGGCTGGCGGCGACGGAGTTCGAGGATTTCTGCGGCCGGCATCTGTCGCA
>Ga0075428_100011129_pt1 | contig 10011 bp, 10 predicted proteins | sample RhiMetdeltSRZDD2_FD_75291 | JGI IMG/M metagenome (GOLD analysis project Ga0075428, IMG submission 75291) | Populus rhizosphere microbial communities from Tennessee, USA - Rhizosphere MetaG P. deltoides SRZDD2 | ecosystem: Host-associated > Plants > Roots > Rhizosphere > Soil | place: USA...
CCGAGGTAATGGTGGAGGTATTGGTGGAACGCCTCGTGGTACGCGGTGGGGATCAGCTCGTAGAACGGGAGCTGCTTGAGGTAGAGGTACTCCGTGCCGGAGCTGAAAAAGCCCGCAGTGCTCGGCTTCCCGCCTTCCTGCTCGTAGGTATTCTGGCTATCGAGGAACTTGACTTTCAGCTTCGCCGTCGGCTTGTAACGGAAGACGAGAATGTACTGCGTCAGGACTTCGTCGAGCGCGTCGCAGACCTGCTTGACCGTCGAGCGCGGGATGATGCTCTCGTACTCGATCACGTAGCTCTTCGAGTCCTCGTACTTCGCCCAGTTGATGGCGACTCGCACACGCTCTTTCTTGCCCAGCTCATCCTGGGCGGCGAGTTGCGCCGAGGAAAAGAGCGCAGAAGAAAAGAGGGCCAACGAAAGGGCCAGCGCAGCAGGAGCTTCGCGCGAGAAAAAGCGGGCAGCAGAGGGGCTCAGCATGGTGGGATCCTCATCGCCGGGCGGTTGACCCGGCACTTGGGCGATTCTAACGCGCGGCTCTTGTATTGAAAGGCACCGATTGAAAGGAGCCGGTTGAAAGGAACCTGTGCGGAAGGAACCGTTTCGCGTCGGCGAGTCTGCCGTGTCCCGCTCGCGACAGGCTGCGGGGGACGCGGTCCGCTCGTGCCTCTTTGCCGCGGATCAGGCAAGAAAAGGATTGACGCAATCCGCCAGCAGAGCCTACTCTAACAAAAGGCTCACGTTCCGGTAAAATCTTTCGGCATCCACAGCATGACCGAGATTACGGCATTCGACATCCGTCTCCTCGACCGCGACCTTGTGGAAAGAGTCCTGCGGGACGCGATCGAGCCTTCGCTTCGACTTCGCGAGCTGGAGTGGCTCTCCACGTTTCCTCCTCGGATCGTGCTCAGCGCAGATCTCGTTGGCGGCACGAGCCTGATCGTGAAGCTTGCACCTGAAGACGAGCCGCACGCGTTCGACGCAGAAGCCTACCAGCTCAACTATCTTGAGGAGCGCGGCCTTCTCCACGTTCCGCGAGTCCTTCGCAACCTTTCGGAGAGCGAGCTGGGCGGCCGTCCCTGCCTCATTCTCGAGCGCCTCCCGGGCCTCGAATGGGGATCCACCTCGAGCTTCCTTCGCACGTCGGATGCAGCGAGCCTCGAGCGTGAGCTCGGAGAGATGATCGGACGGCTCCATTGCGAGGAGGCCCCCGCCTTCGGTGAGGTGCTTCCTGGCTCCACGCCTTCCTTCCACACGTGGCCGCAGTTCTACGGCCGATGGTGGCAGAAGCGGATCGACGACCTTCTCTGCACCGATCGCCTCACCGCTCCGACGCGCGACGCCGTAAGCTGGATCCACTCGAACCTTTCGCTCCTGCTCGCGTCGAGCGAGACGCCGCGGCTCATACACGGCGCGCTGAACGCGTCGAGCGTCCTCTGCGCGGGGCCCGAGCGGGGAGCTCGGCCCTGGCGCGTGAGCGGTGTCCTGCATCCCGCGCTCGCTTATGGACACCCCGAGCTGGACCTCGCTCACCTCGAGACGCACCTCGGCGTGGGGCGGAGTTTCTTCGACGCGTACCGGGCGCACCGGACCACCGACCTCGGCTACGCGCGGCGCAAGCGCGTGTATTTCCTCTATGCCGCGCTCGACAAAGTGCGCGTGCACGGCCAGACGCAAGACATCCTCCACGCGATGGACTTGGTGCGCGAGCTTCTGAGAGATTCCTGAAACGTCACCTCGCTCCGCGGACGTGCGTCGCTCTATCTTCTTCATCATCATCATCGCCACCATCGTCTTACCCTTTGCGCGTGCGGACGTGGCAGCTTAGGATTCGAGCCATGAAAGAAAGTGAACCGCAGAAGTCGGGCGCTCCGAGCAAGAAGCCCCTTCCTCGATGGAAGAAAGTCCTCGTGGCCTGCTCGATCGTCGCCGTGGTGCTGGGGGGCGGATTGAAGGCCTACTCCCACTTCGCGAGCCCCGACGACGCCGGCAAGCAGCGGTCGAGCGATCCGAGCCGCGCTGGGGCGCCCAACTCTCTCGTGGGGGAGAGCAACTACCTCGAAGGACCTCCGCGAACCGGAACGCAGCACGTCGAGGGGACGGACACGGACGCTGCTCCGGCAGGCGCTGCGGATTCGCTCTCGCCGCTCTTCCTGAAAGGGGGCCTCAGTTTTTTCGTCGGGTTCTGCATCGGCTTAGCCGCGCGAACCTTCTTCCGCATGACCGCGCTTTTCCTTGGCGTCGGTCTGGTGGCCGTCTTTGCGCTCCAGTACTTCAAAATCCTCCCTCCGATCGACTGGGCCGCCATCGACGCCCACTTCCAGAGCCTGATGGCGAGCCTCTCGCGGCAGGCGTCAGGATTCAAAGCTTTCGTGGAGGGCAATCTGCCCTCCTCCGCCGCAGCAGCGGGCGGCCTGTTCACAGGGTTCAAGAAGAGCTGACCCGTGGATTCGCGCTGCTTCCGGACGCCATTGGACGTGCTCCCGCGCGGAAGATTGCGCTGTTGACTTGATCTTGGCTGTGGGCTAAAGTCTGCATTCCTTTTTTCCGGGGAACGCCGGAAAGAGCTCCAAAGGAGCTCGGAAGGAGACCGAAAGTGGCTCCGGAAGGAGACTGCTGAGCGCCTAGTTTTCGTGACGCGACGGGCGTTGGCGAAGCGCCGGTACGCGGTTCCCGCGGCTCAGGTAGCTTCACGCGCCGTGCCCGAAGACGAAGAGGTTCAACGCAGCACTCTGGCGAAGTACCTTCGGTACTCGCACGTTGGGTTTCAATTCTTCCTCGCGGTGGGGCTGCTCACCGCGGGAGGTATATGGCTCGACCGGCGTCTCGGGACGGTGGTGCTTTTTACCCTGCTGGGCTTGGCCCTGGGGTTCGCAGGAGGGTTTCTCACCCTCTACCGCGAGTTTAACCCCGGCAAGCCTCGATCCCCCGGAAAACAGGACTCCCGGCAATCCAATCTCCCAAAAGACGGCGCTTCATGAATGTGCTGAGCACGATGGCAGCGGCCATTGCGAGCTGCCTCCTCTCGTATGCATTGCAAGGCGAATTGGGGCTGCGAGGCTCGCTCGTCGGCCTGTGCGTCGCTGCGGTCCTCTGCGGAATCACGGGAGCGCTCACGGCGTGGGCTCGCCGCTTGAGCGGCCAGGCCCTACTCGCCGCCATGCTCGCTAGCGTGTACTTGAGCTTCATCCTCATGGCGGTGGCCATGGTCGCGATCTCGCGCCTCTGGCGAGAGATCCTCCCTGCGGCTTCTCTCACCTCGCTGGCCGTTTACCTGGTCTACCGTCTCACGGATTCCTTTCACTCGCCTCCCAACTCGAAGCCGCACAGCGGGCCGGAGGTGACTGCATGATTCCCCCCGCCGCCTCGGCGTTGAGCCTGCTCCCGCTCGCCAAGATCGATCCCATCCATCACGTGAGCGATGGCCGGCTCTTCTTCGACACTTCCGGCGTGCTCTTCCGTTTCGGCCTCTCGAAGCAGACGTTCATGTTCTTCCTGGCCGGCGCTTTGACGCTCCTTTTTTACTGGGGTTATGCGCGGAAAGCTGGGAAGCACCCGGTGCCCGGGCGGTACGGAAACATCGTCGAGAGCCTCCTCGACTTCATCCGCGACCAGTTGACGCGGCCTTTCATGGGGCACCACGGCGACAAATTCGTCCCCCTCCTCGCGGGCTTCTTCACTTTCATCCTCTTTGCGAACCTGCTGGGGCTCATCCCGCTCTTCGACATGCTCGATCCGCCCGGCGGCTGGGCCGCGATCTCGGACCCAGGGCACGGGCACACGAGCAGCACGGCGACGGGTCAGCTCGCCATCACGGCGGCTCTCGCGCTCTGCTCCTTCTGCTGCTACCACTATCTCGGTATTCGCGAGCAGGGCCACGGCCTGTGGGGTTACTTCAAGAACCTGTTTCCGCACGTGCCCGTGTTCGTGATCCCCATCATCGTGCCCGTCGAGCTGATCGCGCACCTCGTGCGGCCGTGCGCGCTCGCCATTCGTCTCTTCGCGAACATGCTGGCCGGCCACACCATGATGGCGGCGATCCTCGGGTTTACGTACGTGTTTCGGCCCGACTTCATCGTGGGAGGAGGCGCTATCTCGATCGTGAGCTTCCTTGCGGTCACAGCCCTCACTTTCCTTGAGCTCCTCGTGGCGTTCATCCAGGCCTTCGTATTCACGTTCTTGACCACGGTGTTCCTGGCCGGAGCAGTCCACCCGGAGCACTGAGTCGAGGCCCCTTCGTCGACCGACGCAGTGGCGACCGCTCGCGCGGCGCCGAAAAGAATTCTAAGGAGTCCAAACGTAATGAATCTTCCCGTCGAGATTGTCTCTTCGCTCGTTTCCGTTCTCGGTCAGGCCGTTGCGTACCCTGAGAAGCTCTACACGGGCATCGGCGCCTGCATCGGCGCGGGCATCGCGTGCATTGGCGTGGGCCTCGGCATTGGAAAGATCGCTTCGAGCGCCGTCGAGAGCATCGCACGGCAGCCCGAGGCTTCCGGCGACATCCGCGGCGCAATGATCCTCACGTCGGCATTCATCGAAGGTGTGTGCCTTTTCGCCGTGGTCGTTGCCCTCTTGGCCGTGCTGGGTTGAGCGAGGAGTGCCTCGTCCTATGCAACGCCCCACTCTGACGAGGAGAGAGACCCTCCTCGCCCTCGCCGTGACAGTGGCGCTGGTCGCCGGTCCGACCTGGCTCGGCGCGCAGGAGCACGCGCCGGCCCCCGCTGGTGCGGGCGCACCTGCTGGAGCTGCAGCTGCGCCCGCCGAGGGAGCCGCGGAGGCCGGCGGGCACGCCGGCGCGGAGGAGCACGCCGCGAAAGGCGCGATGCAATACATCTCGCAGTCGCTGTGGGCGATCGCGTCGTTCGTGCTGGTCCTCTTCATTCTGCTCAAGAAGCTCTTTCCACCGATCGTCAAGGCCATGGACCGCCGCGCCAGCGACATCCGCGAAACCCTCGCGGCGGCGGAGAAGGCGCGGGAAGAATCGAAAGCTTTGCTGGCCCAATACGAGGAGAGCCTCGAGAAGGGCCGCAAGGAAGCGTTGGCGATCATCGAGGAAGGCAAGGCGGACGCGTCGAAGCTCCGCGATTCGATCCTGGAATCCGCGAAGAAGGACGCCGAGGAGACGGTCGCTCGCGCTCGCCGGGACATCGAACAGGCAAAAATCACGGCGCTCGACGACCTCACGCGGAGGTCGATCCAGATCGGCATTGAGCTCGCAAGCCGTCTCATCCAGAAAAGCGTGAGCCCGGAAGAGCACCAGGCGCTCATTCAGGAAACGGTCCGCAAGCTGCCCGCCGCCTGACACCATGAAGGAAGAAACCCTCTCGATAATGTACGCGCAGGCGCTTCTGGAGCTAGCCCAGGAGCACGGCGAGCTCGAGCGGATCCGCGAAGAAGTGGCCGTCCTGGAGGCGTTGCCGCGCCTCGAGCCTTCGGCGCGCATTTTTTTCGAAACGCCCAACGTGCCTCGCTCCGAGAAGCTCGCGGTGCTGGACCGCGTGCTGCGAGGACGGTTTTCTGACACGCTGGTTAACTTCGTGCTGCTCGCCGTGCGCCGCGGCCGCGCCGAGTGGCTGAGAGATATCTACGCCGATTTTCGGCAGCTCTACGACAAAGCCGTCGGCCACGTCCACGTGACGGCGGTGTCCGCCGTGCCGTTGTCCGAGCCCGTTGCTGACGCCTTGGCCAAGACCCTCCAAGACAAGCTTCGTAAGAAAATTACCGTTGAGAACAAGGTGAAGCCGGAAATCCTGGGCGGCCTGATTGTCCGTTACGAAGGCATGGTCGCGGACGGCAGCCTCCTGTCTGCCCTCGAAAAGGTCGCCGCCGGGATGAAGACCCTGAAGTTCGGGAGCCAACTCGTCCATGAAAATTAACCCTGAAGAAATCACCTCCGTTCTCAAGAAAGAGATCGAGCAGTACCAGTCGGCGCTCCAAGTCGAGGAAGAGGGCACCATCCTCGAGGTCGGCGACGGCATCGCCCGGGTCTACGGCCTCGCCAACTGCCTCGCCGGCGAGATGCTCGAGTTTGAGAACGGCTCGTTCGGCCTCGCGTTCAACCTCGAGGAGTCATCGATCGGCGCCGTGATCCTCGGGGAATACGACGACCTGCGCGAAGGCGACAAAGTGAAGCGCACGGCGCGCGTCGTCGAGGTGCCCGTGGGCGAGGCTCTGGTGGGCCGCGTGGTCAACCCGCTCGGCCAGCCGCTCGACGGCAAGGGCCCGATCGTTACTTCGGAGACTCGGCCGGTCGAGTCGAACGCCCCCGGAATCGCGGACCGGCAGTCGGTCAAAGAGCCGCTCCAGACCGGACTCAAGGCCATCGATAGCATGATCCCGATCGGCCGCGGCCAGCGCGAGCTGATCATCGGCGACCGCGGCACGGGAAAGACCGCGATCGCTATCGACACCATCATCAACCAGCGCGGGAAAGGCGTCATCTGCGTCTACGTCGCGATCGGCCAGAAAGCGTCGACCGTCGCGGGCGTCGTCCAGCGCCTGACCGACGCGCACGCGCTGGAATACACCATCGTGGTCAACGCTTCCGCCTCCGCGCCGGCGCCTCTGCAGTACATCGCGCCCTATTCCGGCTGCGCCATGGCGGAGTACTTCATGTACCGCGGCGGCCACACGCTCTGCATTTACGACGATCTCTCGAAGCAAGCGGCAGCTTACCGCCAGATGTCGCTTCTCCTGCGCCGTCCCCCGGGTCGCGAGGCGTACCCTGGCGACGTGTTCTATCTCCACTCCCGCCTCCTCGAGCGGTCGGCGAAGCTCTCGAACGACCTCGGCGGCGGCTCGTTGACGGCGCTACCCGTGATCGAGACGCAGGAGGGCGAAGTGTCCGCGTACATCCCCACGAACGTGATCTCGATTACAGACGGCCAGATTTACCTCCAGCCAGAGCTCTTCTTCGCCGGCGTGCGTCCGGCCATCGACGTGGGCATCTCGGTCTCGCGCGTCGGAGGCAACGCCCAGATCAAGGCCATGAAGAAAGTCGCCGGCACGCTGCGACTCGACCTCGCAAACTTCCGTAGCCTGGAGGCGTTCGCCCAGCTGGGAACGGAGCTCGATAAGTCCACGCAGCGGCAGCTCGACCGCGGCTTCCGCATGGTGGAGCTCCTCAAGCAGGACCAGTACCAGCCCATGGCCGTCGAGGATCAGGTCATCGCGATCTGGGCCGCCGGCAACGGCTTCCTGGACGGTGTGCCGGTCAACCAGGTCCGAAAGTTCGAGGTCAAGCTGCTCGAGTTCCTCCACTCGCAGCACAAGGAGGTCCCCGAGGCGATCGCCAAGGAGAAGGACATCTCGGCGAAGACCGAGGAGCTTCTCAAAGCGGCCGTGGGGAACTTCGCCAAGAGCTATGTGGCGGGCAAGACGGCCGACCCGAGAGCCCTGGCAAACGCCTGATGCCGGAACCAGGACACGCGAGAAAGTTGTAGCCCATGGCCAGCGCCAAGGACCTCAAGAAGAAGATCCGCAGCATCGGCAACACGAAGAAGATCACGCGCACCATGGAGATGGTGGCGACCGTGCGGTCGAAGCAGGCGCAAGACCGCGTCAAAGCCACCACGCCTTACTCCGAGAAGCTCGGAGAGATCTTGCAGAGCCTGGCGCAGGCGGGGTCGATCGATCATCCCTTCCTCAAAGAATTGGGCGAAGTGAAGAAGTCGATCGTCCTCGTCGTGACGGCGAATCGCGGCCTCTGCGGCGGGTACAACGCCAACGTCTTGAGCCTCGCCGAGAAGTGGATTGCCGCGGAGAAGGCGGTGGGCCGCGCCGTCGAAACTCACGTCATCGGCAAGAAAGGCGCGGCGCGTTTCCGATTCCAGAAAGTGGAAGTGGCGCGCGTCCACTCCGGGATCGGTGACAAGCCGACTTTCAAGGACGCGGAGGGCCTGGCCGAGGAGTTCATGACGAAGTTCCTCGCCGACGAAGTGCAGCGCGTCGTGATTTTTGCGACGAAGTACTTCTCCAACGCGGTCCAGCGCGCCGTCGAGATCCAGCTCTTGCCGATTCCGCGGCCGGAGGCGCCCAAGGATGAGCCGAGCGCAAAGGCCACTTCGCAGATCGAGTTCATTTTCGAGCCGAACCGCGAGAGCATTCTCAAGGCGCTGATCCCGCTCTCGGTGAAGAACTCCGTCTATCGGATCTTAGTCGAAGCCGTTGCCAGCGAGCAGATCGCGCGTCGGCTGGCTATGAAGCTCGCCACCGATAACGCCGAGGAGCTGATCCGCTTGTTCACTCGCAGGTACAACCGCCAGCGGCAGGCGGGCATCACGCAGCAAATCATGGAGATCGTGGCGGGCGCCGACGCGCTCGGGTAGGGAAACCGCTCCGAGAAACGACGGACGCCGCAGCGCGGCCGGAAGTCGATCCCGGACCGCAAGAGAGACAAAGAACGGACGACGCATGGCAACCCCGACGAAATCCCCAGAAGGCAAAAAAGGCAAAGTCATTCAGGTCATTGGTGCGACGCTGGACGCCGAGTTTCCCGAAGGGCACCTCCCCGAAATCTACAGCGCGCTCACGCTCACGCTGAAAGCCGGCGGCAATTCGCAGGAGCTCGTGTCCGAAGTGCAGCAGCACCTCGGGGGCAACCGGGTCCGCGCTATCGCCATGGCGTCGACGGACGGCGTGGTGCGCAATATGGAGATCTTGGACACGGGCGGGCCGATTTCGGTCCCCGTGGGCGACGAAGTGCTCGGGCGCGTTTTCAACTTGCTCGGGCATCCCGTGGACAAGGGTCCTCCGGTCCCTGCGAAGGAATTCCGTCCGATCCATCGCCAGGCCCCCGACTTCGCAGACCTGACGCCGAAGACAGAGGTCTTCGAGACGGGATTGAAGGTCATCGACCTGCTGACGCCGTATTCGAAAGGCGGCAAGACCGGCCTCTTCGGCGGCGCGGGTCTCGGAAAGACGGTGCTGATCCAGGAGCTGATCAACAACGTCGCGACCAAACATGGAGGTTACTCGGTTTTCGCTGGAGTGGGCGAGCGTACGCGCGAGGGGAACGACCTCTGGAACGAGATGAAGGAGGCTCAGATCACGCAAGCCGACGGCTCGAAGACGTCGGTGCTCTCAAAGACCGTGCTGGTCTACGGGCAGATGAACGAGCCGCCCGGCGCGCGCCTGCGCGTGGCGCTTTCCGCGCTGACCATGGCGGAGTACTTCCGCGACCAGGCGGGAGCGGACGTCCTCCTCTTCATCGACAACATTTTCCGATTCTCCCAGGCAGGCTCCGAGGTCTCGGCGCTCCTTGGCCGAATGCCCTCGGCCGTGGGCTACCAGCCGACTCTCGGCACGGAGATGGGCGAGCTCCAGGAGCGCATCACCTCTACCAAGAGCGGGTCGATCACGAGCGTGCAGGCCATCTACGTGCCGGCGGACGACCTCACCGACCCCGCGCCGGCCACAGCGTTCACGCACCTCGACGCGACGACCGTGCTGGAGCGCGCTATCGCCTCGAAGGGCATCTACCCCGCGATCGACCCCCTGAAGTCCTCCTCGCGAATCCTGAGCCCACTCTACGTCGGCGAGGAGCACTACGCCGTCGCGCGGCGGGTCCAGCAGATCCTGCAGCGGTACAAGGACCTGCAGGACATCATCGCCATCCTCGGCATGGATGAGCTGTCCGAGGACGACAAGATCATCGTGGAGCGCGCTCGACGCATCGAGCTCTTCTTCTCGCAGCCGTTCAGCGTCGCGCAGGCGTTTACGGGCCTCGAGGGCAAATACGTGCGCCGCGAGGACACGGTGCGGAGCTTCAAAGAGCTCGTGGAAGGCAAGTGGGACCAGCTTCCCCTCGACGCGTTCCGGTACGTCGGAGCGATCGAGGAGGCGGTCGAGAAGGCGGAGCGCCTCCAAAAGGGAGGGAAGTAGGCTCCATGGCAGGTTCGCTCCACTGCGTCATCACGAGCCCCGAGGGCTCCGTCTTCGAAGGCGAAGCGAGCTCGGTCGTCGTGACGGCCGCCGACGGGGAGCTGTGCATCCTGCCCCGGCACGCCCCGCT
>Ga0075428_100011130_pt1 | contig 10010 bp, 12 predicted proteins | sample RhiMetdeltSRZDD2_FD_75291 | JGI IMG/M metagenome (GOLD analysis project Ga0075428, IMG submission 75291) | Populus rhizosphere microbial communities from Tennessee, USA - Rhizosphere MetaG P. deltoides SRZDD2 | ecosystem: Host-associated > Plants > Roots > Rhizosphere > Soil | place: USA...
ATCGCCTCTTTGAAGCCGCTGCGGTCCTCGGCGCGGTGGATCGTCTCGAGGCTTGCGCCGATCAGCTCGACACCCAGGCGGTCGAGGTCGCCGGATTCGGCGAGGGCGACGCTCACGTTCAGGCCGGTCTGACCCCCGATCGTCGGGAGCAGGGCATCGGGCCGCTCCCGCTCGATCACGGCGAGCACCGAATCGGGCGTGAGCGGCTCGAGGTAGGTACGATCGGCGAACTCCGGGTCCGTCATGATCGTCGCGGGGTTCGAGTTGACGAGGGTGACCCGGTAGCCCTCGCGCCGGAGCACCCGGCATGCCTGCGTCCCGGAATAGTCGAACTCGCACGCCTGTCCGATCACGATCGGCCCTGAACCGATCACGAGGATCGAGGACAGGTCGGTCCGCTTCGACATCACTGCCGTTCCATCCGGGGGCCACCGCTCGCGAGCTCACTGCTCGAGCCCCCCGCACCCGTCTGTTGCTCGATCAGCGTCCGGAACTCGAGGAAGAGACCGGCGGCATCGTGCGGCCCGGGCGCCGCCTCCGGGTGGTACTGGACCGAGAACGCGGGGACGTCGAGGCAGCGCAATCCCTCGACCGTGTCGTCGTTGAGGTTTCGGTGGCTCAGCTCCACCCGGCCGAACGCGGTCCGGGCGGTCCCGTCCGCGTCTCGCTCCCAGCCGGCGGGATCCACGGCGAACCCGTGGTTGTGGCTCGTGATGCGGACCTCGCCGGTCCGTGCGTCCCGGACCGGCTGGTTCACGCCTCGATGGCCGAACGGCATCTTGTACGTGCGTCCCCCGAGCGCGAGCCCCAGCAGCTGGTGGCCGAGGCAGATCCCGAACAGCGGGAGCCGGCCGAGCAGGCCGGTGGCCGCCGCGACGCCGTCGCGCGTCGCGGCGGGGTCGCCCGGGCCGTTGGAGAGGAGGACGCCGTCGAACCCCCCGCCGAGCACGTCAGCGGCGGGGGTCGACGCGGGAACCACGGTCGCCTCGACCCCGGAGGCGGCGAGCGATCGAAGGATGTTGCGCTTCACGCCGAAGTCGTAGACGGCGACCGTGAAGACCCTCCCGCGCGAGGCGTCGGCGGGCCCGACGACCGCGGCGGCCTCGTAGGCCGCCGCGGTCGTCACGCCCGACGCGAGCTCCGCCCCGGCCATGCCGGGCGCCTCGCGCACCCGGGCGGCGAGCGACGACGGATCGAGGTCGACCGTCGAGATCGCGGCGCGCATCGCGCCCACGTCGCGGATCCGCCGGGTCAGCTTCCGCGTGTCGATCCCCTCGATGCCGAGGACGCCCGCGCCGGCGAGCGCGTCGCCGAGCGTGCCGTCGGCCCTCGTGCTGGACACGCGCCGGGACACCTCTCGGACTGCGAACCCGGCGACGCGGATGCGATCGCTCTCGGCGTCGTCCGCGTGCATCCCGTAGTTGCCCTGCTGCGGCGCGGTCATCGTGACGATCTGCCCCGCGTACGACGGATCCGTGAGGACCTCCTGGTAGCCGGCCATCCCCGTGTTGAAGACCGCCTCGCCGAAGGACTCGCCCTCCGAGCCGAACGCGGAACCGCGGAAGACCGTCCCGTCCTCGAGGGCCAGCAGTGCGGCCGCAGCCGTCACCGCGTCGCCTTCCCCTCCGAGACCGTGAGCTCGCCCCGGCGGACGGTGTAGCGAACGCGCCCGGTCAGCGTCCGTCCGATGAACGCGCTGTTGCGTGACTTCGAGACGAAGGGCGGCTCGACCGCCCAGGGCTCGGCGGGATCGAACACGACCAGGTTGGCCGGACGCCCGGGCTCGATCGGCCCGCCGTGCTCGCGCGCGCCGAGCAAGCGCGCGGGCGTCGTCGACAGCGCCTCGATCGCCCGCGACAGGTCGACGTGCCCGGGAACGACCAGCTCCGTCAGGGCGACGGCGAGCGCGGTCTCCAGACCGATCGTCCCGTGGGGCGCGCGATCGAACTCCGCCTCTTTCTCCTCCACCGCGTGCGGCGCGTGATCGGTGGCGATGACGTCGATCGTCCCGTCGGCGATCCCCGCACGGAGCGCATCGCGGTCCTCGGCCGACCGCAGGGGCGGGTTGACCTTCCGATCCGTGTCGTAGGTCCGGAGGTCCTCGTCGGTGAACGTGAGGTGATGCGGCGTGACCTCGGCCGTCACCCGCACGCCGTCGGCCTTCGCCCGGCGGACCAGCTCCACGGACCCCGCCGTCGAGAGGTGGCAGACGTGCAGCCGTCCCCCCGTCAGCCGCGCGACCTCGAGATCTCGGAACACGATCGCGTCCTCGGCCGCCGACGGCTGGCCCGCGAGGCCCAGCGAGTAGGACACGATGCCCTCGTGCATCTGCTGTCCGATCGACAGCGACGCGTCCTCGCAATGCTCGGCGATCACGACGTCGTCGAACGCTCGCGCGTACGTGAGCGCGTTGCGGAGGATGCGCGCCGTCGGGACGCACCGGCCGTCGTCGCTGAAGACGCGGACCCCTGCGGCGACCATCGCGCCGATCTCGGCGAGGATCTCGCCCTCGAGCCCCTGGGTGATCGCACCGACCGGGAACACGTCGGCGAGGTCGGCACGGGCGGCCGCCGCGCGCACCTCCGCGATCACCGACGCGTCGTCGGCGATCGGATCCGTGTTGGCCATCGGGGCGACGGCCGTGTACCCGCCCGCGGCGGCCGCCCGCGTCCCCGTCTCGACCGTCTCCTTGTGCTCGAAGCCGGGCTCGCGCAGATGCGTGTGGACATCGACGAGCCCGGGGGCGAGCACGAGCCCGTCGGCGTCGATCACCTCGGCGGAAGCGGACCCCGCATCCGGTCCGACACCGGCCACGACGCCGTCGCGGACGAGCACGTCCGCGACGGCGTCGCGGCCGCCCGCCGGATCGACGACGCGCGCGCCCCGGAACAGGAGCTCCGGTCCGGCCATCAGGCGCCCTCCTGCTGCTCGGCGGCCCTGCCGCCGAGCAGCAGGTACAGCAGCGCCATCCGCACCGCGATCCCGTTCGTGACCTGGTCCTCGATCACGCTCTGCGGCAGGTCGGCCACGTCGGAGTCGATCTCGACGCCCCGGTTCATCGGTCCGGGATGCATGATCAGCGACCCCTCGGGCAGCAGGTCCACGCGCGCGCGGTTCAGCCCGAACAGACGCGAGTACTCGCGGACGGACGGGAAGTACTCGAGTCGCTGCCGCTCCGTCTGGACGCGGAGGAGGTAGCAGACGTCGAGCTTGGGCAACACCGCGTCCACGTCGTGGCTCACCTGCACGCCCCACGCGGGCGCGTCCGGCGGGATCAGCGTGGCCGGGCCGACCAGCGTCACCTCGGCCCCCATCTTCACGAGCCCGAAGGACAACGACCGCGCGACGCGCGAGTGCAGGACATCGCCGACGATCGCGACGTGGAGCCCCTCCAGGCGCCCCAGCCGCTCGCGCATCGTGTAGAGGTCGAGGAGCGCCTGGGTGGGATGCTCGTGTGTCCCGTCCCCCGCGTTCAGCACGTGGCCCCGGACCCACTTCGTCAGCTGGTACGGCGAGCCGGACGACGAGTGCCGGATCACGATCGCGTCCGCTCCCATCGCCTGGAGCGTGAGGGCGGTGTCCTTCAAGGATTCGCCCTTCGAGACGCTCGAGCCGCTCGAGGAGAAGTTGATCACGTCCGCCGACAGCCGCTTGGCCGCGAGCTCGAACGAGATCCGGGTCCGGGTGGAGTTCTCGAAGAACAGGTTCACGACGGTGCGGCCGCGGAGGGCCGGGACCTTCTTGATCACGCGCGTCCCGACCTCGCGGAACGACTCCGCGGTGTCGAGGATCCGGACGACGTCGTCGGCCGTCACGTCGTGCATCGACAGCAGGTGCTCGTTCACGATCCCACCCCCCGAAGGGTCCGCGTCTCGGTTCCGTCCTCGACGACCGCCCCGTCCTCGCCGTCGACCTCGGACACCATCACGCGGACGTCGTCGCCCCGGCTCGTGGGGACGTTCTTCCCGACGAAATCGGCGCGGATCGGCAGCTCCCGGTGGCCACGGTCCACGAGCACGGCCAGGCGGATCCTCCGAGGCCGGCCCAGATCCATCAGCGCATCCATCGCGGCCCGGATCGTCCGGCCCGTGAACAGGACGTCGTCCACGAGCACGACGGTGCGACCGGAGACGTCGACGGGGATCCGGGTCTCGTGCACCTCGGGGGCCTCCGCGGTGAGCCCGATGTCGTCGCGGTAGAACGTGATGTCGAGGACGCCGACGGGCACGTCCACGGCCTCGATCCGGGCGATCTCGGTGGCGAGACGGAGCGCCAGGTGGTCGCCGCGGTCCGCGATCCCTACGAGCAGCAGGCCGTCCGTCGGCTCGCGCTCCACGATCTCGTGCGCGATCCGCGCCAGCGCGCGGCGCACGTCGTCGGGTCCCAGGATCCTGCTCACACGGGAACGCCCCCTCGAGCCGTCGAGGAGGCGCGCAGGTTGGACCGCATCGGTGCACTCCCTTCCCGGCCTCGCGGGACCGGACTTAAAGGGGAAGCTCGCTCGCGAGGATACCCGCGACGGGCATCCGGGGCAACGCGCGAGCCTTCGTCCTCCGCGGCGGCGGGCGTACACTGAGGGCCGTCGACCTACCGTCGACGCCAACGACCAAGGGAGGAGCATCGATGCCTGACTGGGCGATCGTGGCGATCATCGCTGTCGTGGTGCTCTTCGGTGCGAGCAAGCTGCCGGAGATCGCTCGGAACCTGGGCCGGTCCTCCGGCGAGTTCAAGAAGGGCCTGAAGGAGGGGCACGACGAGACCGCGGCGGAGGCCACGGCTCCGGCTCCGACCACCGAGGTCGCGCCGCCGCCGATGACCGCCCCGCAGCCGACCACGCCGCCGCTGGTCGAGCCGACCGGCGAGACCCGGCCCGAGAACCCCGCCTAGTCGCCGCGCCCTTCCTCGGCGGACGCGGGACGGAGCTCGCTGGCGATCCGTCCGAGGATGCCGTTCACGAACCGCGGCGACCCCTCCGTCGAGAGGTCGGTCGCGGCCTCGACGGCCTCGCTGATCGCGACCGACGGCGGCACGTCCGGCCGATCGCGGAGCTCGTGCACGGACACCCGCAGGATCGTGCGATCCAACGCCGTCATCCGCGATACCGTCCAGTCCTCGGAGTGCTCCTCGAGCAGGAGGTCGATGTCGGGCATCCGGTCGTTCACGCCCTCGACGAGCTCCTTCGAGAACGCCGGGACCGCACGACCCGCGTCGATCCATTCGGTGAGGACCACCGTGGGGTCGGTGGCGGTCACGTCGGCCTGGTAGAGGATGTCGATCGCGACGCGGCGGGCCTCGCGGCGTGACGTCACGACGTCACGTCGGGAAGCGACGCGCGAATGCCCGCTCGGCGAGGCATGGCTCGCACCGTAGCATCATCGTGTCGTCGACCCGAGGGAGCCCGCGATGACCCTGCTGGTAGCCGTGTACGTCCCGTCCGGGATCGCGCTCGCCGCCGATTCACGCCTCACGGCGACGAGAACGGACACGGGGCAGGAAGACGGCGACGTGGTGCGCACGAAGTCGATGCTCGTCCTGTCCGACACCACGAACAAGCTGGTGGAGCTCAAGACCGTGAACTGCGCGGTCGGCCTGTACGACAACGCGCTCCTCGAGGGCCAACCGATCGACGCGCACATCGAGCGCTTCGAGGAGGAGCAACTCACGGCCGACGACGATGTGGAATCGACCGCGACGCGGCTGCACGAGTACCTCCGCAGCGCGTTCCCCGACGCCAGCGTCGGCTTCAACCTGGCCGGCTATCGCGTCGAAGGACGCGTCAGCGTGCCCCACTTCTACGCGGGCCACACGCGGCGCGACCTCACCCGACCCAATCGAGGCGAGGACGGCAGGATCCTCTACGGCGTGTCGCGGTCCGGCGACACCGACATCGCGAACCGGCTGATCCAGAAGGATTTCCTCCCGCGTTTCGATGCGATGCCGTTGCAGGACGCCGTCGACTACGCGGTGCACCTGACCAGGACCACGATCGACACGCTGCGCTTCGAGCCACGGCATCCGACCGTGGGCGGACCGATCGACGTGATGACCGTCACCCCCGGCGGGTGCACCTGGATCGCGCGGAAGCGGATCGGCGTGGCCGACTGACGGCCGGGCCGGGCGCGATCCGGGGTGAAGATCAGGCCTTCACGCGCTCGATGTAGTCGCCCGAGCGCGTGTCGACCTTGACCCGATCCCCCTCCTCGACGAACAGGGGCACGTGCACCACCACGCCGGTCTCCAGCGTCGCCGGCTTCAGCGCGTTCGTGCGCGTATCGCCCTTCACGGCCGGGTCCGTCTCCTTCACGGCCAGGACCATCGAGGCCGGGAGGTCGACCGAGATCGGCACTCCCTGGTGCGTCGCGACCGTGGCCTGCCCACCCTCGGTGAGGTACTTCCCCACGTCGCCGACCACGGCGCCCGGAACGTGCAGCTGCTCGTACGTCTGCAGGTCCATGAACACGAGGTCGGCACCCTCCGGGTAGAGGTACTGCATCTCCTTGCGCTCGACGATCGCGAGGCCGACCTTGACCCCCGCGTTGAACGTCTTGTCGACGACCGCTCCGCTCTTGACGTTGCGCAGCTTCGTGCGGACGAACGCGCCGCCCTTCCCGGGCTTGACGTGCTGGAACTCGACGACCTGGAACAGCGTGCCGTCGAGGTCCAGCGTCATGCCGTTCTTGAAGTCGTTCGTCGAGACGCTCATCGGCTACAGCTCGATCAGCTCGCGGGTGGCGGCGCCCAGCGGGCCGCTGCCGTCCTCCGCGACCTCGATCACGTCCTCGATCCGCACGCCTCCCAGACCCGGCAGGTACACGCCCGGCTCGATCGTCACCACGGTTCCGGCGGGGATCACGTCCTCGCCCTCGCGGCGGAGCGACGGGCCCTCGTGGATCTCGAGGCCGACCCCGTGTCCCAGCCCGTGGCTGAAGGCGTCGCCGTAGCCGGCGTCCTCGATCACGGAGCGCGCGGCGCGGTCGACGTCGGCCGCCGAGGCGCCCGGGTGGAGCGCATCGATCCCCGCCTGCTGCGCCGCGGCCACGAGGTCGTGCACCTTCCGGAGCTCGGGGGCCGGTTCGCCGAACGCGACGGTCCGCGTCATGTCGGTGTGGTACCCGTCGACGAGCGCGCCGAAGTCCATCTTGATCACGTCGCCTTCGGCGAGCGTGCGATGGCAGGGATGGTGGTGAGGCTCGGCCGCATGCTCGCCGAAGGCGACGATCGCGTCGAACGCCGTGCCGTCCGCGCCCTGGCGCGTCAACTCTCTCGCCAGTCGCGCGGCGGCCTGGCGCTCGGTGACCCCGACGACGAGCGCGTCCAGGATGCCCTCGAAGGCGCGGTCGGTCGCGTCCTGCGCCGCTCGGAGCGTCGCGAGCTCCTCGGCGTCCTTCGTCCACCGCTGTCGCTCGACCTCCTCGCCGATCCCGGTGAGCGTGACGCCGTCCAGGGCGTCCTCCCAGCGCTCGAGCTGTCCGACCGTGACGGCGTGCTTCTCGAACCCCAGCCGGCGGACCCCGAGGCGGTCGACGTGCTCACGGATCGGGCCGAGCAGCGGCGCGGTCGACGCGACGCGCAGGAGGTCGGGCACCTCGTGCCGCGACTGCTCCCCGTAGCGCCCGTCGGTGAAGAACACCGACCCCGCGGGGCCGGCCAACAGACACGCGGACGACCCCGTGAAGCCCGTCAGGTACCGGACGTTGGGAAGCCGCGTGAGCAACAGCGCGTCGACCTTCAGCTCCTCGCAGCGTTCGATCAGCGCGTTCCTGCGGCTCAGGTGATCCACGGCATCGCCTCCAGAGCGAGATGATAGCCACCGGCCCCGAGGCCGATGATCGACGCGCGACAGACCTCGCTCACGACCGAGCGACGACGGAAGTCCTCGCGCGCCTGGGTGTTGGACATGTGGACCTCGATCACGGGGAGCCCGCTCGCCTCGATCGCGTCGCGGAGCGCGTAGGAGTAGTGGGTCAGCGCGCCCGGGTTGATCACGACGGCGCCGACGCCGTCGGCCGCCGCGCCGAGGAGCCACCCGACGAGGTCGCCCTCGTGGTCGGACTGATGCCAGTCGATCTCGTGACCGAGCCCCTCGGCGCGATCGGCCACGCCGGCCATGATCTCCTCCAGCGTCTCGGACCCGTACGTCGCGGGGTCCCGTTGGCCGAGCGCGCCGAGGCTGGGGCCGAACAGGTACCGCACCTTCATGCCGGCGCTCCGATCTCGTGCAGGGCCGATCCGACCTCGTCCTCCGTGACGTCGTCGACCACGACGGGGCGGCCGACGTCTTCCAGGAGGACGAATCTCATCCCACCTCGGTACTTCTTGTCGAGGCGGAGGGAGCGGAGGACGTCCTCGAGCGGAGGCAGGCTCTCGAAGGGCTCCAGCCCGAGCGTGCGGAGCAGCCGGATCGTCCGCTCGGTGATGCCGGCGGCCAGGCCCCGCCGCTCCGCGACCGAGGCGGCGAAGACCATCCCCGCCGCGATCGCCTCGCCGTGCGTGCGACCGCGGAACGCGTCCAGCCGCTCCAGGGCGTGCCCGAGCGTGTGGCCGTAGTTCAGGACCAGCCGGCCGGCCTCGTCCCGCTCGTCCTCCGCGACGATCCGCGCCTTGGCCGTGACGCAGCGAGCGACCACGTCCTCCATCACGGCGACGTCCCGCGCCACGACCGGCCCCGGATCGTCCTCGAGGAGGGCCAGGAGCTCGACGTCCAGCGTGAGCGCGTACTTGGCCACCTCGGCCAGGCCCGACCGGTAGTCGCGATCCTCGAGCGTGCGGAGCGCGTCCAGATCGGCGAGCACGGCCCGAGGTTGCGCGAACGTCCCCACCAGGTTCTTGCCCTCGGGGAGGTTCACGGCGGTCTTGCCGCCGATCGCGGCGTCGACCTGGGCCGTGAGCGTCGTGGGGACCTGCACGAGCGGCACCCCGCGCATGTACGTGGACGCCACGAAGCCCGCCAGGTCGCCGATCGCGCCCCCGCCGAGCGCCACGACCGGGTCGTGTCGATGCGCCTCCCGGCCGGCGAGCTGCCGCAGGAGGCTCTCGTAGCCCCGGAGGGATTTCGCCTCCTCCCCCGCCGGGGCCAGCAGGAGGACGGCGGCGAGGCCTCGCCGCCCGATCGCCTCGGCGAGGGACGAGAAGTACACGTCCGAGACCTCGCGATCCGAGACCACGTACGCGGTGGAGGCGTCGGGCAGCTCGGGGAGGTGATCGTCGGCTCGCGCGAGCACCCCGCCCCCGATCGTCACGTCGTACGAACGGCCCTCCAGGGGAACCGTCAGACGGACCAACGGAGCTCCTCGACGATCGCGTCCGCCACGGCCCCGGGATCGCCACCGCCGTCGACCACGTGGGCGGCGAACTCCCGGTAGAGAGGTCCGCGCGACGTGAGCAACCGCTCGAGGTCTCCCTCCTGTCGGATCAACGGACGATCCTCGGCCGGGCGCACGCGACGCCGGAGCTCCTCCAGCGGAACGTCGAGGTAGACGGCGACGCCGGTGTTCCGCAGGGTGATCCGGTTTGCCGGCTCGAGGACGACGCCGCCCCCGCACGCGACGACCGACGGATCCTCCATCGAGGCCTTCACGAGCGCGGCGGCCTCCAGCGCGCGGAACGAGGACTCGCCCTCGGTGCGGAAGATGTCGCTGACGCTGGCGCCCGCCTCGCGCTCGATCTCCGCGTCGAGGTCGACGAACGGAACCCCCAACCGGCCGGCGAGCTCGTCGCCGACGGTCGTCTTCCCGGCGCCCGGCATCCCGACGAGGTAGACGATCACGGCAGGGTCTCCACGAACGCGGCCAGGTTGCGCCGCGTCTCGGCGAGGGCGTCTCCGCCGAACTTCTCGAGGACGGCGTTCGCGAGCTCGAAGGCGACGACGGCTTCGCCGACCACCCCCCCGGCGGGCACCGCGCAGACGTCGGTGCGCTGCTTGATCGCGACGGCGTCCTGCCCCGTCGCGAGGTCGACCGTCGCGAGCGGGGCGGGCACGCTGGAGAAGGGCTTCATCGCGGCGCGCACGC
>Ga0075428_100011133_pt1 | contig 10010 bp, 11 predicted proteins | sample RhiMetdeltSRZDD2_FD_75291 | JGI IMG/M metagenome (GOLD analysis project Ga0075428, IMG submission 75291) | Populus rhizosphere microbial communities from Tennessee, USA - Rhizosphere MetaG P. deltoides SRZDD2 | ecosystem: Host-associated > Plants > Roots > Rhizosphere > Soil | place: USA...
GCCGCCGTGGGACGTGAGCGGCCTAACCGCAAAACTCGCCTGCCGGTTGTGGCTGGAAGTGTTCGCCGCTTCCTCACTTTATCCCGAGCGAGCGACAGCGAGTCGAGGGATCAATGGCGCCTCCTCGACGCCATGAGCCACTGGTTCGTCTACATCATGAGCAACAACTCGCACACGCTGTACGTGGGTGCGACGAACAACCTGCCCAAACGCATCTGGGAACACAAAAACAAGGTCCGCGACACGGCGTTCACGGCGCGATACACATTCGATCGATGCGTTTACTTCGAATCCATCGGAGAACAAAAGGCAGCGATCGAGCGCGAGCAGCAAATCAAGCGGTGGTCGCGCAAGAAAAAGATCTTCTTGATTGAGCGCATCAATCCGAATTGGATCGACTTGTCTCGGCGTGTTTCTCTCGATGCTGTTCTTTCATAGCTGAGGCTCCGTCGACCCTTCGACTCGCTGTCGCTCGATCGGGGTGAACTGGGAAAAGCCTACGCACCGAACTCCCAAGCCACCTTCTTGAGCACCCGATCCGCCCGCTCGATCATCTGCAAAATGTCCTTCTTCGCGTGCGCTGCCGAGAAGAATGCGGATTCGAGTTGGGAGGGTGGGAGGTAGACGCCTTCGGCGAGCATGAGGTGGAAGAAGCGCGCGAACTTTTCGCGATTGCTGCGGTTCGCGGTCTCGAAGTCGGTCACGGGAGCGTCGGTGAAGAAGAGGGTCCACATCGAGCCCACACGATTCAAAACGGCGGGCACGCCGTGTTTTTCTGCCGACTTGACCACGCCGTTCGCGAATTCGGCGCTGCGCTCTTCGAGATCGTCGTAGATCGACGAGTTGCGCAGCACGCTGAGCGTCGCGCGGCCGGCGGCGACGGCGATCGGATTCCCGGAGAGCGTTCCGGCCTGATACATCGGACCTAACGGCGAGACGAGCTCCATCAACTTGCGCGGAGCGCCGTACGCGCCGATGGGCATGCCGCCACCGATCACCTTGCCTAACGTCGTAATGTCGGGACGCACGTCGTACAGCGACTGCGCGCCGCTGTAAGCGACGCGAAACCCGGTCATCACTTCGTCGAGGATCAGCAGCGCGCCGTGCTGATCGCAGATCTCGCGCAGACCTTTGAGAAAACCGGGCTGCGGCGGAACGCATCCCATGTTGCCCGCGACCGGCTCGACGATGATCGCCGCGACTTCGTCGCTCATCTTCGCGCGTACATCCTCGAGATCGTTGTAGCGCGCGATCAGCGTCAGCGCCGTGATTTCCGCGGGCACGCCCGCCGAGTCCGGAACGTTGAAGGTCGCGCCGCCCGAGCCGGCCTTCACCAGCAGCGAGTCGACGTGACCGTGATAACCGCCTTCGAACTTCAGGATCTTCGCGCGGCCGGTCGCGGCGCGCGCGAGGCGGAGCGCGCTCATCGTCGCTTCCGTTCCGGAGTTGACCAGGCGCACCATCTCGATCGACGGCAACGCCTGCACGATCATCTCCGCGAGCTCGATCTCGCCCGCTGTCGGCGCGCCGAACGAAAACCCACGCGTCGCCGCCTTCTTCACCGCCTCGACGACGTATCGATGTCCGTGCCCGAGGATCATCGGGCCCCACGACCCGACACAGTCGATGTACTGCAGATTGTCCGCGTCGAAAATGCGTCCGCCCTGACCTTGCTCGATGAACGGCGGCGTGCCGCCGACGCCGCCGAACGCACGCACCGGCGAGTTCACGCCGCCGGGGATCACTTCTTGTGCACGTTGAAAGAGAGCTTCCGATTGCTTCGCCATGTCGGCGCGGATTATATGGACACTGTGATGATCGAGACGACGCTCTGGACGATCGCCGCGTGGCTCTCCACCTCGGCCGCATTCGGCGGGATCCCCGTCGCGTTCTCTCTGCGCGCCGATGCACGCGCGGCGGGAACGAGCGACGTGATCCGCAAGCGCTTCGCGATTCTCCTCGCGCGCAAAACAGCGTTCGCCGAGGATCTCGTGGGCCGAAAGGCATGGATCGAGTCGTGGTCATTCGCGAATGGACGTCGCAAACGATGGGCGCGCATCGTCGCGATTCAGGATCGGACGCTGGTTCTCGATGTGGGCACGTTTCGCCCTGTGCGCGAGTCGAAAAGATTCGCGACAGGAGACGGCGCGGCGACGGGAAGGTTCAACGACGAGCGCGCGCTGGTGATCGTTTAGAACTGCTCGAGAGGCGCTGTCAGTGATGGCTCAGGTAGGAACATGGCGCGCTGGTCCCTCTCCTCCAATGGATGAACGAAGAAGAGTGGAGGGTCCTGGAGGAGGCGACTCGACGACAGATCCAGCTCGAGCGCATGGTGCGTGACGCCATCTCCAAAGAAGAAGAGAAGAAGGAGAAGAAGGGCCGCAGTTTTTTCAAGCATCCCCTGATGCTGTTGCTGGCGGGGTCGTTTCTGACCGCAGTCGTCGGAAACTGTTTCGCGACGCGATGGCAGTTGCAGCAGTGGCGGGTTCAACAGCGTCACAACGCAGATGCGCAGACCGCGAAAGACATGCGGCAGCTGCAGTTCGAGACCGCGGAGACGATTGCGGAAAGCTTTGCCGCAGCCGACGACGTGCTGCATCTCTTCTTTTGGCCATGGGCCAAGAAGAGTGACGTCGTGACATTGTCGGAGCGGGGAAAACAATGGAATGAAGCCAGCCGCAAGTGGCGAGTGTCCGAGAAAGTGCTTTCGGCCCGCCTGCGATCGGAATTCGGCGATGACGTGGCGCGATCGTTTCTGTTGATCGTCGAAAAGCGACGTCAGATGGGCAACGACATCATCAACCTCCTTTCTTATGCCGATGCCACACCTCGGCCTAACGCGGAGGAATCGAAAGAGATCGATGCAACGAAGGCCCACGCTCTCAAAGTGATCACCGAAGTCACCGGGAAAGACGGTGATCTGACCAGGCTTCTGAACTTGATGGAAGATCGGATCCTTGCGGATGAACGGAAGCGGCAGCAGTCACCACCGAGAATCACGTTCTGGAATTAGTCGCTACGGAGGGACCTCATGCCCCGTCTTGCAGCCATCCTCATCGTCTCGTCACTCATGTCGGCACCGCTGGCATTCGCGCGGAACACGGTCATCGTCGGTCAGGTCGTCGACAATACGGGCGCTGCTCTACCCGGAGTCAACCTCACGCTCGTCAGCCGGTGCAAATGCAGTAGTTGTAGCCCCAACTGCTGGTGTTGCCCCGGCGCGCTCAAGAGCATCAGCGACGCAAACGGAGGTTATTCGTTCCAGAATGTCGGTGCCGGAGAGTACGAAGTCAAAGCGAGTCTGGATGGTTACTTCCCCGTCTCCATTCCTATGACGGTGCGGGACGCCGATTCGCGTATCGAGCTTCGCATCACGCTTTCACCGAGCGCGGGTTCCGACACGATCGCGGTTACAGCTCGAGCACCAACTCTGAAGAGCTACATCGCGGGATTCGTGTACGACACCGACACTCGCCGTCCCTTGCCATCGGTGCGCGTGCTTTTGCAGCAGCGGTGTCGATGCGAGTCGTGTCCGAAAACCATGCGGAAGTGCGAGTGCTGTCCGAACGCCGTTACCCTTTACACCGACAAAGGCGGGTACTTCGAGGTCAATATTCCTCCGGGAATTTACGAGGTGATGACGTCTGCCGGAGGTCACGCGACCATCGAAGTGAAGCAGAACTTCGGGACCGTGATCAATGTCCAGGTGAGCGGTAAACGCTGAGGGACTACGGCAACTAGTCGTGGGGCCGGCCGCCGGCCGGCCGTGCCGCGGGCCGCTGGCCCGCGCCACGACTAATACGCGTTCTCGTGCCGCAGGCCGTGAAGGACGGTCATGCAAAGAATCTTCAAATCCAGGAGCAGCGACCAGTTCTCGATGTAGTAGAGGTCGTGCTCGATGCGCATACGGATCGAAGTGTCGCCGCGCCAGCCGTGCACCTGCGCCCATCCGGTCATGCCCGCACGCACTTTGTGGCGCAGCATGTAGTGCGGGAACTCGGCGCGGAACTGCTCGACGAACTCCGGACGCTCGGGCCGCGGGCCGATCACGCTCATGTCGCCGGCGAGCACGTTGCAGAGCTGCGGCAGCTCGTCGATCGACCACGCGCGGATGAAGCGGCCGACCTTCGTGCGCCGCGGATCGTCTTTCGTCGCGAACACCGCGCCGGTCATCGTCTCCGCATTCACGCGCATCGAGCGGAACTTGAGGATCGCGAAACGTTTTCCATCGAGCCCCATGCGGACCTGCCGGTAGAACACCGGTTTGCCGTCTTCGATCCAGATCGCGAGCGCGACGATCGCCATCAGCGGCGAGAGCACGAGCACGGCGAGCGACGCGACGAAGAGATCGAACGCGCGCTTCACGAAGCGGTTCGTTCCCTCGAGCGGCGTGTCGGAGAGATTGATGGTCGGCAGTCCGTCGAGATCGTCGACGCGCGAGCGCAGGACCATGAACTGCAAGAGGTCGGGCACGACGTGGATCGACACGACGTTGCGCACGAGACGGTCGAGCAGCTCCATCATCGCTTTCGACGAGGCGTGCGGCAGCGCGACGAACACATGATCGACCGCGTGTTCCCTCACCACGGCCTCGGCATCGGCAATCGTCCCGAGACACGGCACCGAAAGCTCGCCGTCGTCGCCATTGCGCAGATAGCCGACGATGTGAAAGCCGAGGCGCGCGTTCATGCGCTCGAGCACGGCGCGCGCGAGCTCGCCGTTGCCGGCGATCAGCACGCGATCGAGATCCTTGCCCGCGCGATGGCGGCGCTCAACGACGGCGCCCACGACGACGCGTCCGAGAATCGCGAACGCGATCGCGAAGACCATGAAGATCGCGAGCGTGGCGCGCGAGTACGGAACGATGTGGCTCTGCGCCGGACGCACCCACAAAAGCACGCCGGAGAGGATGATCGTCGCCACGACGGATCCGATCGCCACCGCGGCCGCCTCCTCCGCGCGCGAGCGCGCGGGGCGAATGCGATAGAGACCCTGCACCGCGAACGCGAGCGGAAAGACGAACGTGATGAGCGGCAGCAGCAGCGCGTAGGTCGCGAAGTCCTGCTGCCCTTTCGTCACGGGAATGACTTCGAGCTCGAAGCGGACGAACCACGCGCAGATCATGGCCAGGTTCGACGCGACGGCGTCGTTGACCAGGTAGACGGACGCGAGCGTCCTGTGCTTCTTCGCGATCATGATTCGAGGGCTGCGAGCTGCCGCGCGAATTCGCGATCGAAGCGCGCCCGCGAGAACGTCGCCGCATGTGCGCGGATGGCGGCGTGATCCCACGGCCGCGACTCGACTTCGTCGAGCGCCCGGCGAAGCGACTCTACCACCGGCTCGTCGAAGAAAATTCCTGTTGCGCTCTCCACCACCGAATCCCTCACCCCACCCTCGCCGAGCGCGACCACCGGCGTCCCGAGCGCCATCGCCTCCAGAGGTGTGATCCCGAAATCCTCCACGCCCGGCAGGATGAGACTCCGCGCCCGCGCGAGGCACTGGATGATTCTATCCCTCGATACGGAGCCGACGATCTCGACGTTGGGTGCACGTCGCGCACGATATTCGTCGAGCAACGGACCTCCTCCGATGACGACGAGCCTTCGTCCGCTCCCGACCGCGGCGTCGATGGCAAGATCCACGCGTTTGTACGGCACGAGCGCCGAGACGACGACGTGATAGTCGTCGCGATCCTCGCGGAGCGGCGCGCCGAGAAAGGCGTCATCGACGTGTGGATGAATGACCTCGGCGTCGCGATGGTAGTAGCGGCGGATGCGATCGCGCACGAAGGTCGAGTTCGCGACGAACTGCGTGACGCCCGCGGCGGTGCGCACGTCCCAGCGCCGCAGCCACGGCGCGAGGGTCATCACTGCCGCGCGGCGCAACGGCTTCGAGCGCGGGAAGTAATCGTCGAAGCGATCCCAGATATAGCGCATCGGCGTGTGGCAGTAGCAGAGATGCGGCCGCCCTTTCGGATCGATCCCTTTCGCGACGCAGTGACTCGACGAGAGGATCAAATCGAATCCGCCGAGGTCCCACTCGCGCACGGCGCGCGGAAAGAGAGGAAGGAGCGTGCGGTAATCGCCCGCGCGCTCGGCGAGGCGCTGCACGGACGAGGTGTGGATCGTGTGCGACTCGATCTTCGCGGACACGGAGCCGCGAAAATGAAAGAGCGTGAACAGCTCCGCGCCCGGAACCGCGTCGAGAATCGCCTCGAGCACCGACTCGCCCCCGCGCATGCCGGTGAGCCAGTCGTGGATGACCGCAACGCGACCAAACGATGAACGATGAACGATGAACGATGAATCGGAGATCAGTTCATCGGTCATCGTTCATCGCTCATCGTTCATCATTTCTTCTTACGCGGCTCGGGCGTCGATGCCAACGGATACTCGTCCTTCGCGGCGCACACGTCGCAGATGTGATCATTCCGGAAGTACTCCTCCGCCGGAAGCGGCGCCAGACACCTCACGCAGAGGTGCTTTCCCGTGCGCTCGGGCAGCTGACGCGGCGGAGGATCGTCGTGCATGGGAGGGGAATCATACAGTCGGCAGTTGTAGGACGTCGTAGGACGTCATAGGACGTCGTAGAGGAATAGACGATTGTTGAAAGAGGCAGGAGCAAATCATGATCACCATCCGGCGCGCCGACGATCGGGGGCATTTCGATCACGGCTGGCTGAACACCTACCACACCTTCTCGTTCGCCGATTACTACGATCCGAGCTTCATGGGATTCCGCGATCTGCGCGTGATCAACGAGGATCGCGTGAAGCCGGGCGTCGGGTTCGGGACGCACGGGCATCGCGACATGGAGATCGTGTCGTACGTGCTCGAGGGCACGCTCGCGCATCGCGATTCGATGGGCACGGGCTCGCTGATTCGTCCGGGTGAAGTGCAGCGGATGAGTGCGGGCACGGGCGTCACGCACAGCGAGATGAATCCTTCGAACAAAGAAGGCGTGCATTTCCTGCAGATCTGGATCCTGCCCGAGCGGCACGGCATCACGCCGGGATACGAGCAGAAGAAGTTCGAGGACGAAGAGCGCCGCGGCGCGCTGCGCCTCGTGGCCTCGCCCGACGGGCGCGACGGGTCGGTCACGATCCATCAGGACGTCGCGATCTATTCGTCGCTGTTAGGCGGCGAATCGATCACGCACACCTTCGCGCCGAATCGCTACGGTTGGGTGCAGGTCGCGCGCGGCGAGGTCGAGTTGAACGGGCAGAAGCTCCAGGCCGGCGATGGCGCGGCGATCGAAAACGAGTTGTCGGTGACGCTGATTGGAAACGGTGAGGTGCTGCTCTTCGATTTGAATTGATGGACGCGTGGTGCGGGCCGCTGGCCCGCCGGCACGCGACGGCTCGTCGGCGGCGGGCGAGCCGCCCGCGGAACGGCGGGCCGGCGGCCCGCACCACGCGGAAAGCCGATAAGCTGCGCGTGCGTGGTTCTCCTTTTCCGGTTTCTCCTCACCACAATCCTCGGCGGATTCCGGCGACGCATCGGGCTCCTCGACGAGTCCCGCGTCCGCTTCACCGCCCTGCCTCACGACTGCGATCTCAACTTCCATCTCAACGCGGGACGTTTCGTCAGCTTCATGGACGTCGCGCGCGTCGAGCTCCTCGCGCGCATGCGCGTGATTCGAAAACTGCTGAAGCGCGGATGGCGTCCGGTGATGGGCGGCATCGTCGTGCGTTATCGCCGTTCCGTGTTGCCGTTCGAGCGTTTCGACATTCGCTCGCGTCTCCTCGGATGGGACGAGAAGTGGTTTTATCTCGAGCACATCGTCGAGAAGAACGGCGTCTTCTGCGCGAGCGCGTTCGTGCGCACCGTGATCCGATCGAAAGACGGCTCGCTGCCGCCGCGCGAAGTGCTCGCCGTGATCGACGCCGCGGATACACCGTCGCCCGCGCTGCCGGAGTTCGTCCTGCAATGGCGGGCGGCCGAGGATGGGCGATGACGCGGAAAGAAAAGGCGAAGAAGATCGCAGAGATTCTCGACCGGCTCTATCCCACGCCTCCGATTCCGCTCGCCCATCGCGATCCGTTCACGCTACTCGTCGCAGTGTTGCTGTCCGCGCAGACGACGGACGCGCAGGTGAACAAAGTCACGCCCGCATTGTTCGCGCAGGCACACACGCCCGTGGCGATGGCGAAGCTTTCGGTGGACGAGATCCTCGACTCGATCCGAAGCTGCGGACTCGCACCGTCGAAAGCGAAAAACATAAAACGTCTCGCCGAGACGCTCGTCCAAGAACATGAGGGACAAGTGCCGAAAGACATCGAAGCGCTCGAACGACTCCCCGGAGTCGGTCACAAGACCGCGAGTGTGGTCATGACGCAGGCGTTCGGCGAGCCCGCGTTTCCGGTCGACACGCACATCCATCGACTCGCTGCGCGCTGGCGTTTGTCGAAAGGAACGAATGTCGAGCAAACCGAGCGCGACCTCAAAAAAGTGTTTCCCCGCGAGGAATGGGGAAAGCGCCATCTGCAGATCATTTACTTCGGACGCGAATATTGTCCGGCGCGGAGTCATGACATGAGTGTGTGTCCGATTTGTTCGTGGGCGAACTGAATATGATTGCCATCCCTTTCGTCGCAGTCCTCGCTCTGTCCTGCAATTTCGATTCAGCGATTCGCGTCGTCGCGAAATCGAAACTCCCCGCTGCGACCGCGCGGAACGTGACCGCGAAAATTCATTACGCGCAGACGATGTGCAGCCTCGGCTCTGTCGCTCCGACGACACCGCAGGATGAGCTGCGCATCGCCGCAGCGATGGCGGCGAACGATGCCGCGGTCGTCCGCGCGATCGAAATCGCGATGCGTTCTCCCGACGACGGCGACATTCCTGCGCGCCTGACGGTCGCCGCGCCGCAAGCGTTCCGCCTCATCGTCGACGGCATTACCCTTCGTATGTCGCGAGACCGCGCAACCATCCAGCTCATGCCCGGCAAACACGAAGTCATGGTGTTAACGAGCGATGGCGGATCGGCAGCGACGACGGTGACGCTGGAAAAGGGCGAAGCCCGCACGCTGGAGCTGACGCCGGAGCCATTCGACATAGCGACACTCGATCAAGGCCATTTCACCGCGCCTAACATCGAGACGATCGTGACCGCGGAGAATTTCCCGCGCCTCTGCCTCACCGTGTATCGCGCCAGCGACGGACAGCCGGTGCCGATGAAGTCGCTCCATCGCGTCACCGTCGCGCAGCGCGGGACGTTCGAAGCGACCGATCTCTTCACGATCCATCCGAAAGGCGCGGTCTGCGTCTCCGATGCTGCTGCTCTGCGCGACGTCGTTCGCGACGCGGGACCCTTCGCCATCCACATCGCAGGCGTCTCGACCGAAGCAACACGTGTCGATACCGAAGCGCACCTTGCGTTCGGACGCGAGGTCACGATCCGCGGGACCGTACCGGAGTCCGTTCATTTCGTGCAGCGCAACGGGCGTGAGCTCGTGCCCGTCCGCGACGGCCGCTTCGAGATCACCCTGCCCGAGGGGCCGCTGTCGCTGGTGGGATATCGGGACAAAGAACATCATGAGCTCATCCACAACGTCGAGTTCCACTGCGATGGTGAGATCCGCCTAACACGGGAGAAAGTGGAGATCGTGCAAGGCGGCTGTACCGAGAACGCGAGCTCGGTTTGGCAGGAACCGGTTGCGAGCGACCTCGAGCCGCTGCAAGCGCTCGCGTTCGGCTTTGCGGAAGGCGCGATTCGACCACAACATCAATGGGTCGCCCGCGCGGAAACGATCGAGTCGCTGAGCGAAGACGCGCTGCAAGGCATGACCGGAGAAGGCATCCTGCAAGTGCGCGCGTACGCGGATGACGCAACACTCGTCTTCCGCACGTTCGAGCGCCTCGAGCTCGTCGGCGGCGGATGCATCGCGGCATCGAGCGGCTTCATGGTGCGCGTTCCCATGACGGCGCGCTACGTCGAGATCCGAGGATGGACGCCGCAGACGAGCGGGCGGTTCAAGGTGACGGAGTTCCCGCAGGCGGAATGACGCA
>Ga0075428_100011135_pt1 | contig 10008 bp, 5 predicted proteins | sample RhiMetdeltSRZDD2_FD_75291 | JGI IMG/M metagenome (GOLD analysis project Ga0075428, IMG submission 75291) | Populus rhizosphere microbial communities from Tennessee, USA - Rhizosphere MetaG P. deltoides SRZDD2 | ecosystem: Host-associated > Plants > Roots > Rhizosphere > Soil | place: USA...
ACCATCGACCCGATGTGGGCGATCGACTCGATCGAGCTCGGGGACCGATGACGACGCTTGCGCTTACGTCGCCGCTTGCCGGATGGGTGCTGGCGATCGAGGAAGTGCCCGACGCCGTGTTCGCCGACCGGATGCTGGGGGATGGTGTCGCGATCGATCCGACCTCCGGCATCCTGCACGCGCCCTGCGCCGGAGAGCTGATCTCGGTCGCGCCGACCGGGCATGCGATCACGCTCCGCGCCGACATCGGTGCCGAGCTCCTCATGCACGTCGGGATCGACACCGTTGCGCTCAAGGGGGAGGGCTTCGAAGCGCAGGTCGAGACGGGCCGGCGGGTCGCTGCGGGAGAGCCGCTGCTCAGGTTCGACCTCGATCTCATCGCGCGGCGCGCGCCGAGCCTGGTGACGCCGCTGGTCGTGACGAACGGCGATCGCTACGAGATCGTCCGCAAGGTGTCCGGTCGCGCGATCGCGCAGGGGGAGCTCCTGCTCGAGCTGCGCGCGATCGAGGGCGCCGCGCGGAGGGTGTCTGCGGCGGAGGCCGGGTCGGCCGCCCTTCGGCTGCGCGTTACCTTGCCGCACGGCATCCACGCCCGCCCGGCGGCGCTGATCGCGCGCCGGCTGCGCGACCTCGATGCCCGGGTGACGGTCGTCGCGCACGGGCGCCGCGCGAACGCGGCGAGCGCGGTCGGGCTGATGTCGCTCGGGGTGCGTCGCGACGACGAGGTCGCGCTCGAGGCGACGGGCGCCGACGCACACGCCGCCGTCGAGGCGGTCGCCGCGCTGCTCGATGACTCGATCCTGCGCGTGCGGGACACGCAGCCCGCGCGAGCGGCGCGCGTCGCGGAGGTCACTGAGGCTCCGCCGCGGCCCGCGTCGGGCGCCGTGCTTCGCGGCATCGTGGCTTCGGGCGGCGTCGCGCTCGGCGTGGCGGCGCCGGTCGCACGCGTCGAGCGCAGCGTCGCCGAGACCGGCGGCGGGGCGACGCACGAGACCGCCGAGCTTGCGCGAGCACGGGACGCGGTGCACGAGCGCCTCCGTCTCCGGGCCGCAGCAGAGGCGGGTCCGCAGGGCGAGATCGCCGTGGCGCACCTCGAGTTCCTCGACGATCCCGACCTCGTTGCGGCCGCGGCGCAGGAGATCGGGCGCGGTCGCAGCGCGGGCTACGCCTGGCGCAGTGCCGTGCGTGCGAGCATGGCCGCGCTGCGCGACCTCGACGACGCGCTTCTAGGCGAACGGGCCGACGACCTGCTCGACCTGGAGTCGCAGGTGCTCGCGGCGCTCGCGGGCGAGGAGGGTGACCCTGCGCTCGAGCTCCCGGAATCGGCGATCGTGCTCGCCGACGAGCTCCTGCCCTCGCAGCTCGTGGCGCTCGACGCGGCACGCATCGCGGGGCTCGCCACGGCACGCGGCGGAGCCACCTCGCACGTCGCGATCATCGCCGCGGCGATGGGCAAACCGATGCTGGTGGGGCTGGGCGCAGCGTTGCTCGCGATCGAGCGCGGCACCCGGCTGCTGCTCGATGCCGAGACCGGGGTTCTGCAGGTCGACCCGTCGCGCGAGGAGATCGCGACTGCCGCGAGTGAGCTCGAGCGCCGGCGCGTACGCGACGCAGCCGACCGCGATGCGGCGGGGGTGCCCGCCGTGACCACGGACGGCGTGCGCATCGGCGTGTTCGCGAACGTCGGTGGCGCCGTCGAGGCCGCCGAGGCAGTGCGGCTCGGCGCCGAGGGCTGCGGCCTGCTCCGCACTGAGTTCCTGTTTCTCGAGCGCCGCAGCGCGCCGGACGTGGCAGCGCAGGCGAGCGAGTACCAGAAGGTGGTCGACGCCTTCGGCGGCCGACCGGTCGTGATCCGCACGCTCGACGCCGGTGCCGACAAGCCGATCGCGTACCTCGAGCAGCCGCGCGAGGAGAACCCGGCGCTCGGCGTTCGCGGCATCCGCCTCAGTCTCCTTCACCCCGATCTGCTGGCGACCCAGCTAGAGGCGGTGCTTCGTGTCCGGCCGGTCGCAAGTTGCCGGGTAATGCTGCCGATGATCAACGAGCCGGGCGACGTCGAGCGCGTGCGCGTGCTCCTGGGCGAGATCGCCGGCCGGCTCGGCGTCGAGGCGCCTGCGCTCGGGGTGATGATCGAGACGCCCGCCGCGGCACTATCAGCCGCGCAGATCTGCGAGGTCGCCGACTTCGTCTCGATCGGAACCAACGACCTGACGCAGTACACGCTCGCGATGGATCGCACGCATCCGGCGCTCGCGGCCGGGCTCGACGCGTTGCATCCTGCAGTGCTGCGATTGATCGCGTCGACCGCGGAGGCTGCGCGATCGCGCGGCCGACACGTTGCCGTGTGCGGCGGGCTGGCGTCCGACCCGCTCGCCATCCCCGTGCTGCTCGGACTCGGTGTCGAGGAGCTGTCGGTGGTTCCGGGACTCATCCCGCGCGTCAAGTCGCTGGTCCGCGCGCTGCCGCTGGCCGATTGCCGGGTGCTCGCCGCGCGTGCGCTCGGGCTCGCCTCGGCGATGGAAGTGCGGGCGATGCTGCGCGACGCCGATCGGGCGGATCGCCGTTCGCATGCGGTGCCGGCATGAAGCGCGCGTTCGCGGGTGTGCAGCAACTGGGCCGGGCGCTCATGCTGCCGATCGCGGTCCTGCCAATCGCGGGTCTGCTGCTGCGACTGGGTCAACCGGATCTGCTCGGCATCCCGATGCTCGCGGCGGCAGGCGAGGCCGTATTCTCGAACCTGGGGCTCCTGTTCGCGATCGGCGTGGCGGTCGGTCTCGCCCGCGAGAATCACGGCGCCGCCGGGCTCGCGAGCGTGGTCGGTTATCTGGTCGCGACGAAGGGAGCCGAAGTCCTCATTGCCGTGCCGCCCGAGGCCGTCGCGGGCCTCGCCGGACAGGCGCGCGATCTCGCCGCCGCCGCATTCAAGACGCGCGAGCTCGCGAAGCTGAGCGTGCCCGCCGGGATCCTCTCCGGGCTGATCGCCGGGTTCCTGTACAACCGCTATTCCGACATCGCCCTGCCGAGCTACCTGGCGTTCTTCGGCGGGCGTCGCTTCGTGCCCATCGCCAGCGGCTGCGCCGGGCTCGTGCTGGCTGCGGCCTTCGGCTACGGCTGGCCGGTGCTCGAGCGCGGCATGGACGCGCTCAGCCGCGTGATACTTGGCTCGGGCGAGATCGGGCTCTTCGCGTACGGCGTGCTCAACCGCGTGCTGATCGTCACCGGCCTCCATCACATCCTGAACAACCTCGCGTGGTTCCTGATCGGCGACTACGGCGGCGTCACCGGCGATCTGAAACGCTTCGTCGCTGGCGACCCCACGGCCGGCGCGTTCATGTCAGGGTTTTTCCCGGTGATGATGTTCGGCCTGCCCGCTGCGTGCCTCGCGATGTACCACGAGGCTAGACCTGAGCGGCGTCGAGCGGCGGGCGGTCTGCTCGCATCGATGGCGCTGACCTCCTTCCTGACTGGCGTGACCGAGCCGATCGAGTTCACCTTCATGTTCCTGGCACCGCTGCTCTATGCCGTGCACGCGGTGCTCACCGGGCTCGCGATGGTGCTCATGGATGCCTTCGGAGTGCGGCTGGGTTTCAACTTCTCCGCGGGTCTGTTCGACTACGTGATCAACTTCGGACTGGCGACGCGTCCCTGGATGCTGCTGCCGATCGGGTTGGGCTACGCGTTCGTCTATTACGCGGGGTTCCGTTTCTTCATCCGCCGTTACTCGCTGTCGACTCCCGGACGAGAGGCCGACGCGCCGGTTGCGAGCGAGGCCGCGACCGGGACCGACCGCGCGCGCGCGATGATCGCGGCGCTGGGTGGACCTAAGAACCTGCGCGCGGTGGATGCGTGCACGACGCGGTTGCGGCTCACCGTCGCCGACCAGTCTGCGGTCGACGAGGCCGCGCTGCGCGCGCTTGGCGCCCGCGGAGTCGTGCGACCGTCGGCGGACGCGCTGCAGGTCGTCCTCGGACCGATCGCGGACCAGGTGGCGGGTGAGCTGCGCGCGGCGCTGCGCGATGGCGGCACGCCCGCGGCACGAAGCACCCCATCCGCCGGCGTCTCAGGAGTGGCGGGCGCCACCCCCGGGGCAGGAGAGGCGCTATCCGCCGGCGGCGCAGAACTGGCGTCGCGAATGCTCGCGGCGCTCGGCGGCATCGGGAACGTCGCGGCGCTCGACGCATCGGGCACGCGCATCCTCGCTACGCTGCGCGACGACACGCTCGCGCGGGAGGAAGATCTGCGCGCGCTTGGCCTGCGCGGCATCGCGCGCCCCGCGCCCCGGAGCGTCCACCTGCTGGTCGGCTCCGAGATTGCGCCCGTCCTGGGCGAGTTGCGCCGGCGGCTCGCGTAGCTCCTGCGCGCGCAGCCGCGCGCCGCGGATCAGCGTGCGGCCGGGCGCGGCAGCCCCGCACGTGTCGTGTAGTAGGTCGCGAACGTGCCGAGCCAGTGGCCGCCTTCATAGTGCTCGCCGGTCACGGCCGGGAGCGCGGCCGCGGCATGCGCCGCCGCTGCGGCGGTGAGGGCCCGGGCGCGCCGATCGCCCTCGGGCAGACCCGCAGCGATCCCTTCCAGCATCCACGCGCGGCTCAGGTTGAGCCCGTCGATGTGCACGAGCTTCGGATCGCTGCGATCGGTGACTACGCCGGGCGCGAGCCAGTCCGCAGTCGCCGCTTTCGGAATGCGCGGCAGGAAGGCAGTGAGCCACTGCGCGTACTCCCGTGGCGGCAGGATGCGGCGCATGAAATCCGCCTCGGCGAGACAGGGCGAGAGAAAGTCCTCGCCCGAGGGCTCGTAGGCAATCGGGCAGTCGCGGTCCGCGAGGTAGTAGTACCGGCCGCGACTCCCGAGCAAGCCGAGCATCGCCTTGTTACCCGCGACCCGGGCCCAGTCGTGAATCAGACCGAACGCGAACGCGGTCTGGCTGTGCTCGCCGACGCGGATCGGGTAGGCGAGCTTCGGCAGCCAGCCCGAGACACGCGCGGCGGCCTCGGCTTCGAGCGGCGCAAGTGCGCTCACCCAGGCTTGCGCCTGCGGGTCGTCCCAGGCCCGGAGCTCTGCCGCGAGCGCGAGCAGCCAGGCAAGTCCGTACGGGCGCTCGAACGACACGCGGCCCGCGCCGCGCAGATAATTAAGCTCTGAGCCAATTTTTGCAGGGGTCAGGCTCGCGGCGAGCGCGGCGCGCGCTGCCGCCGCGGCGTTGCCCGCCGGGAACTGCCGGGCGATGCGTGCCAGCAACCAGTGCGCATGCACCGCCGAGTGCCAGTCGTAGCAGCCGTAGAACGCCGGCGTCAGCGACCGCGGCGGCAGCACGTCCGCATCGCCCGAGAGCACGTGCGCGATCTTGTTCGGGTACTCCTTGCGCACACAGGCGAGGGCGAGCGCCGCGAAGCGCTCGGCGGTCGCAGGGTCGAGCTGCGGTGCCGCGGTCGCCGGTCGGGCGATCGGCGAGAGCAGCGCCGCGAGGGCGAGCGCGCGCGCTCCGGCGTGCAGAAATCGATCCAGCCTCATCCGCACCTCCCTGTCAGCGCACCACGCGCCCATCGGCATCGAGCACCTGTACTTCGCCGAAGCCGAGCTCGCGGATCGGGCGCTCGATCGCGTCGAGATCGCCGACGACGATCCAGGTGAGCCGCGACGGGTCCAGCGCCTCGCGGGCCGCTGCCTGGACGGCCGCGTCGGTCTGCGATTCGATCCGGTCCTTGAGCGTGCGGACGTAGTCGTCGGGACGATGGAACACGATCATCTCGGCGATCGCGCTCGCGACTGCCGCGTTGGTCTCGTAGCGTCCGGAGAGCGCGCGCACCTGACGGTTCATCACCTTGCGGATTTCCGCGGTCGTGGAGGGCCGCGGGCCAATGAATTCCTCGATCTCGCGCCTGAGCTCGCGCATCGCCTCGATGGTGCGATCGGTCTGCACCGGCGCGGCGAGCAGCCACGGCCGCTCGCCCTGCGCGTCGGGCAGGCTGGAGCGGACCCCGTAGGACCAGTGCTTGTCCTCGCGCAGGTTCATGTTGAGACGCGAGGTGAAGGTGCCGCCCAGCACGTCGTTCATGGTGTCCATCTCGACGGCGTTCGGCGCCGCGCTCGACGGCGCGACCAGCCCGACCAGGATGCTCGTCTGCACTGCGTCGGGCTTGTCGACCAGGTACAGGCGCGCCTGAGCCGGGCGAGCGGCGCGGGGCATCGGCTTGTCGGGACGCTGTGCCGTAGACGGCGACCAGCCGCCGAAGTGCTTCTCGAGCACCGGCAGGATCGCGTCGCGCGTCGTGTCGCCGACCACGATGAGCGTGACGTTGTCGGCGCGCAGCCAGTCGCGCTGGAAACCGAGCAGGTCGTCGCGTGTGATCGCCGCGATGGCCGCCTCGGTACCCGAGCCGGTGAACGGGATGGCATATGGATGGCCGGCGCCGTAGAGCAGCGGCGGCAGGAGGCGCCGCGCAAGCCCGTCGGGGCTCGTCTTCTCGCGCTGGATCGCCGCGATCCATTCGCGCTGCACGCGATCGATCTCGTGCTGCGGAAATCGCGGGTCGCGAATCACGGTCGCCATCAGGCCGACCGATTCATCGAGACGCTCCGTCAACGCCGAGACGGCGACCGAGGAGGTATCGAGCGAGGTGCCGGCCGCGAGATCCGCGCCGAGCGTCTTCGCCCGATCGGCGATCGCGAGTGCGTCCATCGAGCCCGCGCCCTCGTCGAGCATCGCCATGGTGAAGCTCGACAGGCCGAGTCTCGGCTCGCGGTCGGCCGCGTATCCGGCGTCGAACAGCGCGGACACGCGGACCACCGGCGCGCCGTGGCGGGTCGCGATGATCACCGGCACGCCGTTGCCGAGCTGCGCGCGCTCGAGAGCGGGAAAGGCGAGATCCGGATACTGGTCGATCGCGGGTGGTCCCTTGCTTCGATCGACAGTGTCGGCGGCGGCGGCGCGATACGCGGGATAGGGCCGCACCTCGAGCACGTAGTCGCCCTGGGCGAGCCAGCGCCCGACCACCTGCCGGACCTGCTCGGGCGTGGCTTCGTCGACCACGCGCAGCGAGCGGCGGTAGCACCCCGGATCGCCCTCGTATACCTCGCAGGAGGCCAGCACGTCGGCCTTGCCGCCGAATCCGCCGATACGCTCGAGCCCCTTGATGAAGGCGGCGCGGACCCCCATGCGCGCCCGGTCCAGCTCAGGCTTGGTCGGTCCCTTCTCCATGAACCGGCGGAGCTCCTCGTCGATCGCCGCTTCGACCTTCCGCTCGTCGACTCCAGTCTTGACGTCCGCCGTGATGCCGAACATCCCCGCGATCTCGAGCGCGTTCTGACCGGCCGACGCGCTGTCCGCGATCTGGTCGCGGTACACGAGACGCTCGTAGAGCCGCGAGGTCTTGCCGCCGCCGAGGATCTCGCCCGCGATGACGAGCAGATCTGCCTCGGTGGTGCCGTCCTCGGGCGTGTTCCAGAACCGTTGCAGACGGGTCTGCGCCACCTGGTCGTACATGATCTCGCGCGTGGATTCGGTGCGCGCCGCGATCCAGCTCTCGGGCCGTGTGATCGCCGGACCCGGTGCGATGTGCCCGAAATACTTCTGCGCCTGCTCGCGCGCCGTTGCGACGTCGATGTCGCCCGCGAGCACCAGTACTGCGTTCGCCGCTCCGTAATAGGTCCGGAACCACTCCTTGACGTCGTCCAGGCTCGCGGCGTCGAGGTCTTCCATCGAGCCGATCGGCAGCCAGTGATAGGGATGATCGCCCGGAAAGCTCGCGCGCACGACCGACTCGAACACGCGTCCGTATGGCTGGTTCTCGCCCTGCCGCTTCTCGTTCTTGACGACGCCGCGCTGCTCGTCGAGCCGCGCCTGGTCGATGACACCGAGCAGGTGACCCATGCGGTCCGATTCCATCCACAGTGCGAGCGGTAGCGCGGTGGTCGGTACGTTCTGGAAGTAGTTCGTTCGGTCGAAGTTCGTCGTGCCGTTGAGCGACGTCGCGCCGACTTCCTCCATCGGCTTGAAGAACTCGTCGTTGTAATGCTCGGAGCCCTGGAACATCAGGTGCTCGAAGAGATGCGCGAACCCGGTCTTACCGGACCGCTCGTTCTTTGAGCCGACGTGATACCAGAGATTGACCGCGACGATCGGGGCCTTGCGATCGGTGTGGACGATGACCGTCAAGCCATTGTCCAGCTTGAATTTTTCGTAGGGGATCAGGACCTCGTCGGCGATACACGCCGGGCTCGCGGTGAGCGCGAGCGCAGCAGCCATCATGATGAGCAGTACACCCGTGCTTCGCGCGGATTCGAGTTTCATGCGGGTACTTCTCCGGTGCATTGCTGCGCGTGGTCTCGCTCGCCAAGCATAGTCATTGGACTGGATTGGTGCAGACTCGCGTATTATTCGCAACACCCCGGCCCAGCAAGGAGCAATCGCCGATGCTTTCCCGCAACCGACTGTTGATCCAGGTGGTGCTGGTCGTGGCGACGGCTGCACCCGTCGTGGCCGTTGCCGAGGACGGCGACTGGCTGCTTCGATTCGGGGTGCATCAGATCAACCCCGACAAGAACAACCTGCCCGATGTCCTCGGCGGCAACGTCGTCCTGGACAAGGACGAGACCTTTACAATCGACGCGGAGTACATGCTCACGCAGCACGTCGGCGTCGACCTGTTCGCGCCCCTCTACACGTCGCACGACGTGCAACTCAAGAACACGTCGTTGGGACCCTCCGCGAAGATCGGCGAGGTCGACCTGCTCGCCCCGATCCTTGGGCTCAACTGGCACTTCAACCCCGACGGGGCGATCCGCCCGTATCTCGGCGTCGGCGTCAACTGGTCGGATTTTTCCGGTGAGGAGATCTTTGGTTCACCCGGTGGAATTCCCGCGGGCAGCAAACTCAGGATCGACCAGGCCTGGGGGCCCGCCGGGCGGGTAGGTGTAGATATCGGTACCAGCGAGCACTGGTTCTTCAACATGGACGTGCGGTATGTCGATCTCGACACCGACGTCGAGCTCCGGGTCCCGGCTGGCATCGACGTCGCTACTGTGCCAGTAGGCGAGGCCAACATCGATCCGTGGATCTACGGCATCGCGATCGGCTATCGGTTCGGTGCGGCGAAGCCGTTGCCCGAGCCTGTCGCCGAGGAACCGCCGCCTCCGCCGCCGCCCCCGCCGCCGCCCGAGAAGTGCGCCGACGGCGACAACGACGGGGTATGCGACATCGATGACAAGTGTCCGGCGACGCCAGCCGGCACGCGGGTCGATCGGGTCGGCTGCCCGCTCTCGCAGACGCTCAAGGTGCTGTTCGACTTCGACAGCGCCGAGCTGCGTCCGGAGTCGATCACCGAGCTCGAGCGGCTGGTCAAGTTTATGAACGACGTTCCGTTCGCGACCGCGCTGATCGAGGGTCACACGGACAGCGTGGGCGCCGATGCCTACAACCTCGCGTTGTCGGATCGCCGGGCGAAGTCCGTGTTCGACTACCTGACCTCGCGTGGCGTCGATCCGGCACGGCTCAAGTCCGTGGGCAAGGGCGAGAGCGAGCCGATGGCTGACAACTCAAACGACGAGGGACGGCAGCAGAACCGTCGCGTCCTGCTGATCCGCACCGACACGGGCAGCTGAGGCCCGGTCGCGTCGATCGAGGAGCCCCGGCGCGCAGGCGCCGGGGCCCTTTGCTTGGCGGACCGTCTATCATCCGCGCCTCAACTCCCCCCGACCCCGGAGAGACCCGATGAAGTTCCACAGCACGCTCGCCTTCCTGGCCGTCGTCTTGTCATCGAACGCGACGTTTGCCGACGATGGCGCGGCTAAGGCGACCGCGGTCGACCCGGCGCTCGCGGCCGTGATCGCCGGCGACTGGCGCAGCGCGGACAACAAGTCGCGCGACAAGTTCCGGCATCCCGTCGAGGTGCTCGGCTTCTGGGGCCTTGCGCCGGGCATGACGGTGCTCGAGGTGCAGCCGGGCGGTGGGTGGTGGACCGAGATCCTGGCGCCGTACGCGCACCGCACCGGCGGGCGCTTCTATGCGACCGC
>Ga0075428_100011136_pt1 | contig 10007 bp, 9 predicted proteins | sample RhiMetdeltSRZDD2_FD_75291 | JGI IMG/M metagenome (GOLD analysis project Ga0075428, IMG submission 75291) | Populus rhizosphere microbial communities from Tennessee, USA - Rhizosphere MetaG P. deltoides SRZDD2 | ecosystem: Host-associated > Plants > Roots > Rhizosphere > Soil | place: USA...
CGGCTTGAGCCAAGTCCCGCATCAGAGCCGACCATGCAAAGGGGCCGCCCAATGGGCGGCCCCTGACTTTTTCTAGAACGCCCGCATCAGCCGAGGTGACTGACGAACTTGGCCTGCATGTAGACCTGTAGGCCCTCGATGCCACCTTCGTGACCGAAGCCCGAGTCCTTGACGCCGCCGAACGGCGTCTCGGGCAGCGCAATGCCGAAGTGATTGATCGTCACCATGCCGCTGTCGAGGGCATCGGCGATTTTGGTGGCCGTCTTGGCGTCCTTGGTGAAGGCATAGCTGGCGAGGCCGAAGGGCAGCTTGTTGGCCCGGCTCAGCACGTCGTCCGTCTCCTTGAAGCGCAGCATCACGGCGACGGGGCCGAACGGCTCCTCGTTCATGATGCGGGCGCTCTCCGGCACGTCAGTCAGCACAGTCGGCTGAAAGAAGTTGCCCTGGTTGCCGATGCGCTTGCCGCCCGCCTGCACCTTGGCGCCCTTGTCCTGCGCGTCGGCGATGAAGGCCTCGATGGCGTTGACGCGACGCGGATTGGCCAACGGGCCCATCTTGCTGTCCGCTTCCAGGCCGTCGCCGACCTTGGTCTTGTTGGCAATGTCGATGAACTGGCCGACGAACTTGTCGTAGACCTTGTCGTGCACGAAGAAGCGGGTCGGCGACACGCACACCTGGCCGGCGTTGCGATACTTGAAGGCGCCCATCAGCTTGGCGGCACCGTCGACATCGGCGTCGTCGAACACCAGCACCGGCGCGTGACCGCCGAGTTCCATGGTGGCACGCTTCATGTGGCTGGCGGCGAGCGCGTTGAGATGCTTGCCGACCGGCACCGAGCCCGTAAACGACACCTTGCGGATGATCGGGCTCGGGATCAAGTACTCCGAGATCTCGGCCGGCACGCCGTACACCAGGTTGATGACCCCGGGGGGCACGCCCGCGTCGTGGAAGCACTTGACGAGGCCGATCGGCGAGCCGGGCGTTTCTTCTGGGCACTTCAGGATGATGGAGCAGCCCGCCGCCAGCGAAGCGGCGACCTTGCGCACCGCCTGCGTGACCGGGAAGTTCCAGGGCGCAAAACCAGCGACCGGGCCGATCGGCTCCATGATCACCATGTTGCGCACGCCGTCGGCACGGGCCGGAATGATGCGGCCGTAGGCGCGCTGACCTTCGCCGGCGAACCAGTCGATGATATCGGCGGCGCTCTGCACCTCGAGCGTGGCCTCCACCAAGATCTTGCCCTGCTCCTGGGTCAGCACCTTGGCGATGTCGGTGGCGCGGCTGCGCACCAGCTCGGCGGCCTTGCGCAGGATCTTGCCGCGCTCGAAGGCGGACACCTTCTTCCAGGTCTTGAAGCCCTTGTCGGCCGCGGCCAAGGCCTTGTCGAGGTCGCCCTTGGAGGCAAAGCCAAGCTCGCCCAGCGGCGTATTCTTGGCCGGGTTCATAACCTCCTGGCTTTTGGAGCCGGTCGGCTTGACCCAGGCGCCATCGATGTAGTGCTCGAGCGATGTATACGACATGTGCTCCATCCCTTGCCGGTTAATTGGGAAAATGGGGTTGGGTGAATAACGCCAAGTGGGCGCATCCGCGCAAGCGATTTATGGGCCTGCAGCCCTGTCCCCAGTGACCCTCAGCCATCCATATATTGATTGTTACCACAAATCGGCTATGTGAAGGCCGGCATCGGCCAGCGCGGCCGTGCCGAAAGGCCAGGAGACCCAATACGATGGGCTATAGCGTTGCAATTGTCGGGGCCACCGGAAACGTGGGCCGCGAGATGATGTCGATCCTGAGCGAGCGCCAGTTCCCCGTGAGCGAGGTGCATGCGGTCGCTTCCCGCCGGTCGCAGGGTGTGGAAGTTTCGTTCGGGGATACGACACTCAAATGCAAGAACCTGGAGCAATTCGATTTTTCAAAAGTCGACTTCTGCCTGATGTCGGCCGGCGGCAGCGTGTCCAAGGAGTGGTCGCCCAAGATTGCCGCCAAGGGCTGCGTCGTCATCGATAACTCATCGGCCTGGCGCTACGACCAGGACGTGCCCTTGATCGTGCCCGAGGTGAATGCGGACGCGGTCGCCGGCTACACGAAGAAGAACATCATCGCCAACCCCAACTGCTCGACGGCGCAAATGGTGGTGGCGTTGAAGCCGCTGCACGACCACGCCACCATCAAGCGCGTGGTCGTGGCGACCTATCAGTCCGTCTCGGGCGCCGGCAAGGATGCCATGGACGAGCTGTGGTCGCAGACCAAGGGCAAGTACGTACCGGGCCAGGAGTTCGAGCCTAAGAAGTTCGCCAAGGAGATCGCCTTCAACTGCATTCCTCACATCGACGTCTTCATGGAGGACGGCTACACGAAAGAGGAATGGAAGATGGTGGCCGAGACCAAAAAGATCCTCGACCCCCGCATCAAGGTGACGGCGACCTGCGTTCGCGTTCCCGTGTTCGTCAGCCACTGTGAGGCTGTGAACGTGGAATTCGAGAAGCCGATCTCGGCCGACGAGGCGCGTGCGATTCTGCGCGAAGCTCCGGGCTGCCTGGTGATCGACAAGCGGGAGCCCGGTGGCTACATCACGCCGATGGAGGCGGCCGGCGAGGACGCAACCTACATCAGCCGCATCCGCGAGGATGCAACCGTCGAGAACGGCTTGGCGATGTGGGTTGTGTCGGACAACCTGCGCAAGGGCGCGGCCCTCAACGCCGTGCAGATCGCCGAGCTGTTGATCAACCGCAAGCTCTTGAAGAAGGCGGCCTGATCGACCAACCGGCCGAAGGCGGCCACACGAAGGCCCTCCTGGCGCGAGCCGGAGGGCCTTTTGCATGGCCTACGCTGGCTGTCGTCAGGCGTTCGGCGACAGCTTCTGCAGGGTGTCTACGATGGCCTGCAACTCGTCGATGAACTGCTCGCGCTGCTTATTGGGAAGCGCTTCCAAAATTCGCTCGTCAACGCGCCTCGCGGTCGGCTCAGCTGAGCGCAGAACCCGGCGGCCCTCGTCTGTCAGCTTGACGGCGTAGGCACGCGCGTCCTCCTTGGTGCGGCGGCGCTGCAGCAGACCTTTGCGCTGCAGACGACGGACGATATCGGCCAGCGTCGATCGGTCGATGCCCGTGCGGTCAACGAGGCCCGTCTGGCTCAAGCCTTCGTTCTGCGCCACCGTGACAAGAACAGCGAGCTGACGAGGCGTCAAATCGCCATCCTTCATCTCTGCATGGAAAATATCTCCCGCACACTGCCCCGCACGATGCAGAAGATGAATTGGTGACCGGCTAAGCCGGTCCAAGCTCGCGTCTCGTTTCATCACACTTTCGGGTTTGCTGCGAGAACGCCAGGACGGCGGTCGCTTAAGTCTGGATGGACGACCACGTCGTCGCGCGTCTCACCCGGCGATGAGAAGAGAACGACAAAAGCCCCCCTAGCGACAATAGTCGCACAACCGCGAGCTCTAAGACCATGTCGATGTGGCGGCAAAACGCGCGGCGCAGTGTCTCACCTGTTTAGAAAGTGTGTAACGAGTCAGGCCTCGGCTTTCGGCTCGTACCTTTTGATCAAGCCGATTTGCGACATGGCGAAGACGAGGGTCAGAGGCAGGATGCCGAACACCTTGAAGTTGACCCAGGTGGCCTCGGAGAAATTGCGCCAGACGATCTCGTTGACAACCGCCATCGCCAGGAAGAACAGCATCCAGCGCACCGTCAGCTTGCGCCATCCCTCCTCGGTCAGATTGAAGGCTTCGCCGAACAGCAGCTTCATCAGCGGCCTTCCGGTCAACAGGCCCGCCAACAACACGCCGGCAAACAGCAGATTGATGATGGTCGGCTTCATCTTGATAAAGTGCGCGTCGCCGAACCAGAAGGTGAGGCCGCCGAACACGACAACCAAAACGGCGGTTGCAATGATCACCGGAGACACGCGGCCAAGCAGCAGCCTGGATGCGACCACCGAGACCAGCGTGGCGACCATCAGGACGCCTGTCGCCCAGAAGATGTCGGCCAGGAACCAAGCGAGAAAAAAGGCCAGCAGCGGTCCGAGCTCGATCATCAGCTTGGTACCGTGCGGTTGCGCCGCCGCGTCGGAGCCTTTCGCCTCCTCGCTCATGAGCCATTGCTCCGCTTGTTAGCCGCTAGGGTCCGGGACAACGCGCTTAGCCGGAATCGCGCACCGAGATCGGCTCCGGCAGCCGATACTTTTGCAGCAGGCGCACCTGCCAAAAGAAGAACACGCCCGTGACCGGCATGATCACGAAGATCTTGAACAGGATCCAGATATCGATCCCCGTGAATACGCGGTTAAGTGCAACGATGTGGGCATGCGCGCAGCCCAGCCGCACGATTTCATTGGCGATGGCCGTGCCGAGGAAGAATAGCGCCACGTTGCGTGTCAGCTTGGTCCAACCCTCTTCCGTGTAGTGGAAGGTCTTGCCGAACACGAACTTGAAGAAGTTGTGGCCCGTGCGCATGCCGATCCAAAGCACGGCCGCGACCAGCGCATTGAACAGGGTGACCTTGATCTGCACCCACATCGCATCACCGGTAATGAGCGTCAGGGCGCCAAAGGTTACGCTTACGCCGCCGGCGATGAACGGCATGACCGGAGGGCGCCCCAGCACCCACAGCGTCGCAACCAGCGAAACCAGCGTGCAGCCGATCAGAGCCCAGGTACCTGCGGCAATCCCATAGATGCCGTTCACGAGGAACATCGCGAACAGCGGGCCGATCTCACCCAGAATGTTGACGGTCTGTTCGGCGTTGAACGGGAAGTGTCGCCGCCGCCAATTCATTGTTTCGACTGCCACGTTTGCTTTCTTAGGCGGCTCTTCCGAGATCCTGCCCCTCCCTACGCCAGTTCTAGCTCAGTGCGATGGCGCGCGCAAATTCTCCGGCGTCGAACGCGGCAAGGTCCTCGATGCCCTCGCCTATCCCGATGGCATGGACCGGAAGGCCGAACTTTGCCGAAATTGCGACCAGGATTCCGCCCCGGGCAGTACCGTCCAGCTTGGTCATCACCAAGCCCGTAACCCCAGCCCTATCCTTGAATATTTCCACTTGGTTAAGGGCGTTTTGACCCGTGGTTGCATCCAGAACAAGCAGGACCTGATGCGGGGCTGTGGGGTCGAGCTTGCGCAGCACGCGAATCACTTTCTCCAGCTCGTCCATCAGTGCCTGCTTGTTCTGCAGGCGACCGGCAGTGTCGATCAGCAACACATCGCTTTTTTTCTCGCGCGCCAACTTCAAGGCATCAAACGCCAGACCGGCTGCATCCGCGCCCGTGTTGCGCGCGACCACCTCGGCACCGGTGCGGGCGCCCCAGATCTTGAGCTGCTCGATGGCCGCCGCGCGGAAGGTGTCGCCTGCTGCCAGCGTGACGGTGCGCCCTTCGCGTCGCAGGCGGTGCGCCAGCTTGCCGATGGTGGTTGTCTTGCCGGTGCCGTTGACGCCGGTGACAAGAATGACATGCGGCTTGTGCTCGCCTGCGATGTGCAGCGGCTTGGCGACGGGCGCCAGCGCACGCTCGACCTCGGCTGCAAGCACGGCGCGCACGTCGTCGGTTGCGACCTCCCGGTCGAAGCGGCCCTTGGACAGGGCTGCAGAGATGCGGGCGGCAGTCTCCACCCCGAGGTCGGCCTGGATGAGCAGGTCCTCCAGCTCTTGCAGGGTGTCGGCGTCGAGCTTGCGCTTGGTGAACAGACCGGCGATGTCTTGCGACAGCTTGGCCGATGTTTTGGTCAGGCCGGCCTTGAGGCGCTGGAACCAGCCCAGTTTCGGTGCCGGCTCGGCCGGAATCTCTGGCGGAATCTCTGGTGGAATCTCTGCCGGTGTCTCTGGTGGTGTGGTCTCTGGCGTCACCGCAGCCGGAGCCGCATCGGCCGCGGTTGCGGGCGTAGCAGCTTCGACCGCCGGCTCCGCACTGCGGCGGAACGCGCTGAAGAAGCCACGGGATTTTGCCGGTTTGTCGCTCACGCCACACACATGGTCGCAACCAGCTCGCCGCGCAACCGCCTTCCGGTTGACCCGATGACGCGGGCCGAAGTCAGCGCTCCTGGCGAGGCAGGAAGGTCCAGCTCCAGCTCGGCAAAGCCGGGCGTGCGCCCAAGACGCTCGCGCTCGAGAAGCACCTCGACGTGCGTGCCCACCTGCTGCGCCAGGTAGTCAGCGAGCGCCGTTTCGCCTCGCTGCCTGAGGCGTGCAGCCCGCTCCTTCACAACTGCACCCGGCACCTGCGGCATGCGCGCTGCCGCCGTGCCCTTGCGCGGTGAAAACGGGAAGACGTGCAGGAAGGTCAGCCCGCAGTCGTCGACCAGCTTAAGAGAATTGTCGAACATGCCTTCGGTCTCGGTGGGGAAGCCGGCGATAAGGTCGGCGCCAAACACGATGTCCGGCCGCAACCGTCGCGCCTCGGCACAGAAGCGGATCGCATCGGCGCGAAGGTGCCGGCGCTTCATGCGCTTGAGGATCATGTCGTCGCCCGACTGCATCGACAGGTGCAGATGCGGCATCAGGCGCGGCTCGTCGGCGATCGCCGCCATCAGCTGCCAATCCGCCTCAACCTGATCGATCGACGACAGCCGCAGGCGCGCCAGCTCCGGCACATGCTTGAGGATGTGCCGCACCAGCTTGCCGAGGCTCATCTCGGCCGGCAGATCGGCGCCGTAGGAGGTGATGTCGACACCCGTCAGCACCACCTCGGCATAGCCGGCCTCGGCCAGCTTGCGCACTTGCGCCACCACCTCGCCCGCCGGCACCGAGCGCGACGGCCCACGCCCATAGGGGATGATGCAGAACGTGCAGCGATGCTCGCAGCCGTTCTGCACCTGCACGAACGCGCGCGCGTTGCTGCCGAAGCCGTCGACCATGGCGTGTGCCGTCTCGCGCACCGACATGATGTCGTTGACCTGCACGCGCAGGCTGTCGGCAGTGCCGAGGCCACGAAACGTGTGCGCGTGCATTTTCTCGGCGTTGCCGATCACGCGGTCGATCTCGGGCATGGCCGCGAAACGCTCGGGCTCGATCTGCGCGGCGCAGCCGGTGACGATGATCTGCGCGGCAGGGTTCTCGCGCCGGAGCTTGCGGATGGTTTGCGTCGCCTGCCGCACCGCCTCGCCGGTGACGGCGCAGGTGTTGACGATCACCGCGCCGTGCAGGCCGGCCTCGGTCGCGTGACGGCGCATCACCTCGGATTCGTAGGCATTGAGGCGGCAGCCGAGCGTGATGACGCGCGCTCCCCCTCCGCCGTCCGTGCGCAGCATGGCTTCGCCATGACCTGGGGTGGAGGTGGGGGTGGGGTTGGAGGTGGAGGTGGAGGTAGGGGTGGGAGAAATCCCGACGACAGCCGTTCTGCCATCCCCCCCTCCCTCCCCTCCACGGGGGGAGGGCAACAGTTTTTGTGGCTCCGCTGTCACTGCTTCACACCGGCTCAAGGGCTTCGAGCACCCCGTCGTGCTCGACCTCGACGGGGCCGGTCATGAAGATGCGGTCGTCGGTGCGCCACTCGATCTCGAGATCACCGCCCGGCAGCGTCACCACCACCTTGCGGCCGGTGAGGCCCTTGCGGGCCGCGCACACGGTCGCGGCGCACGCCGCGCTGCCGCACGCCCTGGTCAGGCCGGCGCCGCGCTCCCAGGTGCGCAGCGTGATCGAGCCGGGCGAGGTGACTTTGGCCAGCGAGATATTGGCGCGCTCGGGAAACAGCGGATGGTTCTCGAGCATCGGCCCGAAACGGGCGAGATCGTAGGCGTTCACGTCCTCGACCCAGAACACCGCGTGCGGGTTGCCGATGTTGGCCATCGACGGCGAATGCAGCAGCGGCTTGTCGATAGGCCCGATCTGCAGCTCGATCGTCCGCGTATCGTGAAAGGGCTCGGCGAGCGGGATGTCCTGCCAGCCGAACCTTGGCTTGCCCATGTCGACGGTGATGCGGTCGATGCCCTCGACCTTCACGTCGAGCACGCCGGCCACCGTCTCAAAGTTCATCGCTGCGCGCGCGGTCTGCTGCGCCACCGTCCAGCCGACGCAGCGCATGCCGTTGCCGCAGGCCTCGGCCGCCGATCCATCCGTATTGTAGATGCGCACGTAGGCCTCGGTGCCGGCCGCCTTCGCGTCGTGCAGCACCATCATCTGGTCGAAGTGCGAGCCGGGACGCCGCGCGATGGCACGCGCCTCGCCAGCGCTCAGCACGCGCGAGCTGCCGCGCAAGTCCACCACCACGATCTCGTTGCCAAGACCGTTCATCTTGCGGAAGGGGAGCGCCGTCGTCATGCCCCCTTATATGGCGGGTCGGCTGTTGAGCACAATCAAGGCGGCTTTGATTGCCAGAATATCCGCAAATGCATATCCGCCAATGCCCCTTGCCGGGTTGCCTCATCACCCCCATTCCTTCCCCAGCAGCTGGAAAGCCAACCGATGCGCATCCTTTCCGCCGTGGCCCTGCTCGGCACCATGCTGGTCGCAGCCGCCGCGCCGGCCGCCGGCCAGATCACCAAGGCGCCCGCGGCCACCACCAAGCAGGCCATCAAGGCTGAGATCGTCGCCAGGGGCCTGGTGCACCCTTGGGGACTGGCATTCCTGCCCGGCGGGCGCATGCTCGTCACCGAGCGGCCCGGCCGCATGCGCATCGTCGGCACGGGCGGCAACCTGTCCCAACCGCTGCAGGGCGTGCCGGCCGTCTACAGCAACGGACAGGGCGGACTGCTCGATGTCGTGCTGAGCCCAGACTTCGCAACCTCCGGGCTGATCTATTTTTCCTACTCGGAGCCGCGTGGGGGCGGTAGCAACGGCACGACGGTGGCGCGGGCCAGGCTCGTGACCGAGGGTGACGGCGGCAGGCTCGACAATTTCCAGGTCATCTTCCGGCAAGAGCCGTCCTATGCGTCCGCCTTGCATTTCGGCTCGCGCATCGTGTTCATGCCGGACGGCTCGCTGTTCATCACCATGGGCGACCGTTATGCTGCCCGCGATCAGGCGCAGAATCCAGGCAACCACCTCGGCAAGCTGGTGCGCGTGATGCCGGATGGCCGCCCACACCCCGACAACCCGAAGCGCGACGGCTGGCGACCGGAGGTCTGGTCGATCGGTCACCGCAACGTGCAGGGCGCCGCGCTCAACCCGGCCAGCGGCCGCGTGTGGACGATCGAGCATGGCGCGCGCGGCGGCGACGAGATCAACGTGCCGCAGTCGGGCAACAACTATGGCTGGCCCGTCATCACCTACGGCCGCGACTATTCTGGTGTCAAAATCGGCGAAGGTACGGAGAAGCCAGGGCTGCAGCAGCCGATCTACTACTGGGATCCCTCCATCGCGCCATCGGGCGCGGCGTTTTACAGCGGCGAGCTGTTCCCCGCATGGAAGGGCAACCTGTTCGTCGGTGCGCTGGCCGGACAGGCCCTGCACCGCCTAGTGCTCGACGGCGAGAAGGTGATCGGCGAGGAGGTCCTGCTCAAGGATTTGCGCGCGCGCATCCGCGACGTACGCCAGGGTCCCGACGGCGCCATCTGGCTACTCACCGACGATCCGCAGGGTAGCGTGCTGCGGGTGGTGCCGGCTGCCTAATAACCCCGGCCGACAGGGCCGCCGGGAGTACCCCGGTCGCCAGGTCCGCGCGGTTGCCGCTTGTCCTGACCTTCCGCCTGCGCGCTGGGACTGCGCTCGCGCGCCTTCTCATCCCGGCCGATCACGCAGTCACCGTTCTTGTCGAGCAGCCGAAACGCCGGATTGGGCTTGTCGATGATCTCGGCGGAGGTCACCTTGCCATCGCCGTTGGCGTCGAAGTATTCGAAGTTGGCCAAGTCGAACAGGCGATCCACACGCGCCATGGCCGCGAATTCCTGGCGTGACAGGGCGCCATCCCGATTGGCATCGGCGCCGGCAAACAGCCCGCGGGCGTACTGCTTCCACTCCTCACAGGTGACTTCGCCGTCACGGTTGACGTCCCAGGTGCCAGCGGCCGAGGCGAAGACGCGATCGATCTGGGATGCGGCGTCCGGCGCAGAGCCCTGCGTGGCACAGCCGCCGGCG
>Ga0075428_100011137_pt1 | contig 10007 bp, 8 predicted proteins | sample RhiMetdeltSRZDD2_FD_75291 | JGI IMG/M metagenome (GOLD analysis project Ga0075428, IMG submission 75291) | Populus rhizosphere microbial communities from Tennessee, USA - Rhizosphere MetaG P. deltoides SRZDD2 | ecosystem: Host-associated > Plants > Roots > Rhizosphere > Soil | place: USA...
GCGAGCGCTCCGCCCAGTGCCTGGTGGCTGCGCGGGATCGTGGTGCCGGCGGTGATCGTGGTGGCCCTGCTGCTCCTGATGATCCTGATCATGCCGCTGATCGTGCGGTTCGCCCCGCGGCTGGTGCGCGGCGGCCTGGCCGGCGCTCCGGCCAGCGCCGGCGGCGGCGCCGCGCCCGGCTATGCGCTCGAGCCGGGCGGCGTACCCGCGGGAGGCGCGGGTCCGGCGGTGGGGGGGACGGCGGCCCCGGTGCTGTCCGCCGCGGATGCGCGCTGGAAGCGGATCGCGGTGGCGCTCGACCTGGGGCCCTCGGATGCTCCGGTGCTCGAGCACGTGCGCGGACTTCCCCTGCCGCCCGGCGGCGAGGTGATCCTGCTCCACGTGGCGGAGAGTGCCGCCAGCCGCTTCCTCGGCGAGGAAGCCTCGGACCTCGAGCAGCGCGAGGACCAGGTCACGCTCGAGCGCCACGCCGAAGCACTGCGGGCGGCGGGCATTCCGACCCGCGTCGAGATGGGCTTCGGCGACGTGAAGCAGGAGCTGGCGCGCATGACCGAGGAGCTGGGGGCTGATCTGCTGATCACCGGCTCGCACGGTCACCGCTTCTTCGGCGACCTCGTCTTCGGGGCGACGGTGTCCGCCCTGCGGCACCGGGTGCGCTGCACCGTGCTCACCGTCCGTCCCGAGGCGGTGATGCCGCTGCCGAAGGGTGACGGGGGTCCGCCCAGGGCCTGAGCGCGGCGATCAGGGATGCATGAGCCGGTGCACCCACGCGAAGGCGTCGAAGTCGCCGCGCCGCTGCCAGACGCGCCGGGTCCGGCGGTCCACCCACACCGTGAGCCGGGAGTCGCCCGCGAAGCGCGCCGGCGACGTCACCAGCCAGCAGTCCCGCAGGTGGCCGGCGACCTCGACCGTGTCGGCCCGCTCGACGCGAATCCGGCGGGTCTGCAGCTCGCCCATCAGGGCGAGCGACGTGATCGTGGTCTGGTATCCCACCACCAGCGGCCGCGCGGCGATGGCCTCGAGGTCGAACTCGGGAGCGACGGTTCCCGCGGGCATCGCCTGGTCGATCAGGCGCGTCGGGCCCGCGACCGGGACCGACCAGCCGATCACCCGGCCCTGCACCACCGCGAGTGCGGCCGAGTCGCGGTCGGCGGACACGCGGCTCCAGATCGGCGCCCAGGTGCCGATCTCCGCCTCGGAGATCTGGCGCGAGCGGATGCGCCCGGTGGAATCCGGCCACTCCACTTCGACGCGCCACCGGGATCGACCGGGTCCGGTGACCTTGCTCATCGTCCGCACGTAGCTGCCGCCGTGCTTCAGCACGCCCCCTCGCTCGGACAGCGTCTCGTAGTGGTCGATCCGCGGCCCGGGTTCCTCGGCGAGGGCCGGCGCCGCGGGCGCCGCCGCCACCATCGACAGGGCCAACGCGATCTCGAAGCAGCGGTGCTTCATCGGACGTCTCCTCCCTGCAGACGCAACGTGAGCAGATCCAGCTCGCGGCCGGTGAATCCGGCGCCGCGATAGAGCGCCTGGGCGGCGGCGTTGTCGCGCGCGACCTCCAGGTGCACCGCGCGCACGTCGCGCGCCTCGCACTCGGAGCGCAGTGCCGCGAGCGACGCCCGGCCGAGACCGCGGCCGCGATACGCCGGGCGCACGAACAGGTCGTCGAGGAAGGCACTGGGGCCGCCGTACTCCATCGAGTAGCCGAGTGTCATCACGAAGTACCCGGCCGGCTCGCCCTCCCAGCGCAGCAGCCAGGCGCTGCCCCAGCGCGGGTCGGCGAGCAGGCGCTCGAACGCGGCGCGCGAGCCCGGCCGGTCGAACGGGAAGCTCGTCTCCGCGTAAAACTCCGCCATCAGCTCGACCAGCCGATCGAGGTCGGCGGGCGTGGCGCGATCGACGCGAGCGCTCATGGCGCGGACTCTACGCAATCCCGGGTCGCATCGCCGAACGGTCCCGTGCCGCCTTTGCCCCTCGGCCACGCCCGACCTATGATGCGCGCCCTCTATGAGCGAACGCCTCCACGCCGGCTGTCTGCGCGGTTCCATCTCCGACGTCGTCGACGCCGGCGTCGATCTGCTGCCGCATTTCGAGATGGCCGCCATCCCGGTCATGGAGTCGCAGGAGCGTCCGGTCGAGGTGCCGACCGTCCGCCGCCGCCTGCGCGCCGAGGGCATCCGGGTGCGCGAGCATCGCGGCGTGCTCCTGCTCGAGCCCGGAGCGCTCGACCAGTTCAACATGGTCGGACTGTTCGCCGGCAACGACGAGCTGCTGCTGCTCCGCGAGTGGAACGACGAGTTCGAGAGCTTTCCCGGCCGGCTGACCAGCGACGTCGGAGACTTCTCGGCCGGCACCCCGCTCGGGCTCGAGGAGTGGCTGCACGACGCCGGCTGCCTGCTGGTGCTCGGCGACGGCTTCGGCCTGAACTTCGGGACGCTCGAGGCCGAGCTGGCCGAGGGGCTGCGCGCCCGCTTCAAGCCGTACGCCAAGAAATGACCGGCGGCGGCCACGCCGCGCAGGAAGGGCCGACGTCGCGACTCTCGACGCCGTCGATCGCGGGTCCCGCGGGCGCGCTGGAGTCGCTGCTGCAGGAGAGAGCCCACGGAGCGCCGGCCTTCGCCGCGGTGGTCTGCCATCCGCATCCGCTCTACGGCGGCACGCTCCACAACAAGGTGGTGCACCGGGTCGCGGGCAGCCTGCACGGGCTGGGTGCGGCGGTGCTGCGCTTCAACTTCCGCGGCGTGGGGAAGAGCGAAGGTGCCCACGATCGCGGCTCGGGCGAGGTCGAAGACGCGCGGGCGGCGATCGACTGGATGCGCGCCCGCCATCCGGACCTGGGCCTGTGGCTCGCCGGTTTCTCGTTCGGCTCGTGGATCGCGGCCCGGCTCGCCGCCCAGGCCCCCCAGGTCGAGCGTCTGATCCTGATCGCACCTCCCATCCGCACCTCGAGCTTCACGGCCCTCCACGAGTGCGCCACCCCCAAGCTGGTGGTGCAGGGGACGGCCGACGAGATCTGCCCGCCCGAGCTGCTGCACGAGGAGTTCCCGCGCTGGGCGGAGCCCAAGCGGCTCGAGCTGGTCGAAGGGGCGTCCCACTTCTTCGATCGGAAGCTCGCCGAGCTGGGCGAGACGGTGGAGCGCGCGGTCCGCGAGCTGGGCTGGGTGTAGCGCCGGCCGGGCCTAGCCCTCGGCGGTGAGCTCGCCGTCGACGCCGGGCCTGCCGCGCTCGCTCGGGAGCGCGGGCTCGACGTGCACCACCACGTCGGTGAGCCCCACCCAGCGCTCCCGCAGCCGCTTCTCGACGCGGTGGCCGATCGCGTGGGCGGCGGCGATCGCCATGTCGGGATCCACCAGGATGTGCAGGTCCAGGTGGATGTCGTCGTCGGGCCCGCGCGAGCGCACGTTGTGGGCTTCGCGCACTCCGGGTTCCAGCAGCGCCACCTCCTGCACCTGCAGCGGATCGATGCGGCGCTCGTCCGAGAGCGTCGCGAGCGTGTTGCGCAGGATGTCCCAGCCGCTGCGGAGGATCAGCCCCACGATCACGAGCGCCGTGGCCAGGTCCACCCACGGCTGCCGCAGCGGAGCGAGCGCGAAGCTGATCAGCACCAGCACGCTGGCCAGCACGTCGCTCCCGGTGTGGGCGGCGTCCGAAAGGAGCAGCTCGCTCTGGAGGCGCCGGCCCTCGCGCCGCTCGATCCACACCACGAACACGTTGATGGCGAGCGTGCCGAGGATGACCGCGTAGCCGCCGATCGACACCACCGGCAGGCGTGGCTCGCGCAGGCGCTGGAACGCGGAGCTGAGGATCTCGTGGCAGCCGAAGAACAACATGGCCGCCACGCCGAGTGCCGCGAACGTCTCGTACTTGCGATGGCCGTACGGATGGTTGGCGTCGGGGGGGCGAACCGCCACCGCGATCCCGATCAGGCCGACTACGTTGGACATGCCGTCCAGCAGCGAGTGGAGCCCGTCGGCCGTGATCGCGATCGCGCCCGAGCGGTAGCCGTAGGCGAGCTTGGCCGCCGCCACCACCAGGTTGAGTCCCAGGATCGCCCACAGAACGCGGGCGACGTCGCGGGCGCGGTCGGGCTTCATGGCCGGGCATGTTGGCCGGGGTGGGTGTCCAGGCGCAACCAGGTTCCGACCTTGTCATTCCCGTGATCCTCCATGTCCACCCTTGTGACAGGCTGCGGCATCGAAGCCGGTGGACCGCGCGAGTTTCGTTGGCACAGTCGCGACCCTGGCCGGGAGGATGCGTGAGCCGGAATCAGATACTGACCGGAATCGCTGCGCTGGTGATCGTGGCGGCGGTGGTGGTGTGGTGGCGGCGTGGCAGCGAGCCGCCGGTCAAGTACCGGCTCGCGGCCGCCGATCGCGGCACCATCGAAGCCGTGGTCTCCGCCACCGGCACGATCCAGCCGGTCGAGCAGGTCGACGTCAGCAGCCAGGTGAGCGGCACCGTGTACCGGCTGCACGCCGACTACAACTCGCGGGTCCGCGCCGGCCAGGTGCTGTGCGAGCTCGAGCCCTCCTCGTTCCGGGCGCGCGTCGCCCAGAGCGAGGCGGCGGTGGCGCGCTCCGAAGCCGCGGTGCGCGAGTCGCGCCGCCAGCTCGATCGCGCGCGCGAGCTGCTGCCGCAGAACTACGTCTCGCAGGCCGACGTCGATGCCGTGGAGTCGACGCTCCAGCAGCGGCAGGCGGATCTCAAGCAGGCGCAGGCCCAGCTCACGGCGGCGCGCGTGGATCTCGCAAACACCACCATCCGCTCGCCCATCGAAGGCGTGGTGATCGCGCGCTCCGTGAACCTCGGCCAGACGGTGGCGGCCAGCCTCTCGGCGCCCAAGCTGTTCGTGATCGCCAACAACCTGAGCCAGATGCAGGTCGAAACCCGGATCGACGAGGCGGACATCGGGCAGATCCGGCCCGGGCTCCCGGCCACGTTCACGGTCGACGCGTTTCCCGATCAGAACTTCGCGGGCCTGGTGTCGCAGGTGCGGCTCGAGCCGATCGTCGAGCAGAACGTGGTGACCTACACGACCGTGATCCGCACCGAGAATCCCGCGCTCCAGCTGCGGCCGGGCATGACGGCGAACGTCTCGGTCGAAGTCGCCAAGCGCGACGACGTGCTGCGCGTGCCGAACTCGGCGCTGCGCTTCCGCCTGACCGGTGAAGCGGCGCGCGGCGCGAGCGCGGGGCGTGGCGCGGCCAATGCCGAGACCGACGGGGTGCGCGCGGGTGGAGGGGGTCAAGGCGCCGGTGGTCGAGGCATGGGTGGCCGCCGGCGGGGCGGGGCGACCGGCGGGCACCCGGCGCAGCCGGGTCCCGCGGTGGTCGGGGGCGCGGCGGGCGAGATGGGGCCGCGGCTCAAGCCGGGCGCGGTCTACGTGCTCCGCAATGGCAAGCCGGTCCGCGTCGAGATCCGGACCGGCATCACCGACGGCGGCTTCACCGAGGTGGGCGGCCACTCGCTCCAGCCGGGGGACCAGGTGATCGTAGGCGTCGAGAGCACAGGAGCCTCGCCGAACTCGGTGCAGCTGCCACCCGGCATGGGTGGCCGGGGCGGCGGCGGAGGAGGACGCGGACGATGAACCTGGCCACGCTGCTCCAGATGGGCACCGGCGCACTCACCCGCAACCGCATGCGCTCGGCGCTCACCGTGCTCGGCATCGTGATCGGCGTGGCCGCAGTGATCGCCACGCTCGCGATCGGGCAGGGCGCGCGCGCCGCGGTGCAGGCGCAGATCCGATCCCTGGGCGCCAACACGCTCACCGTGATTCCCGGCACCGTCACCTCGGGTGGAGCACGCGGCGGCATGGGCGGGATCACCACCATGACCGCCGACGACGCGGTCGCGATCCGGCAGGAGTGCCCGGCGGCGGACGCGGTCGCGGCGGGCACGCGCTCGGTGGCCCAGGTGGTGGCCGGCAACACCAACTGGGGCACCTCCATTCAGGGCACCACGCCCGACTTAGTCACCATCCGCCAGTGGCCGGTCGAGCAGGGCGCGTTCTTCACCGACTCCGATGTGCGCGGCTCGGCCAAGGTGTGCGTGCTGGGCCAGAGCGTGGTGAAGCAGCTGTTCGCCGATTCCGACCCGATCGGCGCGATGGTCCGCATCAAGGACATCCCGTTCCGGGTGGTCGGCGTGATGAGCTTCAAGGGCGGGAGCGGCTTTGGCGGCGACGCGGACGACACCGTTCTCATCCCGCTCTCCACCGCGCAGAACAAGCTGCTCGGCGTCACGCACGTGAACTCGATCAGCGTCTCGGCGGTGAGCGAGAAGCAGGTGAACGAGGCGTCGGATCAGATCACCGAGCTGCTGCGACAGCGTCATCGCATCCGGGAGGGCCAGCCCGACGACTTCTTCATCCGCACCCAGCTCGACGCCGCGGCCAGCGCCGACGAGACCTCGAAGGTGATGACCACGCTGCTCGCCAGCATCGCCGCGGTGTCGCTGCTGGTGGGCGGCATCGGCATCATGAACATCATGCTGGTCTCGGTGACCGAACGGACCCGCGAGATCGGCATTCGCCGGGCGATCGGTGCCCGGCGCACCGACATCCTGCTTCAGTTCCTGATCGAGTCGGCGTTCCTGTCGCTGGCGGGCGGGGCACTCGGGGTGCTGATCGGGATCGTCACCGCGGCCCTGGTGTCGTCGCTGGCGCGCTGGCCGACCCTGATCCAGCCGGGTGCCGTGCTGCTGGCGTTTGGCTTCGCCACGCTGGTGGGACTCTTCTTCGGCTACTACCCGGCGATGCGCGCCTCGCGCCTCGATCCGGTCGAGGCGCTGCGGTACGAGTAGGGGCCGGGCTCAGCGCACCACGGCCACCCGGTCGACCCGCTCCGCCATCCCCGGCACGCGCAGTCGCGCGAGATAGAGCCCCGGGGTGAGCCCGCGCGGGAGCGGGGCTTCGAGCATCGCGGGGCCGGCCGCGAACGATTCGCGGGCCAGTGCCGCCACCCGGCGTCCGGCGAGATCGAACAGCGTCCACTCGACCTCGCCCGCCCGCGGCAGCGCGAAGCGAACGTGCAGCGCCTCGGAGGCGGGATTCGGCCACGGCCGCCACGGTCCGGCATCGCTCGCGAGTGGCACGGCGGTCACGTCGCCCGGGAAGTCGATGTGGATGCGATCCACGATCCAGCCGTCGAAGCCGAGGAAGTCGTCGGCCAGCATGCGGAAGCGGATGCGCGCCGGCCCCGGCGCGAGCGACGAGAGGTCGAAGGTCTCGCTCCTCCAGCCGCCCGAGGAGCCGCTCCAGCACGGGCTGCCCTGGGGAAACGGCCCCGAGTTGTTCAGGAACACGTGCGAGTAGGGCGTCTGGGGCGTGAGCGGCAGCCACGGGCCCGACAGCACCTGCGCCTCGACGCGCACGCCGTCCCACGCGTAGACCGAGTTCGCCTCCTCCAGGTCGAAGCGATGATCGAACTTGAGCAGCGTGCCGGGCGGCAGGCTCATCACCCACCACGAGTAGAGGTTCGAGTCGAGGTGGACGGGGTAAGGGAGCGGGGACTCGCTGCCGCACTTCCAGGCGGTTCCCCCGGGCGGCGACGAGAACTCCTGCGTCGTCTGCCACGCGTCCCGGTAGGTGGGGAAGTTCGCGCTGTGGACGAAGCCGTCGTCGCCGTTCTCGGCCTCGAGGAACCAGTCCTGCACCACCGCCATCGTCCAGGCCGCACCGGGAGGCGAAGCGGGATGGCGGGCGAGGTTGCCCGACCCGTCGCGGGCGACGAACCGGTAGTCGACGTGCTGTCCGTTCGCGAGTCCGGGGTAGAGCGCCACCTGGAACGAGTCGCGGCCCACCCGGGTGAGCGGCGCCGAGTTGGACGGCGGGCCGCCGATCCCGTACTCGACCCAGGCCGAGTCCAGCTCGGCGTTGTCGGTGATTCGCGCGAGCAGGACCTGGGGCATCTTGGCGGTGCCCTGAACCAGGACCGGCACGTGCGCGATTACGGGCGGCTCGAGATCGGGTCCGACCTGGAACGCATGCGGACCGGCGGCCCCGGCCGGCGGATCGAAGGCCTCGATGCCGGCCGAATCGCTGGCCGCGTACAGGTAGTACTGCACGGTGCCGGTGAAGCCGGGCATGGCCGGCAGGGTCGCGGCAAAGGAATCCGGCCCCGCGGCCGACATCGGCAGCGGCGAGAACGGCCCGACCGTGCCGGGGCGCCAGTGGAGCGTCGGCGAGCCCGGATCGACGGCGAGCGGAATCCCGGCCTGGGCGATCGTGATGCGCGCTGCGATCGGGAGCGGATCGTCGAGGTCGACCTGATCGGCGACCGGCTGGTGCTCGATCTTCACCGAGCCGGCCCGTGAATCGATCGTGGCGTCGACCGAGCCGAGGCCCTTGGTGAGGGTCGAGAAGTAGCCCACGAACAGGGTGCGAAGGTTCTCGAGCTCGGCGAGATCGGCGGGCGTGGCGGCCTGCCCGCGCGCCGTGACCAGGATCACGCCCATGCGGAAGTTGTGCGGGGCGGTGGCGGCGTCGGGGACGCGCGGTCCGTTCAGCGCCTCGAGGTCCGCGACGGTCCAGGTGTGCTGGCGCGCGTCGAGGCTGGTGCCGACGGTGGCCCAGCTGGTCTTGTTGTAGGCGCCGGGAGGGTTGTAGTCGGTGGCGTCGTGGAGCGTGAAGAACGGCGTGGTCGCGCCGGCCGAGCGCAGCCCCATCAGGTAGAGATCGAGGTTGCCGAAGCGCTCGCTCAGGGCGTCCACCTGGAACGAGTCGGGGGCGGGATTCGTCCAGTTGCCGCCCTCCATGAGCGAGGCGTCCGAGTCGAAGTAGAAGCTCCAGTGCGCGTGCGCCCGCCCGAGCAGGACGTCGGACGGCGTCCCGGCCGAGTCGATGAAGGCGTACGAAAGCCAGCGATGGCCGAACTCGTGGGCGATCACGTCCATGGTGGAGAAGGTGTCGCCGGTGATGTCGGCGAAGGGATCGGGCGGGAAGCGATGCAGCCCGTTCATGCTCAGCATCCACTCGAGCCGCGACGGGCTTCCCATCCCGGAGCCCATGTCGAACGGATCGATCCCGATGCCCTGGATGTCGTTCCTCAGGACGAAGGCCGCCGCGATCGCGCTCGGCGAGCCGAGCCAGGTGGTGAGCCCGCTCGAGAGGAACACGGAGAGACAGTCGTAGTCGTCGCCGTGGGTGCGGTAGAACGACTGCCCGATCGCCGCGAGATCCGCGACCGTCTGCCCGCCGACGATGTTGTAGAAGAAGTTGCCGTCGTCTTCGAGCACCGCGATCTCGCCGACGTCGGTCGAGTTCGGGGTCGGGAGCGGCGGACTCAGGGTGCGGGCGGTGTGTTCCGCGACCGCCTCGCGGGCCGCTTCGAGGCGCGTGCCGCAGGCGCTCTCGATGCCGCGCGCCGGGCCCCGGCCTCCGGGCTGCATCGTGGCGGGAGGCGCCGCGCGTGGAACGGGCAGGGGGGCTGCGGTGGCCGGCGAGGCGGCCGCGAGTGCCGCGCCGAGAAGCGCCACCAGCCGGAACGTCGCGAGCCGCGAGCGCCCGGGGGCGTGGGGCCATCGCGTCTCCTCGCGACCCGGGTTCCGCCGTGCTTCCGACATGCGGAGATTCTAAGGGAAGTGAGGCTATCTCGAAACGGAAGGATCACCGGGGTGAAACCAGGTCCGGTCCGGCCCGAGGCGCGGCGGCAGTCCCCCGGGTCTCGAGTCGACCGGCAGCCGGGCATGATCTTCGGCGCTCATCCACAGCGTCGGCAGCCCGGTCGTCCAGGCGACGAAGTCGGGAGTGTCGGAGATCACGAAGGCGGGTGCGGCCTCCGCGGGGTCCGCGCCGGGCGCGGGTTGCCACCGCGCGAGGGCCTCGCGCTCGGCCGCAAGGATCACCGCGGCGCGACGCGCTTCACTCGCCTCCTCGCGGAGCGCCGGCAGCGCGATCGGGATCGCGGCCAGCACCAGCAGCCCGATCCACGCCCGCGGGCGATGGAGCCACCACGGCAGTCGCTGGGCGAGGTCGTGCGCGCCGCGCGCCACCGCCAACGCGTAGATCG
>Ga0075428_100011144_pt1 | contig 10005 bp, 5 predicted proteins | sample RhiMetdeltSRZDD2_FD_75291 | JGI IMG/M metagenome (GOLD analysis project Ga0075428, IMG submission 75291) | Populus rhizosphere microbial communities from Tennessee, USA - Rhizosphere MetaG P. deltoides SRZDD2 | ecosystem: Host-associated > Plants > Roots > Rhizosphere > Soil | place: USA...
TCCAGCCGAGGACGAGCTTGTGCCAGGCGTCGAGACCCACGCTGGCTTGGTCGTCCGAATCGAAGCTGTAGGCACCCATCGTCGTGAGCATGTCGTTGCCCGAGCCGTAGAGGTCCTCGGTGCCCAAGGAATGCATCGTCTCGTGAGCGATCTGGAAGAACGGAGTCGAAGGTCCGGCGAAGGCGACCGCGACGCTGACTGTCGTCGTGCCGCCGGGGTCGGACACCACGATGGGAGCGGAGATCCGGTTCGCCGGCAACAAGGGCACGATGTTCTCGACGATCACGACCACGAGCTCGTCCGAGCCCACGGATCCGTCGTGGTCGGCATCGAGATCCGAAAACCTCATCCCTCCGAGCGCCGCGGCCCGGGCGAGGATGTCGGCCGAGCGTTGCTCGGGGCCCGGATCGACCTCGTAGAAGCCACCCATGTTCAACGGGCCGACGACGCCGGCACCGGCGCGGATGAACGCAAAGCGACCGTTCGAGTTCTCCTGCACGAAGGCCGACAAGCTGGCGGGATTCTCCGGGGTCGAGAAAGGCCGCGCCGGGGCGGGACGGAACGCGAGTTCGTCGTAGTAGCGCGCTGGATGGGTCGTCGAGAATGGCGGATGGCCGGCCCCGGTGTACTCGGCGAGCACCACGAGCAAGGGCCGCGTTCCCAGGGCGGCGTGACCGTTCACTCTCATGCGCCGGTACCCGAAGGCCCGAAGGGACTGCGGCCAGCCCTGCAACTTGTTCCTGGCGTACCAGGCCTTGAATGCCGGCAGACTGGATTGCTCCTGCAGGGTCAGCGCGTTCAAGGTCGCGAGCGTCGCGACGTTCGCGTTCTCGACGATCCTCGCCCGCTCGTCGCCCGGGAGTCCCCTTTCTCTGTCGACCCGGACGCTGAAAGTCTCGCAGGCCGGGAGCAATGCACCACACACACGCTTGCGCCTGGCCTGGGTATCGGGCTCGAATGCCGCCAGCCCCGGCGTCAGGGCCATGAAGAGCCGCGGATTCGAATCGTCGAGCATCCTCAGCGCCGCCTCGAGTGCGTCGGGCGAACCCAGGGCCAGCTTCACGAGACCCGCGGCGAGCGGAGCGACGCGCAGCATCTCCTTGTTGACCCGAGAATCGACGAGGAGGCCCTGGATCGGCCGGAGAGCGTCGGTGCCCAATCCGGTCAGGCGCTCGGCTGCGGCCACGGGCAGGTTGCGCGCCTCGTCCATCCTCCTGGGCGCGTCGAACAGCCTCACGCACGCCACGATCGAGTTCAGGATGCGGCCTCGGTCGTGGGGACCGCTGTGCGCGTAGAGCGCCGCCACCGAATCGAGCAGAGTCAACGCCTCTGCGTCCCGCTCGGGATCCTTGGCGAGCTTCTCGAACGTCTCGACGCGCCGCCGAACCTCGGGGAGGTCATCGACGATGCGGTTCGGATCCGCCTTCGGGAGCACCGAATCCTGAACGATGCCGAGGAAGGCTAGAACGCAGGAGAGAACCAGTCCCATGGGTGGGCGGCGATCCGGGCGGAGGATCCCGCGCGAGTCTACCCTCATCGGACGGCGGGTGCTCGAATCCAGGGCTCCGCCGGAGATCGCTACGGCACCGTCAACGTGTTCTTCTTCCCCGCCTCCACGGTGAAGTTCGCCACGACCTCGTAGCTCACCGTGTGCGGCTCGGTCGCGACGTCGCGCGAGAAATGGGCCAGGAGCTCGCGCTCGAGCTTCGAGAAGGCGTCGGAACCCATGTCGTCCGCATGGATTCCACCAGGAGCCGGACTGTTGGGCGAATTCCCCGATCCCGAGCCTAGGCCTCCTCGCGCGTGAAGCAGCACAGCAGTCCCGCGAGCAGGCTCGCGAGACCGATCCACAGGCCGATCCGGAAGCTGTCGGGCTCGTAGCTGAAGTCGACGATGTTCAGGCCCTGCTGGAGCTCGACGGCGGAGAAGGCGTAGTTCGCGCGGTGCACGGGCGTCTCGACGCCGTTCACGCGCGCCTTCCAGCCGGGGAAGTGGCTCTGCGCGATCACGAGGAGCTCGGGGGCCGCGCACTTCGTCTCCAGGCGGATCCACGTCGTCGTCTCGTCGAGGACCTGGGGTCTGCGTGCGATCGCCGCGGGAGGGATCTCGAGCATCCGCGCCCCGAGCTCGATCGCGCGCCCGGCCGACACGACCTCGAAGGCGGCCATCGAATCCTTCGGGATCGGCTCCACCTCCGACCAGGCGAAGCGGTTCGCGAGGAACGTGATCTCGTCCTCGATCGGGACGATCGAGCGGCCGTCCGGGCACACGAGGTAGATCGTGGGGGATCCCCTGGGCTGGACGAGTCGGCGCGACTCCTTCGCCGGGCTCGCGGGGGTGGATCGATCCGGCTCCCCGTCCGCGGAGAGCACGACGAGTCGAGCCGGGTCGAAGGAGGGGGAGCGCACGAATTCCAGCGCCTCGGCGTCGCTTCGGGCCGAGACACCCGCGCGCACGGTCCAGCACTTCCCGAGCGAACGCCGGTCGCGGAACAGGCCGTAGTCGCCGATCTGCCGGACGAGCTCGAACCGATCCTGGTTGCACGACCAGCCGAACAGGAGCTCCCCGGGCAGCGTGCGGCCCCCGGCGCGGCTCTCGCCGTCCTCGTAGGAGCGCGGCGAGGCGTGCCAGACCGTCACCGTGTCCCCGGGCGCGCCGTCCTCGCACGTCAGCGCGATCGCGTAGCGCCGGCCGCGCGAGCGCGGGATCGCCTCGAAGCCGAGCACGATCGGCCGTCCCTTCGGAACGAGGGCCGGATCGAGCATCCCGCGCACGTGATTGTCCGTGTAGAGGTCGGCTTCGATCTCGCGGCTCGTCACGGTGCGCTCGGCGACGAGCGCTCCCGCCGCGACGTCCTCGAGCCGGAGGTGCAGCGTGCAGGGCCTCGTCGACGGGAAGACCCCGGCGAAGACCTCGATCGCCTGCAGACGATCCGCGTCGCAGCGGAAGGTCTGGGTGACGGGAAGCCCCGGCGCGACTTCGACCGGCAGGAAGGTTCGTGGGCCCGATCGCGGCGGGAGCACCGGACCCGAGCCGAGGAAGTTCCAGTCCCACTTCGCCAGCACCCAGGGGACCCCGAACGTGCGCAGCGCCGCTTCGGGCCCGCGCAGGATCGAGCGCCAGTTGTGCGTCTCGCCGAAGCGGTCGCGGTACAGCTCGTCGAAGCGCCGCACCCACAGGCCGTCGTAGGCCTGGACGCTCGCGATCCCGTACGCGAGGTGGCTCTCGGGTGGGATCCCGTCCTCCCCGAGGATCGCGACGCGCTCCGTCCCGATCGTCTCCCGCAGCGCGCGGATCGAGGGCGTAGCCGGGAAGTAGAGCCGGTCCTCGCACACGGGGTTGTAGTCCTTGAACTGCCAGCCGGTCTGCAGGAAGGCGACGAGCACGAGCGCGACGCCGCCCAGGATCTTGAGCCTCGGGCCGCGCGCGACGTGCAGCAGGCACAGCGCGACGATCCCCGCCGCGAAGGTGCGCGAGATCCAGCCCAGGTGCGAGGGGACGAACGCGTCGAAGGCAGCGCGATTCGGGCTCGCGAGGCTCGCGAACTCGTCCAGGAGCCCCTGCGCGCCGAGACGGAAGAGCGCCAGGAACCCGAGGCCCGCCAAGGCGGCGCCGATCGCGCGTCCCCAGCGCGGGGCGGACTTCCGTCGCAGGACGTGGTCGACCGCGAGGGCCGCGGCGCAGCAGGCCGAGAACGATCCGATCGCCTGGCTCCGGTTCATCGGCGCCTGGGCGAGACCCGGGATCCACGTCACGGCGGAGGAGAAGTCGAACAGGTCGTAGGCGTAGAAGATCCACGCGAGCGCGAGCGAGAGGAAGAAACCGATCCGCCGGTCGCGGCGCGCGTGCACGACGCCGAAGAGCGCGAGGAAGAGGATCGTTCCTCCGACGTAGGCCAGATTGACCGTCTCGTAGTTCGGCGACGGCACGTCGTAGGCGAGGAGGGCCTGCGTCGAGGGGTTCCCGAGCGCGTCGGGGTACAGAGCGAGCGGCCAGAACTTCGGGTCGAGCGGCGTCTGGCCGTGGAGCCTCTGCCCGAGCACGACGCTCTCGCGGAGGTACTCGAAGAAGGGCACCAGCTGGAAGGCGGCGAGCCCGGCCGCGAGCGCCCCGGCGAACGCGAGCTTGCCGGCGAAGGCACCGAAACTTCGCAGCGGCCGTCCTTCCGCCCGCATCCGGAGCACGATCCGCGTCGACCTCGCCGCGCACCACGCGATCACGAAGAGGAGGGCGAAGAAGAAGCTCTCGGGATGCCCCGCGAGCAGGCCCGCGAGCAGCGAGATCGTCAGGCCGGCCAGCGGGCCGCGCAAAGGGGCGGGCGCACGCGGCTCGTCTCCGGCCGCGAGGGCGACGCCTTCGAACCGCTGCAGCGCCTTCTCCGCGAAGAGGAGGCCCGCCGGGAGCGCGACGATCGCCCCGACGTGCGGGTAGGTCAGGAGCAGCGCGTTGTGCCCCGTGAACGTGAATCCGACCGCCCCGAGGAGCGCGGGGATCACGGCCAGGCCGATCTGGCGCAGGAAGAGGAACGTGAACAGCCCGAGCGCGGCGAGCTTCAGGAGCGCCGAGAGGAGGAGCGCGGCCTTCGGGCCCAGGGCGTAGTGGGGGAGCGTGAACGGGGAGAAGACCGCGGACTGGTAGTTCGCGAGCAGGGGAGCGCCCCCGCCGGAGCCGGGGTTCCAGAGCGGGATGCGTCCGGAGGCGATCTCCCCGCGCGCGAGCATCGCCCACGGCTGCATCTGCGTCACCGCGTCGGAGAGCAGCCGGTTGCCGGGAACGTGGCCCGGATCGACCCTCGTCAGGGTGAAGTCCTGGAACAGGTCCGCGGACGAGAAATGGACCTCGCGGAACCGGAGGAGCGGCGTGGACAGGAACGTCGCTACGAGGACGAGGAGCCCCAGGATGCCCGCGGCGGGTCCTCGGTGGCCCGCGAGCGCGGTGCGGATGAAGCGGCGCATCGAGGTCTCGGAACGAAAAGTTGAGCAGCCCTTGCCGCGCCGAGCAACGATCGGCGAGCCTGGAGGGATCGATGAAGCTCCCCACGGGTCTCGCTCGCGCCTCGTTCGGGGCCGTCGCCCTGCTCGCGCTGTGCGCCTGCTACAGCGTCCCGCGCGAACGGCGCCCCTCCTTCCCCATGGACATCCACAGCCACGCCGAACCCGCGCGGGTCCGCGTCACGCACGCGAGCCTGGACCTCGAGATCGACCCCGCCCGGAGCGAGCTGAGGGGCAGCGTCGTGCTCTCGCTCGATCGAGCCGACCACGAGTCGCCGCTCGTCCTCGACGCGAAGGGCCTGGCCGTGGAGTCGGTGACCGGCACGGACGGCGGCGCGCGCAACTGGAGCCTCGGGCCGGAGGACGCGATCCTCGGCTCGGCGCTGACCGTCGAGCTCCTCTGGGCCGACAAGACGGTGCGCATCGCCTACCGGACGACCGAACGCGCCGAGGCGCTCCAGTGGCTGGCTCCCGGCCAGACCGCCGATCGCGAGGCGCCGTTCCTCTTCACGCAGGGCCAGTCGATCCTCACGCGCACGTGGATCCCCGTCCAGGACTCGCCCGGGATCCGGATCACCTTCGACGCGCGCGTCCGCGCCCCGCAGGGACTCACGGTCTTGATGAGCGCCGAGATGGTCGGTCCGGACGCGGGCGGCGCGTTCCGCTTCCGGATGGACCGCCCGATCCCGCCCTACCTGATCGCGCTCGCGTGCGGGAAGCTCGAGTTCCGGCCCATCTCGCCGCGCTGCGGCATCTGGGCCGAACCCTCCGTCGTCGACCGGGCCCGGGACGAGTTCGCCGACACCGAGAAGATGATCGAGGCGGCCGAGGGACTCTTCGGCCCTTATCGCTGGGGGCGCTACGACGTCCTCGTCCTGCCGCCCTCCTTCCCCTTCGGCGGGATGGAGAACCCCTGCCTCACCTTCGCGACCCCCACGGTGCTCGCGGGGGACCGATCGCTCGTGGCGCTCGTCGCGCACGAGCTGGCGCACTCCTGGTCCGGCAACCTCGTCACGAACGCGACCTGGAGCGATTTCTGGCTGAACGAGGGCTTCACCGTCTACTTCGAGAGCCGGATCATGGAGCGCGTCTACGGCCCTGAGCGCGCGCGCATGGAGGCGATCCTCTTGATCGCCGATCTCGAGCGCGAGATGAAGGAGCTCGACGCTCGCGACCAGATCCTGCACGTCGACCTGGCCGGGCGGCATCCCGACGACGGCTTCTCCCAGGTCCCGTACGTCAAGGGCGCCCTCTTCCTGCGCCGGGTCGAGGACGTTTTCGGACGGGGACGCTTCGACCGGTTCCTGCGCTCCTACTTCGACTCCCACGCCTTCCAGAGCATCACGACGGGCCAGTTCCTCGACTTCCTGAAGGAGAACCTGTTCACGCAGGACCCCGAGCTCGCCGCGCAGATCGACCTCCACCGCTGGATCGAGGAGCCCGGGCTCCCCGACGATGCGCCCCGCCCGACTTCGAAGGCGCTCGCGGACGTCGACGTGCAGATCCGCCGGTGGAAGGAGGGAACCGAGCCCGCCGCGCTCGCGACGCGGGAGTGGGTCACCCAGCAGTGGCTCCACTTCCTGGAAGGGATCGCCGGCGCGCTCGACGCCGGATCGATGGCGAAGCTCGACGAGACCTTCCACTTCACCGACAGCGGCAACGCCGAGATCCTCACGGTCTGGCTGCGCCTCTCGATCGCGCACGGCTACGGCGCGGCGGACGCGCGGCTGGAGCAGTTCCTGACGACCGTCGGCCGGCGGAAGTTCCTCGAGCCCCTCTACAAGGAGCTGGTCAAGACCGACACGGGCCGAGCCCGGGCCGAGGCGATCTACGCGCGGGCCAGGCCCAGGTACCACGCGGTCTCGACCGCGGCGATCGATCCGATCGTCGGCGCGAAGCCCTGAGCGCGGGCCAGGAGGCCGGCCTCAGCCCTCTCTCGCCTGCGTCGATTCGACCGACGGGTCCTCGATCAGGAACGAATCGATCATCCGGTAGAGGGTCTCGGCGCGCACGGGCTTGGCGAGGTACTCGTCCATCCCGACGGCGAGGCAGCGGTCCCGGTCGCCCGCGATCGCGTTGGCGGTCATCGCGACGATCGGGATGTGTCGCCCGCTCGCCGTCTCCGCGTCGCGGATCCGCTTCGTCGTCTCGAAGCCGTCCATCTCCGGCATCTGGCAGTCCATCAGGATCAGGTCGTACTCGACCGCGTGCAGGCGAGCGAGGGCCTCGATCCCGTTCGCCGCGACGTCGACCTCGTGCCCGCGCTTCTGGAGCATCCGTACGGCGAGGCGCTGGTTCACCGCGTTGTCCTCGACGAGGAGGATGCGCGTCGCCCCGGATCTCGGCACGGCCAGGAGCGCCTGGGATCGGGCGGCCGCCCGCCGGGAAGGGAGCGCGGGCGGGATCTCGGGCGCGGCTCCGTTCGGACCGGCCGGCGCCGCCGAGGTCACGTCGACCGTCGTGGTGAACCAGAAGAGGCTGCCCACGCCTTCGCGGCTCTCGACGCCGATCTCGCCGCGCATCAGCTCGACGAGGTGCTTGCAGATCGCGAGGCCGAGGCCCGTGCCGCCGTAGCGGCGCGACATCGAGGAATCCGCCTGCGAGAACGGCTTGAAGAGCCGGAGCAGGGCCGTTTCGCTCACGCCGATCCCGGTGTCACGCACCTCGAAGCGGAGCGTCGCCTGGTACTCGTCCCGGCGGTCGACGCCGACGTGGAGCTTCACGCTCCCGCGCGAGGTGAACTTGATCGCGTTGCTCAGGAGGTTGAGCAGGACCTGCCTCAGGCGGAACGGGTCGGCCCGGATCTCGAGGGGCGTGGCGTCCTCGAAGCTGACCGTGAACTCGAGGTTCTTCGCCCGCGCCTCGCCCCGCATCATCTCGTAGGCGTCGCGGACGACCCGACGCACGTCGACTTTCACCACCTCGAGCTGCAACCGGTTCGCGTCGATCTTCGAGAAGTCGAGGATGTCGTTGACGATGAAGAGCAGCGTCTCGGCCGACGACCGTGCCGTCTCCGCGATCTCGCGCTGATCCGCGTCCAGCTTCGTGTCGAGCAGGAGCTCCGTCATCCCGATGACGCCGTTCATCGGGGTCCGGATCTCGTGGCTCATCATCGCGACGAACTCGCTCTTGGCGCGGCTCGCCTCGTTCGCCCGCTCGAGGGCCCGGGCGAGCTGGTCCATCGTCTCGTCCTTGGCCGACCCGATCCGGCGCAGCTCCTCGTTCGCGGCCCGGACCTCGTGGTAGGAGGAGCGCAGGTTGCGCCGCATCTCGTCGAGCGTGGTCGCCAGCCGTCCGAGCTCGTCCTCCTTGTCCAGCGCGATGGGGGAATCGAGGTCGCCGCGGCCGAGCGCGACCGCCTGGCGATCGAGTTGCTGGACCGGTCCGAGCACCGTCCGGCGCAGCAGGAAGAGCATCAGCACGGCCAGGCCGACGAAGTGGAAGCTGCCCTGGAGGATCAGCTCCTCCTGCCGCTCGGCCTTGAGCGCCGCGATCCGCGCGGTGGAGACGCACAGGAAGATCTCGCCGATCGACTTGGCCTCGCGCTGCCCTGCCAGGATCGGCGCCAGGATCTTGGCGCTGAAGAGCCGGAAGGAATCGGCGGGGAGCTCGTTCTTGGTCGCCGACGGGGGGATGAGCTTCCCGTCCGCGCGGTGGATGTACGCCAGCTGGACGTCGGGTTGATCCTTCGCCAGCCCCTGGAGGAACTCCTCGAGGACCGGGAGGTCGTTCTCGAACAGCGGCTGGATGCACGCGACCGCCGCGAGCTCGCTCAGGGATTGGCCGCGGGACTCCAGCTGCTGCGTCAGGAGCTCCTGCTCGCTCCGGATCGTGTGGAGGTTCGAGATCAGGAGCCCGAGCGAAAGGAAGACGAGGGTCGCGCCGATCAGGCGGAACCCGAGCCTCCGGAGCGTGCTCCCGATCCAGCCGTGCTCAGTTCCCACCACGAGGGTTATCGAACTCCTCCGCGAGCCTCATCCCCTCGCGGACGAGGCGGTACTCGTCGTCGGACGTCGGAACGAACCCCGTGATCTTGAGCTCCTTGAGGACGCCGGGGTCCTTCAGGGCGAAGAGACCCGCCTGGATCGCCTCGAACGTGGACCGCTCCAGGCCCTTCCGGGCGACCCAGGGCTTCGTCACGTTGTCGAAGCTCGCGAGGACCCGCAGCGTGCCCTTGGCATTGGCCTTCTCGAAGGTCTGCTGCATCACGGAGCCCGCGTCGAAGTCGCCGATCTCGACCGCCTTCACGACGGTGTCGTGGCGGCCGAGGTACTGGAAGTCCTTCAGGTCCTTGCCCGTGATCCCCGCCTTGATCAGCTCGGCCTGCACGAGGTAGCGGCCGATCGTCGAGTTGGGGTCGCCGAACGCGAACCTCTTGCCGCGCAGGTCCGCGATCGTCCGGATCGGGCTCTCCTTCTGCACGATGATGAGGCCCTTGAAGCGTTTGTCCCCGCTCTCGGTCTCCATCGCGATCAGCTCGATGTCGGATTGCCGCGCCTTGGCCGTGATGTAGGAGGCGGGCCCGAAGCGGACGAAGTCGACCTCGCCGCGCGCGAGCGACTCGATCCCGTCCTCGTAGCTCTGGAAGATGGTCAGCTTGATATCGACCGGACGGCCGAGCGCGCTCTCCATCGAGGCCGTGAGGGCCTCGAGCACCGGGGTGAACGAGCGGTACATGACCGTCGCCTTGTCCGACTGGTAGACGCCGAAGCTCAAGGACATCGGCTTGGGGTCCTCGACGGCGGGTTTCCGGGCGGGGAGCGCCGCGACGCCGGCGAGCAGCAGGGCGGTCAGGTGGGACATGGACGGGTTCTCGATGCCTGGGCAGGCGTGGAGGGGAACTGGGGCGGGACGACCTCGGTTCCCTGATCGACTGGGGTCCGAGAGGACCTTGAGGGGGGGATCGGCGGGGGACGCGGGCCCCTCGGAACCCGATCCTCAAGAAATCGTGAAAATCTGGCCCCGCCTGGACGCGCGCGGCGGACGAGAGGCGGCCGAGCCCGGCCCCCGCCGG
>Ga0075428_100011147_pt1 | contig 10005 bp, 7 predicted proteins | sample RhiMetdeltSRZDD2_FD_75291 | JGI IMG/M metagenome (GOLD analysis project Ga0075428, IMG submission 75291) | Populus rhizosphere microbial communities from Tennessee, USA - Rhizosphere MetaG P. deltoides SRZDD2 | ecosystem: Host-associated > Plants > Roots > Rhizosphere > Soil | place: USA...
AGGCGAATCCGGGTCTCGTATCTCAGGGACCGCTCCCCCCGCAGGCCGTTGGCGGCCGCGACGACCTCGCGCGCCCACCACTCCTCCACGAGATCCTCGCTCAGTTTCGTCTCGAGGATCACGACGACTCCGCGGCCCGCGCGCGCCGCGTAGCCCTCTTTGGGGGAGAGGCCGATCTCGATCTCCTCCTGGGAAAGCGAGATGGCCTCGCCGTCCAAGGTGACGGAGCACGCGCCGGTCTCCTCGAGCGCACGGAGCAGCTGGATGGCGTCCGCCGCCGCGAGCGCCCCTTTCATTTTCTGCACGCGAGGCCCGAGCCGCGGGCCGATCAGCTTGAAGTTGGGCTTGAGCTGGTAGACGACGTACTTCTCCGCCTCTTTCGTGAACCGCACGCGCTTCACGTTCAGCTCGTCCTCCACGAGCGGCAGCATCTCGGCGAGGGAAGCCTCGAGCGACGGATCCGCGAGCACGACGATGGCCTCGTGGAGCGGCTGTCGGACTCGGAGCCCTGCTGCGGCGCGGGCGGCCCGACCAAGGCTGACGATCTGGAGGACGACGGCCATGCGCCTCGCCAGGCCGTCATCAACGAGCCGCTCGTCGCAGGTCGGGTAGTCCTCGAGGTGGACGCTTTCCTGGGCTCCCGGCACCACGCCCACGGCGAGGCTCCTGTGCATGTCCTCCGCGAAGAAGGGCACGAAAGGGGCTGCAAGCCGCGCGAACGTCGTGAGGCACTCGTGAAGCGTCGAGTACGCGCTCCGCTTGTCAGGCCCCAAGCCGCTGGCCCAGAATCGCGGACGGCTCGCGCGCACGTACCAGTTCGACAACCTCTCGACGAAGTCGAACAGGGAACGGGCCGCGGTGAGGATGTCGAATGAGTCGAGCGCGTTCGTGACCGTGCGCGTGGTGAGCTCGAGCTCGGAAAGAATCCATCGATCGAGGAGGGGCCGCTGCGCCACGGGCGGCGCGCTGCCCGCCGATGGGCTGAAGCCATCGATGTTCGCGTAGATCACGAAGAAGCCCCAGACGTTTTGCAGGCGGATGAGGAAATCTTTCTTCGCCTCCGCGACGCGGTCCGTCGAGAACCGCAAGCTCGTCCACGGGTTCACCTGGCTGAGGAGACTCCACCGCAGCGCGTCGGCCCCGTGCGCGTCGAGCACGACTTTCGGCTCGAGGTAATTCTTCTTCGATTTCGACATCTTGTACCCCTTCTCGTCGCAGATGTGACCCGTGACGAGACAGGTCCGGAACGGACGGGGGTACCCCTGATCTGTTTGCAGCAAAGTGCTCTCGGCGAGGAGCGTGTAGAACCAGCCGCGTGTCTGGTCGATCGCCTCCGAGATGAAGTCCGCTGGAAAGGCCTGGGCGAGCGCAGCCTCCGAGCCCTCGGCGTGCGGATAGCCCCACTGCGCATACGGCATGGCGCCGGAGTCGAACCAGCAGTCGATCACTTCGGGGACGCGGCGCATGCGCGCTTTCGGGTCCTTGGGAGAGCGGTACGTGATGGAATCGATGTACGGCCGGTGCACCCGCAGGTGCTCCGAGAGGCCTGGATTGGCCGCTTTCGCGTCGTCGAACGCGCCGGCGCCTTCGACGCCCGGCTTCGCGAGAAGGTCCGCGTACGAACCGACGGCTTCCATGTGGCCCGTGACCTCGCAGCGCCAGATGGGAAGCGGAGTTCCCCAGTACCGCTCGCGCGAGAGGGCCCAGTCGACGTTCGACTCGAGGAACTTCCCGAACCGACCTTCCCCAATGTTCGGCGGCACCCAGTTCACTTGCGCCGAGTTCTTGAGCATGTCGTCGCGGAAGCGGCTGGTCGAGAGGAACCACCCGGGGCGCGCGTACTGGATCAGCGGATCGTTCTCCGCGCGCCAGCAGAAGGGGTAGTCGTGCCGGTAGGTCTCTTCGCGGAAGAGCACGCCGCGGCTCTTCAGCTCGCGAATGAGTCCGCGGTCCGCGTCCTTGCAGAAGACCCCCGCAAGCCCCGGGACCTCGGCGGTCATGAGCCCTTTGGAGTCGACGAGCTGCAGGAACCCGAGGCCCTCGCTTTTCGCCAGGCGGTAGTCGTCCTCGCCGAACGCGGGCGCGATGTGGACAAAGCCAGTGCCGAACCCGGCGTCCGGGGACGCGTCCACCGTGACGAACGGCGCCGCGACGATCAAGTAGCTCCGTCCTCCTTCCGGGGCCTTGAAAGGCAGTGGCGGAAGGTACTTTCTGCCGACGAGAGTCTTGCCGCGAAACGGCGAGGAGACGGAGACCGGCTTCAGGCCTTTTCCGAGCACTTTCGCCACCAGGGCGGCTGCCATCACGAGAGTCTCAGTTCCGCCGCCATCGACGGGGACTTCCACGCGGACGTAATCGCTCTCGGCGCTCACAGCGAGCGCGACGTTCGACGGCAGCGTCCAGGGCGTGGTGGTCCACGCGAGGTAGCTCACCCCGGGCTCATCTTCCGAGCGAAAGCGGACATAGATGCTCGGGTCCGCCACCTCGCGGTAGCCGAGGCCGACCTCGGCGGCCGACAGCGTCGTGCCGCCCTGCGCCCACCACCACACGATTTTCCGATCCTGGTAAAGGAGGCCGCGCTGGAATAGCTGGCTCAGAGCCCACCACACACTTTCCACGTACTCCTGGTGGAACGTGGCGTAGGCATGGGACATGTCGATCCAGAAGCCGATGCGCTCCGTCAGCTCCTCCCACTCGCGCGTGTAGCGAAAGACGCTCTCCAGGCAGCGATGTGTGAACTTCTCGAGGCCGTACTTCTCGATCGCCTCCTTGCCGGAGATGTTCAGCTCCTTTTCCACCTCGATCTCGACAGGCAAGCCGTGAGTGTCCCACCCGGCCTTGCGCGGCACGAGGAAGCCCCGCATCGTCTTGTACCGCGGGAAGAGATCCTTGATCACACGGCCGAGAACGTGGCCGGGATGCGGCTTGCCGTTGGCGGTGGGAGGGCCTTCGTAGAAAGTGAACCGCGGCCGCCCGGCTCGCGCCTCGAGGCTTTTCCGAAAGATGCCGCGCTCTTTCCAGAAACGCGCGGTGGCCGCCTCGCGGGCGTTGAAATCGTAGCGTTCAGGAAGTGGCGGGAACGGCATGCGTGGAACCTGGGCTCGACGCGCGGATCACTGTCCCGGCCGCCAGAGGTAGTACAGCCGCGGAGCGCCGTCGAAGCTCGCCCGGAGGCTGAGGCTGAGCTCCTGCGACGCGAGCGGCCCGCGCGTGGACGACTCCGTGAAGATATTGGCGCCGCTTTTCGGACTTCGTGTGTAGCGGACGATCGTGGGCTGGGCGATGCCTGCTTCTTTGCGGACATCGTCGAGCACGTCGCTCAGGTAGGCAGCCCGATCGATCAGCCCGAGCTTCTCGGCCTCGATTCCCGACACGACGCGACCGTCGGCCAGGCCTTTCACCTGCTCGCGGTTGAGACCGGGCCGGCCCTCGTCCACGACATCGATGAAGCGGTTGTACATGTCATCAACAAGTCGCTGAAGGATCTGCTCCTCCTCCGCGGACATGGGCCGGAACGGCGAGCTGATGTCCTTTTTCTCGCTCGACTTGAGGGGGTGGAAGGCTACTCCGATCTTCCCCAGCAGCCCGCTCAGGTCCATATGCTGCAGCAGGACCCCGATGCTGCCCACGATGGCCGTGGGGTTTGCGTAGATCTTGTCCGCGGCCACGGCCAGATAGTAGCCGCCCGAAGTCCCCTGGTCGCCGATCGAGGCCACCACAGGGATCTTCCTCTCCTGCTTGAACCGCTGCACTTCGTGGTGGAGCACGTCGCAGGCCGTAACTTCGCCTCCGGGGCTCGAAATCCGCAGCACGACGGCGCGCACGTCCGGATCGCGGCGCGCGAAATTGAGCCGCGCCTTCGTCTCCGAGAGCGTGTTCTCCTGCGGAAGGAGGGGCGAATCGCCTTCCTCGCCCGAGATCATTCCATCGACGTCGATGATCGCGATTTTTTCCTCACTGAAGAAGCCGCCGCCCTGCACGAGCACTTGCTCTGTGAGCGCGGGGCCTCGGAGCAGCTCGCCGACGGGGACCACGATGCAACCGGAGCCTGCCGCCGGCAGGAGAACAGCGAGGACGAGGGTTAGAAAGTTCTGTTTCATGGGTGGGTGGGAAGTGAGCTCCGGGGGGGGCCAGTGTCCTCAGCGCAGCCTTCGAACCAGATCGAAGTATAAAGTCTCGGCGTCGCCCCGGCCGTCGAGGGGAAGGTGGAAGAGCCGACGCGCCTGGGAGCGATCGAGCCGGCCCGTCGCGAGGCCTCGGTGGAGTCGTTCGCCGAGAATATATCCAAGCGAGTGAGTGATGCCAAGGTGGAGGTCGAGTGGAGTGTCGTAAATCGTGCGCAAGCGGGATCGACGTCCTCGCCGCGCGCGTTCGTGCTCGAGATGTTGCACGACAAAGCGTGCCAACTCGGCGAGCCTGCGGAGACTCCGCGGCAGGCTGCCGTCGCTTGCGTGACGGAGGATTTGGCGGAAGTCGGCCTCGCCGTGCGGGACGCGCGCGGGATTCACGATTTTCGAGCCGAGGAAACCGAGGGCTTCTTTCACGGCCCGAGCGTAGAAATCGGTGCGGGCCCGCAGCGGGCGCGCTTCCCAGCCCGACAGCTTGTGATTGACGTAGTGCGCCGCTTCTTCCGCGGCGTGGTCGAGGCTCGTACTCGATAGGTAGATGATGTTTCCGCGGCAGAGAAAATAGCTCTCGTCGTTGAGGATCTGACGCTCCACCTCGTGGACTTCGGCCCCAGAGTAACCCTCGCGGGATGCGAGGTCCTCGAGAAAGCTCAGGTCGCGAGGCGTGTAGACCCTGAAATCGTCGAGCTTTCGCGGATTGACGCCGAGGAATCTCGCGATGGCGCGCACGCAGCGGCGAACCGCGCGGTGCGCTGCTCCGTCTGGCCCGGGCGTGGAGAGCGAGGCCGGCTCCTCCGCCGGATCGCGCAGGCTATCGACGCCGAGCTGCCACTCAAGGCAGGAGCGGTACTTTTCGATCGGGCTCGCGTTCAGGAGGCAGAGCTCGTCGGGGGCGAGCTCGAGAATCGGCGGCGGCCAGCCGGGGCTGCGGCGTGTGAGGCGCCAAAAGATGTCATCGACGTTTTGATGGACGATCACGGCGGGGCGGACGATCTCTTCCGCCGCGAATCGGCGCGCGCACGATGCCGGCAAGTGCCGCCGGGCGACGCGAAAGTCCCCCGCGATCACGTACACGAGCGCGTCGGGGTGCGACACCGCGGCGCGCGTGATCACATCCGCAGCGATTTCGTCCCGCCGCGGCAAGCCCGAAGTGCCGCCCTCGCCGGCGTCGTTGAAGCCGTAGACGGGCACTTCCTCCTCGCGCGCGAAACGGTAGATTGGAGCGCAGCTCTCCCAATCGAAGCCCCACGACGCGGCGAAGTCCACGCCGCTAAGCAGCTCTTCCTCCCCGGCCTCGCCGGCCAGGAACGCGTCGACGGCGCGTTGCCGGTGCGCTGGGAAAACCTCGGTGCAGAGGACGATCTCGCGGCGGCGGCGCAGCTCGCGCAGGATCGCGAGCGATGCTCTCTGGCAGTCGGGCAGAGTGTGGTACTCGCCCTGGAACACCGCTCCGGCCTGGGCGAGCCGCCGGATCAGGGCCGCCGGGCGGATTGGGCACGCGCGTCGCAGCTCGAGCTCGTCCTCGTACTCGCGCGCGTAGGCGCGGGTCTCGGGAGAAGGCGCCTCGAAAGATTGAGCGACTTCGCGCCGCAGCCGGCGGCCAAGCGTCTCGTGGATGTGGAGGAGTCGCCTGCGTGGCGACCGGCAGGTGGCGGGCATGGAAGGGTCCAGGCAGGAGGTCGGCTTCACCGCCTCTCCGGCCCCGGGATGCCGGGACGGAGCGACGCGGCTCCCCAGGATCGACGCGGCGCGTGGAAAACTTTTGCTCCGCGCCTCGGGAATGCCTAACGGCCTTCCTGCGCGGCGAGCCAGGCCCGGTAATCCTCGGGTGTGTTCAGACTCCGGAAGATTGCAGCCCAATCCGGAGGCGCGCCACCGAGAAGCTTTTGGGCGACCTCCGGTCGCTCGAGGTCGAGCGAGCGCACGCCGGGAGCTCGCGCCAGGGCCGTGAGGCTGCGCTCACCGGCTTCCAGGAGGCGGCGGGCGTCGGCGGAGAGGCCGACGGCGTAGACCCCGCACGCCGGCTCGAGGCCGCAGGCCCACTGCGGGACGCAGCCGCGCGCACCCGCTTCGGCGGCCCTCTCCCAGAGTGCCTCGAGCACCAGCCAGGGCACGTCCGGCATGTCGACGGCCAGGACAAAAGTCCGCGCGGCTCGCCCCTCGAGCGCTGTAAGCGCTGCTGCCGCGCCCGCGAGCGGCCCCGCGGCGTCGTGCTCGTCGGCCACGGCGTTGACGGGAACACCTGCGTCGCGGGCAGCTCGATCGAGCGCGCTCGCCAGGCCGGAGGATGGGCCCCGCCGCCCCACGGACACGAGGATTCGGCGGACTCGCGGAGCGAATAGTGCAGCTGCCCGCTCGACCAGCGTCCTGCCGCCGGCCTCGAGCAACGCTTTCTCGCTCAGCATGCGCCGGCTCTCTCCGCCGGCAAGGATCACTGCCGCGTCATAAGGCCGAGGCGAGCTCACGCCGGCGGCTTCTTTCACTTCCCGTCGAGCCAGATGGCGGAAAGAACCTCCCCCTGCGCGATGCAGTCTCGGTCCGCCGGTAGAGTCACGATGGCGTTGGCCTCGGCAAGGGACGTTAGGTGGCTCGAGTCCTGCTCTCCCGGGGGCGTCACGCGAAAGCCGCCGGCCGGGTCGGGCTCGACGCGGCAACGCAGCAGGAAAACTCGCCCCGGCCGGTACCTGTGCTCGAAGGGAAATCGCACGCCGAACGACACCGGCAGCACTTCGCGCTCTCCGCGCATCTTGCGCAGCGCCGGCCGCACGAAAATCTCGAACGAGAGAATCGACGCGGCGGGGTTGCCAGGCAGGCCGAAAAGGGGACGCCCGTGAAAAAGTCCGAAGGCCTGAGGCTTTCCCGGGCGCATGGCGACGTGAAAAACGAGGCCCGGCCGCGCGCTCTCCCGCACCACGGCTCGGACGAAGTCGTAGTCGCCGGCGCTTGCCCCTCCCGTCGTGACGATTGCGTCCGCGCCGAGCGCGATCGCGCGGTCGATCGCAGCGAGCAGCTCTGATTTCGCGTCGCGGATGATCCCGAGGTCGATCGGCACCGCACCGGCGCCGCGCAGCAGCCCGGAGATCGCAAAAGCGTTCGAATTGCGGATCTGCCCTGGCCCGGGCGTGCTCGAAGCAGGCACGAGCTCGTTTCCTGGCGACAGCACGGCGACACGGACCGGCCGCGTGACGGAAAGCCGCTCGCGACCCTGGGCCGCGGCAATGGCGAGCTGCGGGCCTCGGAGCACCGTGCCCGCCCGCAGGACGAGGTCGCCGGGTTTCATGTCCGCGCCGGCCCTGCGCACGTTCTGTCCTGGCCGCGCGCTGCCGCGGAACGTCACGCGCTCCGCGGTGAACGACGTCAGCTCGTGAGGTACGACTGCGCCGGCGCCCGCGGGAAGCGGCGCTCCCGTCATGATGCGAATCGCGGCAGCGGGCTCGAGCGCCACGCCTCCCTGCGACCCCGCTGCTAACCCGCCCTGCACGGGAAGCTCGAGCGGATGATCCGGAGAGGCCGCCGCGAGGTCCTCCACGCGCACCGCAAACCCGTCCATCGCGGAGTTGTCGAACGGCGGGATGGACTCCGAGGCGATGAGATCGTCCCGCAGCACCGCGCCGAAAGCTTCCCCGAGGCTGCGGAGCTCGCTCTCGAGCGGAGAGATGTGCTCGAGGATCGCAGTCCTCACATCCTCGATGGAGACAAGGTCCTGGCCGAGCTCCCGAAGAGCCACTTCAGCCCTCCGCAGGCCTTTGGGGCACGGGGTCGAGGCTTTCGGAGGTGTTGCTCTCACCGCGTGGGCTGCCGGGGGCGCTCTCGAGCACCCAGTTCAGGTACTCCGGGTGGCCGCCTTTGACTTTCATGACGATGGCCTCGGGCACCTCGTAAGGGTGAGCTTTCACGAGCGTCTCGACGGCTGCGCGCACGTTCGCGCGAGGGCACTTGATGATCAGGAGGCATTCTCCCGACCGCTCTATCTGGCCTTTCCATCGATACACGCTCACGACGCCCGGCACGATGTTGACGCAGGCCACATGCCCGCTCTCGACGAGGGCGCTCGCGAGCCGCTCGGCATCGCTCGGGCTCGACGTGGAGAAGATGACGCAGGCTTTCTTCTCGTCGTGGTCGTCGTCGTGTTTCTCTCGGCGCTTTCCGGCGTGCCGATCCGCGTCGTTATGGTGGTGATGGCTCATGGTCGGCTATCGCAACGCTCTCGGGGTGCTACGACCTCTGGCCCAGCAGCTGCCAGCGGCAAAAGACAGCTGCCAGCGGCCAAAAAAACAGCTGCCGGCCGCGGCGCAAGACTCCGGCTCAGTGCCCGCAGCCGCAGCCGGAGCCGCAGCTCCCTCCCTCCAGCTCCTCCGGACGGGGCAGCCTCCCGAGCTCGAAAGTCATGTCGACGTGCCGCTCCACGGTGCTTTTCATGCGATGCATCTCCTCCTGGGCGGAGACGTAGTCGCGAGCCACGGCGTCGTCGAAAAAGCGCTCGCGGAGGCGTTCGAACTCGGCGATCTCGGCCGGGCTGATCGATCCACCGTGCGCCTGCTTTTGCTGGAGGAGCTCGCCCTTCTCGCTGAGCTCCTGGTATCGAGCCTGAGACTCCTCGCTCCGGAAAAACGCCCCGACACGGTTCTGGATTGACTGGAACCAGGGGTCTGCTAGGAGCGTTTGGCAGAGCTCCTGGATCTTCGTGGTGATCGCGTCATTCTCGAGAGCATTCGACATGGGGCACTCCTGGGTTGGGCACTATCTTTTTTGCCTTCCTCTGCGACTAGACGCGACGACCGCCGGCGCGGTCAAAGAAAAACCCAGCGCCGCGGATTCACGGCGCACCGCCGCAACCGCCGCCAGAGCCGCCGCCGGGGCGCTCCGTGGGAGGCTTCGGCCCAGGCCCCGGCAGAGTCGATTTACCGCCCCCGATCGCCTCACCTTCGAGGATGGACTCCGCGTCGGGATAGGCGTACAGGACGCGAGCCCCATTCTGTGCCAGGCCGCCAGTGTCCGCCGTCGGGCCGTACGTGCTGTGGAGGCTCCGACCGAGCATGCGCAGAAGCGCCGTCAGCTGCCCGCGGTGATGCGCGGTGTGCGCGATGCGGCGGACCAGGACCCACGCGCGCGACCGCGGCGATCCGAAGAAAGACACGGTCTCCTCCCACCAGGCGTCGACTTGGATTCGCAGAGCCTCGAGCCGCTTTTCCGAATCCATGGCGTAGCGCCGCAGGAACTCGATCCGCGTCTCCTGCGCCGGCAGCGGTGGCGCCCCGACGTCCACTCCGAGCATCTGGACGAACCACAAATTCTCGCTCACGCACTGGTGGACCATGTGCTCGTGCACGCTCCGCCCGCGGGGGTCGCCGGGGCGCGTCGCAAGGTCGCCATCCTGGAATTCGCTCCAGACGCTCAGCGTCTTCAACCGCTCCGTCTCGAACGTGTCCACGAGGAACTGGTATCGCATGGTTGACGCAGCGTCGCCGCGACGTGCCCTTATGTTAGCCGCTCGGCGAGTCGCGCAGGACCCGGATGAGGTGGGGAAGCAGCTGCTTCTTCCGGCTCACGACACCTCGCAGCTCAAACAGATCGACGGCGCCAGAAGCCCGAGGATAGTCGATCGCCAGGATGAGTTGCCGGCCGCCGACGGCCAGGAGCAGGCTGTCCTGGCGCGTGATGTCCGTGACGAGGAGGCAGGAAAGGTCCAGGCCCCGCGCCTGGTTGAGCTCGCCCAGCGCCGACCTCAACTCCTCCTTGATCATCCCGAAGTGGTCGAAGCCGAGCTCCTCCACCTGGGCGACGCCGATCCGCCAGCCGTTCTCCTCGAAAATCTTGCAGTCCGCTTCGACGGCGCGCCGCGGCGGCAGCGTCTGCAGGATGGAGCCGGCTGCGAAGA
>Ga0075428_100011149_pt1 | contig 10003 bp, 11 predicted proteins | sample RhiMetdeltSRZDD2_FD_75291 | JGI IMG/M metagenome (GOLD analysis project Ga0075428, IMG submission 75291) | Populus rhizosphere microbial communities from Tennessee, USA - Rhizosphere MetaG P. deltoides SRZDD2 | ecosystem: Host-associated > Plants > Roots > Rhizosphere > Soil | place: USA...
GCCGCCGGCCGCGAGAGCGCCGGCCGCCGGCCGCGAGAGCGCCGGCTAGCGGCGGGCGCCGAAGGTCTCCTGGAGAGCCTTCATGTCGGCCGCGGTGATGCGCTCCTCGAGCCGATAGGAGTGGATGCGCCAGCCCTGCGCGGTCCGGACGTGCTCCGCCTCGGCGACGCCGACGGCGAGCGTCGCCATGGTCTCGGCGTGGATGCACTGGAGGTGGCTGGTCGAGCGGGCGCGCGCTCCCTCGACGCGGATCACGTGGGTGTTGAGGAAGTGGCGCACGCCGTGCTCGCCCATCGTGACGGCGCCCGAGAGCATGCGCCGGAACCAGGCGAGGATCTGCGCGCGCCCCTCGAGCCGGTCGCGCACGCGCTCGCTCCCCGCGACCTGCGTCAGGTCCCAGGTCGCGTCCTCGGCCATCACCTCGGCCTCGAGCACCGCGAGGTCGCCGCGGTCGAGGGCCTGGTAGTAGAGCGAGAGCAGCGAGCCGATCTGGCAGTGGGCGAGCGCTTCCTCGGCGGCGTCGGACATGGGGATCCTCGCGGGCTCGCGGGCTGCGCCCCGACGCGACCCCGCGGCGGAGCGCCCCGTGCGGCGGGGCCCTCCATCTAGCACAGCGCCGGCGCCGGCGGCCCGGATGCGGCATGGTTGGTGCGGGCCGTCACACATCGGAGCACGCGGCCCACCGTATTTTCGGGGACACCACACGGGGGACGAGATGAAAGGGATGCGGAAGATCGCGGGCGGGGTGATCGCGCTGTGCGCGGCCGTGGGCTGCGCGACGAGCGGGGACGTCGGCAGCGTGCGAAAGGACGCGCAGGAGGCCCGGCAGATCGCCGAGGAGGCCAACCAGAAGGCGTCCGCCGCCGCCGCGGATGCCGCGGCCGCGCGGGCCGCCGCCGAGGCCGCCGCCGCCGAGGCGCGGGAGGCGAACCAGAAGGCGGACCGCATCTTTCAACGGTCGCTCCACAAGTAGCGCGCGCCGGGCGGGCGCGGCGCCCGCCCCGCCGGCGAGCGCCGGCGCGCCGCCGGAGCCCCTCGCGAAGGCGGACTTCGTGCTGGTGCTGAAGGCTCCGCGGCGGCTCCTGCTGCTGCGCGGCGCCCGCGTGCTGCGCGACTACGAGGTCGCGCTCGGCCTGAATCCGCAGGGGCCGAAGCGGCACCACCGCGACGGACGCACGCCCGAGGGCCGCTACGTCATCGAGGCGCGCAGCGAGCACAGCCGCTTCCACCGCGCGCTGCGCATCTCGTACCCGAACGAGCAGGACCGCGACTTCGCCCGTCGCGCCGGCATCGCACCGGGCGGCGGCGTGATGATCCACGGGCTGCCGAACGGCGAACGCTGGGTCGGCGAGGAGCACCGGGAGTTCGATTGGACCAACGGCTGCATCGCGGTGACCGACGACGAGATGGACGAGATCTGGGAGCTCGTCGATGACGGGACGCCGATCGAGATTCGCCCGTAGCGCGGCGCTTCTGCTCCCGCTCGCCGCCGCGGCGTGTGCGACGCCGGCGCCGGCGCCGCGCTACATCCTCGAGGCGCCGCCGCCCTCGCCGGACCTCGTCGGGCGGCTCGAGTTCCACGTCGCGAGCCCGGAGGACACGCTCGTCGACCTCGCCCCGGCGCTCGAGGTCGGGTACGTCGAGCTCCTCGCCGCGAACCCCGGGGTCGACCCCTGGCTGCCGAAGGGGGGCACGCGGCTCGTGGTGCCGCGCGCGCGGCTGCTGCCGAGCGGGCCGCGCGAGGGCATCGTCGTGAACCTCGGCGACCTGCACCTCTACTACTTCGAGAAGGGCAGGCCGCCGCGCGTCTACCCGATCGGGATCGCGAAGGACGGCTACGAGACACCGATCGGAGTCACGACGGTGAAGTCGAAGCGCGAGAAGCCGACCTGGATCCCGGGGCCCTCGGCGCGGGCCGACGGCAAGCCCGCGCGGGTCGAGCCGGGGCCCGACAACCCGCTCGGCGAGCACGCGCTCTACCTCGGCTGGCCCTCCTACCTGATTCACGGCACCAACGAGCCGCGCGGCGTCGGCCGGCACTCGAGCCGCGGCTGCATCCGGCTCTATCCCGAGCACATCGCCGAGCTCTACGCCCGCGTCGAACCGGGCACGCCGGTGCGCGTCGTGAACGAGCCGGTGAAGCTCGGCCGCATCGGGGGCATGCTCTTCATCGAGGCAAACCCCGACGCGGACGCCTCGCTCGAGCTCGACGAGACCGGCAAGCTGCCCGCCGCCCCGCTCCCCGCCGATCTGCGCGCACGGGTGACGCGCGCCGCCGGCAAGGACGCGCCGCACATCGACTGGCCGCGCGTCGAGGGCGCGGCGCGGCGCCGCACCGGCGTCCCGATCCCCGCCCTGCTGCCGGGCAGCGCGAAGGGCACCGCGGCACCGCCGCCGCGGGCCGCCCGCTAGGAGAAAGGCAGACACCACGTCGAGCTCGTCGTCGCCGTCGAGGTCGTAGTTCAGGGAGAAGACCGCGGCGGTGAGGCGCCTCGAGGAAGGCGACTTCCGTTTTGCGGAAGGAGTTTCACTCGATCGCTGCCCGACTGGGGTACGGGAGAGCCTTCCCGGGCCCTAGACCCTCGTCGCCTGGACCTTGCCTTCCGCGGCCGCCCGCATCCGCAGGTTGAGCAGCTCCACCAGCAGCGAGAACAGCATCGCGCTGTAGATGTAGCCCTTCGGCACGTGCTGCTCGAAGCCCTCGGCGACGAGCACCATGCCGATCATCAGCAGGAAGGAGAGCGCCAGCACCTTCATGGTCGGGTGGCGCTCGATGAAGCGCGCGATGGCGCCGGAGAAGGCCAGCATCACGGCGATCGACACCATGATCGCCACGATCATGATGCCGATCGCGACCCAGCGCATCGGCTCCCCGGTGACCGGGTCGTTCGCCACCTTCACCATGCCGACCGCGGTGATCACCGAGTCGAGCGAGAAGATGATGTCCATCGCGATGATCTGCACGATCACCGAGGCGAATCGGGAGCTGCCCCTCGGCTGGTGGAGCGTCTCGTGCGAGCCCTCGAGCTTGTCGTGGATCTCGTGGGTGGCCTTGGCGATCAGGAAGCCGCCGCCGACGATCAGGATCAGGTCGCGCCCGGAGACGGCCTGACCCATGATCGGGAGCGTGAAGAGCGGGGTCGTCAGGCCCATCACCCACGAGATCGCGAGCAGGAGCCCGATGCGCATGAACATCGCCAGCAGCAGCCCGACGCTGCGGGCGCGGTCGCGCTTCGCGGGCTCGAGCTTGCCGGCGAGGATCGCGATGAAGACGATGTTGTCGATGCCGAGGACGATCTCGAGCGCGGTGAGCGTCAAGAGCGCGGCGGCGTTCTCGCCCGTGAGGAGGTATTCCACGTCGATGGCTCCGGGATGGGCGCCGGACGCCCGGGTCGGCCGGCGCGGCGGAGTGCGTCCGCCGGGGAAGCAGGGGGCTCAGCGCCCCTCGAAGCGCGGGTCGCGCTTCTCGAGGAAGGCGTCCATGCCCTCGGCGCGGTCACGGCTCGCGGAGACGACGCCGAAGGCGAGCTGCTCGAGCGCGTGCGCGGTGCGCAGGTCGGCGTCCTGGCCCTCCTGGATCACGCGCTTCGCGAGGCCGACGGCGAGGGGGCCCCTGGCGGCGGCCTTCTCCGCGGCGGCGACGGCGGCGGCGACGAGCTCGTCGGGCGGGAACACGCGGTTCGCGAGGCCGATGCGCAGCGCCGTCGCCGCGTCGATCGGCTCGCCGCCGAGCACGAGCTCCTTCGCCCAGGCGGGCCCGACGCGGCGCACGAGCCGCGTCGTGCCGCCGAAGCCCGGGACGAGGCCGAGGCCGACCTCCGGCTGGCCGAAGCGCGCGCGCTCCGAGGCGTAGATCCAGTCGCAGGCGAGCGCGAGCTCGCAGCCGCCGCCGAGCGCGTAGCCGTTCACCGCGGCGATCACCGGCACGGCGAGCGCCTCGAGCGCGGCGAGCGCCGCGTGGCCGAGGCGGCTGAAGCGCTCGGCCTCGAGCGCGCCCTGAACGCGCATCTCGGCGATGTCGGCGCCCGCCGCGAAGGCGCGGCCCTCGCCGGTCAGCACGACGGCGCGCACCGAGCCGTCGCCCGCGAGCTCGGCGGCGCGCGCGGCGAGCGCGTTCAGCATCGCGGTGTCGAGCGCGTTCAGGGCCTTCGGCCGGTCGAGCACGAGCAGCGCCACCGCCCCGCGCGCCTCGCGCCGCACCGGCTCCACCGCCGTCCCGCCTAGCCCGCGGCGCCGGCGGGGGCCGCCGGGCCCGGGGTCACGTCGCAGCGCAGCCGCGTCAGACGGATCGACTGGATGCGCCAGCGGCCGCCCTGCTTCACGTACTCCTCGTGGTAGTGCCCATAGCCGCGCAGCGTGAACTCCGGCAGCTCGACGTAGTCGAACATCGCCCAGACGCCGGTGGCCGTCGTCGCGCTCGTGAGCTCGATCTCCGGCATGTGGCCGTGGTGCACGGTCTTCGCCGTCGCGAGGATCTTGCGGTTCTCGGCGACGAGCTGGTCGCGGCCCTCGAAGCGCAGCTGCGGGTGCGGGCCGTCGTAGATCCCGACGAAGTCCTCGCTGAAGACCTCCTTCCACTCGTCCCAGCGCTTCTCGTCCATCAGCCGGAAGTAGAGCGCCTTCAGCTTGTGGATCTCGAGGATCTCCGCCATCCGATCCATGGGGCCTGCCTCCCGCCGGGAAAGGGCCGCAGTCTATCACGCCGGCTGCCGCGCCCCGAGACCGGCGCGCGGCACCCGCAGTGATATGCTGCGCCGCGGGGAGGGAAAGCCGTGCCGTCTCGTCTCGCGTCCGCCGCCCGCCTCGCGGGCCTCGTCGCCGTCGCGCTCTGCGTGCTCGGCCCGCTCTCGAACCAGCTCGGGACGACGCCGCCGCTGGGCGGCTTCCTCGCCTTCGCGCTCGGCCTGCTGCTCGGGATCGCAGCGCTCCTGCTCGGGCTCGCCGGGCTCTTCGCGACCCGCGCGGGCTCGGGGCGCACGGGCCGCCCGGCGGCGTTCACCGGCGCGCTCATCGGCCTCGTGATCTTCGCCGCCGGCATGGTCGCGTCGTCCCCGGGGCGCGGGCTCCCGCGCATCAACGACATCACGACCGATCTCGCCGACCCGCCGGCCTTCGCGAACCCCGCCCTCGCCTATCCCGGCGAGTCCTTCGCGAGCCAGCAGCGCGCCGGCTACCCGGACCTCGGGCCGATCGCGCTCGCGGAGCCGCCGGACGCCGCCTACCGCGCGGCGCTCGCCGCGGCGCAGGGCCTCGGCTGGGTGATCGTGCGCGAGGACGCCGCCTCCGGCGTCTTCGAGGCGACCGACACCACCGCCATCTTCCGCTTCGTCGACGACGTCGTGGTGCGCGTGCGGCCCGAGTCGGGCGGCTCGCGCGTCGACGTGCGCTCGAAGTCGCGCGACGGCCAGGGCGACGTCGGCGCGAACGCCGCGCGCATCCGCAGCTTCGGCGCGACGCTCGCGGGCAAGCCTTCGGGCTGAGCCCGCTCGCGGGCAAGCCTTCGGGCTGAGCGGCGCGGGGAGGCGTCAGGCGCGCGCCGGGCTCGCCACCGCGAGCGGGCGCGCCTCGAGGCGCAGGAAGCCGAGCAGCGCCGCCGCGGCCGCGAGCGCGGCGATGAAGAGCAGCAGCGCGCTCGCATAGCTCCCGCTCGAGTCGCGCAGCGCGGCGGCGAGCGGCGCCAGCGCGAAGAAGAACGGCAGCATCACGAGCCCCGCGAAGCCCATCACCGAGCCGAAGGAGGCCGGCCCGAAGATCCGCCCGATCAGCGAGGCGTAGACCGGCATCATGCCGCCGCCCGCGGAGCCGATGCCGATCACCAGCGGGAGGAAGCCGGCCGGGCCCGTGAGCGTGCGCAGGAACGCGAAGGCCACGGCGTGGATCGCCATGATCACCCAGAGCAGCACGCGCCCGTCGTAGCGGTCCGAGAGCGCCCCGAAGGCGAGCGTGCTCAGGATCCCGACGCCGGAGCCCACGCCGAGGTAGAGCGAGGCCTGCTCGGTGCCGACGCCGAGGTCCGCGGCGAAGGTCGCGAAGTTAGCGATCCACGCCGTCGAGATGCCCATCAGCACGCCGAGCGGGAGTGCCAGGCACCAGAAGGCGCGCGCGCGCACGAGCCGGGCCGGCCCCCACGGCAGGCCGGCGTGCGCGAGCGCCTCCGCCTCCGCGGCCGGGGCCAGGCCGTCGGGATGCTGGCCGAGGTCGGCCGGCTGGTTGCGCACGACGGCCCAGAGCGCGGGGATCACGCAGAGGGTCATCCCCGCGAAGCAGACCAGCGTCGTGCGCCAGCCGTACGCCGCGAGGAGCCACCCCGCGATCGGCGCGAAGAAGAGGCCGCCCGCCGGGCCGCCCATGTTGGTGAGCCCCTGCGCGCGGCCGAGCTTGCGGCGGAACCACTTCGCGGCGAGCGTCGAGGACGAGAGCGGGCCCAGCATCGTCACGCCGACCGAGAGCAGCACCCCGAAGAGGATCGCGAGCTGCCAGAGCGCGGTCGCGCGCGAGAGCGCGAAGAGGCACGCCGCCATCCCGAGCGCGCCGAGCGCCATCACGGCGCGGATCGAGCGGCGGTCGAGCAGGCGCCCCAGCACCGAGCCCACTCCCTGCATCACCGCGAGGAAGAGCGACTGCCCGACGACGATCGGGCCGCGCTCGGTCCCGAACTCCTCGACGAGGAAGGGCACGAAGAGCGGGAAGGTCATGATCGAGAAGCCCATCGAGACCGACTGCGTCGCGAAGCCGACGCCGACGATCCACCAGCCGCGGAAGGGCTCGCGCCCGCTCATCGCGGGCCCGCGTCGAAGCCCTGCGCCGAGCGGAAGAAGCGCCGCGCCGCCGGCGCGCTCCAGTTGTCGTGGTCCTCGCCGAAGGCGCGGATCCCGCCGAAGCGCCACTCGGTGAGGCAGTTCACGGTGAAGAGGTTCGGGTTCAGGTGCAGGCCGAGCCGGTTCAGGCAGCGCCCCTCGGCGATGAGCTCGCGGCCGAGCTCGTCGCGGCCCTCGATGCGCACGCGGCTCGGGTAGCCGCTCGTCTTCTCGCGCTCGAGGACCTCGCGGCGCCCGCTCGCGAGCTTCGACCAGACGCCGTCGCGCAGCAGGTAGCCGTGGATCGAGACGAGGCCCTCCCCGAAGTCCATCGTGATGGTGTGGAAGGCGTCGCGCGGGGAGGCCGTCGCGTAGCTGTAGCCGCCGTGGCCAACGCTCGTCCCCGCGAGCCCCGGGCCGAACTGCGAGCGCGGGCCCCAGGAGCGGTCGCGGAAGCCGAAGGCGTCGACGCGGATCTCCTCGCCGTGCAGCACGAGCCGGCCCTCGAAGCGCCCGGGCTGGTCGAGGTGCGAGGCGCCGAGGTAGTGCGGCTTCGCCACCGCGGTGAAGCGCAGCGCCAGGTGGATCTCGTCGCCGCCGTCGGGGTCGTCGTAGCCGAGCTCGTAGCGCGCGAGCGGCTCGAGGCAGCGGACGCGGATCCCGTTCGGCAGCGAGAGCTCGGAGAGCCGCGTCGACTCCGGCAGCGGCAGGTGCCAGAAGTTCTTGGCGTAGACGCAGTTCCAGGGCTGGTCGCCGCGCTCGTCCCAGAAGTAGGCGCCCCCCGCCGCGACGCGCTGGTTCGGGCGGAAGAAGGGGTAGAGCTGGCCCGAGAGGCGCCGCTCGGGCACGGTGAAGGTGAACCAGCAGGTCTCCGTCCAGTAGGGGTCGTCGCAGGTCGGCGGGTGGAGCTCGTCGTCGGGGTGCGGCTTCACGCGGCGCCCCAGTAGCTGCCGTCGAGCATGCGCTCGATCATCGCGCGGTGCGGGATCAGGTCGTCGACGTCGTCGGGGAGCTTCGCCTCCCCGAAGCGCAGCGAGCGCCGGCCGATGCGGAACATCACGATCCCGTGGCGCAGCGCGGCGTAGAGCAGGTAGAAGTCGAGATCGCGCGGCGCGCGACCGGTGCGCCTCTCGAAGCTCGCCGCGACGTCGTCGGGTCGCAAGAGGTGCGGGATCCCCGGCTTGCCGAAGCGCTCGGCCAGGTCCTGGAAGAAGCGGTGCAGCGCGATCATCCAGGCGAGGTCGACCTCGGGCGGCGCGAGCGCCGCCATCTCCCAGTCGAGCACCGCGACGGGATCGAAGCCGTCGTAGAGGACGTTGCCGATGCGCGCGTCGCCCCAGGAGAGCACGGTTGCGCTCTCGTGGCGCGGCCAGCGCTGCTCGAGCGCCGCGAAGGCGCGCTCGAGCAGCGGCGAGCGCAGGCCGTCGGCGGCGACCCACTCGTAGTAGGCGCGCTGCCCCAGCACGTGCTCGCGCAGCGCCGTCTCCCCGGGCCGCGCGCGCAGGAAGCCGAAGCGCTCCTCGGGGCGCTCGATCGCGGCGAGCGCCGCGACCAGGGCCACCGATGCCTCCTGGAGCCGCGCCTGGTCGGCGCGCGAGGCCTCGCTGAGCCAGCTCTCGAAGGTGTAGGGCATGATGTCGGGCGGCACGCGACCGTCGACGCGCTCCATCACGAAGAAGGGCGCGCCGAGGGGGGCCGGGTCGGGCTCCGACCAGCGCACGCGCGGCACCGGCACGACGCCCTGCGCGGCGACGTCGCGCATCACGCGGAACTGCCGGTCCATGTCGTACTCGGGAAAGACCGGCACCGCGCCGGGGTCGGGAGCCACGCGCGCGACGAGCCGCTCGCGGCGTCGCGCGCCGCCCTCGTCCCACGCGAGCTCGAAGAGCAGCGTCTCGCTCGACATGCCGTTGGTCGAGGGGCCGTCGAGCGGCGACACCTCGGGCGCCGCCTCGCGGCCCAGGCGCGCAGCGAGCCAGCGCTCGAGCCGATCGCGAAGCTCGCCGCGGTCGCGCGTCGAGGTCTTCGGCCGCGCGAAGGCATCGCCCCCGCCGTGCTGCCTCGCTCCCGCGTCCTCGGCCACGCCCGGCTCCTACGCGCCCGACGTCGGCGCGAAGAAGCGCACCGCGGTGAGCGTGTCGACGTGCTCGCGGATCTCGGCAATCCGCCCCTCGCGGAAGCCGAGGACGAAGCAGTACCAGTTCTCGTAGTCCCCTGCCGGCGTGCTCGCGCGCATGCGCGTCTCGGCGAGCAGCAGGTCGCCGTGACCGGCGGCGGCGCGCACCGAGGTCTCTTGCGAGCCCGGCGCGAAGACGCCGTCGACCGCGCCGAGCATGAGGTCGACCACCCGGTCGCCGCCGCGGTGCGTGCCGGGGAAGGGAGGCGGCGCGGAAGGCGGGATCACCCACACGACGTCGTCGGTCACGAGCGCGCGCATCGCGGCGCGGTCGACGCGCGAGAGCGCGGCGAAGTAGTCCTCGAAGACGCGCCGATGCGCCTCGACGCGGCGGCGCGCCGTGAGGCCCGCCTCGCGCTCCCAGAAGGCCTCGCGCCGACGGGCGAGCGCCGTGCGGCGCTCCTCGGGGCCCACTGCCGGATGCGACGCGGGGAGCTCGCGGCGCAGCGCGGCGACCGGCACGACGCGCGCCTGCGGCGCCGGGCTGCTGCGCGCGTGGACGAAGCGGTAGGCGAGCATCCCGCGCCGGTGGCCGCTCGTGTCGAGCCAGTTCGGGACGCCGGGATCGCGGTGGGCCAGCACTACGCGCAGGCGCCCGTCGGCGTCGACGTGCGCCTGGTGCGCGGAGAGGCTCGTCTGCCGGCTCGCGAAGTCGCCCGACTCGAGGAAGTACGGCGAGTGCAGCGCGAAGCCCCAGTACGAGGCCTCGGGGAGCTCGCACTCGACGAGCAGCACCTCGTCGTCCGCGAGGTCGAAGAAGCAGCTCCCGTAGAGGATGTGGTCGGCGCCACCGGGGGCCGAGCGCGCCGCCGCGGCCTGGTTCGGCTGCACGCGCGCCGCGCCCTCCTGCGTGTAGCGGTTCCAGAAGGCGAGCGAGCGCTCGACCCACGTCACCGCGCGGTCGAGCGAGCGCGCCAGCGCCGCCGGCCCCGGCTCGGGCTGCGGCAGGCCGGCGAGATCGACGCGCTCGATCGCGAAGCCCGGCGAGACGTCGCGCTCCCAGTCGGAGACGTAGACGCGGATCAGGAAG
>Ga0075428_100011151_pt1 | contig 10003 bp, 10 predicted proteins | sample RhiMetdeltSRZDD2_FD_75291 | JGI IMG/M metagenome (GOLD analysis project Ga0075428, IMG submission 75291) | Populus rhizosphere microbial communities from Tennessee, USA - Rhizosphere MetaG P. deltoides SRZDD2 | ecosystem: Host-associated > Plants > Roots > Rhizosphere > Soil | place: USA...
ATCGCCGCGCCCGCCTCGCGGTGGCGCTCGGCGCGCTCACTCTGCCGGAACGGCCCCTCGTCCCAGCCGACTCCGAGCCATTCGAGCTCGCTCAGGATCCCCTCCTCGGAGCCGGGCACGACGCGGGCCGGGTCGGTGTCGTCGATCCGCAGGACGAGCGCGCCGCCGTGCTCGTCGGCGAAGTGACGGTTTGCGACGGCCGTCAGCGCGCCGCCGAGGTGCAGGGAACCGGTCGGGCTCGGGGCGAAGCGCACCCGGACGGGCATGCGCTAGACCTTGGCGTTCTTCTTGAGGTCCCAGGCTGCCTTGACCGGCGGCTGGGCCTTCCCCGTAGGGTCCTGCGGCGTGTAGACCGTCTCGACCTTGGCGAAGGCGAGCGCGATCTGGTCGAGCGGCGGCTCCTCGTCCGAGCCGTCGATCTCGTAGGAGGAGATGAGCACGTCGGTGAGCGTGATCTTCAGGAACTCGAGCGGAGCCTTGCCCGGCTTGCGGCACGTCAGGATCGCGCTCTTGATGTGCTGCCCGCTCGCGCAGGCGAGCCACAGCTTCGGCGAGGCCTTGCTGGTGTGCGCGACGACGAGGAGATCCTCGAAGACGGCTTTGCCCGCGCCGCCGCCGCCGGGCCCGGATGCCTTCGGGTGGCTGACGCCCCAGCTGAACGCGAGGACGTCGATCTCGTCCTTGTGCTTGGCGTCCGTGCTCTCGCCCGGGATGCCGTCGAGCTTCAGGAAGTAGTCGACCGCCATCGGGGCCGGACTCTATACGCTCCGGTCGAAGTGTCCGTGACGACGACGCCTGACTCGCGAGGCGCGCTGTCCCTGGTCGCGCCCCACGTCCACCGCACGCCGCTCCTGAGCTCGCGCACGCTCAGCGACGAGACCGGCTTCGACGTCCGGCTCAAGGCCGAGCTCTTCCAGCGCACGGGCTCGTACAAAATCCGCGGCCCGCTCGTGAAGCTCTCCCGGCTGACGCAGGAGGAGCGCGACCGCGGCGTCGTCTGCTCGTCCGCCGGCAACCACGCGCAGGGCGTGGCGCTGGCGGCGGCGCGGCTCGGCGTTCACGCCGTCGTCTGCATGGCCGAGAACGCCACGCCGTCGAAGATCGCGGCCACGAAGGGCTACGGCGCAGAGGTCGTGCTCGAAGGGTCGATCTGGGACGATGCAGACCGCAAGGCGCGCGAGCTCGTCGCCTCGGAAGGGCTGATCTACGTGCATCCGTTCGACGACGTCGACCTCATCTCGGGCCAGGGCACGGTGGGCGTCGAGATCCTCGACGACTGGCCGGAGGTGGAAGTGGTCGTCGTGCCGATCGGGGGCGGCGGGCTCATCTCGGGCATCTCGGCCGCCGTCAAGCAGGCGCGGCCGGACGTCAGGGTCGTCGGTGTCGAGTCCTCCGACGGGGCGGCGATGAAGGCGAGCGTCGAGGCCGGCGAGCTCGTGACGCTCGAGCGCTGCGACACGATCATCGACGGGCTGCGGGTCAAGCGGGCAGGCGAGCTCACCTTCGACCTCGTGCAGCGCTTCGTCGACGAGATCGTCGCCGTCCCCGACGCGACGATCTTCGAGAACGTCCTCTGGACGATGGCGCACACGAAGCTCGTGGTCGAGGGCGCAGCGGCCGCGCCTGTAGCCGCGATTCGCGAAGGGCTGGTCGACGCGCCGCCCGGGAAGAGGGTCGTCTGCGTCCTCTCGGGCGGGAACATCGATCTTTCCCAGCTCAGCGGACTGCGCTGGAACTAGCCGCTCGAGGCTCCGCGAGTTCCCCGAGCACGGCTGCGCAGAAAACCCGGATGCCGCGAGGAGATCGCCGCGCGAGACTCCTCGTATGACGCGGACTGCTGCCGAGGCGCACGGCGACGTCTCAGTCCTCGTGGCGGGAGGAGGGGTCGCCGCGCTCGAGACGGCGCTCGCCCTGCGGGCGCTGGCGCCTGGCCTCGTTGATGTCGAGCTCGTCTCCGCCGAGCTTCATTTCTTCTACCGTCCCCTCGCCGTCGCCGAGCCCTTCGGCGCCGGCCGTGTCCACCGCTGGGAGCTCGACGATCTGGCGCGAGCCGCAGGAGCGGCGTTTGCCCCCGGCCGCGTCGCCGAGATCGACGCCGTGGCGCACGTCGCCCGGCTCGCAAGCGGCGTCGAGATCCCCTACGACGCGCTAGTGCTCGCGACGGGCGCAGCGCCTCGCTCCGCAGTTCCCGGCGCCCTGACCTTCCGCGGCCCTGCGGACGTCGAGGCCATGGAGCGGCTACTCGGCGAGATCGTCCGCGGCGAGGCGAAGCGGATCGTCTTCGCGATCCCGACGGGAATCGTCTGGCCTCTCCCGCTCTACGAGCTCGCGCTCCTGACCGCCACGGAGCTCGAGGCGAGAGGCGTCTCGGCCTCGCTCACCATCGCGACGTCGGAGCCTTCGCCGCTCGCGCTCTTCGGCGCCACCGCCAGCCGAGCGGTCGAGACGGCGCTCTCGGAGCGCGGGATCGACGTGCTGACCACCACGTACCCGGTGGAGGTCGTGGACCGACACCTGGCATGTGTGCGCGCGGAGCCGCTCGAGGCCGACCGCGTCGTGGCCCTCCCTCGGCTCTACGGGCCCGACATCGGCGGCATCCCTCAGGACACCAACGGCTTCGTCGCAACGGACGAGCACGGGCGCGTGCATGACCTGGCTGACGTCTACGCCGCCGGCGACGTGACGAGCTTCCCCATCAAGCAGGGCGGGCTCGCGGCACAGCAGGCCGACGCGGTCGCCGAGACGATCGCCGCGGCCGCGGGAGCGTCCATTCGGCCGACGCCGTTCCGCCCGGTTCTCCGAGCGCTTCTCCTCACGGGCACGGCCCCCGCGTTCCTGCGCGTGGAGCTCGCCGGCGGGCGCGGCGAGACGTCGACGGCCGCCGACGAGGCTCTTTGGTGGCCGCCGGGGAAGATCGTCGGCCGCTACCTGGCTCCTTTCCTCGCGGAGCTCGGCGTGCTCGAGATCCCGCCGGAGCCCAGCGAGGACGTGCTCCGGATCGAGCTCGACGCGGCCGGCGCGCACATGCTCGGCTGGCCCCGCTAGCCGTAAAGTCAGACCGGCGCGCCCAGCTTCGCCGCGATGCGTTCCGTGACGACCGCGGCGTCCTCGGCCATGCCGACCAGGGTTGCCGACTGGCGCTTGCGCTGGAAGTGGACGCCCATGAAGTAGAGGCCCGGGACAACCGAGCTCTCACCGTCCTGCTGGAGCGGGAAGCCGAGCTCGTCGAACGCTTCCGTCCAGGGAACGAGCCCGCCGTAGTCGGGCCGGAACCCTCCGGCGAAGAGGACGGCGCCAAAGCCCGTCAGGTCGACTTCCTCGGGCGCCTGCGGGTCGAACGGCGCCGGCGGGTCGGGCTCCGCCACGTCGATCCCGTGCGCGGCGACGACCTTGCGGACGAGGTTCATGAACTGCTCGTAGCGCTCGTCGCCCCAGGCGGCCGTCTCGCCCAGATCCGGTGCGAACCGGGCACGACGGCCGGTCGCGCCGATGAAATGCCCCGCCAGGGTCACCCCTCGCTCGCGCAAGGTCCTGAGGTTGAGATCTCGACCTCCCCCGTGCCCGGTCACCAGGACGTTTCCGAAGAGCCGCGCGGCCGGGCTCGGCAGAGACTCGAGACCGGCGTCCAGGAAGCCGCTCGCGGCCGCCCACCAGACGAAATCGCGGCCGCCCACCCGGCGCGGCGCCCAGGGCGCCTTTCCGCAGGCCACGACGACCTCGCGTCCGGCATCGTGCAACTCCTCGGCGAGTTGGCAGCCGGACTGCCCGCTGCCGACAACCAGCACCGCCCCTGGAGGGAGCTGACCCTCGTTCCGGTAGTCCGTGACGTCCAGTTGGAGCAGGCCCGATGGCAGCGCCGCTGCGGCCGAAGGGCGGTGCGGGCGCCGGTAGGTGCCTGTGGCGACGACGACCGCGTCCGCGTGCATGTCGCCCGTCGAGGTTCGCAGGGTCAGGCCACCTCCGGAACGCGCCGCCAGGGAGTCGACGGCGACGCCTTCCCTGACGGCGGCGCCGAGATCGTCGGCGCAGCGCTCCAGGTACTCAACGACCTCGTCGCGCGGCATGAAGCCATCCGGGTCGGGCCCGTCGTAGCAACGCCCCGGCAGCTGCGTCGCCCAGTTGGGCGTCACGAGGCGAAACTCGTCCCAGCGGTCCCTCCAGGTCTGACCGACGCGATCCCGTTCCAGGACGACGTGCTCCACACCGGCGTCCAGTAACTCGCGCCCGGCGGCGAGCCCCGCAGGCCCGGCCCCGATTACCGCAACCTCTACGCGCTCCATTCCAACCTGACGCCCCGGGAGGCCGCTTTCTTCCACGGCCGGCTCAGCCCGGGTCGATGTTGTGGTTGTGGTGGAAGACGTTCTCCGGGTCGTAGCGCCGCTTGAGCTCGAGCAACCGCTCGTAGTTCGGCCCGTAGGCAGCCCGTACCGCGTCCCCACCCTGGTCGTCGCCGAGGTAGTTGAGCCACCGTCTCGCCTCGAGATGCGGGCCGAGGGCCTGGTGGGTGTCCCGCGTCCACGCGACGTTCTCGTCGGTCGCCGCCGGATCGGTCCAGACCGACGGGATGAGGATGTTCCAACCCTCCTGACGATGGGGCACCGCGGTGTCGGTCACACCCACGCGGGTCACGGCGCCGTGGAAGTGCTCCATCAGGATCGCGCTCATGGGCGAGGGAACCGAGGCGAAGCGCTCGACCATCTGGTCGATCAGCCCGTCGGAGAGGCTCTGCGCGAAGCTCGAGAGCCAGTAGTTCAGGGACCCGGCCGGATAGCCCGCGTCGAGGAGCGTATTCATCACCGGATACGGCATCCGCCCGACCTCGACCAGGAGCGGCGAGCCCCAGGACTTGAAGGGCGCCAGGTCGGCCTCGGCCTGCTCCGTATCGCCCGTGTGGAACACCGCCATGGCCGACAGCTTCGCGCCGGACCCGTCGGGAGCATGCGCGAGCACGGCGAACACGGTCAGATCGTCGGGGCAGTCGGCCACCGCGTCGCGGTAGAAGCGGAGCAGCTCTGGCGCGGCGTCGACCGGATGCGCGATCAGCCCGCCGGTGACCGTGTCCACCGGGTGGAGGCGATACGTGAACGTGGTGGCGATGCCGAAGTTGCCGCCCCCGCCGCGTAGCGCCCAGAAGAGGTCGGGATCGGAATCCTCGGTCACCTGGAGAACGTCTCCTTCGGCGTTGACCAGCTCGACTTCGAGCACGTTGTCCGCTGCGAGCCCGTGCTTCGCCATCAACCAACCGAGCCCGCCGCCGAGCGTCAGCCCGGCGATGCCCGTGGTGGAGATCGCACCGCCGGTCACCGCGAGACCGTGCTCGGCAGTGGCGGCGTTGAGCTCAGCCCAGTTGAGCCCGCCCTCGGCCCGCACCGTGCGGGCGTCGGTGTCCACGCTCGTGCCTTTCATCTCGGCGAGGTCGATCATGACCGCGCCGTCGACGACTGCGCGGCCGGCGACGTTGTGGCCGCCTCCGCGCACGCAGACGTCGAGGCCCGCGGCGCGTGCGAAACGCACGCCGGCGGATGCGTCGGCCGCGCTCCGGCAACGCACGATCACGGCCGGAGCCCGGTCGACGAGGCCGTTGTGCACGCGGCGCGCTGCGTCGTAGTCGTCGTCGGTTGGTCGGAGGACGCGACCGGAGACGCGTCCGCTGAGATCTTCGAGGAGTGCGGAATCAGGGTTCACGGGGGGCCTCCTTCCGCCGCGCCGATAGTGGCGCGACGCCGTCGAGTCTAGGTCACGTGCATGGGAGATGCCCTCGCGGGCCGGAAAAGTCCGCGAGGCGTCCCTCTCACCCTTTACGCTCGCCGTCGTGGACGACCGGCTCCTGGCGTGGTTCGAGGCCAACGGGCGAGACCTGCCCTGGCGTCACACACGCGATCCTTACGCGGTCCTGGTCTCCGAGGTGATGCTCCAGCAGACCCAGGTCGAGCGGGTCATCACGCGCTACCTGGCCTGGCTCGAGCGCTGGCCCACCGCGGACGCGCTGGCCGCGGCGACGCCGGGCGACGTCATCCGCGAGTGGCAGGGGCTCGGGTACTACCGGCGTGCCGTCAACCTGCACCGTGCGGCTCGGGTGATCGCGCAGCACGGGTGGCCGGACGATCTCACCGAGCTCCCGGGTGTCGGGCGCTACACGGCCGACGCCGTCGCGGCGTTTGCGCTCGGCGAGCCCGTCGTTCCGGAGGACACGAACGTGCGCCGCGTACAGGAGCGCACGGGCCACCGCTTCGGGCCCGAGTGCGGGCAGGCGCTCATGGATCTCGGCGCCACCGTCTGCCTGGCGCGCATCCCTCGCTGCGGCGTGTGCCCCCTTGCGGAGGCGTGCCCCTCGCGCGGCAGGCGCTACGAGCCGCTCCGCAAGCAGGGGCCGTTCGAGGGATCCTTCCGGCAGCGCCGGGCACGTGTCCTCAAGGCGGTGGCTGCGGCGCCGCAGGCCGCCGTGGAGCTCGACGCCGACGCAGTGCGCTCGCTCGAGCGCGACGGGCTCGTCGCCGTCGTCGACGGCTCGGTGCGGCTGCCGGCCTAGGCGCGTCGGAGCAACGCGACCGCCTGGGCCGCCAGGCCCTCGCCGCGGCCCGTGAAGCCGAGGCCGTCGGTCGTCGTCGCGCGCACGGTCACCTGGCCCGGCTCCACGCCGAGCGCGACGGCCAGCCGCTGCTCCATCTCCGCGCGCAACGGCGCGATCCGCGGGCGCTCGCCGACCAGGACACAGTCGGCGTTGACGAGCTCGAAGCCCGCCTCGCGCACGGCGGCCATCGCGCGCTCGAGGAAGAGGAGCGAGGACGCGCCCTCCCACTCCGGCTCGTCCGAGGGGAAGAAGGTCCCGATGTCGCCGAGCGCGGCCGCGCCGAGGACGGCATCCACGAGGGCGTGCGCGACGACGTCTCCGTCGGAGTGGCCGGCGAGCCCTGCTTCGCCCGGGATCTCGACGCCGCCGACGACGAGCGCGGCGCCGTCGGAGAACGCGTGCGCGTCGACGCCGATCCCGACGCGGAAGTCGCTCATCCGAGCGGCTCCTGACGGGACGACCTGCCCTCGAAGACCGTCACCGTCTCGTAGCCGGCGGCGCGGAGATGCTCGAGGCCCGCATCGAAGTCGCGGCCGACGTCCTGGGCCACGTGCGCGTCGGAAGCGAGCGTCGCGCCGACATCGCGCTCGCGGCAGCGCGCAAGGAAGCCGGCATCGGGATAGAGCTCACCGACCGGCTTCCGCAAGCCTGCAGTGGAGACCTCGACGGCGAGGTCGGCGGCCCCGATCGCGGCCGCCGCACGCTCGTGGCACTCGGCGACGACCTCGGCGGGCGGGCGGCGCCCGAAGATCTTCACCAGGTCGGGATGGGCGAGGACGTCCGCGAGCCCGCTCCCCGCGAGATCGCAGAGGGCCTCGAAGTAGCGCCGCCAGACGTCCTCGACAGAGAGCTCGTCCCAGAGCCCCGGCTCCATGTCGACCGCCTCGCCGTCGATCAGGTGCACGGACCCGAGCAGGTAGTCCCAGGGGTACGGCTCGAGGATCTCGGCGAGCTCGCCGTCGCGGCCGGGCAGCCATTCGAGCTCGAGGCCGAGCTTGACCGGGAGCCCGCGCTCCTTGGCGGCGACGATCGCGCCGCAGTAGTCGTCGAGGTCGTGAGCCACGCGCGAACGGTGGTAGGGATGCCCGAGAAGCGCCTCGGCCTCGCGGAAGTAGTACATGTGCTCGGTGAAGCCGAGCTCGTCCACGCCGCGCGCCCGGGCCTGCTCGGCGAAGCGCTCGACCGCGCCGACAGTCAGCTCGACCGGCCCCTCGCGGCCGTTCGCGGGGCCGCGCAAATGCATGTGGTAGTCGACGATCAGGCTTCGGCCCTCAGGAGCGCCTCGGCGAAGTCGAGGTCGGCCTGGGTCGTGACCTTCAGCAGCCGTGAATCGCCGTCGACGATTCGCACTCGGCCTCCCGCGGCCTCCACGAGCCCGGCGCAGTCGGTCGCGTCCCCTCCGGACGCGTGCGCGCGCCGCAGCGCGTCGACCATGAACGCCTGAGGCGTCTGGACGGCGACGAGGCCGGTGCGGTCGACCGTCTCGACGACCGCGTCGCCGTCGGCACGCTTGACCGTGTCCGCGATGCGAAGTCCCGGCGCGACCCCGTCCCAGCCCTCCTCGAGCCCGGTGACCACGCGCTCGACGACGTCTCCGGGAAGGATCGGGCGCGCGGCGTCGTGGACGAGCACGACCGCGGCGTCCTCGGGCACGTCCTCGAGCCCGGCGCGGACGGACTCGGCACGTGTGGAGCCGCCCGTGACCGCAGAGTGCACCTTCCCGGCCGAGAGCTCCTCCGCGACCAGGATGCTCGGCTCCTCCCACTCCGGGGGCGCGACGATGACGATCGACTCGATCCAGTCCGAGCGGTCGAGACGCTCGAGGCTCTCGGCGAGGAGCGGGCGGTCATGAAGCTTGGCGAAGGCCTTCGGCCGGTCGCCGCCGAAGCGCTCGCCCCGACCGGCGGCCACGAGGACGGCCCAGACGCCGGTCTCCGCGCTCACTTCAGCACGACGAGCTTGCCGTTCTCCTCGACGAAGACTTCCGGGCTGAGCGGATCCTCGGACTGCTGGAAGTCGCGCTGCAGCTTGAGACGGAACGGACGCTCGATCCCACGCCGCCTGAGGGCGTTGAGCGGAAGCGCGACGTAGACATGCTCTTCGGGCACGGCGTAGGCGACCGGCTCGTTGTTTCCGTACTCCTCGCGGATCTGGCGCCGGAGCTCGGGGACGATCATACGCGTGGCGTCGTAGCCGTCGCCCGACGCCCAACCGCAGAGCGGCTGGCCGCCGGAAGGCTCGCAGAGGAGCGGCTCGTCCTCGTTCGTCTGGCGCGCGAGGTTGTCGAGCGCGATCTCGTCGATCTCCTCGACCGTCGCGCCCCAGCGCTCGACGTCCTCGGGCCTGACGATCGTGAACGCGTCGTCGGAGTCGACGGCGTAGACGGTCGCGAGATTGGCCGGCTGCTCGGTCTCGGCGGCGTCGAAGCCGAACCTGCGGATCTGGAAGCGCGGCTTCAGGAGCGGCATGAGGTCGTCCCTCGCGTCCTCGAAGGAAAGCTCGCCAATGCCGGTCTCCGCGCGCTCCTGAGTGTCCGCGACCACCTCGTCGACGATCTCGTCCCGCGAGCCGGGGTCGTCCTCGAGGCGCTCGAAGGCCTCGTGCAGGTCGACCTCCACCCGGTTCGGGCCCTGCTGCGCCGTCAGCTCGAGGTCGGTGGCGGGCTCGATGTCGAAGCCCGCGCGAACGAGCTCTCCGCGGACGATCTCCGTGAACGCAGAGGGAACCGCCTGCGGCTCGTCGTCGTCCGCGGCGCCGTCGTCCCCGGAGCAGCCGGCGGCCAGCGCGAGGGCAAGACAGGTGACGAGCAGGGCGCGAAGGAGCACCCGGAAAGGATGCCTACGGCCGTGGCGGTGCGGCGCAGCTAGGCGGACCTAGACCTTGGCGACCGAGTCCAGCTCTTCGTCGAGCCAGACCGCCGCCTCGTCCTCGTCCATCGCCTTCGCGTACATCAGCTCGGAGGCGAGGATCTTCTTCGCCTTGACGAACATCTGCTTCTCGCCGGTGGACAGGCCCTTCTCCTGGTCGCGCAGGGAGAGGTTCCGCACGACCTCCGCGAGCTCGAAGATGTCGCCCGTCTTCATCTTGTCGCGGTTGTACTTGAAGCGCCGGTTCCAGTTCTTCGGCATCTTCGTCCCGTTGCCGTGGAGCACCTTCACGACGCGCTCGACCATCTCCTCGTCGATCACCTTGCGAAGGCCTACGCGGTCGGCGTTCTCGGTCGGGACGTTCACGGTCATGTCGTTGTGGAGGATCTTGATGGTCAGGTACTCGCGCTCCTGGCCCAGAATCGTCCTTGTCTCCTTCTTCACCACTGTTCCAGCGCCGTGGTGGGGATAGACGACCTTATCGCCGACTTTGTACAACCTCTCCTCCTCTTGAACGCGGGCGCAACAAAAGGCGCCCGAGACGCCTGCGGAACACCTGCGGAAC
>Ga0075428_100011153_pt1 | contig 10002 bp, 10 predicted proteins | sample RhiMetdeltSRZDD2_FD_75291 | JGI IMG/M metagenome (GOLD analysis project Ga0075428, IMG submission 75291) | Populus rhizosphere microbial communities from Tennessee, USA - Rhizosphere MetaG P. deltoides SRZDD2 | ecosystem: Host-associated > Plants > Roots > Rhizosphere > Soil | place: USA...
GCCGGAGGCCACAGCCTGCTCCCGATGATGAAGCTCCGGCTCGCGAACCCCGAGCACCTGATCGACATCAACGACCTCCACGAGCTCGCCTACATCCGCGAGGAGGGCGGCGAGGTGCGAATCGGCGCGCTCACGCGCCACGTGGACCTCCTGAGGTCCGAGCTGCTCGGCCGGCGCTTCCCGATCTTCCGCGACGCCGAGGAGGTGATCGCCGACCCGGTCGTGCGAAACCGCGGCACGATCGGCGGCTCGCTCTGCCAGGCGGATGCGGCGGAGGACCTGTCCGCGGTGTGCTCGGCGCTGGTGGCCCGGGCAGTCGTCCGCGGGCCGAGCGGCGAGCGCGTCGTGGGGATGGACGACTTCTACATCGGCCCCTTCACCACGGCCGTGGGCGAGGGCGAGATCCTCACCGAGGTCAGGCTGGCGCTGCGACCGGGCGCGGGGAGCGCGCACGAGAAGGTGGAGCGGCGCGCCGGCGACTGGGCGATCGCCGCGGCCTCGGCCGCGCTGTGGGTCGAGAACGGCACGATCGCCGACGCGGGCGTCGCGCTCAGCGCCGTGGGCCCCACCACCATCCAGCTCACGCGCGCGAGCGAGCTGCTGCGCGGCAGGCCGCCGTCCGACGAGCTGTTCGAGGAGGCCGGCGGGATCGCCTCGGAGGACTGCGCGCCGCTGCCGGACGGGCGCGGCCCCGTCGACTACAAGCGCCACCTCGCGGGCGTGCTCACGAAACGCGCCCTGCGCCGCGCCGCGGCCCGCGCGCAGCGTCAGGAGGCCTGACCATGCAGGTGACGATCACGATCAACGGCGAACGCGTTTCGCGCGACGTCGAGCCGCGCCAGCTGCTCGTGCACTTCATCCGCGACACGCCCGGGCTGACCGGCACTCACTGGGGCTGCGACACGTCCAACTGCGGCGCCTGCGTCGTGCTGATGGACGGTCAGCCGGTCAAGTCCTGCACGACGCTCGCGGCGATGTGCGAGGGGCACGAGATCCGCACCGTCGAGTCGCTCGAGTCAGACGGCGTGCTCGACCCGATCCAGCAGGGCTTCCACGAGAAGCACGCGCTCCACTGCGGGTTCTGCACCCCCGGGATGCTGATGACGACCCGCGCTCTGCTCGACGAGAACCCGAACCCGACCGACGACGAGATCCGCACCGCGATCTCCGGCGGGATCTGTCGCTGCACGGGCTACAAGAACATCGTCGCCGCCGTCCAGTGGGCGGCCGAGCACGAAGCCGGCACACGGCAGGAGGTATGAGGATGGCCACGGTCGAGAACCTGCCCACCGACACGCAGGAGCGCCCGATCGGCTTCGGACGCCTGAAGCGCAAGGAGGACGCACGCTTCATCCGCGGCAAGGGCACCTATCTCGACGACATCCGGCTGCCGGGGATGGTGCACGGCGCGATGCTTCGGAGCCCCTACGCGCACGCGCGGATCGTCTCGATCGACACCTCGCGCGCGCTCGCCCATCCGGGCGTGGCCGCGGTCGTGACCGCGAAGGACCTCGAGACGCTCGGGCTCGCGTGGATGCCCACGATCTCCTACGACACCCAGGCCGTGCTGGCGGGGGACAAGGTCCGCTTCCAGGGCCAGGAGGTCGCGTTCGCGATCGCGGTCGACGAGTACACCGCGCGCGACGCGCTCCAGCTGATCGACGTGGAGTACGAGCCGCTGCCGGCCGTCGTGAACGCACGCAAGGCGCTCGACTCGGACGCGCCGCTGATCCGCGACGACAAGACGGGCCAGAGCGACAACCTCGCCAGCCCGACCTGGGAGGCGGGGGACGAGGACTCGACCGACCGCGCCTTCGCGGAGGCCGACACGGTGGTCACGCGCGACATCATCTACCCGCGTTGCCACCCGGCGCCGCTCGAGACCTGCGGGATGATCGCCGACTTCAACCCGCAGACCGGCCAGCTCAACATCTACAACGGGAACCAGGCGCCGCACGCGCACCGGACCGTGTACGCGCAGGTCGCGGGCCTCGCCGAGCACATGATCCGGATCCAATGCAACGACATCGGGGGCGGCTTCGGCAACAAGGTGCCGGTCTACCCCGGCTACGTGTGCGCCATCGCCGGCTCGATCGTGGCCGGGGTGCCCGTCAAGTGGATCGAGGACCGCTCCGAGAACCTGATGTCGACCGGCTTCGCGCGCGACTACGTGATGCACGCCGAGATGTGCTCGAAGGACGGAAAGATCACGGGCCTGCGCGTAGACGTGATCGCCGACCACGGCGCCTTCGACAGCACGGCCCAGCCGACGAAGTTCCCGGCCGGCTTCTTCCACATCGTGTGCGGCTCGTACGACCTCGAGGCCGCGCACGTGAAGGTGAAGGCGGTCTACACGAACAAGGCGCCGGGCGGCGTGGCCTACCGCTGCTCGTTCCGGATCACCGAGGCGGTCTACCTCGTCGAGCGCATGGTCGACGCGCTGGCGCTCGAGATGGGCGCCGACCCGATCGAGCTGCGGATGAAGAGCTTCATCGCGCCCGAGCAGTTCCCATACGAGACAACCACCGGCTGGACGTTCGACTCCGGCAACTACGCGGAGACGATGAAGGTCGCGATGGAGATGGCCGGCTACGACGACCTGCGCCGCGAGCAGGCGGAGAAGCGCGCCCGCGGCGAGCTGATGGGCATCGGCGTCTCGTTCTTCACCGAGGGCGTCGGCGCCGGCCCGCGCAAGCACATGGACATCCTCGGCCTCTCGATGAACGACGGCGCGGACCTGCGCGTGCACCCGTCCGGCAAGGCGATGGTGAGCATCTCGGCGCAGACGCAGGGTCAGGGCCACGAGACGACGTTCGCGCAGATCGTCGCCGAGGAGCTCGGCATCCCGCCCGAGGACGTTCAGGTGCGCCACGGCGACACCGACCGCTCCCCGTACGGGCTCGGCACCTACGGCAGCCGCTCGACCCCGGTCTCGGGGGCGGCCGTGGCCGTGGTGTCGCGCAAGGTGCGCGACAAGGCACGCCTGATCGCGGCCCAGATGCTCGAGACGAGGCCGGAGGACCTCGCCTGGGAGAAGGGCCGCTGGTACGTGAAGGGCGATCCCGAGAAGGGCGCGCCGATCGGCGACATCGCCGTGCGTGCCTACAGCGGAGAGTCCCTGCCGGAGGGGATGGAGGGCGGCCTCGACGCGCAGGTGATCTACGACCCGCCCAACCTCACCTATCCGTACGGCGCCTACATCGCGGTCGTGGACGTCGACCCCGAGACGGCCGAGGTGAAGGTGAGGCGCTTCATCGCGGTCGACGACTGCGGCGTGAGGATCAACCCGATGATCGTGGACGGCCAGATCCACGGCGGCCTGGCGGAGGGCATCGGCATCGCGCTGATGGAGGTCATCACCTTCGACGAGGAGGGCAACTGCCTCAACGGTTCGTTCATGGACTACCTGATCCCGACGTCGCTCGAATGCCCCGACTTCGAGCTCGGCGAGACCGTGACGCCCTGCCCCCACCACCCGCTCGGCGCAAAGGGGGTCGGCGAGTCCCCGAACGTCGGTTCACCCCCGGCTATCGTCAACGCCGTGATCGACGCGCTCCACGAGCCGCACGGAGTGACGCACATCGACATGCCCTGTACGCCGGCGCGGGTCTGGGCCGCGATGCAGGGCAGGGCCGAGCCGCCGCAGTGATCCGGGACGAGCTCGACCGGAGGGCCAGGGAGCTCGTCGACGAGCGCGCGTCGTTCGTCGTGGCGACCGTCGTGCGCGTGCAGAAGCCGGCGAGCGTCAAGCCCGGCGCGGTGGGGCTCGTGCTGGCGGATGGCACGATCGAGGGCTTCATCGGCGGTGTCTGCGCCCAGCACAGCGTGCGCCTCCACTCGCTCGAGGCGCTCGAGAGCGGCATGCCGCTGCTCCTGCGGATCCTGCCTGACGGTCCCGAGGAGATCGCGCGCGAGGAGGGTCTCGTCACGGTCACCAACTCGTGCCTCTCCGGCGGGGCGATCGAGCTGTTCCTCGAGCCGGTCCTGCCCGCCCCGCGCGTCCTGGTGGCGGGGGGCTCGCCGATCGTCGCCGAGCTGCGCGGGCTGGGCGCCGCGGTCGGGTTGGAGATCGTCGCCGCCGAGGACATCCCGGACGCCGCGCTCACGCCCGAGCCCGGCGACCTCGGGCTCGTCGTCGCCGCGCACGGGAACGACGAGATCGCGACGCTGCGAGCAGGGCTCGAGGCGCGCGTTCCCTACGTCGGGCTCGTGGCGAGCCGCAGACGGGGGGCGAGCGTCATCGAGGAGCTGCGCCGCGACGGCGTGGCGGACGAGCTGCTCGCGCGCCTCGAGACGCCCGCGGGTCTCGACATCGGCGCGCGCACACCGGCTGAGGTGGCGCTGTCGATCGTGGCGCGAATCGTCGAGCTGCGGCGCACAGGAGCGGAGGATGGCGGCAGGGCCCCCAGCGATGGGGACACGCTTAAGCCTGTCCCCGTTACCGCGACCGACCCGATCTGCGGCATGACGGTGGTCGCCGGAGCCGACACGCTCTCAGTCGAGAGCGACGGCGAGACCATCTACTTCTGCTCCGCCGGCTGCATGCAGGCGTTCGAGGAGCGGCGTGAGCCCGCGCGAAGTGACGGGTGAGGCGGCGGGCGAGCTCCGCCACCTCGTTCCCGACGTAGAGACCCTCGCCCGGCGACTCGCGAGCGTCGACTACCTGGTCGGCGAGGGCCTCGCGACGTCGATGTACCTGAGCCTCCGGCTGCCCCAGCCGCTGCTGCTCGAAGGCGAGGCGGGCGTGGGGAAGACCGAGGCCGGCAGGTCGCTGGCGGCAGTGCTCGACACGCCGCTGATCCGGCTTCAGTGCTATGACGGCATCGACGCGGCCGAGGCGCTGTACGAGTGGAACTACCCGCGCCAGCTGCTCAGCATCCGGCTCGCGGACCGGAGCGGCACGGAGCTCTCAGAAGAGGACCTGTTCGCCCGCGACTACCTGATCCAGCGCCCGCTCCTGCGCGCTCTCGAGCATCCCGGACCGCGCCCGGCCGTGCTCCTGATCGACGAGATCGACCGCGCCGACGACGACTTCGAGGCCTTCCTGCTCGAGCTGCTTGCCGACGCGGCTGTGACGATCCCGGAGATCGGCACGATCCGTGCGACGCACCCGCCGGTGATCGTCCTCACCTCGAACCGCACGCGCGACCTGCACGACGCCGTGAAGCGGCGTTGCCTTTACCAGTGGATCGACTACCCGACGCCCGAGCGCGAGGTCGAGATCGTGCGAAGGCGGGTGAAGGGCGTGTCGGAGACGCTCGCCGTCCAGGTGGCCGACGCCGTGGCGCGGATCCGCGCGACCGACGTCCAGAAGCCTCCGGGCGTGGCCGAGGCGATCGACTGGGTGGCGGCGCTCGCCCTGCTGGGCGTGGAGGAGCTCGACGAGGCGGCGGTCGACCGGACGCTCGGCTCGGTGCTCAAGTACAGCGAGGACCAGGAGGTGGTCCGGGCGGCGGGGCTCGAGCACCTGGTGGCGCGATGACGGACGCCGCCTTCACCGTGCGGACACTGCATCTCGACCTACCGGCGCTGGCGGGCGCCTTCAACCGCCGCCTCTACGAGGCCGGAGTGCCCACGACCGCCGAGCGCGCCGCGCGCTTCGCGCAGGCGCTCGAGCTGGTCCGGCCGGAGTCGAGGCGGAGGCTGTACTGGACGGCGCGCGGGGTGTTCGTGACCGATCAGGCGCAGGCGCGCGCGTTCGACCGCGTGTTCGCGTCGGTGTTCGGTGGACAGGGCTCAGCGGACGGCTTCGAGCCGGAGGAGGTGGAGGCCACCGCCAGCGCCTCCGACGGGAGCGCCGGCGCCGAGCCGCGCGATACCCGGGAGGTCGTGGGCGGCGATCTCTCACCCGGATCGGCTGACGAGAGCGGGGACAGGCTTGAGCCTGTCCCCGACGTCCCGGTGCCCGTCGCCGCGAGCGACGAGGAGGTGCTGCGCGCGAAGCACTTCGATGCGCTCGCCCCCACAGAGCTCGCGCAGCTCTACCGGCTGATGGAGCGGCTCGAGATCGCCACCCCCGCGCGCAGGCTGCGCCGCGCCAGGCGACACCGCCGCGGCGAGCGCATCGACCTGCGGCGCACGCTTCGCGGGAGCATCCGCACCGGCGGCGACCCGATCCGGCTCGCGCGCCGTCGCCGCCGCGTCGTGCCGAGGCGCATGGTGCTCCTGTGCGACATCTCGGGCTCGATGGAGCCCTACGCGCGCGCCTACCTCCAGTTCCTCACCTGCGCGGCCGGCAGCGGGCCGAACGCCGAGGCGTTCGTGTTCGCCACCCGGCTCACCCGGCTCACCCGCGCGCTGCGGCTGCGCAGCCCAGAGCGCGCGATCCAGCGCGCCGCGGCCGCCGCGCCCGACTGGTCGAGCGGCACCAGGATCGGCGACGCGCTGAAGGAGTTCAACGACCGCCACGGCCGTCGCGGGATGGCCCGCGGCGCACTGGTCGTGATCCTGTCGGACGGCTGGGAGCGCGGCGAGCCTGCGCTCGTGGCGCGCGAGATGGAGCGGTTGTCGCGGCTCGCCCACCGGATCGTGTGGGTGAACCCGCGCGCAAGCTCCGCCGGCTTCACCCCGCGCGCGGGAGGCATGGCGGCCGCGCTCCCTTACTGCGACGCACTCGTGAGCGGCCATAGCCTGGACGCACTCGACGAGGTGATCGAGGCGATCGGGGCCGAGCGCGGCCTCGAGGGGGACAGGCTTAAGCCTGTCCCCATTACCGCGGCGGAAGAGCCCGACGACGAACTCTGGCCGAGCGCCACCCCGGTCCAGGGCAGCTCGGTGGCGATGCCGAGCGGCTACGGGCCGAGCCGAGGACGCACCACACCCGGCTGGGGGGACGATGGAGGCGAGTGACGGGCAGGGGAAGGCCTGCATCTACCCCGGCTGCGATCGCCCGGCCGCGCCCGCGCATCCACTCGGCGGTCCGCAGCCGAGCTTCTGCGACCTGGAGCAGCACAACGCGCTGAGCGCCCATCAGGAGCGCCGGCGCCTCGAGCAAGAGGAGAGGGAGAGGAACGACGATGGCTGACGAGGCTTACCGCGCGGTCTTCCTGCGCGTACATCCGACGGGCAAGATGGTGCTCAGCCTCACGACCGAGCCCGACGGCAACGAGGGCCACTATGCGGAGCTCGTGGCCGGTGAGCTCGGCGTCCCCCCGCTCGACGTGAAGGTGGTGCCCGCGGACACCGATCGCTTCGGGGAGGGCCACGGCTTCAACACGAGCCCGTCCGCCGGAACCGAGGCGGCCGTCGCGAGCGCCGCCGGGAAGATCCGCGACAAGGCGCAGCTCCTGGCGGGGATGGCGCTCGGCAGCTCGCCGGAGAGCCTCACCTGGGGGGCCGGCGCCTTCACGGCGGAGGGTGACGGCGCCGGGGCGAAGACGATCGCCGACCTCGCCCTGTACGCGCACGGGACGGGCGCCCTTCCGCCCGGCGTCGAGGGCGGCCTCGACGCGCAGACCGTGTACCGCGACTAGCCGCCGTGCGGCTCGGTCTCGATCGCGACCTCGACCTCGTCGGCGACCTTCAGCGTGCCGAACAGGGCCGAGTAGGGCTTCATGCCCCAGTCGCTCTGCGTGACCGTCGCATGCCCGGTGAGCCGCCCGTCCTCGGCCACCGCGAGCTCGAAGCCGATCGGACGGCGCTCGCCGGCGAGCTCGAGCTCCCCCTCGACCCTCTCGCCGCTCACCGAGGTCGAGCGGAACTCGATCGGCGTGCCCTTGAGGACCTCGTCGTCGATCGTCTGCGCGATGCCGGCCCGGTCGTCGTCGTCCAGCGCCTTCATGCCTCCGGTCCCCTCGACGACGCGGAACGAGCGCGAGTCGGCGGACAGCGTGATCGCGGGATCGGCATGGAGGTCGAAGCTGGCGGACCACGAACCCACCTCGATCAGCAGGTCGTGCCCCGCCTTCGAAGCTGCGCCCGTCCGCTTCGTCCTCACGGTCAGAGTGGCGTTCTCGGGCCCAAGCACACGCGCCATGAATGCACCCTAAGACAAGGAGCCCCACGTGGTTGAACTGGACCACTCCTTCAGCACCGGCAAGCCGATCGACGAGACCTGGGAGGCGATCCTCGACCTGGACCGGCTGATCCCGTGCGTGGAGGGAGGCAGCGTGCTGGAGCGGACCGGGCCGGAATCGGCCAAGGCCGAGATCAAGGTGAAGATGGGCGCCATGTCGATGACCTTCACCGGCACGGTCGAGGTGGTCGAGCAGGACGCCGGCGAGCACCGCGCCCTGATGCGGGTGAAGTCGAGGGAGGCCGGCGGACAGGGGCACGCGAACGCCGACGTGACCTTCGCGCTCGCGGACGGCGGAGGGACCGTCCACACCGCCGCTCAGATCACGGGCAAGGCGGCGTCGATGGGCGAGGGCGTCGTGGTCAGCGTGCTCGACGCCTTGATCAAGGACTTCACGGGCAAGCTCGCCACGATCTGATGGCCACGCTGACCATGCGCCGGATACACGAGGGCGAGGTCCCGGTCGACGGCGGGACCGCCGTCCAGGACGATCCGGACAGACCGGTCTTCCGGGGCAACGGCGCGAACGACTACACGTGCGCCGAGTGCGGGAACGTGCTGGCGACCGGGATGAACGCGGAGCACATGGGGAGGCGCGTGCGGATCAGATGCGGCCGCTGCCGCACGGTCAACATCGCCGCCGAGGTGCCGGTGGAGATGGCGCGCCGCCGTAGGTAGGGCCCCGGCTGCCCGCAAATAGCGGGGCCTCTCCGCGCGGGGGGCGCGGAACCCGGGTTTCCCGCTTATCCTCGTGCGGGAGCCATGGCGAAGGACACTGAGAAGCTCATCCGGCAGCTGTCGCTGATCTCGTTCCTGATGGCGGAGCGGCGACCGGTGACGGCGCTCGAGATCAAGCAGGACGTCGAGGGCTACTCGCAGATGAACGACGAGGCCTTCGCGCGGCGGTTCTACGCCGACCGCGCGGAGCTCGAGTCGCTCGGCATCCACCTGAAGGTCGACAAGCCGGCCGAGGGCTACTACGAGGCCGAGAACTACTCGCTGCCGCCCGAGAACTTCTACCTCCCGGCGATCGAGTTCACCGACAAGGAACTCGGCGCCCTGCGCACCTCGCTGTCGCTCCTCGACGGCGAGTTCGCCTACGCGGAGCCGCTGCGGCTGGCGCTCCAGCAGCTCTCGTGGGGCAAGCCGTCGCCGCTCGACGCGCCGGAGCAGCGCAGCGTCGCGCTCGCGGTCACCGCGGGCGCGGGCGGGCGCGAGCTCTCGCAGCGCCTGTCGAAGGTCGAGACCGCGATCTTCCGCCGCAAGACGATCGTCTTCGACTACTACACGATCGGGCGCGACGCGCAGGAGAAGCGCAAGGTCGACCCGTACCACCTGCTCTACCGCGGCGGGCAGTTCTATCTGATCGGCTACTCGCACGAGCGCGACGACGTGCGCGTGTTCCGGGTGTCGCGCATCCGCGGGAAGGTCGGCTACTCGTCGAAGGCCGAGCACGACTTCAACCGGCCCGAGGACTTCGACCCGCGCGTGTACGCCACGCGCACGGACTGGCAGCTCGGCGACCCCGTGGGGCGCGCCCGGATCTGGCTGTCGGACCGGATCGACTGGCTGGCGCTGCGCCACTTCGGCCACGCGGGCGAGGTGCACGAGGCGGACGGCGGCAAGCTCTTCGAGACCGACTACGCCGACTCGCGCCAGATGGTGTCCTGGGTGCTGGGCCTGGGCGAGCAGGCCCGCATCGAGGGTCCGGAGGAGCTCGCCACCGAGGCGCGCGAGCGGCTCGAGCTCGTCATGGAGCGCCACGCGCACCCGCCTGAGCTGGCGTCCCCGTCGCGACGCCGCCGGCAGGTGGAGCCCGAGGACGACGAGGACGGCCGCGAGGCGCCGATCCGGCCGGAGCGGTTCGCCCGGCTCGTCACGCTCGCCGGAATCCTGATCGACGCGGCCCGCGAGAGCCGCAAGCTGGAGCTGAAGGAGCTGTGCGAGACGCTCCAGGTGACGGACCAGGAGCTGCGCCAGGACATCGA
>Ga0075428_100011154_pt1 | contig 10002 bp, 8 predicted proteins | sample RhiMetdeltSRZDD2_FD_75291 | JGI IMG/M metagenome (GOLD analysis project Ga0075428, IMG submission 75291) | Populus rhizosphere microbial communities from Tennessee, USA - Rhizosphere MetaG P. deltoides SRZDD2 | ecosystem: Host-associated > Plants > Roots > Rhizosphere > Soil | place: USA...
ACCAGAAGGCGGCGCAATCGGCTGCCTAGCGCTGTCGCTATACTGCGCGCGTGTTTTGGAACCTCCTCCTAGCCGCACTCCTCTCGCTCGCGCCCGGCCGCCTTGCGGCGCCGGATGGAGGCCAGCCGCGCGTCGAGGAGGACGTCCGCGTCGTCGCCGTTCACGACGGGGACACGATCACGGTGACGACGGCCGGCCGGTCGGAGAGGGTGCGGTTGCTCGGGATCGACACGCCCGAGCTCGACGACGAGCGGGACGCGTACCGTGACGAAGCGGTGGCCGCCCGGGAGTTCGTGCGCTTCCGACTGCTGAACAAGCCCGTATCGCTCGAGCGGGACGGGAGGCAGGGGAACCGTGACGACTACGAAAGGCTCCTGCGGTATGTCATCCTCCCCGACGGCACGAACTTCAACGAAGAGCTGGTTCGCAAGGGCTACGCGCGGGTCTATGATCGTTTCGAGTTCACGCTGAAGCCGCGATTCAAGGAATCGGAATCGGAGGCCAAGAGCGCCCACATTGGAGTGTGGTCGCTCCCCCCGGGCAAGGCTCGGCAGACGCCTTCTTCACCCCGAACGTCGCCTTGAGGGGGCACGCTCGATGAGTCGAGATCCCACGGTCAAGCTGCTGTTCGTTGCGATCCTCGTGATCGCGCTCTGGTCGGCGATCAAGGTGCTGGCGCCGTTCATCGCGGGGTTCACGTGGGCGGCGGTTCTGGTCGTGACCTTCCGTCCGTTTCACGAGTGGCTGGCCGTCCGATTTCGGGGGCGCCGCTGGATGGCGTCCGCGACGGTCACGATCCTCGCGGCGGCGTTCGTGGTGGTGCCGCTCGTGATGGCGGCGGTGCAGGCGGTTCAAGGCGGCATCGCAGCCTACGAATGGACCGTGACGAACTACCAGGCCGGCGGGAACGACCTGGGCCTGGCCGAACGGTGGCCATGGTTCGACGACGCCCTGGTGCGGGCGAAGGATCTGTTCGGGCTCGCGAACGTCGATCTCAACGCGGCGGCGATCAGCGCGGTGAAGCGCGTGGGATCGTTTCTGGCCCAGCGGGGCCCGGCGCTGATGGGCGGCGTGCTCGGCATGGGGTTCTCGTTCTTCATCATGCTCATGGGAATGCCGGTGTTCTTCGTTCACGGCGAGCGGTTCGCCCGTGCGATCGCCGACGCGTTGCCGATCCCCGAAGCGGACGCGGTGCGGATCCTGTCGGAGCTCCGCGACATGACGCGGACGGTCTTCATCAGCGTCGGCCTGACGGCCGCCGTTCAAGCGTCGCTGATGGGGGTGGGGCTGTTGGTGCTGAGCGTCCCTCACGTCGTGCCGCTGTCCGCCGCGACGTTCTTCACGGCGCTCATTCCGGGAGGTCCCGGGCTGATCTGGATCCCCGCTGCCATCTGGTTGGCGGCGACCGGGCACACGATCAAGGCGATCCTGCTCGTAGCCTGGGGGGCAGGGGTCATCGGCACGATCGACAACGTGCTCCGCCCGTTGCTCGCCGGCAAGGGCGTGAAGCTTCCGGGGATCATTCTGTTCCTGGGGATGTTCGGCGGCATGCTCGCGTTCGGCTTGGTCGGGCTCTTCCTGGGTCCGATCGCGCTCTACATGACGCGCGAGCTGGTCGCGATCCTCCGGCGCGACGTGTACGCGTCCCCTGAGGATGCGCCGCGCAGCGTTTGAGCCGCCGGTTTACGTCTCGTTGACAAGTTTGACCCTTCTTTACGCCGCTTCGTGCGACATTTACGAGCCCTCCCGCTAGCCTCGTCCGTGCATGACGCGGCTCCGCACGATGCGGCCGCGAAACGTCGAAGGAGGGATCCGATGCGCAGCCCGTTGATGTTGATCGCCCCGCTCGCCATGTTCGCGTTCGGGGGCCCGGCTCTGGCCGGCGGCGCCGAGTGCCAGAAGGCCGCCCAGACGGCCCAGATGGACCACAAGAAGTGCACGGCAAGCAAGGAAGACTGCGTCAAGTACATGCAGGAAGCGAAGACCCGCGGCTGGGTCGGCATCGAGTACGACAAGACCGAGGACGGCAGCATGGTCGTGGAGAAGGTCATCGCGGGCAGCCCGGCCGAGAAGGCCGGCCTGAAGGCCGGCGACGTGCTCTACGCGCTGAACGGCGTCGACCTGAACACCCCCGACAAGGACAAGCTGAAGGCCGTCAAGAGCACGCTCAAGCCCGGTGCCGTCGCGACGTATACCGTGAAGCGGAGCGGCGCGTCGAAGGACGTGGCGGTCACCCTGGGCACGATGCCCGACGCCGTCTACCAGGCGATGGTCGACGAGCACATGAAGGAGCACGTGGACGTCGCAGCTCGCTGAACCCACCAGCAGCCATCGTGACGAACGTGCACCGCCGCCCGGCCTCGCGCCGGGCGGCGTCGTTTTTTCAGCCGGTGAACTTGTAGCCCATCCGGTGGATCGTGACGATGTGCTTGGGATCCGCCGGATCGGTCTCGATCTTCTTGCGCAGCTTCGCGATGTGCATGTCGACCGTCCGCGTCAGCGGCGCGCCGTCGTATTCCCACACGCGGTCCAGCAGGCGCTCGCGCGGGACGATCTCGCCACGGTGTGCGATGAAGAACTCCAGCAGCTTCAGCTCGCGCGCGGTCACCTCGACCAGCGCGCCCCCTTTGCGCAGCTCGCCCTTCTTGAAGTCCACGACGACGTCGCCGAACGAGCAGACGTCCGCGCTCCGTCCGCCGCCCGCCACACGGCGCAACAACGCCTCGACGCGCGCGAGCAGCTCCATGAACCCGAACGGCTTCGTGACGTAGTCGTCCGCGCCCAGCTTCAATCCGAGCACCTTGTCGATTTCCTGGCCCCGGGCCGTGAGCATGATGATCGGGATCGCGCTGCCGTCGGCCCGGAGCTTCTGCAACACGTCGAGGCCCGAAAGCTTCGGAAGCATCACGTCGAGGATGACCAGATCCGCCGAGCGGGCGCGGGCCATCGAGAGCGCCGCCTCACCGTCTTTGGCGTGGAAGACCTCGTACCCCTCGAAGGCGAAGCCGTCGCGAAGCGCGGTCCCCATCGCGTCGTCGTCTTCGACGATCAGGATCTTGGCCATCAGCTTCGCGCCTCGGGCCGCGGCGGCACGGGGAGACGCATGGTGAAGATGCTGCCGTCCCCCGGCTTGCTCGCGACATCGACCAGGCCGCCGTGCGCCTCCACGATATGGCGCACGAGCGACAAGCCGAGCCCGCTCCCCTTGACGTCGTGCACGAGGCCCGTGCCCACGCGGTGGAAGCGGTCGAACACCTTGCGCTGCTCCTCCGGGGCGATGCCGACTCCGTGGTCTTGCACGGCGATCGCCACCCATCCGTCCTGACGGGACACCGTGACCGCGACGTCCTTGGCGTCGCCCGAATACTTCACGGCGTTGTCCAGCAGGTTGTGGAAGGCCTGCGCGACCGCATCCGGGTCCATCCGCACCGGCGGCAGCGGCTCCCTCGGTGCGGCGAGCGTGAACCGGAAGCCTTGCGAGCTCAGCCTCACGTCGAACGTGTGGATCACCTCGGCGACGACCGCCACGAGGTCGTCTTCCACGAAGCGATACTCCTTGCGTCCCGATTCGATCCTCGAGAAGTCGAGAATGTTGTCGATCAGACGGGACAGCCTCCGGCTCTCCGCTTCGATGTACTCGCCGTACTCGCGAACTTTCTCCGGAGCTTGCGCACGGCCGGTGCGGAGCAGCTCGCCGAAGACCCGAATCGACGCCACCGGCGTGCGAAGCTCGTGGGAGACGTTCGATACGAAGTCGGACTTCATCGCCGACAGCTTAACCGCACGGTCTGCGGCACGAAGCGCCAGCGCGACGCCGCCCAGAAGGGCCAGCGCCAGCAGGCCCGCGAGCGAGACGTTGAAGAAGAAGCTGGCACGCGCCCACTGCTGGGGCGTCGCCCTCGGGCTGTAGAGCGCCATCTCCCAGTCGGTGAACACGAAGCCCAACCGCGTTCTCGCCACGACCTTCCGGCCTTTGGCGTCGCCGACGCAGACGACCGGCTCGCCCTTCCCATCCTTCACCATCACGGCCAGCTCATCGCGCGGCGCCGACGGGAAGTTCGCGGTGATGGCCTTGGCGATCACGGCGGGCACCAGACTCTTCCGGAAATAGTCCTCGTCGAGGATCATCCCCGCGAGCCCGACGACCCGGCCGGCGTCGTCGAGGATCGGGTTCAGCACGATCCGGTAATCGGAGTTCCGCTCGTCGACCGTCAGAGAGGCGGACTCCATGCCGCGCTGACGCATGTTCAGCATGTGGACCGGGTTCGCGGCGAGGATCATCGCCAGCGATTCGTCGGATGCGACGGGCGTGTAGAGCGATGCGGTGTTCGGGTCGAACGCCAGGAAGTGGCCGAATTCTTCCTTGGTGAAGTCGACGAGGAACAGCCGCTTCGCACCCTTCGCCGGCCGCTGCTTCCAGTAGTACGCGGCCTTTTGCACGCGATCCTGCGTGAAGAGACTCGCCGGGAGGTTCAAGCTGCGCTCGGCGGTCTCGCGATAGACGTACTCGATCTGCGTGCCGACCGAGCCCAGGAAGCTCTCGAGCGCCGCGGCGTGCGCGATGGCCTGCGCGCGCTCGAGGCGGTAGAGCCACACGAACTGGACGGTGAGGAGCACGATCAACGGGGCGAGAACCGCCAGGAGCCCGACGAGCAGCGAATGCCGTTTCAGGAACGCGCTGAGCCGCATCACGGGACTATAGCCTCGGGAATCGCCGGAAACCGCCCTGTTCGCCCAAGTCTTTACAGCACGTTGACAACTCGCACATGTTTTTACAGCCGCCGTGCGGCCTCGGGGCCCGATCGGCCGTACGATGAGTTCTTGGACATCGGAGGTGGTTCGTGACGAGGCGTGTGCTCGCATGGCTGGCGTTCATGGTGATGGCGTCCGGGGCCGCGGTCTTTGCCGGAGATCCGCACAAGAAGTGTGGGGCGCCGGTTCAGGAATGCCTCGATCACATGTCGTCGTTGCTCAAGAACAGCGGCTGGGTCGGCATCGAGTTCGAGCCCGGCACGAGCGAGCAGGGCGGCTACTACGTCACGCGCGTCGTGCCCGGCAGCCCCGCCGAGAAGGCCGGCCTTCAGCCGGGCGATGTGCTGACGGCGCTGTACGGCGTCCGCCTCGCCAAGGACAACGAGGCCGCGCTCGCGAAGGTCCGCCAGCAGTGGAAGCCCGGCCAGTCGGTGACCTATACGTTGAAGCGACAGGGTCAAGATCGGGACATCACGTTCACCCTGGCGCCGATGCCCGCGGACGTCATGGCGAAGTGGATCGGCGAGCACATGATGCAGCACATCAGCGGTACGAGCGTCGCCGCCAAGTAGTCATCGCTCCGCCCGGGCCGGCAGGGTGCGGCCGCGCCACATCGCGTAGAGCGGCGGGTAGACCAGCAGCTCGAGGATGAATGACGTCGCGAGACCCCCGATCATCGGCGCCGCGACCCGCTTCATCATGTCGGCGCCCGTCCCCGACGAGAACATGATCGGTAGGAGGCCGAACAGCGCGGCCGTGACCGTCATCAGTTTCGGCCGCACGCGCTTGACGGCGCCCTCGATGATCGACCGGCGAAGGTCCTCCTGCGTGCGCATCGCGCCCGCCGCGACCCGCTCGTCGTAGGCGAGATCGAGGAAGAGGAGCATGAACACCCCCGTCTCCGCGTCGAGGCCCATCAGCGCGATGAGACCCACCCACGTCGCGATCGACACGTTGTAGTCGAGGGCCGCGAGGAGCCACACCGCTCCGATCGCCGAGAAGGGGACCGCGAGCACCACGATCGCGGTCTTCACCGCGGATTTCGTGTTCAGGTACAAGAGGACCAGGATCAGCGCGAGGGTCAGCGGCACGACGAAGCGCAGCCGAGACGTGACACGCTGCATGTTCTCGTACTGGCCGCTCCATTGCAGCGAGTAACCGGGTGGCAAGTCCACGCGCGCCGCGACCCGTTTCTTCGCCTCTTCGACGTAGCCTCCGATGTCGCGCCCGGCGACATCCACGAAGACGTAGCCCGCGAGCAGTCCGTTCTCGTCGCGAATCATCGAGGGCCCCGCACGCAGCGTGATGTCGGCGATCTGGGCGAGCGGCACCGGCGGGCCCGACGGTAACGCCACCAGCACGCGTGCGAGCCCCTCGGGATCGTCGCGCAGCTCCCGGGGGTACCGGACGCTCACGCCGTAGCGCTCGCGGCCCTCGAGGATGGTCGTGACGACTTCCCCTCCGATCGCCGACGTGACGGCGGTCTCCGCCTGCGCCACGGACAACCCATACCGTGCGAGCGCATCCCGCCTGAGGTCGACGTCGAGGTAGTTCCCACCCGTCGTCCTCTCCGCGAAGACGCTGCGCGTCCCGCGGAGGTCGCGCAGCGCCGCCTCGACGTGGGCGCCGATCGTCTCGATGACCGCAAGGTCGCCTCCGAAGACTTTCACGCCGATCGGCGTGCGGATACCCGTCGAGAGCATGTCGATGCGGTTCCGGATCGGCATCACCCAGGCGTTGGTCACGCCGGGAAGCTGCAGCTTGGCGTGGAGCTCCGCCTCGAGCCGCTCGCGCGTCATCCCCGGCCGCCAGGCGGAGCGCGGCCGGAGCAGGACCGTCGTCTCGACCATCGAGAGAGGGGCCGGATCGGTCGAAGTCTCCGCGCGCCCCGCTTTGCCGAACACGCGTTCGACTTCCGGGGTGTCGGCGAGAAGGGCGTCCATGCGCTGGAGCACCCGCTCCATCTCCGTCACCGAGACGCCCGGCAGCGTGATCGGCATGTACACGAGATCGCCCTCGTCCAAGGGCGGCATGAACTCACGCCCCAACGTGAAGTAGACGGGAACCGTGGCCGCCACCAAGAGGAGCGCCGAGGCGACGGTGGTCTTGCGCCACCGGAGCACGAAGTCGCAGACCGGCTCGTAGACGGCGAACAGCACCCGGCTCACCGGGTGGCGCTCCTCCCGGTAGTACGTGCCGACCGTCACCTGATTCCACACCCACGCCAGCCAGCGCGGCCGGAAGCTCACCGGGTCCATGCGCGTGAACAGCATGCGGACCGCGGGGTCGAACGTGATCGCGAGCACGGCCGCGATCGCCATGGTGAGGTTCTTCGTGTAGGCCAACGGCTTGAAGAGGCGCCCCTCCTGGTCGACCAGCGTGAACACCGGGAGGAAAGCGACCGCGATCACGAGCAGCGAGAAGAAGACGGATGGGCCGACCTCCTGCAGCGCAGCCAGGCGGATCGCATGGAAATCGCCGCGGCGCCCCCCGTGCTCCCAGATCTCGAGCTTCTTGTAGGCGTTTTCGACCTCGACGATCGCGCCGTCGACGAGCACGCCGATCGAGATCGCGATGCCGGCGAGCGACATGATGTTCGACGTCACGCCCATCAGCGACATCGGGATGAAAGCGAGGAGCACGGAGATCGGGATCGTGATGATCGGCACGATCGCGGAAGGGACGTGCCAGAGAAAGAGAAGGATGACGAGGCTGACGATGACGAGAGCGACGACGAGCTCGCGTTTCAGCGTGTCGATCGAGCGGAGGATCAGGCCGGAGCGGTCATAGGTCGGGACGATCTCGACGCCTTCCGGCAGCGACGCGTGCACGTCGCGGACCTTCGCCTTCACCCGCTCGATCACGTTGAGCGCGTTCTCGCCGCTGCGCATGACCACGATGCCGCCGACCGCGTCGCCTTGGCCATCGAGGTCGGCGATGCCGCGCCGGATCTCGGAGCCGATCGAGACCCGGGCCAGATCGCGCAGAGCGATCGGTGCGCCGCCGGGGGCGACGCCGATGGCGATCGCCTCGAGGTCGGCCACGCTCTTCGCGTAGCCGCGCCCGCGCACCATGAACTCCGATCCGGCGATCTCGACGAGCCGGCCGCCGGTCTCGGCGTTGCCGCCGCGGACCGCGTCGATCACGCGCTCGAGCGGGATGCCGTACGCGCGCAGGCGCTCGGGCAACACCTGCACCTGGTACTGCTTCTGGAATCCGCCGATGGAGGCGACCTCGGCGACGCCCGGTACGCTCTGCAGCCAGTAGCGGAGGTACCAGTCCTGGAAGGTTCTGAGCTCGGCGAGATCGTGGCGTCCCGTGCGGTCGACCAACGCGTACTGGTAGACCCATCCGACACCGGTCGCATCCGGCCCCAGCTCGGTCCGGACGCCTTCCGGAAGGCGCGGGATGATCTTGCTCAGGGACTCGACGACCCGGCTGCGAGCCCAGTAAGGATCCGTCCCATCCTCGAAGATGATGTAGACGAACGAGTAGCCGAAGTCCGAGAAGCCGCGGATTGCTTTGACCTTCGGGGCGCCGAGCAGCGAGGTCACGATCGGGTAGGTGACCTGGTCCTCGAGCAAGTCCGGGCTGCGGTCCCAGCGGGAAAACACGATCACCTGAGTGTCGGTGAGATCGGGGATCGCATCGAGCGGGATCGTGCGCACCGCCTGCACCGCGAAACCCACCGCAGCGGCGGTCAGGAGGATCACCAGGAACCGGTTCCTCGCCGACCAGGCGATGATCCGAGCGATCATCGGTCCGTCTCGTCGGCGGACTGCAGCGCCGACTTCAAGCGCGACTCCGAGTCGACGAAGAAGCTCGCCGAGGAGAGCACCCGCTCTCCCGCCGTCAGCCCCGACAGCACCTCATAGCGATCCGACACGCCAACTCCCAGCTCGATCTCGCGCGGCTCGAAGACGTCGGCGGAGGTGTGGACGAAGACGACGTCGCGCGCTCCCGTCCGGAGCACCGCGTCCCGCGCAACGGTCAGCCGGCGTCCGAGATCGGACTCCAGCACGACGTCGGCGAACATCCCCGGCTTCAGCGCGAGGTCCCGGTTCTCGAGCTCGATCCGCGCCGTCACCGTTCGCGACGTCAGGTCGACGAGCGGGGACAGCAGCGCGATCCGGCCGCGGTAGGCCCGGCCGGGCAGGTACGACAGGCGGACTTCCGCGGTCTGTCCCGTGCGGACGAAGGGAAGATCCGACTCGTACAGCGACGCTTGGACCCAGACCGTCGAGAGGTCGGCGATGTCGAGGAGGCTCGTCTCCGTCTCGATGCGCTCGCCGTGGCTGACGTTGCGAGCGGTGATGGTGCCGGCCAGAGGGGAGTAGAGGATGACGGTCTTCTGCGCCTGCCGCGTCCGCACCAGGTCGTCGATCTGGTCCTCGGTCATGTCCTGCAGGCGGAGGCGCTCGCGCGAGGCCTCGACCAAGCGCTCGGCATCCTCGCGAACCCCCGGCACCGTGGAGCCCGCCGCGCGCGCCCCGTGATCGAGGGCGACGAGGTATTCCTGCTGGCTCGCCAGCAGCTCGGGACTGTAGATCTCGAGGAGGGGATCTCCCGTCTTGACGACGTCTCCGGCGGCGCCCGCGAACACGTGTTCGATCCATCCCTGGATCTTCGTGTGCACGTGGTACATGCGCGTCTCGTCGAAGGCGACCTGCCCGACCGCCCGGATCGTGCGGGCCAGCGGGGTCTCCGCGATGATTTCCGTCCGCGCTCCGATCAGCCTCCGTCCGCGCTCCGAGATCGTCACCGGGACCCGGCCCTCGATTCCCGGCGAGGCCGCCCGGACGGTCTCGGTATTCGAGACGAGCTTCATTCCGCAAATCGGACAGGTCCCGGGCGTGTCGGAGACGATGCTCGGGTGCATCGGGCAGTGGTAGACGACCTTGGCCGCGTTCGCCGGGGCCGTGGCGGATTCCGGCGCGCGCCGCGCCCAACGGTAACCTCCCGCCACCCCGACGGCGAGAGCGAGCGCAATCGCCAGTACGATGCCGATCGTTCTCATGGCGCCTCCGTGCGATTCACGTCGATGAGCTCGACCCCGGTCAGCGCTTCGAGGGAGGCCAGGGCCTGAAGACGCCCCGCTTGGAGCGCGATCAACTCTTGGCGATCCTTCACCAGCCGGCCGAACGCCTCGAGGACGAGCGTCATGTCGGCCCGCCCCGCGGAGTACGCCACCCGGGCCGCGTCGAGCGCGGCGGCATCCTCCGGAATCAGCGCCTCGCGGTAGATGACCAG
>Ga0075428_100011156_pt1 | contig 9999 bp, 6 predicted proteins | sample RhiMetdeltSRZDD2_FD_75291 | JGI IMG/M metagenome (GOLD analysis project Ga0075428, IMG submission 75291) | Populus rhizosphere microbial communities from Tennessee, USA - Rhizosphere MetaG P. deltoides SRZDD2 | ecosystem: Host-associated > Plants > Roots > Rhizosphere > Soil | place: USA...
GCCGAGTCGGTCCGTACGGTGATCGGCGTGGCGGCGATGTCGAATGTCTGGCGCAGGCGATATTCGCTCACGCCGTAAATCGCGACGCAAGCAACGATAACGAGCGTGCCGAGCGTGATACCAATCCACTTGAGCACACGTTTCACGACGGATCTCCTGATCTCGACACCATGACACGGAGAAGGGCGGGGCGAACCGATTTCGCCCCGCCGATCCTATGAGCCGAGACCTCGACGATCAAGAGTCGCGTCGAGACGCTACGCGGCTTCAGCGTCCGGCGTGGACTCCATGAACTGGTCGACCGACGGCGACCGGCGGTCGGCCGCAAGCTCCGCCCGCAGCGCCGTTTGCAGGATGGTCGAGCCGTTGCCGCGAGCCCCCTGCCACGTGGTGCCGCGCTGCATGCTGTTTACCGACGCGTTTGCCGACCGCCAGTCAGCGCGCATCTGCTGTGTCAGTCCGACTCTCGCAACCTCCTGGAGCATCGCGGCGATCGCCGCCCTCACGGCGCGCGACTGCCCGGTGGCCGAGTCGTCACGGGCGTAGCGCTGGACGATCTGCTCGACCCGGTGGTCCAGCTCCTCGCGGTCGTCCTCAGCCGAAACGAGCTCGGTGAGCAGATGGGCGAAGCGGAGGAACTGCGCCTCGAGCGTTGCACCACCGAACCGATAGGCGAATTCGGGCTCACAGGCGAAGAGCGTGTCGAAGAAAGCCGTCGCAAAGCGATCGGCGTAGGGCTGTAATCGCTGCCAGCGATCGAGCAGCATCTGCCATTCATGCCGCGCCAGGTGCGGGCCGAAGGCGGTGGCGTCGGACAACATGGTTCTATCCTCCGGGACCGACGGGCGATCCCACTCTCGAGCGTGGTTGGCTATTCAGAACTGGTTGCACTTGCGTCGTTCTACGGTGCCCATGATACGGGCGCGGAGTCTTCAGAAACTCACGAGAGAATCATTTTTCGTAGACCGGGCGTCTTTCTTCGAATCATTCGGCGGAAATGCCGGCGCAGCCGCGTCAAATTCCGATCACCGGGAGCGTCAGCGCCCTCGCGCCACCGAATCCGCGCCTCGTGACATGCCGCGAAACGAGAACGCCGCCTACTCGGACTGAGAAGGCGGCGTTTCGTTCGAACCGGTGCCAGAGCGAGACCGTCGGTGCTTCCGGCGAGCCGATCCCGGTGATCCGGGGCCGCATTCACGACGACCGTGAACCGGGCCCGACAGCGTCACTACCAGCGGGATCAGGAAACCGGCCGCCGGCTCGACAGTTCCTTCACCAACCGATACAGGAACTCCTGGCCGTCGAAGAACGACTTCACCAGCATCCGCTCGTCGCGCCCGTGCGCGCGCGAGTCGTCCATGTCGCCGAACAATCCCGACACCCCGTACGTCGGGATCCCCTGCTGTCTGAGCGGGCGCCCGTCGGTCGCCCCCGTGCCCATGATCGGGACGACCGGGATGCCAGGCCACATCTCCTTCGTCAGGCGCTCGATCGGGCCCAGCACCTCGTTGGTCAGCGGGGAGGCCGGGCCGCCGCGCGGCTCCGGTGCCGCCGACACGTGCACGGCCGTATCCCCCGCGAGCCTCACCAGCCTCGCGTGCACATCCTTGACGTCGTGGTCGGGCAGCACTCGACAGTTCACGTTCGCGCGCGCGAGCTGCGGCAGTGCGTTAGGCGCGTGACCGCCCTCGAGCATGGTCGCCACGCACGTCGTCCGCAGCATGGAGTTGTAGACCGGTTGCGACGAGAGGCGGCGAACCGCCGCGGTGTCCTTCGGGTTCTTCGCCACCGCGCGCATGTCGGCCGCGGTCTGTCCCGTCTCGACCTGCCCCAGCCGCTCGAAGTACGCCCGCGTCACCTCGTTGAGCATGACCGGGAAGTCGTACCGCTCGAGGCGCGCGAGCGCATCGGCGAGATGGTAGATCGCGTTGTCCCTCACGGGACGCGAGCTGTGCCCGCCCTTGTTCCGCACCTCGAACGTGAAATCGTAGTAGACCTTCTCGGCCGCCTGCACGTTGTGCACGAACGGCTTGCCGTTCTTGAGAAAGCCGCCGCCGCCTTCGTTGAGCGCGTACGCGGCGTCGACCAGCTCTCGCTTGTTCGACAGCAGCCACTCGACGCCGTTGTGATCGCCGTTCTCCTCATCCGATGTGAGCGCGACGATGAGGTCGCGGTCGGGCACGTACCCTTCGCGCTTCATCCGGATCATGTTCGCGATCCAGATCGCGGCCATTGCCTTGTCGTCGCTCGTGCCGCGCCCGTAGTAGAAGCCGTCCTTCTCCGTGAAGGTGAACGGGTCCATGGTCCAGTCGTCACGCTTCGCGGGCACGACGTCGAGGTGCGCGAGAAGGAGAATCGGCTTACGGCCCGACGCGCCCGATCCACGCAGGCGCGCGACGAGATTCCCGTCGCGAGGTCCGGCGCTCAGCACCTGCACGTCCGCGTCCGGAAACCCGGCAGATCGAAGCCGCTTGGCCATCGCCTCCGCGGCCTGCGTCGTTCCGCCGGGGTCGGCGTCGCTGGTCGTGTTGATCTCGATCAGCTCCTGGTAGATGTCGCGCGCGAGCTGCTGGTTGGCGTTCAAGGCCTGGGCGCTCGACGGACGGGCGGACGCGACCGACGCGGCCACGAGAGTCAGCGCGATGACTGACGTTCGAACGAACGGCAAACGACTGCGGGGCATGAGGGGTCTCCGGACGGGCGATGGCGTGGACACGACTCCACCACGCCGTCACAAACTGGAGACTGGTCCAGGGGTTCACAATTGCCGTTCCTCCCCGAAACCCAAAAGCCGGCGCACGCGACATCCGGACACCAACACGGATCGTGGTATGCACTCGTCGTTCAGGCTCAGCGCGTCAGACCCACGCCGGGCGAATAGAGGGAATGAATGCGCTGCGCGCGGAACACGTATCCGGGATTCCCTTCGATACGCCAGACGACGCGGCCCGCCGCGTCGTACTCCTCCACGCGACCGGCGGTGCCGAAGGACACGAGCGTGCGGCTGCCCGGCAGGGACTGCATGCTGCCGCCGATGAGCGTGATGACGCCGGGCGTGCCGTACGAATGAACCAGACGCGCCGTCCGCGTCCGCTCATCGACCGCGTACCACTCGGCCCGCGATTCGGTCGGATCGCCGACGTTGTCGAGCAACATGAGCGCGCCCGGCGCATACGCGCGCGGGCTGTGCTGACCCGCAAACGATGGCGTCGGTGCATCGACGAACGTGAAGTCGTTTCGACGGCCGCCGAGCCGCCACAGCACGTCACCGGTCCGCACGTCGATCTTCGTCACCTCGCTCAGGTTGCGGAACGAGACGATCAGGTTCCCATCGCTGTCGAAGTCGATGGCGTTCCCGTGCGTCCAGTTGACGGATACCCCGCGTCGATCGGCAGGATCGCCATCGGCGATCGCGAAATGGTCGAACGGGCTCCAGTCGAACAAGACGGCACCGCCGGCCGAGAGGTGCTGGACGACGGTCCCCGTCACCGACGCGTTGGCGACACCGCCCACACCGGTGAGGTCCATCGTCCGCGTCTCATCGCAGAGCAGCCAGTAGCTGCCATCGGGCTCACCGATGAAATCGTGGAGCCGTGGCCGAAGCCCGCGCCCACATCCCGGCTCGCGCGTGACGCTGCCTAACGGGTCGACCTCGACCCAGTGCCCGAGGTCGGTCGGGCTGTTCGACGGGCTGGCGGCGAAGCGGCCGTTGGGCTGCGCGATGAAGTTGAGCCTCGTTCCGTTGGGAAACCGGTGGTACCACACGACTCGGCCCGTGTTGTCGATCACGAGCCCGAATACCCCGGCGGCAAACGCCACGTAGCCCGGCGAAGGGTCGGTTCCGGTCGCGGTGTAGCGCGGAAGGTCCGACGGGAGCGTGTCTGTCGTGAAATCGAGCGACGCCCCGATGGTCTCCCCGCCCGCGCCGTACGCAACAGCGCTCAGGGTGTAGGCGCGTGCCGGCAGGAGCCCGAGCACGGGTACCACCGCGGAGTCGCCTGTGAGCCGCACGCTCGGCGTTAGGCTGTCGGTCGGCGACGCGTTCCCGGCAAGTGAGAAGCGCACCGCGACGCTGTCCGCGTCGCGTGCGCGGACGGTCACGACGGCACTGAGCGCGTTGGTCGGGTTCGGAGTGACCGACGTTCCGGTTATGGCGGGAGGCGTCGGGGCCGTGACGCTGGATGCGCCGTCGTGGCATGCGGCGAGCAACGACGTCGCGAGAAGCGTCCCCGGCCGACGACCGATCCAGCCACGTCTCATGGCCGCCACGTCGGTTTGCCATGGGGACCCAGGGTGACCTGCGGATCCCATGCCTCCTGAGTCCCGGGCGTGCCGTTCGTGAACGGCACCAGAATCCCCAGACCGGTATTCGAGCAGTCGAAATCGTAGTAGTAATAGTAGTAATCACACACGACCCTCGTGACAGCGATCTGCCGTCCGTCGGGCGACCACGCGGGATCGTCGCCGGGGCCGACCTCTACCGGCGACACCGTTGCTCCAGCGATGAGCACGACCGGATAGCACTGATTCGAGTATGGCGCGTTGTTGCATTGCGTGGTTGTGAACGCCAGTCGGGTACCGTCCGGTGACCAGGCGGGGTGTCCGTCCGCCGGCTTGTTGTTCGTGAGCCGCGTGACGGCCGATCCGTCGGCGTTCATGACGTAGATCTCCGCGTTCCCGTCCCGTTCGCTGGAAAAGGCGATCCTGGCACCGTCGGGGGACCACGCGGGGTCCGTGTCGAGCGCGATGTCATTCGTTAGGCGCTGCTCGCCGGTGCCGTCGGCATTCATCACGTACAGATCGGTGTTGCCGTCGCGAAAGCTCACGAACGCGATCCGGGAACCGTCGGGAGACCACGCCGGGCGGAAGCTGTCCCACGTGAGCGGTGTGAGGCGCTTCACGTCGGAGCCATCCTCGTTCATGACGTAGATGGCGCGCCGGACGTCGCGTTCGCTCGTGAACGCGATCCTGGAGCCGTCCGGTGACCAGGCCGGATCGGTGTCGACGGCGTTGTTGTTGGTGAGCCGGGCCATGCCCGTACCATCGGAGCGGACGGTATAGATCTCGGCGTTCGGGGTGTCGAAGGCCGCGACGAAGGCGAGTCGTCGCGGCGACTCGCACACGACGGCGAAATCCAGCGTCTGCGTCACCCCACTCACCACGTCGAGCTCGCGGGGGCCGAGGTCGGCGCCATCGCAGTTCGCGGCGACGCCCTGGAACCGGATGGCGTAGCGGCCCGCGGCCAGGCGCAGCACAGCGGTCGCGTCACTCGTGCGGATTTCGGCGCTCGCGAAGCCGGGTCTGTTGACGGCATTCGCGATGACCGCGTAGCCGTTCCGATCGAGGTCGGTGCCGGTGGTGGCTACGGTCACACGAACGCTGCCTAGCGCCGAACAGGTGACGTGCAGGTCCGTATCGGTGACGAGCCCCGGCGAGGAGATGGTCGCGACGAACGGGCCGCCGCCATCGAGGACACAGTTCGGCGCGACCCCGGACAGTTCGACCGTATGTGACCCCACCCGGAGACCGAAGAACATGACGCTCCCGTTCGACTGCACTGGCAGCGGCCCGATCGATCGGTCGATGTGCACGAAGTACCCGTCCGCGTCGGCGTCGGCTCCGGACGTCGACACGGTAACGCGAAGCGTTGTGATCGCAGCCTGCCGTGACGGCGAAGACGGCTCGTCCGAGCAGCCGGCAAGCAGTGCGGCGAAGCATACCGTGACGCTTTGGACAAGACGCCCGGCCGCCCTGAGATGATTACGGCGCCGAGCGCAGGTTCGGAGCTGCACCACCGTGCCCTCCTGACTTTCTATATTCTATAATGATGATGGACGGCCGGACGACGCAGTTTCCCTCGATCTTCCGGCGTCGCAACGCGATTCCAACCGCCTGTCTCCCTCCGGGCCGGGTGGTATGTCGAGCGCACCGGGTTCCGTCCGATGCCCTCCAATGGCAGTAACGAGCTGCCGCGGCGAAACCCGACATGGCGAGGTGGATCGGTCTCACGCCGCCGAACTTCCGGAGCGTCTCGCGGTCGACGCTTCGCCACTACGGCACTCCCAGGTCGTCGCCGAGCGCCCGGATCACGCTCGCCGTGGAGTGTCGGTTCTTCGGCGTCCCCGAGTAGCTTCTCCGTGTGCATGAAATTCCGGTTCTCCGCGACCTCGTCATCCTCGTCGCTGTCGCCATTCCGGTCGTCATCATCGCGCAGCGCCTGCGCGTGCCGACCGTCGTCGGGTTCCTCCTCACCGGGATCGCGATCGGGCCTAACGCCCTCGGACTCGTCCCGCGGCCCGATTCCGTCGAGTCGCTAGCCGAAGTCGGCGTCGTCCTCCTCCTGTTCGCGATCGGCCTCGAGCTTTCGCTGTCGCGAATCGTGCGGATGGGCCAGTGGGTGATACGGGGCGGCGCCCTTCAGGTGCTGGCGACGATCGCGGCGATCGCAGCCATCGCTCTGGCCTCCGGCGCGCACTGGCGCCTGTCCGTGTTCGCCGGCGCGCTGTTCGCGCTCTCGTCGACCGCGATCGTGCTCAAGGTCTACAACGATCGTGGTGAGCTCGACACGTCGCACGGACGAGTCGTCGTCGCGATTCTGCTGTTCCAGGACCTGTGCGTCGTCCCCCTGATGCTCGCTGCGCCGCTGCTGGCGGGTACCGGAGCGAGCATCGCGGCATCCGTACGCTCGATTGCATTGAGCGTGATCGTCGTGGCCGCTCTCGTGCTCGGAGGGCGGCTGGTGGTGCCACGCGCGCTTCGGCGCATCGCCGAGCTGCGGAACCGCGAGATCTTTACCCTGTCGGTCGTGTTCATCGGCCTCGGCGCGGCGTATGTCACGTCGGCGTTCGGGATGTCACTCGCGCTCGGCGCGTTCCTCGCCGGCCTGATCATCTCCGAGTCCGACTACGGGCTGCAGGCGTTGTCCGACGTCCTGCCGTTTCGCGACACGTTCAGCGGCATCTTCTTCATCTCGGTCGGCATGTTGCTCGACCTCGGCTACATCGCGACGCGGACCATCGCCGTGGTGTCGATGGCCGTCGCCGTAATGGTGGTGAAGACGGTGATCATCGTTCTCGTCGTTCGGCTGCTCAAGCGGTCGCTGCGTGTGGGCGTGCTGAGCGGGCTCGGGCTCGCGCAAGTCGGGGAGTTCTCGTTCGTGCTCGCCGGCAGCGGTACGGCGCTCGGCCTCCTCGACACCGCGCAGTATCAGGTCTTCCTCGGCGCCTCGGTCCTGACGATGCTGGCCGCGCCGTTCGTCATCGCCGGCGCGGACCACGCCGCCGAATGGGCGACGCGCACGGCGCGTCGGCCTAACGTCGTGATCCCGACGACCGAGATGCCAGTGGTGCGCGCGCTGCGGGACCACGTGATCATCATCGGCTACGGCCTGAATGGCCGCAACCTCGCGCTCGCACTCGAGTCGGCGCAGATCCCGTACGTCGTGCTCGAGCAGAACGGCCAGATCGTGCGACGTGCCCGTCTCGAGCGGGCCCCGATCTTCTTCGGCGACGGGACGCGGGCCGAGGTCCTGGAGAAGGTGGGGATCGCGCACGCCCGTGTGCTGGTGTTCGCGATCGCGGCGCCGGCCGAGGAGCGCCGTGGCGTGGCGGTGGCGCGCCATCTGAGCCCGACGGTGCGGATCGTCGTGCGCACGCGCTACGTGTCGGAGATCGCGGAGCTCCGACGGCTCGGAGCCGACGAGGTGATTCCGGAGGAGCTCGAAACGTCGGTGGAGATCTTCGCGCGCGTGCTGCGCCGCTACGGGGTCGAGGTGAACCGCATTCGCCGCCTGGTGGACGAGGTGCGCGGCGACCACTACGGCATGTTCCTGACTCGCGAGCGCTCGGTGACGTCGCGCATCGGCGATGCGCTGGCCCCGTTAGGCGAGCGCGTGCGACTGGAGACCGTTGTCGTGGAGGATGGGACGCTTGCCGTGAACCAGAGCCCGGCATCCCTGAGTCTGCGCAAGGCGACCGGTGCGAGCGTCATCGCCGTCGTTCGCCGTGGAGCGGTTACGTACTCGCCAGAGCCCAACACCGTGTTCGAAGTGGGAGACGAGGTTTTTCTCGTCGGTGATGCCGACTCGCTCGGAAAGGCGAGAGGTTATTTCGAGAAGGCGTGAAGTCGAGGTATCCGGCTCGGCATGGCCAGTCATGAGGACCGAGTCGTTAGTCGTCAGGCATCAAAGGGGTCAGAGTCGTTTGATCGGATCAAACGACTCTGACCCCTTTGACAGCCAGCGTCAGCGAGCAGCCAGCACGAGCAGCCAGCAGCCAGCGCCGTTCTAGTTGTTAGGCTTGATGCCGGTCTCTACCCAAGAAGCCAGGTCGGTGATGGCCTGAACCTGCGCCGCTGCCGGGATCGCGCAGTGGCCGTAACCCCACGCCTGGTTCCTGCGCTGGACGAGCAGATTGGTCGCTCCCGAATCGCTCACGCGCTTCGCGAGCGTGTCCTCGTGGAACGAAGGAACGAGACGGTCCCACCGGTTGTGCAGCGTGATCGTCGGGATCCTGAGCGCACCCGATGGCGTGAAGTTCTTCGCCGCCCACTCGGCCGCCGAAGGATCGGCCTCGAATCGTGGGATCTGCAGATTCACCCCGCCGAGGATGGCGGACACCGTCGGGAAGTTGAGGGGCGGAACAATGAAGCCGTCGCGGGGCTTGTACGCCACTCCAACGTTCGAGACCGGGAACTTCCCGTTCACGAACGTCAGCACGTTGTCGGCTCCGCGCGTGTGGTAGACCAGGGCGTTCAACAGCGATTCGACCAGCTGCGCCGGCGTGGTGAACTCGAGAGGCGTCTGCGCCGTGCTGGCAATCACGAGCATCCCGAGCGGGTTCCCGGAGACCGTTGAAATGATCTGGTTCCGTTTTGCCAGGTCCATGACATAGCCCGGCACCGGCTCGCTCGGACTGCCGGGAAGGATTCCCGGATAGAAATGGTCGAACAGCGCGCGCACGTTCACGACGTAGTCGAGCTGCAGCTGTGTCCCGCCGACGATGCCGCAAACGGGTACGGCGCCGTCGTACTGTTCAGGGAATTGCTCCGCCAACTTCATGACGGCGAGGGCTCCCAGCGAATGTCCGAGGAGGAAGCTCCGAGTCGGCTGCCCGAAGCGTGACGCAAACAGTCCGCGAAGCTGGTGAGTGCGGCGCGCGGCGTCCTCCACGGCAAAGCCGTTCTCGGAGAAGCTCGAGTACGCGACGGCGTAGCCGAGCGCGCCGAGCTGATCCCGGATCGCGGAATAGCCGTCCTGGTCCTGCAATCCGACGGGATCCAGAACATCGCGGATGCCATGGGCATAGAAAACGGCGGCACCGTTCCATTGGCGCGGCAGGTACAGCGCGTACGACGATCCGGGGCCGGTCTCGCCTGTGATGATGCGAGCCCAGAGGTCGGAGCTGGTCTCCGACTCGACCTCGGTGGCGGCACCCGACGAATCGCTCTTCGGACCGGTTAGGCCCGGCCCAGGGGCGGTGATTCGGGATTCCTGCTGTGTGCACGCGGCGAGGGCCATCAGTGCACCAGCGATGGCGGTGAGGCGGCGCATGGGACTCTCCTCTGACGGTGGAACCGAGCGGGCTGCGGTGAACACCGACGAGGATGCGAAACACTTGCAAACCCCAGCATACGCGCCATGACGTAGACGGCCAGCCAAGATGTCGTACGACATCAGCCGGGACGGCATCCGGCTTGGTGTGGCCAGTCATCAGGGCTGAGCTGTCAGTCATCAGTCATCAGGCATCAGGCATCAGTTGGCTCGAGATGGGTCGTGCTCGGGAACTGTGTGGAATTTCGTGAGCCGTTCGGCAGCGCCACGATGCCGTGTGGACCGAGAACCTGGACAGGATCCACACGCGGCGTTATATCGATCCTCGATATATTGACCCCCGATATAGCCAATGAAACGAGGCTCGCCTGACCCGCAGTCTCTGTTGCCGCTCCCGGTGTCGGAGTTCCAGATCCTCCTGGCCCTCGCCGACGAGGAACGCCACGGGT
>Ga0075428_100011157_pt1 | contig 9998 bp, 6 predicted proteins | sample RhiMetdeltSRZDD2_FD_75291 | JGI IMG/M metagenome (GOLD analysis project Ga0075428, IMG submission 75291) | Populus rhizosphere microbial communities from Tennessee, USA - Rhizosphere MetaG P. deltoides SRZDD2 | ecosystem: Host-associated > Plants > Roots > Rhizosphere > Soil | place: USA...
CGCGAGGCGAACGAGCGCGCGAGTGAGCCCACGCGAGCGGAGTGGGGCTTGCGGGGCCCCGCGAGCGAGCGTGTCGGGGAGTCCGAGGGGCGAAGCCCCTCGGAGTGATTAGTGATTAATTCGTTCGCACGCTGCGCAACAGCCGTTGCAGTTCCTCGACGACCTTTGCGCGGCCGGGATCGGCCGCAAGGTTTCGCAGTTCCGCTGGGTCGGCGCTCTCGTCGTACAACTCAGCGCCGCGTTTGCCGTCATCCCACTCGGTGTAGCGCCACTGCTCCGTTCGAACGGTGTAGCCCATGAAGAATCCGTTCGTGGCATCCCCACGACGCACTTGCGTGATCGCAGGATGGTCCCAGGCGGCCTTCGGATCGCGGAGCAGCGGCGTCAGCGATCGGCCGTGCAAGCCTGCAGGAGGAGTCACGCCGGCGAGATCCGCAAGGGTTGGGTACAAATCGACGAATTCGACGATTCGTTGAGACGACTGCCCTTTCGCGCTCACGCCAGGGGCCGCGATCATCAGCGGAGCTCGGGCGGAGCGTTCGAACAGCATCTGCTTCATCCACTGGCCGCGTTCGCCGAGAAGATAGCCGTGATCGCTGATAAAGATCACGATGGTGTTCTCACTGAGGCCGAGACGATCCAGCGCGTCGAGCACACGACCCACGTTTGCATCGAGAAAGCTGATCGACGCGTAATACGCCTGGATTGTCTGTCGCACGCCGTCCTCGCTCACGTCCCAGTTTGGCGGCGTCGTGAACCACGCGGGAACCGGCACTTTCGCGACATCATCCGGCAACCACTTCGGCGCCGCGATCCGGTCGAGCGGATACATGTCGAAATATTTCCGCGGCGCAATGAATGGACAATGAGGACGGTAGAAACCGGCGCCGATGAAGAAGGGGCGATCTTTGTTCTTCTCCAGCAGCGCGATGGTCTCGGCCGCGACCTTGCCGTCGGTATGTTCTTCGTCGGGCGCTGGCGATGCGTAGTACGCGAGCGCGCTGCCGAGTCCGCGCTTCGGCGTCAGATTCGTCAGCGTCGTCTCCTCGTCCTTGTCAATCCCGCGCGGATTGACGACCTGATCCCACGACGCAGAATCGTCGAGCCCGCTCGTGCCGATGTCTCCGGGGTTTCCGTAGTGATAAATCTTGCCGACACGAGCTGCGACGTATCCGTTCCGTTTGAACATCTGCGGAAGCGTCACGGCGTCGGGCAGGATGGTACGGAAATTCGTCTGCAGCTCGTAGATGCGCGTCTTGTCCGGGCGAAACCCTGTCAAAAGCGACACGCGACTCGGGCTGCACAACGGAAACTGCGTGTATGCGCGGTCGAATCTCACCCCACGCGCTGCCAAACGATCGAGATTGGGGGTCTTCACCATCGGATGCCCGAACGTTCCCATATCGTCGTTGAGATCGTCGGCCATGATGAGCAGCACATTCGGCCGCCGCGGTGACGGCTGCTGGGCAGCGGCTGGAAAGGCTGTTAACAGCAATACCGTCAGAGACGAAGTGATGCCAAGAGCTTGGGCGGCGGAGCCATACACGCTACGAGCATTCCTGCGTGCCTTCATAAGTCCTCTATTTCTTGACTGGAGCGTCGGCTGGATTCACGTAGTTGATCGCGAACGGGCCGATGCCGTGAACCTGGACGAGCGTGTCCCCCTTCGATGCCGCGTAGTGCGGCATCCGTGCCGCAATCTGCGCGTACGCGCCGGCGCCAAGAACCGTCGCAGCCGACTCGTCGAAGCGTTCGCCCATACCAACGACAAACGTTCCGCTCAGCACGGTGAGGTGTTCATCAGTCGGGTGCCAGTGCGGTGGGACGCGCACGTCGCCGTGATATCGAAATCGGATCACGAAGGGTTGGCCTGCCGCGTCCGGGTCGCCGGAGATCACCGCGATTTCAGCGCCTGGTCGCAAGTGCTTCCACTTTACGTCGCGGGGATGGACGATGGAATGATCCGACGTGGACGTTCGGGCGGGCGCCGGTCCGCCTTGTGCGAAAAGCGGCATCAGGAGCGCGGCAGCAGCGAATAGCGTCTTCATACGCGAAGCGTAACACCGGCCGAGCCGGATGGCGATTGACTCCTGTCGGACATGCGCGTAGAACATCTTCGCGAAGGGGAGGAGACCGATGAAGCGCTGGGCACTGTTCGTCATGTTCGCCCTACTGCTCGCGCTCGCTTATGTGCGCACCGTCGAGAGCCAGTCCGGCACGGTGCGCCAGCTCGCACCTGGCGTCTACTCCCGCCAGGGCGACAAGGATCGCCAGCAGCCAGCCAACACCAGCTGGGTCGAGTTCCGCGATTTCGTCGTTGTCATCGAGGCCAACACTCCATGGGGGATCACAGAAGCGCTGCCGGAGATTCGTAAGACGACGAGCAAGCCGATTCGCTACGCGTTCGACACGCATTACCACTGGGATCACACACAGGGGAACAGCGTCCTCTTCGACGACGGTGTCACAGTGGTGTGCTCCCAGGATTGCGCGAGCGAGCTCGGTACCAAAGGCAAGACCGAGTGGGAACAGATGTCGAAGCGAACCGGCGAGTACAGCCTCGCTCCGTATCGGCTGCAGCAGCCGTCGGTCATGTTTGGCGATTTCATGGCGATCGACGACGGGGAACGACGGCTCGAGCTGCGGCGAGTCGGACCGGCTCACACCATTGGTGACGCGGTCGCGTTTCTGCCGAAGGAAGGAATCCTGTTCACCGGAGATCTCTGCGTCAGCTGGCGATTCGGGAACAACGTCGGCGATCGAGACGCCGATCATCAGCACTGGGTTCAGGTACTGAACGAAATGGCGGGTTGGAATGTGAAGACGGTCGTGACCGGACACGGAGCTCCCGGCACGGTCGCCACGCTCAAGGCACAGAGCGCGTTCATCGATGATCTGTGGAAGCAGGTTTCAGCGGGAAAGAAAGCGGGCAAGACGGTCGATCAGGTCGTGAAAGAGATCGATCTTTCAAAGCACGGCGATTTTGCCGCCGACGCGCAGCAGAACCAATCGGCCATCCGGGCAGTCTTTCGCAAAGCACCGGGATAGACCTGGCTCGTTCAGCGCTGTTCGATCGCGAACGTCACAGGCAGGCCCAGGAACTCCTCGTATCTTTCAACTGCCGCGGTGAGCATGCGCCGCTCAGTTGCATTCAGACGCCGCAGCGGCGTTACTCGAACCTGCAGGCCGCCTGCGGAGCGCGTCACACGCCACGTACCGGCGACGTGTCCCCCGATCACCAGGGCATGCTGGAACGTCACCCAACCATTTGATGAGAATGGAATCTTCGCCGGTCCGTGCGGCACCGCCTTGCGATCGCGATACGCGACCAGATACTCGTCATAAATCGGCAGCAGGTAGGCGAGACGATCGCGAGCAGCCGAAGGTCGAGAGTGGCCGAGGCTCCAATACGTCAGACCACCGTCGGCCTCGCGCTGCGCCCGAATCATCTCGATCGCACGCTTGCCATCAGCGATCGTCAAGCCGGACCACCAGGCAAAATCCCGGATCGTTGCCGGCCCATGGCTGCTGAAGAATCGTTGACCGAGCGTCGCCAGGGCTTCATCGCGGGACAACCTCCGAGCCTTCGGCGCGCGTTCACTCACAAGTGCATAGGTGGAGTGCCGTTCCGCTCGGCGTCCACTGCAGATGATTCCTTCGAGTTCGGCGTGCATGACCACGCGCGCCAGGCGACTTCCCGTCATCGGCAGGCGGGCACGGTCAAGGCGGGCAGCAAGCTCCGCTCTCGTCAGGTGATGGCCGCCACCGAGCGCTCGCTCGATGATCGCGGCGCAGCGGGTGAGCGTTCGGGCATCGAGCCCGAGCTCGCTGTTGTAGTACGACATGACGCGGTGCACGCGCGGCGCGGTCAGTTCGAGCAACCAGCGAATGTCGGACGCGGCCACGAAATGCCAGGTCGGCCGCATCACATGGGTGCGAAGAATGCGCCCTTCGTCACATGCGCGTTGAACCTGGGCGTCGGTGGCGCCATCTGCCATGCGCAGACCGAGGGCCCACTTGGCCGGCCCGTACTCCTGCGCCTGCACGGCTCCGAACCACGCCACCACGTCGCCTGGACGTCGCAGACTCGGCGTGGTGATGTGGTGATTTCGAAGTCGGCGTTCGGCAATCGTCACGGGTTATCTGAATATTACTTCCCGACTGAGGCCGCTCGAAAACGCGAAGCCTCAACCAGCGCCGGCGACCATCTCGCGGCCGCGACCGGCGCAGGTGCGGTCGAGTTCGGTTTCGTTGAGCTTGCACCGAACGCGATCTTGTCGGAACGTACGTACATGCGAGTCGCGCAGGTTGCACCGTTGAGCGAAAGCGTACCGCCGAAGTTATATGGGGGGACCGAGCGTGTCGTGTCGTTTCTGACCGACCAGCTCGTCGATCTCGGTCATGATGTGACGCTCTTCGCCAGCGCAGACTCGTCGACATCCGCTACACTGGCGCCAATGTGGCCAGAGGCGCTGCGATTACAAGGCACGTGCACCGACCACCTCGCACCACACCTGTTGATGCTGGAAAAAGTGATCGCGCGGATCAATGAGTTCGACGTCGTTCATTTTCACATCGCGCAACTGCACTTTCCTGCGATGCGACGGCTGCCGGGCGTTCCGCATGTGACGACGCTTCACGGCCGACTGGATATCGACGAACTCAAGCCGCTGTATCAGGAATTTGCCGACATCCCGGTGGTTTCGATTTCCGACTCCCAGCGGCTCCCTCTCCCTCACGCGGGCTGGGTCGGCACTGTTCATCACGGTCTGCCTCTGGAACTCTTCTCGCTCCATCCACACCCCGGAGACTATCTGGCTTTTCTCGGACGCATCTCGCCGGAGAAAGGTGTCGATCGCGCCATTGCCATAGCAACGGCGTGCGGTGAGCGGCTGCGCATCGCGGCAAAGGTCGACCCCGCCGATCGCGACTATTTCGAACGCGACATTCGTCCGCTGCTCGATCACCCGCTCGTCGAATTCATCGGCGAGATCCCCGATCGCGAGAAGAACGCATTTCTCGGAGGAGCGAAGGCGCTGCTCTTTCCTATTGACTGGCCGGAGCCATTTGGCCTCGTGATGATCGAAGCCATGGCGTGTGGATTGCCGGTGGTGGCATTTTCCGGCGGCTCTGTCCGCGAGATCATCGACGATGGCGTGACCGGGTTCATCGTCGACTCCATCGAGGACGCCGTGGCTGCAGTCCGGCGCGTTCATACCATCGACCGCGGCGGGTGCCGTCAAACGTTCGAACGACGGTTCAGCGCTCGTCGAATGGCTTCCGACTATGTCGACATCTATCGACAACTGATCGTCAGGAGCCCTGAGCTGGTGGCTTAGCCGGCGGACCATGGCCGAACTCGTCAGCCTTGAAGAACACTTCGCGATCGTCACCGAAACCGATCGCAGCGGATTGCCCCGACGTGTGCTCAAGCATGGCGACACGTTCGGCGTCTTCGATCTGCATGGAGACGTCGTCTCCGTCGAGAACGGAGAACAGGGCCTGTATCACTGTGGAACACGGTTCCTGTCGCGGTTCGAGCTGCTGCTCGGGCGGCGGCGGCCGCTGCTTCTGAGCTCCACCATCAGCGACGACAATACGATCCTCGCCGTCGATCTCACGAACCCGGATGTCGTGCGCAACGGCCATGTGTTGATATCGCGCGGGTCGGTGCACATCTTCAGGGCCCGCACGTTGTGGAATGGTCATTGCCTCGAGCGCATACGAGTGGCCAATCACTCGCGGCACTCGATTCAGACGCCGCTGGCACTGCAATTCGATGCGGACTTCTCCGATCTCTTCGAAGTGCGCGGAACACAGCGCGAACGCCGCGGGCATCGAAACGGCGATCGCTCAACGGCGGCGCAGGCGGTCATTCGATACGAGGGGCTCGACGGCACCGAACGGCGAACCGTCATCGATTGGAACCGGACGCCGTCGCGTTCGGATGCCGGCGCCGTGGTCTTTTCGATCACGCTCGAGCCACAAGAGGTGACCGAAATAGAACTTCGCATCGCCTGCGAAGTCGGCGAGCCTTCGACCGACATTCGATTCGGCGACGCGCTTGAACGATCGAAAGCGGCGTTCGGCAAACACGACATCTGCAAATGCAGTGTTGTGAGCTCAAATGACAGTCTCAATCGGTGGTTCAGCCGGTCGGCTGCAGATCTTCACATGATGCTGACCGACACGCCGAACGGCGTGTATCCCTACGCGGGCATACCCTGGTTCAGCACTCCGTTTGGACGTGACGGAATCATTACGGCGCTGGAAACGCTGTGGGCTGCACCTGACATTGCGCGCGGCGTCCTCGAGTTTCTCGCGTCGACCCAGGCGACGATTTACAACGCGGCACAGGACGCCGAGCCGGGCAAGATTCTGCACGAAACGCGTCAGGGCGAGATGGCCGCGCTCGGCGAGATCCCATTCGGCATGTACTACGGCAGTGCCGATGCGACGCCACTCTTTGTCGCGCTGGCGGCGGCGTATTTCGAGCGAACAGCCGATCACCAATTCGTTGACTGGTTGTGGCCGCATATTCTGGCCGCGCTCGAATGGATGGATAAATCCGGTGATCCGGACGGCGATGGATTCATCGAGTACCAGCGCCGCAGTCAGACCGGATTGATCCAGCAGGGATGGAAGGATTCGTACGATTCGGTATTTCACGCAGACGGGTCTCTGGCCGATCCGCCAATTGCCACATGCGAAATCCAGGGATACGCGTACCAGGCATGGCGCGGCGCCGCAAAGCTTGCCAGGTCAAGGGGCCACGCAAAAGAGAATCGCGACTGGCGCGCACGCGCGATGCGGCTGCGATCGCGTTTCGACGATGCGTTCTGGTGTGATGACATCGGCATGTTCGCGCTGGCACTCGATGGCCGGAAGCAGCCGTGTCGCGTACGGACGTCTAATCCAGGGCATTGTCTCTTCAGCGGAATTGCCACCGTCAAACGGGCGCGCAAGCTCGCGACGGCACTGATGAGTGATGTGATGTTCGCCGGGTGGGGGATACGCACAGTGGCCGCTGGAGAGGCCCGATACAACCCGATGTCGTATCACAACGGGTCGGTGTGGCCCCACGACAACGCGCTGATTGCGTCAGGTCTGAGCCGATACGGATATACCGATCGCGCCGCGCGCATCATGACCGCAATGCTCGAGCTCAGTCAGTGGGTCGACAGCAACCGGCTTCCCGAGCTGGTCTGCGGTTTTCATCGGCGCGGTGGTGAATCGCCCACGCTCTATCCCGTCGCTTGCGCGCCGCAGGCGTGGGCGTCGGCTGCGGCATACATGCTCCTTGGTTCATGCCTCGGACTCGAAATCGACGCGGCGGCGCGGCGCATGTGGTTCCGGCGTGCCATGCTTCCAGACCGCGTCGATTGGATTCGCCTCACCAATCTCTCGATCCTCGACGCCAGCGTCGACCTGCTCGTGACACGTCACGCGCAGGACGTGGGCATCGAGGTCCTTCGGCGCGAGGGGGATATCGAAATTCTCACCGTGAAGTGAATGCGCATATCAACGTCATTCACTGTCACGCTGCGATCATGTCTAAGAGAAGGAAAGGAGAAAAGAGAAGGGAGAAAAGGAATTGTCTATTCTCCTTTCTCTTTTCTCCTTTTGATCTCTTGGTACCGTCAGTTCCTGCCAGTGAAGATTGTTGGGATGAGCATTAGAACTCGAAGCGAGCGCCAACCCTCAGCTGCCGCGGCGCCGTGAACTGCTGGCCCGCAATCACACCTGACACCCCTGCCGCGCCGAAATCCGGGTTAGGAACGCTGCCCGAGAGCTCAGAAAAACTGTTGTAGTCGAGCACCGTCTGCGTGTTGAAGACGTTGAACGCATCGGCAATCAACAGCAGATCTCGACCACCGAGTTTGACGGTGTATGACGCTCCGAGATTGACCGGTTTCGTCCACGGTGTCCGGGTGCGGAAGCCATCCGACGTTTGAAAGCCGGCACCGCGCGCGGTGAGCGGGATCTCACCTCCCGAGTCGTAGATCGGATGTGCAGCAAACGCGGTCAGTGGGGCGCCGGACTCGATCTCCATTCCAACCGACACGTTGAGTCCCATCTCGAACGCGTAGGTGCCGTACACCTTGACGTCATGCGTGCGATCGAGCGGGAGCGGTCCGTTGCCGGCAGTTCCCAGGAAGCGGATGTCTCCGGCGTATCCAAACTGCGCGGCACCGATCGTCGAGTACGTGGGATCGTTGGTCGGGTAGTCGTAGAGCGACGAGATCCCCGGATCCGACTGCCCGTTGTCGTTGCGGAAGAATCCTTCGAAATTGCCGTGCAGCCTCGACCATCGATACGACGATGTCAGCGACCACCTGTCGGACAACCGTTTGCTGGCCGTCAACTCGATCGCGTCGTAGTCATGCACCGGCGACTCGAAGCTGATGGTCGCGCCTGGAATGTCCTGCACCACCGGCGTGTCCGGACCAGGATTGGTCAGCAGGTAGTTCGCGGTCGCCGCGCCAGGCAATCCGAGCGATGTCGCGACCATCGGGTACGTCTGAACGTCCTCGAGCACTCTGCCGATGTCGCGATGAACATAACGGACGCCGACTTCCAGCCCACGCCATAATGGGTACTGCGTACCGATCACCCACTCGTTGTAGTAGCTCAATCCAGCATTCGGATCGATGTCGTCGCCGCCTGCGCCGAGCAGCGTGAAATGGGTTGTCGTCTGCGCACCGTTGGTGGCATTGGTGGTGACCACCCCATCTGGCACCGGACGCGTCAGATTCGCATCGAAGTAGTCGGCGGTCAGCGATGCATCAGATGACAGTGCGCGCGAGGCCAGGTCGTTCGGCACGCGCGCGTAGTAGCGGCCGTAATTGCCGAAGACTTTCGCCTTGCCGTTGCGTGTCGGATCCCACACGACACCAATGCGAGGGGCCCAGTTGTTTTTCAGCGTGAAGTCCTGAACGATCGTGCCCGACATGTTTTCCTGCTCGTACCGCACCCCCGGACGGATCGTGAGCGAGTTGCCAATCCTCCATGCATCTTCGACGAAGAAGGCCGCGTAGTGCTGAGTAGTGGGACGCTCGTTGGTAAGGCTGGCGCGGCTGACATGATAGATCTGTCCGAAATCTGGATCGGGAATGATGTCGACGACCGCACCCGTCGCTGTTTGCTGCCCATTCGGCGCGATGAAGGTTGGCCCGGTGTACTGCAACAGCTGGCTGAAATCGAGATGCTCATAATCGAACCCGTAGCGCACCTGATGTTCGCCCATCCCTGACAGAATCGTCGTCGCCTTCGCTTGAACCTGCCAGTTGTTGCTGCGATTTCCCGCTTCGTAGAACCCGAGCCCACCCGAGAGCACGCGTGGTGTGACACGGACGTCGCGAATCTGCCATTCGTTCACGGCAGGCGTCTCAAGAATTCGATTGAGCGCGCGACCGAACGACGCGTCGACGAGTAAACGGGGAGTAATCACCCCGTTGTACTGAACGATCTGGTTGTGGCCACCGTACTCCAGCGAGCTGTAAGCACCTGTGGTCTGACTCAACAGCGATCCCGCGCGCTGCGGGCCCATCGCTCCCGTTGCCGGATCACCGAAGAACGAGGTGTCGATACGATGCGACGGCGTCAGCTGCCACGTGCCCTTGGCGGCATAGTTGATGATGCGGCGATCGCGATCGACATTGCCGAGGTCGTGTAGTGGAAATCCCTCCGGCGCAACGAACGTCGCCCGTTCCCACTGGGGATCGATCGCACCGAAGAAGAAGAGTCGATTCGGGAGCACTGGACCGCCGACCGTCGCACCGGCATCATTCAATCGTGACGCGACAGTATTGACGGTACCCTCGACGCTCTGGACGGTCTTGTACTCGGCTTCGAAACTGTTCGGACGCGCGTATCCGAACGCACTTCCCTTGTACGCGTTCGTGCCGCTTTTCGTGACAACGTTGATGACGCCACCGGTGGCCTGGCCGAATTCTGCTTCGTAGCCAGCGGTCTTCACCTGCACTTCCTGCATGAAA
>Ga0075428_100011158_pt1 | contig 9998 bp, 9 predicted proteins | sample RhiMetdeltSRZDD2_FD_75291 | JGI IMG/M metagenome (GOLD analysis project Ga0075428, IMG submission 75291) | Populus rhizosphere microbial communities from Tennessee, USA - Rhizosphere MetaG P. deltoides SRZDD2 | ecosystem: Host-associated > Plants > Roots > Rhizosphere > Soil | place: USA...
TAACGGTAATTCCCTCACTTTTATCTAAAATAAAATCGTAGCTGCGGGCTACAGCAAGCTTCTGAACTGCATTGTAAACCTTGTCCTGTACGGGCTTTACAAGTTCCTGTCTCTTTTTGAACAGATCGCCTTCAAAACCAAAGCGTTTACGTTGAAGATCACGCAATGCTTTTTCTTTATTGAAGAGTTGGTCCTCTCTTTTTTTCTTCAATTCTTCGCTAAGCATAACCTGCTCCGCCTCAAAATCACGATACATTTTATCCAGTTCGGCTTGCTGGTCATCGATTTCTTTTTGCCAGACCGTAGCAAAATCATTTAGCCTTTTTTGAGCATCTGTATACTCGGGCATTTTATCAAGAATATATTTTGTATCGATGATGGCATATTTGCCTTGTGCATCAGCTGCAAAAGTTGCAAGCCATAAGCTACAAACTAAAAGCAATACCTTTTTCATATTAGAAGTGTTTTAATGATGAATACCTGGCTGCCCGCAGGCAGGGAATTACTAATTTATGATAAGTCGTGCGAAGCAAGTGCTGAATGTTGAACAATATGTTGAACGGAGCGTCGCAACGGAAGTTAAATAGTAGTAATGAAGTTTGGTTAAATATTTTATTCCGGCTCATAACCCAACATGAATGTAAACTTAGATGCCGATTTCAATCCCTGTCCTGACCTAATGCGGTCAATACCGATACCGTAATCAAATCCTAACAAACCAAACATTGGCAGGAAGAACCTCATACCAACGCCTGCACTCCTGCGTAATCGGAATGGGTTATAGTCTTTAAAACTATACCATCCATTGGCCGCTTCAAAAAATGCGAGACCATAGATCGTACTTTGTGGGTTAGTAGCAAATGGATAGCGCAGCTCCACCTGGTATTTATTAAATATTGTAAAAAAGTTTCTTGCCTGTGATGGATCATCACTGGGATTTATACCAGGGTTTGAATTTTCATAAATTGGATAGCCACGATGCGCAATGATATCGTAACCAAGCAAACCGAAATTATTTGCCATACCTGCATCGCCAAGCTGGAACCGTTCAAAAGGAGATACCTCCAGCTTGTTATTATACTTTCCCATGAAGCCATACTTGGCTGCAAGCTTCACGATAAATTGCCTGTTCTTTTCTGCCCCCATTGGTTTACCAAGAGGCACATACCACTCAGCATTGAATCTCCACTTATGATATTCCGGGTGTTTATATGAATTGTCTTTTGCCAGGTCAGGATTAAATATTGAATAAGGTGGGGTCGCTTGTACACTCAATAAAAAGTTTGAACCGCTTGTAGGGAATATCGGGTTAGGACCTGCAGAATTTCTTTGTAATGCGATCTTAAAACTGAAATTGGTAGAATTTCCACTATCAAGTCCTGCGAATATTGGATAATTCTGCAGCTTATATTGTGTAAAGTTCAATGTATAAATAAGACTGAAATAATCATCGGGCCATTTCAATTGCTTGCCAAGAGAAACGCTTGCGCCAAGTGTTTTCAAAAAGCTTGAATCAGCTCTTTCTTTATTGAAACGTTGAGTAAGGTAATCGTACCCATTCGTGAATTTGCTTTTATATAAGCTAAATGTCAGTGAGTTTCTTTTTTTACCGCCAAGCCATGGCTCAGTAAATGAAAAGTTATAAGAACTGTAAATCCTTCCGTTTGACTGAACACGAACACTCAGTTTTTGACCATCGCCCGTTGGCAACGGATCCCACGATTTTTTATTGAAGATATTTTTGATGGAAAAGTTATTGAATGAAACACCGAGTGTTCCGGTAAGACCAATACCACCACCCCAGCCTGCTGAAAGCTCTAACTGATCAGAAGATTTTTCTTCCAACTTATAATGAATATCTACGGTTCCATCTTCGGGATTTGGAATTGGATTGATGCCAATGGTTTCCTGATTGAAATAATTTAACTGGCCAAGCTCTCTCTGTGAACGGATAAGATCTGCACGGCTGAAAAGTTCACCGGGTATTGTTCTTAATTCGCGACGGATCACATGTTCCTTTGTTCTGTCGTTACCGAAGATCTTTATATTCTTAATTCTTGCCTGCGGCCCTTCAATAATTCTTATTTCATGATCAATGGTATCATTGTATACGGCTGTTTCTACGGCTTCTGCACGGAAGAAAAGATAACCATCATCCATGTACAAACCGCTGATGTCGCCACCTTCCGGTGTCAGTTGCTTACCGAGACGTTGATTCAGCGTTTCGATATTATAGACATCCCCTTTATTAATGCCTAAAATGAAATTCAGTACGGAATCGTTGTATTTGGAATTTCCTTTCCATGTAATATTTCCAAAATAATATTTATGGCCTTCGTTCATTTTGAAATCGATATTGATATTACCGCTTGAAACGGGATAAGGTTTTACATCTTCAATTATCGCATCACGATAGCCAATGGAGTTATAGTACTCAATGATTTTCTCTTTATCTTCTTCAAATTTCTTTTCATTGAACTTTGCTGAGGAAAACAATTTGAAGCGGAACCAGGGATCAAGAAAGTTTTTTGTTTTGCTTATGGAAAGAAATCCTTTGTCTTTCATGTACTGACTGAAAGTTATTCTTGGATTTTCGCCAAACAGTGTTGAATCCTTTTTAGGATATAGGGTGAACCGGCTTACCTCTTTTGTACCCTTCAATTGTTTCTTCAACTTAAGATCAGTAACAGTTTCGTTGCCAAAGAAGTTGATATTATTCACTTTCACTTTATCGCCTTTGTCAACATCTATTAACATGAAAACAGAATTGACAAAACTGGTATCCGGCGTTTCTATTATCCTGACCTTCACATTCAGATACCCTTTTTCACCATAATATTTTTTTATAACCTCATCGGCAGTACGACGTGTGTTTTCAGTTACAATAGTTTGTTTTGCCAGGCCGATCTTTCCAATTAGTTCTTCTTCTTCAGCTTTTTTTACTCCTTTAAATTTATAATTACCAAGCCTTGGTCTTTCGATTACATGGATCTCAATGTCGATATTATCTCCATTGATCTTTGTAACAAGTATTTGAACATTAGAAAATAATTTTTGCTTCCAAAGATTCTGAATTGCTTTTGGAAATTCATCGCCGCCGGGATGTAAGATCTTATCACCAACTTGTAAACCGGAAATACTTGCCACGATGGCTGAGTCAAGGAAAAAGACACCGGTAGTCGTTATGCTTGAGATCGTATATTGTTTTGGACGGGTAGCATCACGAAAGATTATAAGATTAGGATCAATGGATGTAGGCTTTGGTATTGTGTCTTCCTGTGCATTCGCACTTATTAAGGAGGTATAAACCACCACAAGCAGTAAACAAGCTCTTTTTAAAATTCTTTGCATTGTTGGTTGATCAATTCAGTCAATATTGCCGGTCCGGGACTTTTAAAACCCGCATGATAGCTTATAAAGGCGGCAAATTAACGGTAAAAAATTGAAGTGTTTGTTAAAGAAGTGCGTCAAATTCCCGAAATAATTTGGAGACTTGAAATCCGAGGTCGGATGTCTGAAGTCTGATTTACAACTCCGAATCAGATTTCCGTCCTCGTACTTCAGACTTCCTGCTTTTTATGACTGAATTTCCTCTGTTTTGACCTGTTCTCCCGTTTTTCCAAACCTCCTCTCTCTTCCCTGGTAGTCAATAATGGCTTCGTATAAATGTTGTTTTCTGAAATCCGGCCAGCGAACATGCGTGAAATAAAGTTCCGCATAGGCCAGTTGATATAAAAGAAAATTGCTGATCCTGTACTCGCCACTGGTTCTTATCATCAGTTCGGGATCAGGAAAACTACTGGTAACAAGGTGTTGCTGCAAGGTATCCTGGTCAATATCTTCGACAGCTAGTTCTCCTTTTTTTACTTTGTGTGCTATACTCTTAACCGCATTTAGCAGTTCCCATCTCCCACTATAGCTAAGCGCCATTATGAGATTAAGACCACTATTATCCTTTGTATGCATCAATGCTTCTTCCAGTTCTTTTTTCGCATATTCTGGTAGCATATTCATATCACCGATCACATGCAGACGAATATTGTTTTTATGCAAACTTTCAACTTCATTATGAATTGTAGAAACAAGCAATTCCATTAACCCTACTACTTCATATTCAGGTCTGTCCCAATTCTCGGTTGAGAAAGCATATAGCGTTAAATATTCAACGCCAAGCTCAGCACAGCCTTCCACAATATTCCTTACACTTTCTACTCCATGAAAGTGGCCAAAAAGCCTGTCTTGTCCCTGTTCTTTTGCCCAGCGACCATTGCCATCCATGATGATAGCAATGTGACGTGGAAGACGAGCCTTATCGACCTGGCTTAATAAATCTGACATTTTTTAAAAAATTAGCAGACAAAGTTAGGAAAACAATGCCGATGGTTTGATATTCATTTATGCAAATACCCACGACTGGACTAATTGATTTTGAACTAAAAACATATGTAAATTGGAATATGGGTCAATACATACAGAGATATTATGCTTGTTTATAAAAGAATAATCACGACTAAACTTTTATTATTGCGACTTTTATTTTAACAATTTCGTTTTGCGTTTATTTTTTTACGGTTGATAATCCCCAAATCCCCACTCTAGGACAAAAAATATCCCGACGTAACGTAGACGAAGAGAGGCCACACTGTCCAGCATCACTACGATAATACTTGCAAGGATGGATATAAGTAGACAAATGTCAAATACTTTGCCAGCTGAAGTACTGGACTCAAAAATTACTTCCTGCAGCCGCGATCTCCACGTGTTAGTTTGCAAATTCATATTGCTATTTTGAAGCCCGGCCTCACCATTGGCTCACGCAGATTTTGAAACTTACATCTATTGTACGACAACCAATTTGATAATTCAATTTGATCGATCTTATTGTCAAATTAAAAAATCAATACCTGTTACCGCCAACCAACGCTTTTCGCAGTAATGCCATGATAAGAGTAAATACGGCTGAGCCAATGATCGCCCATACAATGGGAAAAGGTTTGCCTTCGATGTTGATCGTAAAAAGTTCAGGTAGTCCCAGTTTCCCGGCCATCCACATACCAAGCCAGGCACCGATAAAACCAACGATGATCGATACGAGACATCCGCCCAAACTATAACCGGCCAATGATTGCCCGATTCCCCCGCATATTGCTGCGACTGCCAGGAGAACTAAAAATCCGATAAGTGTCATGGTTTTGAGTTTAATTAAAGGTATCAACATTTATTATGCCATAACTTTTTAACGAAAGTTATAAGCGCAAATAAAAAACCCGCCCTGATCAGGTCAGGACGGGCATATAGAGTTTTATTGTAATTTTTATCTTTTACCCCAAACCTGCACACGGCCTCTTCCTTTTGCAAAACCTCTTGTCTCATACCAGAATTCGATCTTTTTAATACCGCGGCTTCCTCCGGGAAGATCGATCACACGGCTTTCACCCCCATTTGAGAACTTTTGCTTTAGTGCCACATCAAATTTATCTCCATTCTCAAAATGAACATCCATATCTAATATATGCACAGGACCATCTTTCACTTTTAATTTTATTTGCCTGTAATTATCATTTCCCGTTACATGAATTACATCCCTGTCGACAAGAAAGCTGACTTTCTTCTCGCCTATCAAATTCCATTGCTGAAGCCCGTTATTTTCAATTGTAGTGAAACTTAATAAAGCAATGACGGCTATAAAAAATAATAATAATGGCTTAAGAAATTTCATAAAATAATTTTTAATGATGATATCTCTGACCCTGTTTTAAACAATTCGTTTAACTGAATACCAAGTTAAGAAAATAAGAAAACTACCCATAGGTAGTTTCTATAAAAAAATTTATTTTGTTTAGTCAGCGCTGGGGCATTTATAACTCTGCAGGTTGAATGAAATATAAAATATTGCAGTTGCAAACTGATCTTTCTGTGTCATAACGCCGCGCTGCCTTCCGGGCAGACCGATCGGCTCACCCAATTCGTAAGACCGGTCATGCAATAAATAGGCAGGTGAGGGATCACCATTGGGTAATGTTGGGAATATAGAAGGGTCAACATAGGTTTTGCTTACATCATCTAAATAATCAGTTCCGGTAACACGATGTACAATTTCAAAACCCACATTTATTCTTTCATTGATGCAATATTTAACACCCGCGCCAAATGGAATACTAAACGCCATTGAACCATACGGTTTACGATCCGGATATTGTGTGGTGCCCTGCCCTTCAGTATTCAATGGACGAAGGAAGTGCTTTTGCCCCTGCAACATTGCATAAGGATCATAATTGAAAACACCCACACCGAAAGTAACATAAGGAGTAAAATTATAACCGGGTTCGCCAGGCATGAAGCGGAAGAAATTGAAATCGCCCTGCAATGCTAATTCCCAAACGTTGGAATTAAAACTAAGGTTACGCTTCTGCATGTACTCATTATGATCATTATATATATCGGAATAACCTAATTGAGCAAAACTTGCGCCTACTCTGACAGCGATGTAATTCCCAAAATTTTTACGGAAAAAAGCAGTGGCGGCAAACTTGGGTCTGTTGATATGGGCTCTTGTATTCAGATCACCAAAATAATGACTTGCGCCGATACCAACGCCAAACTCACCTTCCTGCACTACGGCTTCAGGTTGCGCAGTACTAAATAAAGATGATAAAGAGAGAACCGTCAGAAGTAAAAATGTCCGAAACATCGTGCAAAATAAGAATTCAGTCTCTTAAAACGAAAAAAACTATCGCGGATTGCGCAGATTTAAAATGATTTCACGGATTCTTTGCACTCATGTTTCGTAGGTCATACTATCATCCATGAATCCGACTTAAATCCTTTAATCCGTGATCAGTTACGTTTATCAAGGCCCCAGGTAAGCTTATTATGCAGCATTTGAAGGAAGTTGTTTTCGGTGAGTCGAACGAGATTAAGCAGGAAAGACTCTTTTTTTACAGCCAACTGCACATTTTTACTTACGATCTCCCGGCGACTATCAAGCGCACAGATGATCTGGTCAGTGCGGCTTTCCACTTCAAAAGACATGACATTATCATCAGGGACAAGAATAGACCTTACATTCAAATTATGCGGCGCTACAGGGGTAATTAAAAAACTACGGGAATCAGGAAAAACGATCGGTCCATTGCAGCTCAATGAATATCCGGTTGACCCCGTTGGTGTAGCCACTATCAATCCATCGGCCCAATATGTGTTTAGAAATTCACCATTGAGATAGGTATGGATCTTGATCATCGGAGCCGTATCTCTTTTATGAATTGAAAATTCATTTAATGCAAAAGATACATTTCCAAACATAGAAATGCTTGCATCCAAATGGATCATTGTTCTTTTATCGATCACATAGGTTTGCTTCTTTAATGCTTTTACAGCATCAGCTAATTCTCCCCGTCCGATACTTGCCAAAAAACCTAAGCGTCCAAAGTTGATACCCATAATCGGTATTCCTTTGTCACGTACTAATCCAACGGTGTCAAGCAAAGTACCATCGCCGCCAAGACTTATTACAAATTCTATTTCATTCGTAAGATCGTCGGATAAATAAAACGTAGTGGTATCAGCAGGAAGATTGAGCCGGTCTTTTATTTCCTCATAATATGGCAAGAAAACTGTTGCCGCAATTTTTTGGCGGGACAATTCATCGAAAAAAAATTGAACGTCGCTTCGCTTATCTTCTTCGAGCAGCCTGCTGTAAATAGCAATCTTCATAAATGTGAAGGATCAGTAATAGGACTTTCTGTGTAAATATATACCGTTTTGCCCTAACAGGTTAAAACTCCATTCGATCTTAAAAGTAAAATCGTAGTGGGTAATCACATCAATGCCAACACCCCAGGAATACAACATCCGGTTATTAAGTGTGTTCAACCCGGGGTCGGGATGATGCATGTATCCGGCGTTCACAAACGTTTTTCCATACACACGAAAAGGAACACGGTAAGGTATTTCGTCTTTTTTTCTTTTTACATGAAAACTAAAATCTAATAGCTCTCTTGATAAAAGTGCTTTTGCATAACCGCCGGCTACACCATCCACCACATAATATTCATAGCCCTGCATAAAAAAATCACTATACCCAAGCAAGCGCTGATTAAAATAAGGTTGGCGAAAAGGAACTTTTATTGCACCCGCCACTCTTGCACCGAAATATGTTTTGTTTGCGATCTCCCAACTGCCACTTGCCTTTGCGCTCATTTGCCATACGTTTAATTTATTATTGATCCCTCTTTTTGCAAAGTATAATTCGGCAGTATATCCTTTTAATGGATAGGGATTATAGTCAACATCGATATAGGTCATCAGGTAATAAAATTCAGGAAACGAAATTCTGTCGCTTCCGTTCTTAAAATAAGATGGATTAAGCGCAACAATAGTATCTGATATGCTTTCAATGGTATACGCTATACCAAACCTGTGTCTTGTTTTTATTGCCCGGCGATAAGTTACTTCGCCAAATATTTTAAAAAATGAACGAACAAAATTATTGGTGTCTTTAAAAAATACCTGTTTATTGTTGATGGTATTATAATTTACCTCTCTGTTCTTGCCAATGGCTACTCCTGAATTCAATCCCCATTTCATTGTCTTATCGATGTAAGGCCTGTCATAACTAAGTGATATTTGTTTTGTATACCCATTTATGAGATAGACATTCAGTTTATCATTACGACCGCTGGTATTGTTATACAATACTTTTAGTCCATAATTTACCCGGTTAAGCCTTGCATGCTGCTCTACCAGCCACTGATTGAGATTGCGATCAACTAATTTGAAATAGGGGATTGGAAATAAATACCATCTTTCTTTTACCTGGATCAGTATGTCTACATTATTACCTTCAAAACTTTTAAGCGCTACTACCACTTCATGAAACATAGCGGTATTCATCAATTGTTTCCGGCCCACTTCAAATTTCTTTACCAGTTCTGATAATGAATAAACATCGCCCGACCGAAAAGGAAGCTCACGAAGGATAACGGATGCTCTTGTTTTCTTATTCCCCGAAATAGAAATGATTCGTACCGTAAAAACATTTTCTGATGACTGTTGCTTTATGAGGTTATTTAGAATAGTATCTGTGATAGCTATATCAGCAATGCCAGGCTGTGCATGAACAAACCCTGCAGACATAAATGTGGTAAACGCTACTAATAAATATTTCGCCTTTCGCTGCATAAACTCTGCTGTATAAAAAGTGGTTTGTAAGGTAACTGATTTACGGCTTGAAAGTGAGAGAAAAAATCACATCAGAGTTTGAGATAATTCATCAGGTTATCGTAATTGCTCCTTAATTCATTCTCATACAATTCCTCGCCAAAATAATATTTTACATTATACTCATAGCGTTGAAAGGTGGCGACTATATCGGATATTTCTGTTTTATTGATCTTAATCGTGACTTGCATTAATCCAGTTTGCTGGTCAGTATGCGTATTTAATTGTGTTATTTGGGCATCATTGGTTTCCACAAGCCGGCTTATTTCACTAAAAGAATAATTGTTGTTTTCCATTTCCAATACAATTAGCCCGCCAGGATCTTTGACGTTCATAAATTCAGACGCCTTCTTCAGCATTTCACGATAGCTAACAACACCAAGCAGGTCTTTGGTTTCATTGATCACAGGCACAACACTGAGCCTGTTCTCAACGGCCAGCTGCATGGCTTTTAAAAAATGATCATTTTCATTTACAAAAAAAGCGGGCAAATGTTCTTTAAATTCCTTGAGCTCCGCAGTATCATCTTGTGCCTGCATCAACCCTTCTTCATTTACCAGGCCCACATATTTTCCGTCATCATCCACTGCCAAATGAGAAACATGGCAATCGTTCATCATTTGCAGGGCATTAAAAACTTTATCATGCAAATGGAGAACGGGTAAGGATGGAGATATGAGTTCACGGGTTAACATGAATAGCGGCTTTTCATTTAGAGACAGCAACTCCTATGCTACTGTTGCAGGCTCGTTGAGTTTTTTTAAAAATTTATGCAA
>Ga0075428_100011159_pt1 | contig 9997 bp, 6 predicted proteins | sample RhiMetdeltSRZDD2_FD_75291 | JGI IMG/M metagenome (GOLD analysis project Ga0075428, IMG submission 75291) | Populus rhizosphere microbial communities from Tennessee, USA - Rhizosphere MetaG P. deltoides SRZDD2 | ecosystem: Host-associated > Plants > Roots > Rhizosphere > Soil | place: USA...
CGATGGGAACCGGATCGTGAGCGCCGGGCCGGCCGATCAGGTCGCGGCGCCCCCCGGCGCCGAGGTCCGCGAGCTGAGCTTCCCCGAGGGCACCCTGATGCCCGGCCTGATCGACATTCACGCGCACCTGACGTTTGGCACGCCCGGGCGCAGCTACGAAGAGGTCATGTCTGAGGACTCGGACGATCTGATGCTGGTCCGGGCCGTTCGTAACTGCCAGATCCACCTGAAGGCCGGCGTCACCACGATCCGCGACTGCGGCGCCCGCAACCGGACGACGCTCTCGCTGCGCGAGGCATCCCGGCACGGCCTCTTCCCGAGCCCACGCCTGCTGGTCAGCGGCCCGCCGATCACCCAGACCAGAGGGCACTTCTGGTGGTGCAACGGCGAGGCCGACGGCGTCGACGGCGTCCGCGAACAAGCCCGCAAGCTGCTGGCAGAGGGTGTCGACTTCCTCAAGATCATGGCGAGCGGCGGCGGCACGAAGGGCACCGATCAGAGTCGCGGCAGCTACTCGCCGGCGGAGATCGCGGCGGCCGTCCACGAGGCCCATCACGTCGGCAAGCTGACCACGGCCCACTGCCTCTCGGCGGACAGCGTGGCGAACGCCGTTGGCGGCGGCATCGACCAGGTGGAGCACATCAATTTCATCCAGCCGGACGGCACCCGCGCCTTCGACCTGAGCGTGGCCGAGCAGATCGTCGAGAAGGGGATCTACGTCAGCCCGACGATCCAGACCGGCTACCGCCAGATCGAGCGGCTGCGCGACAAGACGGCCAAGACGCCGGCCGAGCAGGCCCAGCTCGCCGACCTGGAGTACAAGCTGGAGACGAAGCTGAAGTTCGTCAACCGCTTCCGCGAGCTCGGTGCGCGGATCGTGATGGGCACGGACGCCATCGCCACGTTCGGCGACTACACGGTCGGGCTGGAGCTGCTGGTCCGGGCCGGCCTCTCGCCGATGGAGGTGATTCAGGCCGCCACCAGCGTCGCCGCCGAGGCGATCGGGCTGGGCAGCACCATCGGGACGCTGGAGCCGGGCAAGGAGGCGGACGTCATCGTCGTCGACGGCGACCCGACCGCCGACATCCGCGCGACCAGCAGCGTGGCGCTGGTCATGCGAGCCGGGCAGGTCATCGCCTGACCGGGTCACGCTGAGCGAGCCCCGCCTCGACACAACTGGTCCTCCGTCCGCTAGCATGCGAGTGCCCTGATCGGGGCGGAGGAGCGAGGGAGATGCGGGTCCAGCTCTCTGGTGCGGCGGCAGCGCGGCTGGGCAGCTGGGCCTGGAATGGGGCGTTCGCCGTCGGCGCCGCGACTGTCGGCGGCGCGGCGGTCCTGGCCTGGCTGAGCCGGATCAAAGCTCGGGGGCTCCACTCGCGCCCGAACCCCGCGCTGGACTACGCCGGAGCGCTCGAACGGCTGGAGCAGATGGCGGCGCTGGATGACGAGCGGATCAGTCCGGTCTGCCGCACGCGCGGGCTACTCCACGGCCAGCCGACGGAGCAGGTCGTGATCCTGGTCCACGGGCTGACGAACTGCCCCCAGCAATGGGCGCCGTTCGCCGACCTGCTCTACCGGCGCGGCTGCAACGTCCTGCTCCCGAGGATGCCGCGCCACGGCTTCAAGGACCGGATGACGACCGAGCCGAGCCGGCTGCGCGCCGAGGAGCTTAGAGACTACGCCGATCGGATCGTGGACATCGCGGCCGGGCTCGGGCGGGACGTGACGATCGTCGGGCTCTCGGCCGGGGGGATCGTCGGGGCCTGGGTCGCGCAGTACCGCCCGGAAGTCGCGAAGGCGATCCTGATCTCGCCGTCAGTCGGCTTCGGGAGATACGGCGAGTGGCTCCAGCATCTGTTCATGCACGTTCTGTTGGCGCTGCCGGACGTTGAGACGCACCGGTTCGGTCGGACGGACCGCGCGATGCCGTACGCCTACGTCGGCTGGTCCAGCAAGGCGCTCGGCGAGGTGCTCCGGCTCGGGCTCGCGACGGTCCGTGCGGCGGTCACGGCCCGGCCGGTCTGCCAGCACCTGGTGATCATCACCAACGCCAACGACGTGGCGGTCAGCAACCAGTTGACGCGCCAGATGGTCTCGTTCTGGCAGTCTCGCGGGCTCAGGCGCGTCGAGTTCTACGAGTTCGACCGCGACGAGGGGTTGGAGCACGACCTGATCGACCCGAACAACCCCCACCAGCGGGTGGACCTGGTCTATCCGATCCTGCTCGACCTGATCGTCCGCGACGACACGCTGGGGGCCGAGCCGCTGCCGCCCCTCGCCAGCGACTCCTCCTCCTGCTGCTAGAGCGCGTTGCCCAGAGCTTGATGCACGACGCTCCCCCTGATGATGAGACGAAGAGCGTCATCAGTCCTCATGCGACGCGCCTTGATCCAGATCCAGTTCGTGTTCGTCCAGTTCCGTCGACTTCGCGACGGGCATCCGCCCCGCCCGAAGGACAGACGCTTCAACATCATCCTGACAGCGCCGCTACAGATGCGAGAATGCGAATACATTGAGTCATCCTGAGGGCTTGAACCTGACCCACCCCGCTGCACCAGTCTGTCATCCTGAGGGCCTGAACCTGACGTGCCCCGCTGATGGCGCCCGAAGGATCTCCGTATTTCAAGACGCCATCCGGCCACCTGCCGCCAGGCTCCTCGGATGTTGCCCATTACTCGGAGCTGGCGTTGGCGCCGTTCCAGACGTAGGCACAACTGCCGACAGCTCGTGTCTATGCGGGCGTCCGGCCCGACACCAGACGGACATCGTCCTCGGAGTAGCCCACGAGTCGAAGCCCTCCGATGAGTTGCTGCTGAAGGTCGTTCCAGATCAGCGTGCCGGGCCTGGGCTCGTCCAGACTCGCTCGCCAGTCAAGCAGCATCGCGGTACGAAGCTGCAGCCGCTCCGGCGAAAGATCTCGGGGCAATAGCACGATGCCGGCGTGCGTCTCGCCGCGCTGACGAAACTCATGCGCCAGGTGAATGAAGTCCCGACAAGTCCTCGTCAACGACGATCGGCGGGCGACTCAATCACTCTCGCCCTGCTCATCCAACAGATCGTGGTCGATCTCGGCCCGGTGCGCCTCGTTGTAGCGGATCGCCTCGTCGACGTCGGAGACGGTGAGCGACGGGTAATCGTGATGGATGCGCACCCGGTCGCCGGTCGCGCGCCAGAAGAACGCGATGGCCCGCACGGGCACGCGCGTGCCTTCAATGATCGGCGCGCCGCCAAGGATGCGTGCGTCATGCACGATGCGCGGGGTACGGGGCGCTCGCATGGCTGCCATGGGCTCATTGTACTACCCCGGCCTGACGGCACCGTGCATCGTCGCCGGGCCGGAGATCTGGACCCGCGACCTCACCCCTTCAGCGGCGTGACCACTTCGTTCCAGAGCCAGCGCGCCCCCTCGACGCTATACGGCTGCGGGCAGGTGAAGATCAGGTGGGTGGCGCCAGCCTCGACGTACTGGCGCCCGGAATCGATCAGCTCGGCGGCCGAGGGGCCGGCCCGGAACTGCACCGAGCGCTCGATCTCGTCAGGATTCCGGCCGACGTCCTCGCAATGCTGCTCCAGCACCCGGCGCTTGTGAACGAACTCCTCGGGCGACTTGCCGTTGTCGTTGAAGTTCCACGCCTGGGCGTACTTCGCGACGGTCCGGAGCGTCATCTTCTCGCCGCTGCCGCCGATGTGCAGCTCCGGGTGCGGCTGCTGGACCGGCTTCGGTTCGTGGTACGCATCCTTGAGGGTGTAGTGGCGCCCCTCGAAGGTCGCCCGCTCCTGCGTCCAGAGCGCGATCATCACCTGGCAGGCTTCGTCCAGCATCCGTGAGCGGTCGCCTCTCGATGGCAGCGGGATGCCGTACTGCTCGTGCTCGGCCTCCAGCCAGCCGGCTCCCAGCCCCACGATGACCCGGCCGTTCGAGATGCGGTCGATCGTGGTAGCCATCTTGGCGACCACGCCCGGGTGCCGGAACGTGTTGCAGGTGACCATCAGGCCGCCTCTGATCTGCTGCGAGAGCGCGAGCAGGGCGGCCAGGATCGTCCAGCCCTCTTCCTCCGGTTTCGTGTGGTCGTTCTGGTTGAGTAGGTGGTCGTGGCCCCAGGCGGTGTCGAACCCGAGACGATCGGCCTCCAGCCAGGCATCACGCATCCCCTCGTTGTAGAGCCCGGTCATCTGGGCGACCTTGATCCCGAACCGAACCTGCTTCTCTGCCACCTTCACGCTCCACATGCACTGTGTCGCGCGAGTATAGGCCGGCCGGGCGACTGTGGGAGCCGGAGCCCCGATGCCCGCGAAGATCCGCTACCTGGTCAGGCCCTCAGTCTGGATGACGAGGCGGTTCATCTTGACGATCTTCAGGTCTGGGTCAAGGTCGAGATCGAAGGTGAACGGGAAGATGTCGACGGCAAAGTCGTACTCATCCTTCCACGGATCCTCGATTGGCGCCTCGACGTCGGCCCACGCGCGCCCCTGGACGCGAATCCGTGACGGGTGCATCTCGACGGCGTCGATCACGATGTCGATCACGTCGACGAACTTCGTCACGGACGCGAACGGCTGCACCGTCTCGGGCGTCTCGTGCTCGAGCTGTGACCGGTGCTCGACAATGTAGGCGAGCAGCTCCGAGCGCAGATTGTCGATCGTCACATTGACCTTGTGCGGCGGCACCGCCACGACGACCCGGAAACCCGTCACTTCACCGTTGAGGGCGGCTTCGCGGAGGCGCTCAAGCTCCTCACCGCTCTCCCCGAGTCGGGACCGGGCCTTGACCGCGAACGCCAGACGCTCATCTCCGCGCTCGGCAAGGAGATCGACCCTTTGATCGCCGAGCAGCGCCTCACGTTCAACGCGGTACCCCTGGCCTTCGAGCTCAGCTGTGAGTTGCTCGAGTTTCACTTCTTCCGGGTAGGTCTCTGATGGACGTCTCACTGTGCTCCTCAGGTCACCTGACCGAACGACACCGTCGGGTTGGAATCGGCGCCGTCATCTCGACCTACACGGCGACGATCTGTTCATGCCGTATGCCGACCCGGGGCTGCCTCTCCGCCACGTTGCCTCACCCCACTGACAGTGTCGCGCGAGTATACGCCAAGCAAAAGCGCAAGCGTCGGACGACACACCACTTCGACCTCAAACCGTAGGCGCAACGCCTGCGATCAGCTCCGGACCGGTCGTCCCGAATGACGCAGGCGAGCAAGAAACGCCTGAATCCGTTGCGCTCCGGCGGAGTCGCCCTTGCGCGAGTATGCTGAATGCAGATCAGTCAGCCGAGCGACGGAGTCATCGGTGGCCTGACCAATCTGGGCCGCCCTGATGAAGCAGGCCTCAGCTTGTTCGAGGCGACCTCGCTTTACCAGAAGTGCGCCCAACCCATTGAGCGCGTAGATGTTCCGTTCGTCCTCGCGGATGACACTTCGATAGAGGGCGTCACTCTCAGTGAGTCGGCCGCGCTCAGCGTAGACGGCCGCGAGTCCGACACGAGCGGCCGGAGACCCCTCCATCGTGATGGCACGGCGATACGAACGCTCGGCCTCGTCCAGTTGTCCATTCAAACGATATGCAGCCCCGAGGGCCGTCAGCGTGTACGGAGTCGCGACGAGCTGGACGGCACGCCGTAAGGCGGCGATCGCGAGCAGGGCGTTGCCTCGTTCTTTGAAGCAGCGTGCGAGTCGCGTATACGCCCCTGAGATGTGGTCGTCAAGCTCGAGGATTCGCGTATTCACGCTGATCGCCTCGTCGCCCCACGCGCCACCAAGGGCGAGAGCCTCCGCTCGCTTCTCCAGATCGCGTAGCTCCTTCATTGTCGCTCCCGCGTCGGCTACTGGCCTCGATGCCGTCTCAGGCCCACAGAGTGTCGCGCGAGTATAGGCCGGTCACGACGATCTCGCGAGCCCTGGCGTGGCCTCGCAGCAGGCTCACGGGTATTTCCTGACAGCCCGAGCCGGGGAGGTCCCGCATGAACGTCCTCTCGCCCATCACCTGTCACGTTTCGCCCGGTGCCCAGCGCCCGGAAGTAGCGTTTTCGGTGATTCGAACCCAATTCCCGACCGACTCCCTTCGAGTCAGCCCGATCGTCTCGGTGGTACCGGTGCCAATCGGTACCACGCGTGACCGCCCCGGTACCACGCCGGTACCACCAGATTCCCCGTCCGGTACCACCGGTACCACTGCGCAAACGCCCGCGTGGCTAGCATCATCGCCCTCACCTCCCACCGGCTCGCCCGCGGGCTCCTTCAGCGTTGCCGCCCTGAGCGATCCGTCACGTTGCCCGTCGCTCGGGGATCGCCTACCATGGTCGTGCTCGCAGCGCCGCGAGTGAGCTGACTTCGCCAGGAGCTCCCAGCCATGGATCTCCTCGAACGCGACGTCGCGATGCGCCAGCTTGGCGCGGCGCTGGAGAACGCAGCACGCGGCGAGGGCCGGGCCGTCCTGATCAGCGGCGAGGCCGGCATCGGCAAGACGGCCCTGGTCGAACGGTTCGTGCGCGACCGTCATGCCGCCGTCCGCGTCCTCTGGGGTACCTGCGACGCCCTGTTCACCCCCCGCCCGCTCGGTCCGGTCTTCGACATGGCAGCCCAGGCTCACGACAGCCTGTCGACGCTGCTGACGGATACACCTGACCGCGCGGTCCTCTTCGCCTCGCTCCTCGCCGAGCTGCAGCGCCGGCCCGTCGTCGCCGTCTTCGAGGACGTCCACTGGGCCGACGAGGCGACCCTCGACCTGCTCCGCTTCCTCGGGCGCCGGGTCTCGCGAACGTCGGCGCTGCTGGTGTTGACCTACCGTGACGACGAGCTCGGCACGAGCCATCCGCTGCGAACCGTCCTGGGCGACCTGGCGTCGTCATATGCTACCCTCCGCGTCCCGCTGTTGCCGCTGAGCGAAGATGCCGTGCGGGCGCTGGTGGGAGATGACCCGCGTGACGCGGCAGCGCTGCGCCACCAGACCGGCGGCAACCCCTTCTTTATCACCGAAGTGCTCGCCACGACCGGCGTCGGCCTGCCGCTCACCGTCCGGGACGCGGTCCTGGGCCGCGTCGCTCGCCTGTCGTCGGCGGCACAGGCGACCCTGGAGGCGGCGGCGATCGTCGGGGCGCGCATCGATCCGTGGCTGCTTGCGACGATGATCCCGGACAGCGCCGAGGCAGCCGACGAGTGCCTGGCCAGCGGCATCCTGACCGCCGCGCAGGCGGATCGGCTGGCGTTTCGCCACGAACTGGCGCGCCAGGCGGTCCTGGAGTCGATCCCCCCGGTTCGGCGAGCCCAGCTGCACGCCCTGGTCCTCGATGCGTTGCGGATGTCGACGCGCGGCGCCCCGGACCTGGCTCAACTGGCGCATCACGCCGAAGGCGCGGACAATCGCGAGGCGATCCTGGCCTACGCGCCGGCCGCCGCGCGCCAGGCATCCGCGGCCGGCGCGCACCGGAGCGCCGCGACCCTGTTCGAGCTTGCGCTGCGAGTCGCCGACGGACTCCCGACCGCCGACCACGCGGCGTTGCTGGAGGCCCATGCCCGCGAATGCACCTGGACTGATCAGCGTGCCGGCGCCATCGCCAGCCGGCAGCGGGCAGCGGACCTCTGGCGCGAGGCCAACAACCCGGTGAAGCAGGGCGAGAACCTGGCGAGCCTGGCGTTGGCGCTGGTCGGCACCGACCGCTGGGCCGAAGCGAAGCATCTGAGCCGCGCAGCCGTCCAGATGTTGGAGCAGCTTCCCCCCGGTCAGCCGCTGGCGCAGGCGTACCGGAACCTGGCCTGGTTCCACCGCCACGACCATGACTTGGCGACGGCGATCTCGCTGGCTGAGCGGGCGATTCCCCTGGCCGAGTGCGCTGGCGCCGTCCACGTCGCGGCGATGGCCTACGACACTCTCGGCGGCGCCTGGCTCTTTCTGGACTACGAGCGCGGACGCCGCTACCTCGGGCGCTGCCTGGAGATCGCGCGCGAGGCCGGGCTGGACGGGAGGGTCGTCAGCGTCTACGCCAGCCTCGGGTCCGCGTCGTGTGCGCTCCATCGGTTCGCGGAGGCCGAACGACATCTGGACCAGGGACTCGCCCTCACAGAAGCGTCTGACCTGGACATCGTGCGGGTCTACATGCTCGGCTGGCAGGCGATCGTCCATCTCCACCAGGGCCGCTGGGCGACGGCCGAGGCGATGGCGAGCGAAGTGGTCCGCCGAACCGACGTCTCAGACCACAACCGGGTGGCCGGCCTGGTGGCACTGGGGCGGCTGCGGGCGCGGCAGGGTCGCGCAGACGGGCAGGCCGTGTTGGACGAGGCGCTGACGCTCGCGATCCGGTCAGACGCCTTTCAGCACGTCGGGCCGGTGCGCGCCGCGCGCGCCGAGGCCGCCTGGCTGGCCGGTGACGCGAAGCGTACCCTCGCCGAAGCCGATGCCGCGTACGAAGCCGCCGTTCAGAAGGAGCATGGCTGGCTGGCCGGCGAGCTGGCCTTCTGGCGCTGGCGTGCCGGTGCCGTCGAGGCGCCACCGGACTGGATCGCGGAGCCGTTCGCGCTCCAGATCTCCGGCGCGTGGCGCGCATCAGCCGAAGCCTGGCGCCGGCTCGGATGCCCGTACGAGCGGGCACGCGCCCTCGCCGATGGCGATGCCGCCGCTCAGGGAGAGGCGCTCGCGATCTTCGACCGGCTCGGCGCCCAGCCGGCGGCAGCCGACCTGCGCCGGACCATGCGCGCCCAGGGCATTCGACAACTGCCACGCGGCCCACGGCCGGCGACCAGGGGGAATCGGTTCGGCCTCACCACGCGCCAGCTCGACATCCTGCAGCTGCTCGCCGAGGGGCTCAGCAACGCCGAGATCGCCGCGCGCCTCTCCATCGCGCCGAAGACGGCGGAGCACCACGTCGCCGCCGTGCTGGCGAAGCTCGACGTCCCCTCGCGCCAGGCCGCCGTCAGGCTGGCCAGAAGCGAGAACCTGCTCGCCGAAAGATAGGTGGCCGTCCCCGCCAACGTAGGGGTCGGCCACCCATGTCCGCGCACCCGGCCTGCTCTACGCTGAGAACATGGCGGCGAACGTTGGCGACCTGGATCAGCTTCGGCGCCGCCCACGCGGGCTCGCACGCTGGCCGGCGGCGCCGCCGGCCCTGCATCCTGCGCCCGCGGCAGCGCGGCGCCGTGACGGCCCGCTACCAGCGCGGCTCGCCGGCCTCGCCGTCACGCTCGGCGTACCGCTCGCCCTCTGGCCGCTCCCGCCGCCTGACGGCCTGGCCGCCGAGGGCTGGCACGTGCTGTTGATCGTGCTGGGAGCCGCGATCGGCTGGCTGCTGGAGCCGCTGCCAGACTACGCCGTCGCATTGCTGATGGCCGCCGCCTGGGGGCTCGCCGGCCTGGCGCCGCCGCCCCTGATCTTCGCCGGCTTCGCGAGCTCGGCCTGGGTCGTCGCGCTGAGCGCGCTCGGCCTCGCCGCCGCGATGGTCCACTCCGGTCTGCTGTTCCGGATCGCCTTGTTCTCGCTGAGCGTCTTCCCCCCGACTCGGGTCGGCCAGATCCTCGCCTTGCTCATCAGCGGCGTACTGATCACCCCGCTGATGCCGCTCGCGGTGGCGCGGGTCGCGGCCGTCGCACCGCTGACCCGGGACCTGGCGCGGGCGCTCGGCTATCCCCCTGGGAGCCGCGCCAGCGCCACCCTCGCCTGTGCCGGGGTGGTCGGCTACGGCCTGTTCGGCAGCGTCTTCCTGACCGGTCTGGTGATGAACTTCTTCGTCCTGGACCTCCTGGCCGAGCCGGACCGCGTTCGCTTCGACTGGCTGACCTGGCTCGCCTGCGCAGCCCCAACTGGCGTCATCCTTCTGGTGGGCACAGCCGTGCTGCTGGCGCTCTTTCCCGTCGAGGCGGCGCCGAAGGTGTGCAGCTTGCGCGTGCGGGCACGGCGACGAGCGTTAGGCCCGCTGTCGCGGCACGAGCGGGTGACGATCGCCGCCCTCACCGTCCTGCTCGTCGGGCTCGTGGCCCAGCCAGTCGTGCACGTCGACACGGTGTGGCTGGCG
>Ga0075428_100011160_pt1 | contig 9996 bp, 11 predicted proteins | sample RhiMetdeltSRZDD2_FD_75291 | JGI IMG/M metagenome (GOLD analysis project Ga0075428, IMG submission 75291) | Populus rhizosphere microbial communities from Tennessee, USA - Rhizosphere MetaG P. deltoides SRZDD2 | ecosystem: Host-associated > Plants > Roots > Rhizosphere > Soil | place: USA...
GCCCGGGGCGGAGTACCGCTACAGCAACACGGGCTTCTTCCTGGCCTCGGTCGTCGTGGAGCGGGTCTCCGGCCGGACGCTGCGGGAGTTCGCCCGCGAGCGCCTGTTCCGGCCGCTCGGGATGGCGCACACCGAGTTCCTCGACGATCACACGCAGGTGGTGCCGGGACGCGCCACGGGCTACGCCCCGCGGGAGGGGGGAGGCTTCATGGTGGCGATGTCGAACTGGGAGCAGGCGGGGGACGGCTCGGCGCAGTCTTCGGTCTCCGATCTGTTCCACTGGGCGGGGAACTTCGAGAGCGGGACGGTGGGCGGCCGCAGACTCATCGACATGCTCGAAGGTCAGGGACGCCTCCTCGACGGCACGCCGCTGGACTACGGCCTGGGACTGGTGCTCGAGGAGCACCGCGGGCAGCGCCTGGTCTCGCACGGCGGGGCCTGGGCCGGGTATCGGGCGATGCTGATGCGCTTCCCCGCCCTGCGCCTTTCGGTTGTCACCCTGTGCAACGTCGACACCGCCGACACGACGGCCCTTTCGCTCGCGGCGGCGGACGCGGCGCTCGATGCGCTGGGGGTGGCGGGCGGGCCGGCCGCCTCCATGGCTCAGGGAGGGGCGTCCGGTGAAGCGGGCGCCGTCGAAAGGAGCGCCCGGCTCGCCGGCGTCTACGTGAACGAGCACCTGGGGGAGGTGGCGCGCCTGGCGCCGCTGTCGCCTGGATTGCGGTTGAGCGGCATCGGGTCCCCGAAGGACCTCCTGCCGGAGCCGGGCGGGGCCCCGGCCCCTGGCACGGGCCCGAGGTTCGCGACCGCGGACGGCCACATCCGCGTGGCGTTCGAGCCGGACGGCTCGAAGATGCAGCTGGCGTCCCGTTCGCTCGGCCCGCGCCCCGAGCCCTTCGTGCGCGCCGGCGGCCAGGGCGCGACGGCGCCTCCCGCCGTTTCCAGGGACGCGGCGGGTGGCTACGGCAGTCCGGAGCTGGGAGCCACGCTGACCGTCGCCGTCAAGGACGGCGCCCTCGTCCTGCGCCTCCCGACCGGCGACGAGGGCGGGCTCGTGGCACTCGCGCCCGATCTCTACGAGAGCGATTTCGGCCTCGTCCGCTTGGTGCGCGACCGGCGTGGCCGGGTGGCCTCCCTGGCCCTGACGAACCGCGGCCTCGCCGGCTTCACCCTGCCGCGTCTCGCGACGCACTCACCCGGCGGCGCCTCGAGGTGATCGGGCCCGGGCGGCGGCCGGCGCGCGCCGGATCCCGGGGTGTATAATCACGCCCATGGCCTGGGAAGTGGCCTTCGAGTACGTCGTCCGCACGCGGCAGCGTACGGACGAGACGTACCTCATCGAAGTCGACAAGGCGCCCGGGCACTACATCGCCGTGGTCAGGCTGCCGGACGGCACCATCTGGAACATGGATCGCTTCGATCCGCGGGCCCCGGCCCTGCCGAAGCAATGGGTCGGCGGCACCGCCGCCGCGGCGGCGGACTACGCGGCCCGGATCCTGACGAACCATTTCGCGAACGAGGGGATGGAGATCGTCAGGAAGACCTTCAAGCTGGGGGAGCGTCCGTGAGCGCGCCTGGCGGCGACGGACGGGTCTAACGGAGCCCGCGCGCCTCGAGATGCCGCACCGCCTCGACCAGGTCGTCCAGACGGAACGGCTTGAGCAGGACGCGGTTGTCGAGGAGCTTCACGAACCGGCGCGCCTCGCGCTTGTCCATCGCTCCGGTCACGAAGATGACCCGCGGCTTCATCAGCGGCTTGCGGCGTGCGATCTGCCGGTAAAGAGACAGCCCGTTGGCGTCCGGCAGCAGGAGATCGAGGATGACGCCGCAATAGTCGCGGAACATCAGGAGCGGCAGCGCGTCCTGGCAGTTCTTGGCGACGTCTACGTGGTAGCGCTGGCCGCGCAGGGTCTCGGCCATGAGATCGAGGATGATCTCGTCGTCGTCGACGGCGAGGATGCGATGGCGCTCGTCGGGGCCCGCGTCCTGATGCGTCTGGCCGCAGAGGCCGGACGCCGGGGTGCCGGAATCGCTGACCACCAGTTCGAGAGGCTTCAGCATAGGGAATAAGGTAGGGCGCGGAGGGGCCGGGGGGCAACCAGAACCGGGCCCCAAGCCGCGGAAAAAGCCCCGGGCGATATGACGAAACTGCAATCGCCCGGGATGCCGGATCTGTCATTGGAGGAGGTGGATCGTCGTGGCGTTGCGGACCTCGCTCTCGGCTCGCGAGCGGCTCATCCTCGGATGGGGCAAGGCGCGCCGCTTCTACCTGGCGCATTTCCGGCCGGGCTACGTGAGGCGGAGCCTGGCCCGGAGGATCGGAGACTGCAACCGCACCGGCGCCTGCTGCCGCCTCATGTTCACCTGCCCCCTCCTCGACAGCCGGTCCGACCCCGTCCGCTGCACCATCCAGGAGGTCAAGCCCAAGGTCTGCCGGCTGTTCCCCATCGACGAGCGCGACCTGAAGGATCGCGATATCATCGCGCCCGACACGCCGTGCGGGTTTTCGTTCAGACCTCGGGAAGAGGTCGAATCCCGGCGCGCGGTGCCGACGACAGGCCATGACGCATCGATCCGGTCGCGTTGATCTTTCCCGTGGGTTCCACCATATTCTCAGCCGGCCCGGTATGCCCCGAATCCGGGCCGCGGCCGGCCCAGCACGGGCCGCGCGGGAGGTTCGAGACTGATGCCCTCCGACCTGGTGCTGCACCCGGAGGAATACGAGAAGATCCGCGAGGTCATCTCCCGCCTCCGCACCGACTGCAACGCCAAGATCGTCTTCCTGGTCGACAAGAACGGGCAGCAGATCGCCGCCCAGGGTGAGATCGACGCCCTGGACACGACGGCCCTGGCTTCGCTGGCGGCCGGCAACGTTGCCGCGACGGACTCCCTGGCCCGGCTCATCGGCGAGAAGGAGTTCTCGATCCTGTTCCACGAGGGGGAGCGCGACAACCTGCACATCTCGGTCGTCGGCGGCAAGATGATCCTGGTGGTCATCTTCGACGAGCGTTCCTCGCTCGGCCTGGTGAGGCTGCGGGTGAAGCGGGGCACGAACGACCTGAAGTCGATTCTGGAGACCGTCTGGAGCAAGTCCGCGGCGCCCAGGAAGTCGGCGGTCGGTTCTCCGTTCGCCGAGATCACCGACGAGGACATCGACCGGCTGTTCAGCGACTGACGTCGAGAAGGAGTCCCGGGCCCCTCCCATGACGTTCATCAACTACGCGGCGCGCGAGATCAACTGCAAGCTGGTCTACTACGGCCCGGGTCTCGGCGGCAAGACGACCAACATCAAGTTCGTCTACGAGAAGACCAACCCCACCTCCAAGGGGAAGCTGATCTCGCTCGCGACCGAGACCGATCGCACGCTGTTCTTCGATTTCCTGCCGCTCGATCTGGGGGAGATCCGGGGCTTCCGCACGCGCTTCCACCTGTACACGGTGCCCGGTCAGGTCTTCTACGACGCCTCCCGCAAACTGATCCTGAAGGGCGTGGACGGCGTGGTGTTCGTCGCCGATTCGCAGGCGGCCCGGATGGACGCCAACCTCGAGTCCCTCAAGAACCTCGAGCTGAACATCAGGGAGCAGGGCTACGATCTGAAGACCATCCCCTACGTCCTGCAGTTCAACAAGCGCGATCTTCCGACCGCCATGCCGTTCGAGGAGATGAAGAAGGGCCTCCACCTCAAGGGGGAGCCGATCTTCGAGGCGGTCGCCTCCAAGGGCACCGGCGTCTTCGAGACGCTCAAGACCATCGCCAAGATGGTCCTGATGGATCTGCGGAAGGGGAAGTAACCTCTCAGGAGCCGCCCTTCGGTTCCGCAGGCTTGGCGGGCGGGAAGCCCTTGAACAGGCGGGTCACGGCCTGCTGCAGCTTGCGGCGGTTCACCTCGACATCGGCCTCGGGCGACAGGGTGCCCTTCGCGGTGCCACGCCAGACGACCTTCTTCGTGCCGGTGTCGAAGATGTCCACCACCAGGGTGCCGACCCGGTTGTCGGTGCGGACGGTGGTGGCCGCGCCCGCCAGCGGACCCGGTCCCGACCAGTTCCAGCCGGAGCCCCACCCCGAGTAGGCCGTATCGATCTGCTGGTCCTCGCGAATGATGGCGATCGCCGCCAGCACGGCGTCCGACGGCCCCCCCTCGACCCGCTCCCAGCCTTTGGTCTTCAGCTGCGCGTCGACGACCTCCATGATCCGCGCGTCGGCCTCCGCCTTGCCCGTGTCCGGCTTCTTCCCCCAGGAGTACGTCTTGTATTTCGAGAAGTCGGCCTGGCGGTCGTACTCCGCCCCCACTTCCGAGCCGGCCAGGAGGACGGTCGCGAGACACGACGGCAGCAGGAGGGCGGTGATCGAGATCCTCAGCGTGCGGCTCACGGTGTCTCCCGGTATCCGGGACCGGCTACTGCTTCGGCGCCGGCGGGAAGTTCTTGAACATCTTCGGGATGATCTTGTTGATCTTGGCCTCGTTCTTCTCGGGCTTGTTGCTGACCACGTCCGAGCCGGAGCCGCGCCAGACGAGCTTGTTCGATCCGGTGTCCACCAGGTCCACGATGAGCGTGCCGACCGGGATCTCCCGGACGGTGGCCGAGGAGGTCGACATCCCCGCTCCGCCCCAGCCGTAGTAGCCGCCGTAGCCGTAGGTCGTCAGGTCGACGCTCGTCTGTTTCTCGAGCCGCGCGTGAGTGGTCACGACCAGGTCGGCCTTGTCGGCCACGGGCGTGATTCCCTTGGCCTGCAGCTGCTTCTCGATCGCCGCCTTGAGGCGCTCCTGCATCATCGGGTTCGGCAGGGTCGTGCCCTCTTTCCACTGGTACGTCTTGAACTTGGAGAAATCCACGCTCTTCTCGAAATCGACGCTGACCGACGCGAGCGCCAGTGTCCCCGCCGCCGCAAGAGCGCCGACCAGCCCGACCGAGATCTTCGCGAGCCTCATCCCCGTCCTCCTCGAAATGTGTCCGTGGCCGCGAACTATACCATCGCTATCCGGGCCCGGCGCGTTCCGCAGGACCGGGGGCCGGAGCCGTGCGGTCGCGGCTCCGCATCTTGCCGAGCACCTCTTCGGTTCTCTGGCGGCCGGGCGAGCCCTCGGGGAACAGCCGCGCCGCCTCCTCCAGCGCCCGGAGCGCCTCCTCCCGGTGGCGCAGGGCGCGGGCGGCCATGCCGAGCGCGAAGTGGGTTTCCGGCAGGTCGGGCCGGGCCAGCACCGCCCTGCGGGCATAGTCGATGGCCGGCTCGGGCTGACCTTCCTCGAGATAGGACAGCGCGAGATCCGCGAGCGGCGCCCCGGCGGCGGGCACGAGGTAGGCCGCGGTTTCCCATTCGTGCCGCGCCTCCTCCTTCCGGCCCAGGGCCAGGAGCGCCTGGGCGAGGCTGCACCGCACCTCCACGAAGTCGGGGGCGACGGCGAGCAGCTCCCGATAGCGCCACACCGCGTGCTCCCAGTCTCCCTCCTCCGCCGCCATGACGGCGAGGGTGTTGTACCCATCGATGCGGCCCGGGTTGAGATCAATGGCGCGCTGATACTCCTGCCGCGCCTCCTCCCGCCGCCCCTTCACGCGGAGGGCGTAGGCGCGATTGAGCGCCTCCTCCTCGGGCCACGATTCGCTCGGGGTCAGCGCGTCGAGGTTGAAGAGCACGAGGCCGGCGAGGAGCGCCCATACGGGCGCGCGCCGCAGGGAGCGCGCCGGCGTGGCCAAAAGCACGCCGGCGAACACGGCCAGCACCGGGACGATCGGCAGGCGGTAGCGGTCGGTCGGGAAGAAGAGCAGCAGGGAGGCCGCGTACGATCCGGCGAAGAGCAGGAGGAGCGTCCGACCCGCGCGCCGCTCTTCGGACGGTGTTGCGCCGGCTTCGGAGCGCGCCTCTCCGGCCGTGGCCACCACGCCGGCCAGGGCCAAGGGAGCCAGCAGGCCGAACGGAAAGGAGAGCAGCCGGCGCCAGAGGAGAGCCGAGAGCAGCCACGAATGGCGGCGGTACTCGTACATGTTCTCGTTGCGCGGGATCTCCCGGCCGGCGGCCAGATCGAGGGCCTTCCTGAGGTACAGGCGCACGGCCGAGCCCGGATACCCGATCAGGAACTGCATGGCCCGCGCTGTGAACCAGCGCGACTGCGCTGCGGCGCCGACGACCCCGGCGTTCTCCGGCTCCTGGGCCAGCCGCTGGAATTCCCCCCCGGGGCGGATGCGGATGGCCTGCTCGTAGTTGGCCGTGTTGCCGATGTAGAAGTTGATCCCGAAGTTGCTGGAGATCAGGACCGGCTCTCCGGCGACCACGAGGTTCCGCGACGCAACCATACCGACTGGAAGTGCCATCCCCAGCAGGAATCCCAGGACGGGCAGCGCGCGCGCCCGCCCGTTCCTCGGGCCGGCGGGGGCGGCCCGCCAGGCGATCCACGCCGCGGCGGCCGGGACGGCGAGCAGGATGTTCGGGGTGGCGATGGCCGCGAGGCCCCACGCCAGCCCGCCAAGCGAGTAGCGGAGGGCGGCCGGGCGCTCCATTCCGCCGCTCCCGCCCCCGGCGGGGACGGCCTCTCCCGCCCGGAGCAGGAGCAGGATCCCCAGGAGCGCCAGCACGATGTGCAGAACGGGAATCAGCGGCTGGACGTCGAAATGGATCAGCGGAGCGTAGAAGGCCATGATGAGGCCGGAGGCGATGCCGGCCCGCTCGCCGAAGAGCCGGCGGCCCACGGTGAAGACGAGGACGCAGGAGAGCGCGCCGAGGACGGCTTGGACGACGTAGATCCAGGCCATGCGCTCGCCGAACAGCCGCAGCAGGACGGCGAGGAAGTAGGGATAGAGGGGCGGCTGCCAGAACGCGCCCGATCCACCCAGCAGGTCGCCGCCGGCGATCGTGCGGGCGGTGCGAAGGTAATTCACCCCGTCGACGATCGGGACGTCGAACCACGGCAGCGTCCTGATCTCCGCCACGTAGACGAGCCGCGAGGCGAGAGCGATCGCGAACACCAACAGCGCGCGCCGGCCGACCATGCCGAGGAGTCTAATCTCGAATCAAGGGGCGTGCGCCCCGGTGCCGTCCGCGCGGCTCTCCTGGCCGCGGGTCGCGTGCCATGTCACCCACCACCCGGCCGCGGCAGAACCCCCGTCGCGGGGCCTTGTGCTATGCTCCGCCGCACTTCCGGACAGATGAGGCCGACCGCCACTTCCGATCAGCGCGTCCGGAGAGAGGGGGGACATGAAGGAATTCAGAGAGTTCCTGCTCAAGACCAACGCCCTGGCGCTCGCCATCGGTGTGATCATCGGCGCCGCGGTCGGCAAGGTCGTCTCCTCGCTCGTCAGCGACATCCTGATGCCTCCGATCGGCCTGCTGGTCGGCAACCTCGATTTCAGCAGCCTGTTCCTCAATCTCTCGGCCACCGACTACGCGACCCTCGACGAGGCCCGGAAGGCGGGAGCGCCGACCCTGAACTACGGCCTGTTCATCAATTCGATCATCGACTTCGTGATCATCGCCTTCTGCGTCTTCGTGATCACGAAGATCGCGATGCGGCCCGGGCCGCCCGTGCCTGTCCCACCGACCAAGGAGTGTCCCCAGTGCTGCGAGGCGATTGCCAAGGCGGCCAAGAAGTGCCGCTACTGCGCCAGTCCGCAGGCCTGAGCCCGGCTGGAACGCCGACCAGGCCCGAGGAGCCCGAGACCATGCCCCGACGCCGCAGCCTGATCGCCGCCGTCCTCGCTGCCGCCGTCGCCGTGTCGGCCGGGACGGCCCTGGCCCAGACACCCGCCCCGCCCGCCCCCGAGAAAAAGGTGCCGAAGTGGTCCGACAGCGCGGAGCTCGGCTGGGTCGCGACCGCGGGGAACAGCGAGAGCAACAGCTACTCCCTCAAGAACACCCTGCTGCACGAGGGGGAGCGCGATCTGTTCGAGGTGAAGCTCGGCGCGCTCAAGGTCAAGACGACCGACATCCGGCTGTACGCAGTCGGCGACCCGACCGACTTCGAGCGCCAGGAGGAGAAGGACTCCAGGACCACCGCGGAGAACTACTTCCTCACGGGCCGTTACGACCGGAATATCACGGAGCATTTCTTCTGGTTCGCGGGCGCCGGCTGGGACCGCAACCAGTTCGCCGGCATCCAGAACCGCTACGTCGCCTTCGGCGGCGTCGGCAACAAGTGGTTCGACACCGATCGCCGCAAGTGGCGCACGGACTACTCCGTCACCGGAACGAAGCAGGAGAACGTGGTGGACGATCCCGATTTCGACGACACCTTCGTCGGCATCCGTCTGTCCTCGACGTTCCTGCAGAAGTTCGGCGACAACGACGCGGGCACCTTCGGCAACGATACTATCGTCGACGAGAACCTGAACGAGACGGAGGACTGGCGGGTCAACATGACCAACTGGGTGGCGCTCAACATGACGGGCCACCTCGCCCTCAAGGTCAGCCTCCAGTGGCTCTACGACAACCTGCCGTCGCTCAAGGAGGTCGACCTGTTCCCGCCCACGGACCCGGGTGGCACGGGCACGCCGATCGGCACGGTCCTGGTCGACCTGGACGAGCTCGACAGCATCTTCACGACGGCCCTGGTTATCAAGTACTAGGAGACGCTCATGCACAAGATCCCGCTCGTCCTCCTGCTGTCGCTTTCGTGCTGCGCCGCGATCCCCGCGTTCGCCGGGGGGGGCGGTGACGACGGCGACTGGGAGCTGGGAGCCTACGCGGGGACATCGCACCCCGATTCGTACGACCCTCTCGACCCCGAGAACGGATCCCTGTGGGGGGGGCGCGTCGGCTACTTCTTCACGGAGAGGTGGAGCGTGGAGGGCTCGTTCCAGTCCTTCAGCACGGACGGGAGCGTGTCCGGGCAGAAGGTCGACGTCGACCTCGACGCGTTGCGGGTCAACGGCCTGTTCAACTTCCGGCCCGGCAAGAAGTTCCGCTGGTTCCTGACCGCGGGGATCGGGAAGGAGTCCACGCAGGCCGATGACGTCGATGTCGATGAGCGCGATCTAGGCTTCAACGTCGGCGGAGGCGGACGCTGGTACTTCGGCAAGAAGCGCCATTTCGGCCTGCGCGCCGACGCGCGCTGGATCGAGGTCGATGTGGGAGGGGACATCGGCGCAACCCAGAGCAACTACGAAGCGACCGGCGGCATCCTCTGGTCCTTCGGCGGCGGCCCGCCGCCCGACAGTGATGGCGACCATGTCCCGGACAAGAAGGACAACTGCGCCAACACGCCCAAGGGCGCCGTGGTCGACGACGCCGGCTGTCCCAAGGACTCAGACGGCGACAAGGTCTACGACGGTCTCGACAAGTGCACCGGCACGCAGCGCGGCTGGGCGGTGGACGCCTCGGGGTGCCCCGCCGACGCCGACGGTGACGGCGTTGCGGACATGGTCGACAAATGCCCCGCCACACCGAAGGATCTCAAGATCGACGCCAATGGGTGCCCGACCGAGGACGCCGACGGCGACACCATCTGGGACGGTGCCGACCGCTGCCCCAACACGCCGAAGGGGGTGAAGGTCGACCCAGTCGGCTGTCCGATGGACGCCGACGGCGACGGCGTGTGGGACGGGGACGACAAGTGCCCCTCGACCCCCAAGGGAACCAAGGTCGATGCCACCGGCTGTCCCGCTCCGGCCGAGCCGCCCCAGCCGGTCACAGCGCCGGTCATCCCGGAATCCAAGCAGCCGCTGGTCCTGGAGGGCGTGACGTTCGCCAGGAACAGCGCCGACCTGACTCCGGAGTCTTCGGTCGTCCTCGACCGCGTCGCGGCCTCGCTCAAGGAACGCCCGGAAGTCAGGCTGGAGGTCGGCGGCCACACCGACTCGAACGGCGACCCGACGCACAACAAGCATCTCTCGGAGGCCCGCGCCGAAGCGGTCAGGAACTACCTGTTGGCCAAGGGGGTGCCGGGGGACCAGCTCACCACCAAGGGCTACGGGTCCGGGAGGCCCGTGGCCGACAACACCACGGACGCCGGTCGGGCCCTGAACCGCCGGGTGGAGCTGGCCAGGATCCCCTAGGGCCGGGCGCGAC
>Ga0075428_100011163_pt1 | contig 9995 bp, 7 predicted proteins | sample RhiMetdeltSRZDD2_FD_75291 | JGI IMG/M metagenome (GOLD analysis project Ga0075428, IMG submission 75291) | Populus rhizosphere microbial communities from Tennessee, USA - Rhizosphere MetaG P. deltoides SRZDD2 | ecosystem: Host-associated > Plants > Roots > Rhizosphere > Soil | place: USA...
GGAGTCCCGGCTACTGCCGTTCCAGGAGCTCGATTCGGTTGCCGAAGGGGTCGAAGACGTAGACGCGCTCGAATCCCGCGAGCGGTTCGTCCGTCACCGGTGGAAAGCCGGCGGCCGCACACCTGGCCGCAAGCTCCGACAGGCCGCGCACCAGGATTGCCGGGTGCGCCTTGCCCGCTGCGTGGAATTGTCGATCGACACCGAGATGAAGCCGCAGGGCGCCGCCGCGAAACCACACGCCGCCGCGTACGGCAAGGTTCGGCGGCTTGGTCTCCTCGATGAGGCCAAGGACGCCGGAGTAGAAGGCGCGTGCGGTCTCTTCCCTGCCCGCCGGCATCGCGAGCTGAACGTGATCGAGGCCGACGATCTCAATCAAGGGAATGCCACTGACGCCGAGACGGCGGAACCAAGCCTCCTGCCCAAGTGTACGACGCATCGGACGGTTAGCCATCCCCACGCCCTGATGGCCTGGCGCAGGGCCGCGCGACGATCGAGGTGCGGTGAGGACCGATCGACAGATCAGCGCTTCAGGCTGTGGCTCTTGAAGAACTGCCACATGACGTTCGTGGTATCGACTTCCACTCTCGTCCATCTGTGGCCGAGGCCATCGATGCGAACGATGCGGACCTCGGAGCCGGCATCGCACCCGTCGTAACGCAGCGTCGACAGCGGACCCGACGGGTCGTCGAGGATGGCGGCACCGCTACAGTGGTTGTGACGAGCCCACCCGGCAAGGGCGTCGGGCACGCTCTCGAGCCACTCTGGCTCCCGGGCATGTCCCTCGTATGTGTTCTGGGGGTCGGCCAGTCCGTGGAACGTCAGTACCGGAACCGGACGGCTGTCGCACGGCTCGGTGGGCAACCGGAGCCCCGATACCGGTGCAATTGCCGCGAGACGCGAGCCGAGCTTGCACCCGAGCAGCGATGACATCCGGGCGCCACCCGAGAACCCGGTCGCGTACACCCGCGTCTCGTCGGTGCACACCCGCGCCGCGACATGATCGATCACATCGCGGACATAGGCGACATCGTCTGGCCGGTCGGCTTGCGCGGGAACGTTCCACCTGCCGCCTTCGGCGTCGAGCGTCGCCACGAGGAACCGCTCGGTGCCGCTCAACTCCTCGAGTCCGCTGGTGCGGGCCTCGCCGGCAGAGTTGCCACCACTGCCGTGCAGATCCAGCACCAGCGGCAAACGCTGCCGTCCGTCGTAAGCGGGCGGAACGAAGAGCCTGTAGGTGCGCGGCCGCGCTCCCGAGGCAAGCTGCTGCGTCGTCACACCGGACGCATGAGACAGGTTACAGGTTGTGACGACGTTGCTCTGCGCCCGCGCGTTCGACGCGCTGAGCACGACGAGGACCGCCGTGGTGATCGTCAACAGGCGCATGATGCTCACAGGACCTCCGAGAGGGCGGGGGATGCCCGCCAGCGGCAGAGCATGTTTAGGTCGGGTCGCCACCGTGTGTCAACCGGGAGGTATCCCAGTTGGTCACCCACCCTCTTTCGTGTACTGTCACCGCGTGCGTCTACCCACTTGGAGCACCGGTGGCATGTTCGACGGCGGCGTGACCCGCCGGCGTTTCCTGCAGTTGACTGGGCTCTCCGGCTTGGTGGTTGGACTTCCTCTCCAAAAGCCCTTGCAGGCAGCTGAGCGCTGGACGATCGGGCTGACGTCGAGCGACACTGGGATCGACGCTCTGGTGACGGCCGGCAGTTCTCCATCGGCGCCGACCGTGTTGATCGTCGGCGGCCTGCAGGGCCGGGATGCCACCAGCGAGATCGTCGCTCGCGAAGCGGCCGCCTACGAGGCCGTCGCGCCGGCCCGCCGGCGATTCCGGCTGCTCGCCTTGCCGGTGGCGAATCCGGAAGGGCGCGCGCTGCAGTTCCCTCCCTCGGGCGTCGCCTACAGGGACAACGCCGAGTCTCACGTGTTGTGGCGCTGGATCGGCATCCAGGCGCCAGACCTCGTGCTGGTGACAGGCGAGTCCGGCGCCGGGCTGGCCGAGGCGCTGTCACAGAACGTTGTCGGGTTCATCGGCAGAATACCCGCACAGTCCGTCATGGCGCGCGCGGGCCTGCTCGACTCGGTGCCGGCGACGATCGCGTCTTCTGAGGCTCACCTCGAGATCGACCGGCGGCGCAGCCGGTCTCTGCGCGCGGTGGCGAACGAACTTGCGGCGATCTACGGGCGTGACTTCAACCAGCCCACGTACATCCAGGCGATGGCGCTGATCGCGCAGCTGCGGCTCGGCAACACCGCCGAGGTGCTCCGATTGGCGGAACCTTATCTGAACGGATCGCGCGACAGCTTCGCGATGCCCTCGCAGAGCTCCCTCGCCGCGCACATGCTCTTCTATGAGATCGCCCGTCGCACGAAGGACGAGCGCGCCGCGAAACTGGTCCTTCGCGCGGCTGCCAGCGGATTCACCGAAGACGGTTCGCTCCGGGAGTTCATGCCGCTGAACGGCGGCTGGAGCGATTCGTTCTTCATGGACATTCCGATTCTCGCAAACGCCGGCGCCTTGTCGGGCGAGCGCAAGTACTTCGACATGGCCGCCCGGCATTTCGCCTACATGCAGAAGATTGTGGGACGGGCGGACGGACTGTACCGGCATCAGGCTTCAGCCGACGCCGCATGGGGACGCGGCAACGGCTTCGCCGCTCTCGGTGCTGCCCTGACGCTCACGGACTTTCCAAAGGACCATCCCGCCTATCCGGCGATGCTCTCGGCGTTTCAGAGGCACATGCAGGCACTCTCGCGGCATCAGGACGAGAACGGGATGTTCCGCGAGGTGATCGACTTTCCAGGCGCCTATCCCGAGTACTCGGGAACGTCGATGATCGCGACGGCGATGATGCGCGGCCTCGTCAAGGGCTGGCTGGACGCGGCGTATCCGGCCGTGATCGATCGTGCCGGGAAGGGCATCGTGATTCGTACGGGATCCGATGGCCGGTTGTTCGACGTCGCCGAAAGCACGGGCACTCGCGGCCTGACGTCCAGGGACTATCTCCGGCGCGCCGCCATCCTCGACCGCGACCCGCGCGGCGGCGCCTTCGCGATGATCTTTGCGACGGAAGTCGCCGGCATCGGCGTGGAGGTGTGATCTACTTCCCTTTCTGTGCGTCGGTGCTCGAGGTGTAGCCCGCCGCAAGCCAGATCTTCCAGCGCTCGATCGCCTTCGTGCTGCCGTCGCAGCCGCCGTCGGAGGGGTTCACGAACGCGCCGTTGGCCAGCCGCGCCCATCCGAGGCCTCCGCCCGGGCGCCCGTCCTTCAATGGGCAGTACGAGATGGTGACCTTGTTGCCGGGCTCGAACGTGGTGCCGGTCACGCCGCGCTGAAGCAGCGTCGGCGGCGCCGAGCCCTCGAAGCTCCAGAGGGTCTCGCTGCCGTCCTCGCCCCTGACATTCAGGTAGAGCCACGAGTGCGGGGAGTTGAACGCCCAGCGCACGATCGTCCCGGTCACGACCTTCTCGACACTCTTGTCGAACATCGCGAACGAATGGTGCGCCATGACGATCGGCGCCGTCAGAAGCGACGCGACACACACCACCGGCAGCAGCCTGAACGCCCTCTTCATCTCCTACTCCTTCCCGCCCGGAAGCGTGGTGTTGTAGATCGGATCGCGCGACTGGCCCGGTAGATTGGGAAAGAGCGTGCTCCCGCGCACGTCCTTGAACCCCTGCTCACCCGGAAGCCGCGACGTCGTTGTCCCCTTGTCGAAGACGTCGTTGCTGCTCCCTTCACACTCCCAGTGCTGGACGCGATGGCCGGCCGCCTCGAGCTCCTTCGCGCGACGGAACGCGTAGACGGCGCTGACCGGTTTGACGAAGGCGTGCCGGTCGTAGAAGGTGACCTGCACCTCGAGCCGCTCGATGCCGCCCGGGTACTGCTTGAGCTCCCACGTTTCGACCGATTCGAACTGGTTGCTCGTCATGGGCGACCAGCGCGTGAAGTCGGCCGGCAGCAGGTATTTCGTGTGCGTGACGAGCCGGCTCCGGTCCCAGAATCCAATCGTGTCGCCGTACCAGGAGTGCGTGCCGTACACGTTCTTGTGCTCCTGGCCGATGTAGACGCGCCGTATCCCGGGGCCATAATCGTTGATCAGGTACGACTCCTGCGGCAGATTGACGAACTCGTGCGAGTACGGCTCGAGCAGCCACCGCGGGTAACCGGGCGGCTCGCAGTGCGTCAGGCGATCGTACTGGACCTCGCCGAGCTCCTGCTGCTGGCGCCAGCGCTCCTTGTAGGCCGCTTCGTAGGGCGGTGTCAGCACGCCTTCGCGAACCTTGCCGGAAAACCCCGGCGGGTTGATGAAGATGTCCATGTGGGTGTTGCCGGCGGTCCCCCACAGGCCGTCCCAGCGCGGCACTGACGCGAGCGTGTGCCGGGTGCCGCCCTTCGCTTGGCCGAGAAGATATTTGTAGTGCTCGTCGGATGTCGCAAAGGCCCGCGGCGGAGGCATCGCCGCCAGCGGTGGTCCATACCCGCCTCCGAACGCGCCGGGTTGCGCGAGCGGCGTCGACACCGCGCCGCCGAGCGCGACCGCTGCGACGGCGACCCAGCGAAGGCTCCGGTTGAGACTCATGTCAGACTCCAGGCCACGTTGAGGGCTCGCGGCACGGGCATGTTTAGGTCGGCTCGCCTCTGTGTGTCAACTGGCCAGAGGCGTGGCGCCGTGAACCCCTAGCCGCCCGCGGGTTGTCAACGGCTGCTATGCTCATGGCCATGTCGGTCTCTCTGCGAGCACTCACAGGCACGCGCTCCGTCGCACTCGTCACGCTCATCGCCGTCCTGGGGTGGACGGCTGGCTGCGGTTCTTCGTCTGAGGCGCCCGGGGGCGCCGGCGCAAAGAGCTCTGGCGGGAAGCACGCGGTCATCGAAACGGACAAGGGCGCCATCGAGCTCGAGTTCTTCGAATCGGACGCGCCAAAGGCGGTCGAGAACTTCCGTCTGCTCGCCGAGCGCGGCTATTACGACGGCGTCACGTTCCACCGCGTGGTCAAGGGATTCATGATCCAGGGTGGCGACCCGGCCGGCAACGGCACTGGCGGCGAGAGTGCGTGGGGCGGGACGTTCGCGGACGAGATCGCCGCGGGCTCGCCGCGGTACAAGGAAGGCTACCGTCGCGGGATCGTCGCGATGGCCAACGCCGGTCCGAACACGAACGGCAGTCAGTTCTTCATCATGCACGCCGACTACCCGCTGCCGCCGAACTACGTCATCTTTGCCAGGGTGACGAATGGGATGAGCGCGGTGGACGCGATTGCGAATACCCCGACCAGACCGGGCGGTGATGGCGCGATGAGCCAGCCGGTCACGCCGCAAACGATGAAGAAGGTGACGATTCGCCCCTGACCAGCCTTTACTTGGTCGGCGCCTGCGCGGGACGCTGGCGCGGACGAATCTCTGCGAAGTAGTTCGTGACGCCGTCGGGATCGAAGAGCCAGGTGGTCACCAGTCCCGGCAGCGTTTCACCGAGGGGCTGCTCGACTGGAATCGCCCGCTGTTGCGCGAGCGCCCAGATCGGATCGACCGGCTTGACGACGTACTTTCAGAAGACAGAAGACAAGACCGCCCTTCGTGTGCGCCCGAAGGCCCTTCGTGGTCTTCGTCGGCCGGGACAGGCGTTAGAAGCCCATCGTCACGTTGAATCGCGCAAACCTCGGCGTGTAGATCGCCGTCGGGTTGTTCCACGTGCCGCCCAAGGCGGTGTTTCCGACGCTGTACTGGTACGTGTTCTCGTACGCCGTCGCGTAGCTCGTGTTGAAAAGGTTTTCGCCATCCACGCCGACGTCCAAACGCCTCTTACCGAAGCGAAAGACCTTTGCCACGCGCAGGTCGACCTGCGAACGTCGATTATCCGCGTGCAGCTGGTGATCGTTGTCGATGACGGCGATCGTGGTCGTTCCGCTCAGCTGCGCGCCGAGCGGCAGATGGCCGAGGAGTTGGTTGACCAGCGTATTGGGTACGACCCAGTTCGCCGCAAGGGCGAGTGGCGGCTGGGAACGAATCGTGGCACTCACCAGGACGTCGACCTTCGGGATGGTATAGGTAACCAGCCCGCGAACCGTAGTCTGGAAGGGCGGCGACGAACGGCACGTCCGCGGATCCGGACTGTCAATCTTCACCACCGTCGCACACGTGTCGTCGATCTTGCGGCCGGTGTTCGTGCCGAGCTGCAGCGTCAGACCCTTCCACATCCGCGACGTGATCGTAAAGTCCACCCCCTGCCAGTAGCTCGTGCGCGCCGGGCCGAAGTCGGTTTCGAAGGTGATGTAGTTCTGTGCGGGGATCGCGGCGGCCGCGGCCGTAGGCACGTACACCCGGATCGGATACCCGCCGCTGTCCGGGAGCCGTTCGTCCTCCGGCGCGATGATCTCGTAGAACTCGTACTGAGAGGGGTCGCGATTCAGATTGTCGGTGACTGTGAAGCTGTGAAACGAGCGCCGGGAATAGGCGACGTCCGCGGACACACGCGGCAGCACTTCCTGCTGCACCCCGACGCTCCATTGCCAGTCGTAATCGCGCACGCCCCACCCGTGTAGCGTGTCCTGGTTCACCTGCGTGATGTTGCTTGATAGCCCGCCCAGGATCAGGTAGTCGCCCGTCGCCGCAGCGCACTCCTGATGCTGGGTGACGTTGGCGAGGTCGCAGTCGACCACGTGGTCCCCATCCAGGTCGGTCCAGTTCCTGCTGGCCGAGTTGACGATACGATTCGCCGGGTTGTTGCGGGTATAGGCGGCACCATTGGTGGCGGCGCCAAGATACCGGCCACCGCTGAACTTCAGCGCCGTCTTGCCGGTGCCGAAGAGATCGTACGCCACGCCGAACCGCGGCGTGATGTCGTTGAAGGCATCGACGCTGGATGTTCGGGGGAACGTAATCGGATCGAGGCCTAGTTGAGGTGCCGGCGTGTTCGTCCCGCTGAGATCGGCGGGGCTATAGCTCCAGGCGCGGTCGTAGCGAAGAGCACCCTGGAGCGTGAGCCGGCCGCGGGTCCAGGCGTCCTGGACGAAGAGCGAGCCCGTCCAGGTCCGGTCGGCCGATCCCCAGTCTGGGAGCCGCACCGTGAACTGATTCGCCTGGCCCTGATTGAAGCGATAGGACAGCAGCGTCGGGTTGGCGCGACGGATGGTGCTGGCGGCCTGGTACGCTCCCTGATATCCCACCTTCATGTTGTGCGAACCGGTGACGTACGACATGGATGCGTTCCAGTTGTTCGGGCTGGCGGTGTCCTCCCGGTACTCCGAGACCGCGCGATACACATAGTTCGAGCGCGGCGCGTACTGCGCGCCTGTCGCCGGGTTGGTCGCGGTGGACTGCTCCGTCACGCCGATGTCGAAAATGCCGTCGGGGGGAAGGGACAGAAAACCGCCGGCGTGGGTGTACGAGAAGTAGGTGCCGCCGGCTTCCAGCAGCAGCCTGTTCGTCAGCGGGCTCGTCCAACGGCCCTGCAGAACGGTGTACGGGACATCGAGATAGTTGTTGGATGCTTCGGGCGACGTCGTTCCTCCAGCCGCCACGGCAACCCAGTCTGCGCCCCGGGTGTGACAGCCATCGGTCTCCGCCTTCAATGGCGAGCCGTCGCAACGCCGCTGGTATTCGTAGTTGACTGAGACGCGGTGTTTTTTGGCGACCTGCGCCGTGACGCGACCGATGTAAATCGACCGCCCTGCCGACAGGCGGCCGTTCAGGCTGTCGTCGCGCACCCAGTCCCAACGCGAGAGATCGAATGCGTTCGCGTTTCCGACGAGGCCAGGGGAGGCGGTCTCCGTGTTCAGCTTCCGATAGCTGCCGTAGAACCACAGGCGATCGCGCACGATGGGGCCGCCATAGGAGAGGTTGGTGTCGTACGCCTTGATGATGCCCGGCGTCGCCCGGAGGTTCGGCCCTGGCGGCGGCGCCGTCAGCTCCGGCGTGAGATTGTTTCCCCGCAGGTTGTCGTTCGAAAAGTTAAGGAACGCCTGTCCCTGGAACGTGTTTCCGCCCGAGCGCGGGATGATGTTGAGCACCGGTCCGCCGATGTCGTTCTCGCCCATGCCGCCGGACACCGTGAAGGCGATTTCATCGACGTTCACGGTGTCATAGATCAACGACGACCCGCCGCCGCCGGCGAAGGCGTTGCTGACCGGCATGCCGCTTACGTTGAAGCGCCCTTCACCGACGGGTCCCCCGCGGGCAAAGAAGAAGACCAATTGCGGCGACGGATTGAGTGCAGCACCGAAGGTCTCCAGGCCCGGGATCATGGTGATGAGTGACCCCGTCGATCGCGTCCCGGGAACGGCCGAGATTACCTCCCCCTCGAGCACCGCCTCACGGGCGGTGGACTGGACGTCGACCACCGGCGTTTCGGCCTTGACGTTCACCGTCTCGTCCAGATTGCCAATGGGCAGCTCGACCGGGATGGTCACCGTCGCCGACCCGAGCAGCTCTACTCCTTCGCGCCTCACTTTGTTGAAGCTCTGCAGCGTAAACGTCAACGTGTACACGCCGGGGTCGAGGTTGACGATGCGATAGATACCCGCACCGTCCGTCACGGTCGTCCGCACCTTCTCGATCAAGGTGGGACTCGATGCTTCGACCGTCACGCCCGGAAGTACGGCGCCGCCCGCATCGCGCACCGTGCCGGTGAGTGTGCCGCGAGCCAATGCCCCTTGCGCGTCGGCAAACGACGGTACGGCCAGCGCGAAGATAGTCGCGGTCAGAAACGACGACATTTTATGCATGCGCCCGCTCCTCTCCGACTTCCCCGCATGGCTCGGGCGCGCCCGACGCCCATGCGTGATCCAAGATGGCGCGGGTAATGTCGGACTGGTCGTAGAGCCCGTCAAGCTGTATGACGGTTATTCCCGAGCGGAATAGATGCCACTCGGCAGGCAGGTGTTATTTCCGTCCCGCATAAGCGATATGTTCGTCTGATCTAAAGAGGCTTGACGAGGGAATGAAATAGAAGAAAGGCGTGGCTGAGCGCTGCCTTCCAGCCGGCTCACGGCAGCACCAGACCGTTGCGGACTCGCGTAATAGTCGTACTAGCGGTCTCGAAGAGCATCTGGCAGTCAGTGTCGCGGCCTCGACCGGCGTGAAGATCAGATAATGGACGCCAGTCTGGGGGACCTTGTCGTGGCTAGGTTCATCCCCGGTCGTGAGCCTCCTGAGCAACAGGGGGGTCTGCTTTGCGACCATGTGCGACGAGGGCACGTTAGTCGGGTTGTGGCCATGGATCTTCACCTGTTTGACTTGAACCTCCTCGTCGCGCTCGACGCCCTGCTGACCGAGCGCAGCGTGACACGCGCCGGCAACCGCTTGAATCTCAGCCAGCCGGCGATGAGCGGAACTCTGGCCCGGCTTCGCCACTACTTCCGGGACGATCTCCTCGTGCCTGTCGGACGGCGGATGGTGCTGACGCCAGTCGCCGAAGGTCTCGTGGAACCGGTGCGAGACATCCTCCTGCGGATTCGAGGTGCGCTCGGCTCGAAACCGCAATTCGAACCCTCGACCGCACATCGGCACCTGTCGCTGTCGGTCAGCGATTATGTGACGGAGATTCTCATCGCCGATGTGCTGCGTCGGGCCCGAGACGAGGCCCCGCACATCACGTTCGAGCTGCGCCCGGTGGGGCGCCGCGCCGGCGAGGACCTCGAGAGCGGGGAACTTGACTTCCTGATTGCACCCGACGGCTACGTCTCTTCGACGCAGCCGACCGACGTGCTGTTCGAGGATACCCACACGTGTGTGGTCTGGAGGGGCAACAAGTCGATCGGCACGTCGCTGACGCTCGACGAGTACCTGAATCTCGGGCACGTCGTCGTCAATCTGGCCGGAGCCGAGCCGCCGTCGAACTACGACGAGCAGTTCCTTCGGCGGTCCAATCTGAAGCGGCGCGTCGAAGTCTCGGTGCCAGCGTTCAGCCTCGCTCCGAAGTTCGTTGTCGGAACCGGGCGCGCGACGACGCTGACAACGCGTCTTGCCGCCAAGTTCGCGGAGACGTTGCCTTTGA